>Ga0164294_10004760_pt1 | contig 11766 bp, 9 predicted proteins | sample GEODES005metaG_FD_111479 | JGI IMG/M metagenome (GOLD analysis project Ga0164294, IMG submission 111479) | Oligotrophic lake water microbial communities from Sparkling Lake, Wisconsin, USA - GEODES005 metaG | ecosystem: Environmental > Aquatic > Freshwater > Lake | place: USA: Sparkling Lake... | reverse complement strand
TACTTGAAGGGTGGCGGTACGTTTATTGTACCATGTCCAGCATTTAAATTGATTACAGGATAAATTATGAAGAGAATAGTCTTTTTCAACTTTTGGCAAAATGGTGATTGCTTTATCAATAAACAGTACGTTAGGGATATAATTCGGCATTTTCCAGAAGCTGAAATTGACTACGCACATAAGAATCATCCTAATATTGTCGCAGACTTGAAGTGTAAGCATGTGCCTTTAGAAAGTCTTCCTTCACAATTGAATATGTGGATTCCTATTGCGCATGATCCAGAAGCTGAAGTAGTTTATATAAACACCTGGATTGGATGTTGGATAGGAAAATATCTAGATCACGGTGAGCATGCTAACTTTACTACTCTTCCGCGCGTGTGGAAAGAAGTCTACGATTTTCTTAAAATCGATATGATGCAATCGTATGAAGACTATCATCCAGAAATTTATTACGAACACTTCGACAACACACATGCTACAGAATACCTCAATGAAATTAAACACTCTTCTCTAGTTGTATTCTGTAACGGTCAAGCTATGAGCAAGCAAAGTAGCATGGGTAATATGGAAAGAATCATTGATCTAGTTGCAGATGCATTTCCTGATTACAACTTCTTTGTGACTGATAGAGTAAATGTAAACAGATCGAATGTTAAATTCTCTGACGATGTTCTAAAAGGAACAGTTGGCAATTTAAATCAGATTTCATACGTATCAAACTTTGCTAAGTTGATCATAGGTAAAAATAGCGGACCATTCACATACGCACACACTAGAGATAATATGGAAGATCCATATAAGACGTTTATGTGTTTCAGTCATAAAATGAAAGACTGTTTAATGGGTGAAGGTGAGTACTTGACAAACAGCTTCTTTAGTGATACAATAGATGATGACGAAGCGTTTAGAATCATTTCGGAACTCATCACTTCGCCAAAGTTTAATAACATAAAGAAGAGTACGAAGCAATTATGAGAAGTGTGATTATAGTTAATGGAACTTCAAAGAATTGCGGCATATTTCAGTATGCCGAATCTACGTTTAGAATTCTCAAAACGTCACCCAACTATGATTATGCTTTTCTATCAACAAACTCAGAAAAACTTTTATTCAGTTCGATAGAGCACTGTTCGCCTTGCGCAATCATATACAATCATCATCCTGAAACTTTGAAATGGTTACATAATGGAATAACTAGACCGATTGCAAACAACACGAAGATAAAGCAGATTGTAATAACTGGGCATGAACATGTAAATAAGTTTATCGGTGTCAATGCATATGTGTTTCCTGATCCATATACAAAGTGTGGAGAAAACGAATATGCAGGAGTTCTTCCAATTCTTTATGATGATAAAATTCAATACTCAAAGCCTTCAGGTCCAATAAAAATTGGAACTAGTGGAATAAGTAATGTAACAAAAAGTCCTATCGCATTAATTTCGTTGATCAATGACCAATTTGATGAAGATGTTATATTGAATCTTCACCTATCTAATGGTGATTACGTAGACAGCAGCGGTGCATTGTCCAATTCTATCTTAGATGTGTATCGAAAACATGCTAAGAGTAATGTTCATATAAATGTGACAAACAAATTCTTTGCGCCAGATGAATTGATTGCGTGGTTAAACAATAACGATATAAATCTATACTGGTACACTACACCAAACGTTCCAGGAGTTAGTGGATCGATAGATAGAGCATTAGCAGCTAAGAAGCCTTTCGGTGTTAACGGCTCAAGTTTCTTTTCTCACGTAAGAAGAGACTTCAACGATATAAATAAAATTCCTATTAAAACAATTGTTGAGAATGGTATTGTGCCATTCAATCAGTTTTATGATATGTGGAATTCTGAGAGTTTAATTAAATTTTATGAAGGTATAATTGAGAAATGAAAAAAGCACTAGTACTTGGAGCAGGTGGATTTATTGGTAGTCACATTGTCAATAATCTTAAGAGCAGAGGATATTGGGTTCGAGGTGCAGATATTAAACTGCCAGAATTTGAAGCATCAAATGCAGACGATTTCATTCTTGCAGATTTACGTAAACAATACAGTGTCGATCAAGTTTTAGATATCTACTTTGATGAAGTGTATCAATTAGCAGCAGACATGGGTGGTGCTGGATACATCAATACGAATCTCTATGATGCAGATGTTATGCATAATAGTGCGACTATCAATTTGAACGTATTAGATGCAGCACATAAGATGGGAGTGCCTCAAGCATTTTTCAGCAGCAGCGCATGTGTTTATAACGAACACCTACAATCGAATACGTCTAATCCAGACTGTAGAGAAGAGTCGGCTTATCCTGCATTTCCTGATAGTGAGTATGGATGGGAAAAGCTTTTTACTGAAAGGCTATTCTTAGCATACAACAGACAGCACGGAATGAAAAATAAAGTTGCTAGATTTCATAACATCTTTGGACCACTAGGCACTTGGCAAGGCGGTAAAGAAAAGTCTCCTGCTGCTATTTGCAGAAAGATTGCATACGCTAAGAGTGGTGATGAAATTGAGATTTGGGGCGACGGCAATCAAACACGAAGCTTTCTTTACATTGACGAATGCGTCGATGGTGTCATGCGGCTAATGCAATCAGAATCATTTAACGGACCCGTAAACATTGGCTCCGATATAATGATCAGTATCAATGACCTTGTGACAATTGTAGCAGACATTGCAGGCAAAGATATTCGTGTAAAGCATATTGATGGTCCTCAAGGCGTTCGCGGCAGAAATAGTAACAACGATTTGATTTATGAAAAGTTGAACTGGAAACCAGGCCGTGGTGCCAGTCTAATGAATGGACTAGAAAATACCTACAAGTGGATTGAACAGGAGGTTCAAAAAAATGCGAGATAAAGTTCTTTTTGTTACGCAAACCCTAGGACATAAAGCTGCATGCGGAATTGGACTCATAGGTAAGCTATTAGGTGAAGCGTTGATTCAGCATCCCGACTACGAGTTTGGTGTAGTCTTTTCTGATTCGATGTCTGATGTGATTAACATCATTGCGCAATTTGATCCTAAAGTTGTCATATACAATTACGCGCCAGGCACTACGCCTTGGATGAATGATCCTAGAATGAGAGCAAGATTTCCGCACATCAAGCATGCAAGAATTATGCATGACATGCACCAGGGAATAGCAGACGCATTTCATCCAAATCTACATGAAGGTTGGGAATATTTGATTGCTGATGATCCTAGTGTAGTAGGAAACGATCATGTGTTCATCACAAACAGATTGCTTCCAGATGGTCCGACTGTGCAGTATGTAGAACCTGCTAAGCCTATTATTGGATTTCAAGGATTTGGACCTCCGCATAAGGGTATCGCTAGACTAGCACATAAAGTCCAAGAAGAATTTGATGAAGCTACTCTTCGGTTTCATATTCCATTTGGATACTACGAAGACTTAGCCCACGGCTATGCAGGAAGCAACGCACATCAAAGAGTGAAAGAAGTTATGAGCATCATAAATAAACCAGGAATTGATGTTGTCATCACTCATGATCTATTAGAGACACAAGAAATTGTTAATCTACTAGCTCAGAATACTATCAATTGCTATTTTTATGATTATTTGGATGGATGTGGCATTGCTAGCAGCCCAGACTATGCGTTAGCAGCAAAGAGACCGATTGCAGTGACAAGAAGCCATCAAATGAGAAACTTCTGGAACCTTACTCCATCAGTTCTAATTGAGAATTCAAGCATCAGAGAAATTATTGCTCAAGGCACAACGCCTTTAGAACCATTGTACCAAGCATACAGCAAAGAAAGTGTATTGCGTGACTACGGCGTAATCATACAGAAGCTAATTTCAACTTAATTTAATCTTCACATAATAAATCCCATACCGAAAGGAAATGATATGAAAGCTATCAAGGCTTTGCTATCTTCATTATTTTTGTGTACGCTAATGGTGCCTATGAGCCATGCCAACACAATTAAGCTGTCCGCGGACTCAAGCAAGTCTGACCTATACTGGATGGCAATGAACATCTATTATGAAGCAGGTAATCAGCCGTTGATCGGAAAGATTGCAGTTGGTGTAGTGACACTAAACAGACTCAGCGACAAACGTTTTCCTAAAAACATTCGTGATGTCGTTACTCAGTCATCACAGTTTTCTTGGTACTCTACTAAGAGTGCGTCACCACCCACTAATAGTGAAGTGTGGAAAGAGTCCTATCGTGTTGCTAATCTCCTATTGACAAAGACAGTAGGTTCTGATATAATTAGTCTTCTTGAAGGCGCTACACATTTTCATGCCAACAGCATAAAGCCTGGCTGGGTCAGCAGTGTTACCAAGATTGCGACTATTGAGGGTCACACATTTTATCGGATGAAATAAAAAGGAATTGATTATGGACTTAAAGATTTTAACACAGAAAGAATTTGAAGCTGAGGTAAAACAGATCCAAAAAGACAAGTCTCCGATCACCCTCATCGACTCTATCTTAGAATTTTGTGACAGAAAGAATATTGAGATTGAAACAGCAGCTTTATTGATTACACCTAGAATGAAGACAGCACTTGAAGGTGAAGCTATGAAAGCTAGGATGATTACACCTAAGGCGCGCTTACCCGTAGAACTTGAGGACTAATTAATGAAAATGGATGCAATTGACGCATACAAATATTATTTGGGAATAAAGAACCACTTCAGTAGAGATAGTTACGATTGGTTCAAATACAACAAAAAAGTCAATGTCAGCTACGATTCTTTTATGAAGAGAAAAGACAAGTTGTTTTTCGCTAGACTTGGCAATAGGAAAGATGAATACTTAGAAGAGTTTCTAGTCGCAAATTTTCTAGTCGATGCTAAGATATGGGTAGGTGAACTTCTATCTGATGAATGTGAAGAACGATATAAAGATTGGAAGAAGCGTCAAGAGTCTTTGACGTATTTGTTTAAGAACGAAATTGATTTTCTATCTGGACTTAGTCCTGAAGAATTGAATGAATTTTTTGAAGTGAAAAGTGGAGATCATCCGCGGATCATCAAGAAGTACTTGCGGCATGAAATCAGCTTAGAGACACTATCTATTCTGAATTCTATCTTGCATTTTACGAAGCGTTATGATACAATGATTCATGATCCTATATACAAAGAGGTAAGCAAGCTATGCAAAAAATACCAGCCCTTTTTAAGGTACGATTCGGTCAAGATGAAAGTCGCATTGCGCGAAATAGTAATGAGTTAAGTCAAACAGCAAATGCACTGCAAAGCAAGAAAAAAGTGTGTGCGCTATTGACTAAAGTGAAAAATTCTGATGTGCTATATACTAGTACATCATGAAGTAAGTGGACAAGTAAAATACATTTAACATACTAAACATACAAGGAAAATACATATGGCAACATCATTCGCAGACTTGAAGAAGTCACGCAACAAGGACATGGAGAATCTCACTGCGCAGGTCTCTAAACTCAGCAGCAAAGACGGCGAAAAGAAGTCTTACGCTGATGACCGCTTTTGGAAGCCAGCAGTAGATAAAGCAGGTAACGGATTCGCAGTAATTCGATTTCTGCCTGCACCCGGAGGCGAAGACATGCCTTGGGTTCAAACGTTCTCACACTCATTCCAAGGTCCTACTACCGGTCTATGGTACATTGAAAACTCTTTGACTACCCTCAACAAGAAGGATCCTGTTTCAGAGTACAACACTCTCCTGTGGAACACAGGTAGTGATGCAGACAAAGAAGTTGCACGTAAGCAGAAGCGTAAGCTTTCTTACATTACAAACATCTATGTCGTAAGTGATCCAGCTAATCCAGACAATGACGGCAAGGTGTTTCTGTTCAAATTTGGCAAGAAGATTTTCGACAAGTTGAATGACTTGATGAATCCTGAATTCCCAGACGAACAGCCACGCAACCCGTTCGATCTATGGAACGGCGCCAACTTCAAGCTGAAGATTCGTAAGGTTGAAGGTTACCAGAACTACGATAAGTCCGAGTTTGATAAGGACAGTCCAGTTTCTGGAGACGAAAGCCACATGGAGCGTATTTGGAATTCTGAATACAAGCTGGGTGAATTCCTAGCCGAATCCAACTTTAAGTCTTATGATGAACTGAAGACTAAGTTGAACAAGGTTCTTGGCTTAGATGGCGCATCTGCTGCACCATCAGCGCAGACTCAAACCCGTGAAGTGTCGCGCAACGAACAGACTCAAGAAGCATTTAAGCCTAAGTCTACCAATAAGACTAAGACTGTTTCTCAAGTTGTTCAAGATGATGATGATGATGAAGGACTTAGCTACTTTGAAAAGCTAGCTGAAGACTAAAATCTAGTCACACATCAAACAAAAATGGAACCGCAAGGTTCCATTTTTTTATCTATACAAGAAGTTGTAATTGTATGTTGACGATATCGAACGTTCAGTGCTTCCTAGAATAGGATGCGAATACGTATCTCTTACGTTATCACCACCACCAGTGCTGCCATTAACATTAGTAGATGTTACGGATGAATTATCTACGTATGTTGTAGGAGCAAATAGCGTTCCTGCGCCCTGTGAAGTCACTACACTACTTGCACTAGCACTATTATTTCCGGGAACAATGCCTCCGTATATAGGTACGGCAACAACGGCGTTTGTTCCTTTTCCGCCCATAATTTGCGCTATGTTTGGTGACACTGAATATCCAGTAAGAGCCGATGCACCTAAAGTAGTTCCTCCTGCAAGCTGGGCAGCAGTCAATTTTGGACCCGTAACACCTTTATAAGATAATGTAGCTAGTGCTGCCCGTATCTCTGCATTTTTTGCAGCCGCATCTATAGGATTAGCTTCATATTTTTGTGCAGCTATTGATGTAGTGACGCTAGCCTTATACGATTCCGAATTAAGCACTAATGTTTTCCACTTGTTTAAATTGTCCGCAGTAGGATTAGCTAGGTATGTGCTATAAGCTGCATCCGTTTTTGCTCTATATTCATCAATTTTATCTTGAGCTTTTGTGCCAGCATTAACGTCTGTCAATGGTGTTCCAGTGCTTCCACCAACGTCTTTTGCTATTCTATCTAACTCTCTCTTTGCTAGTTTTAATCTCACTGCATTTTTTTCTTTGTCTGTATAGAATGCATCGAAATATCTTGTAGTAGCAGTTTGAAATGCTGTGTTTCCACCAAAAGCTTGAACGATAGTATTAGCAGCATCAGCTTGAAGAAGTGCGTCTGCATTTCTAGAAGACTGAAGAAGAGAATTAGCATCACTAGATACTGTTCTATATACAGCTTCTTTTGCTGCTGATGTTTCTACCCATCCAGTATCGACTATGTATGAATTATCACCACTTCCCTCCAATGCCTGGCCCATGTATCCTTTAGCGGCAACTGCTGGTGTTAATAGTTCTGCAATGCCGCCGTAATAATCTGCATTAGATACTTTACCAGAAGCTATGCCCTGTGCGCGTAATACTTCCATATTAAAGCCTGAAGACAATACACTATTTGCATAATCTCCTGCAATGGCGCCGGCTGCTGTAGCAAAATTGTCGCCGTATCCCAACATCATACTAGCAGCATTTACATTACCTAAAGACGATGCTAGACGATTCATTACATCTATAGGCTTTTCTCCTGCCATAGCAAAGTTTTTAAACGTAGGAAAAACACTATCCAACATTTCATTGTTAAATGTTGTTAGTGTCTCTACCAACATCTTCTGTTGTTGTTCTACAGACTTGTTTTGAAAATCTAATTTTATTGCTTTTGTGAAATCTTCAAGCTTTTTATCACTAGTTAATCCAAGCATTGAAGTCGCAGTTTTTATGTTAGTAAGGCTTGAGTCTACATCCTTCATTAACGCAGCAGCCACTTCTGGATCTATTGCAAATGTTGATGGTGTATTTCTATCGCTACGATAGGTTCCGCCTTTTTCATACATATTTTTCCAGCCTTGCAACGATGTGCCAGACCCGCCCGCTTCTTTAGAAGCGCCAATAGTACCTTCGATTCCCATTCCTTTAAGTTCTGGCGCTTTACGTCCAAACAGACGATTGACTGCGGCGCCAATAAGAGCAGAACCTATCATTCCAACTGGACCAAACATCGCACCGATAGCAACAGCAGCATTAACAACATCATTTACACCGGTAGTATATCCTCCAGATAGTGCTTTAGTTATAGATACGGCGGCTAGACCACTGCCCAATGCACCCAAAACAGCGCCAGCTTGGCCAGCGAACGTGCCTGCCGCAGTAGCACCTTCACCAAATATCGAAACAGGATCAGCAAGCGCCTCTAGCGCGAACTGGCCAGAACTCATAGTAGCAGGGCTTCCAGCAAGGCCGCCACCAAAAGCAGATAAAGTATTTCCTGCTGTGCCGCCAATCATGCTGCCAATATTAACTATTCCTTTACCTAGCATCGCACCTGGAGCCAAATTAGCAAGTGTCTGACCTAATCCTGTTCCGCCAGAAGTTAATAGATTTTTTATTGTCGCATTGATTGCAGTTTGAGCAACTGCACCTCCATAAGAGTTTTTTGGTATTCCTAATTTATTGCCTATAAAGCTGCCTGCAAGACTCGTAATGAAGTCTGCTCCAGCATTAATTGGATTTTTAGCTTTACCACCAGAAAGCATGTTACCAAATCTCCCTAAGAGTCCTATGTCTTTAGTAGAACTAGAATCCATAGTAAATGTGCCAAATGGTGTTAATGATGACACTTTAGTGCCGCCGCCAATTAAGTCTGACGAGACATCAAAGCCTGGCAATTTCTGACCAAACACATTGCCTAATGTGTCACCAAACGTACCCATTTTCTCAGTAGCAGTAACAATTTCATCACCAAAGCCGCCCCAACCACCATTAACTGTTGGCTTATCGAAAAACTCACCAAAGCCAGTTACATTTTCATTAAGATTTTCAGTAGCAGTAACAATTTCATCACCAAAGCCGCCCCAACCACCATTAGGCTGTTTTTCGCCCATAAAGAGCTTCTTAATAGATCCTAGTATTCCGCCTTTAGATTGTGTATTTTCGCCAGTAACACTGTTTTCAAAGTTTTGAGCAGCTTGACTTACGCCTTTAATAAATTCTTGTGCAGCACTAGTGCTACCTGCAATTTGAATTTTTGCGTTTTGAATTGCAGCATTTTGCTCAATTATACCAGCGTTTGTTGATGACACTTCTGCTGCTGATACGCCAGAAGTTGATGTGTCCATCTTGAACAGCGGAGAAAACGGCGTCGCAGTAATATCTGCAAGACTCATATAGAAGTTGCTTATGCCGTCTTCATATCCAAACGCAGTTCTAAGGTCAGTAGGAATTCCTGTCATGCCGTATAATAAGTCTGACCAACCTGCGCCCTTATTGCCAGAAGCAAAGTTGTTTAGCGAACGATTCATTTGTTCGCTACTCATTCCAAATGCAGGAGCTAATACACTACCAATTAATTGATTGCCGTAACTTCCTGCAAGTTGTGTGAATATTTGTCCTATAGGCTTACCAGCTTGTTTGCCAAATATCTTAGTGGCTAAATTCTCTAATGGAGAAGAAAGGAATTTGTTCGCTATATTTCCACCAGCATTCGTAGTAGCAGCACTGCCTGTAACTCCCATAGGAATTGCAGAAGTCAACTTATCTTTAATACTATTTTCTAGTGTAGCTCTGAATTGCTTTTCTAGATTGTCACGTTCATCTCTATACTTCTTATTTTCAGCATCTATCTTTTCACGATAGGCTTGCTGCTTTTTCATTTCATCCAGTTGTTCTTTAGAAAGCTCTGGAGTTTTTAATGTCGCATCATTAACATTTTTCTGTAAAGATTTCTGTACAGGATCAACAGCGCCGGGCGCAACAATTACAGGATCAGATGCTGTTCCTTTTGGCGCATCTGTTGGAGAGTTTACATTACTTCTTTCAAAATTACGGAAATTTTCATTAGAAGCTGATACTCGTCTATTAAGGAATCCAGATAACATGCTAGCAGAGTTTGTTGCCATTGCAGCACGATTTTTACCGACCTGTTCAGAATCATATGGACGTTCTACATACTGTGCAAATGTGCTAGTAGCAGTTTCTAATGTATTGGATGCTCTGAATTGGTTACCCTTCTCACTTTGCGCTTCTCTAATAATTAATGCAATATTGTTATCAACATCTTTTAGATACTCTGGACTATAACCATCACCAACTCCACCTTTAGTATTTAATTGAAATAACCCATAAGAAGCTTCTTTGCTAGTTATATTAGTAGCATTAGGATTGAATCTAGATTCTGCATATGCATTAACTACAGCCGCTTGTGCTTGAACATCTCTAAATCCTGCAGCTATAAATGAACTATAGATTTTTTCTGCTATAGCAGTTTGTTGCGGAGTAAGATTTGACAACTTACCAGAATAATCTACAGGTACAGCAGAAGATCCACCCGCCACCTGTTTGGCAGAAACTACATTAGCTGCGTCTTTTGCAGAAGCTGCTTTATTAGCAAATCTTTTATTCTCATCATATGCAGCATTTTTTGCATTCTTTTCTGCATCAAGTGCATCTTGTGCAGGATTTGCAATAGGAGTGTATGTATCTTTTTGGAATGTTTTTGCTTTAAATTCAGTCTGCTTATAATTTTCACTAAACTTTTGTGCAACATATGGAACATATGCCTTTTTTGGAGCTTCTGCTTCAGCTTTAGTTTCAGATATAAACTTTTTTATACTATCATTCTTTGCAAAATCAGGAATAAATTTATCTGCTAACTCAGCAACTTTCTTTCTTGTAGAAAGTAACGCGCTATCTATAATATTTCCAACATCAAAGAATAGTTTACCCACAAAATTTTGTACAGCAGTTATAGTACTACTAACGCTATCGTATATTTTACCTAGACTTTCGCTGCTTTTTATATAATTACTAATGTCATTAACAACTTTACCAAAAGCATTACTCATATCAACTCCAAGTTGACCGAAATAATTTGATATATCTACACTCACTTCACCAAAGAAATTATGAATTCGAATAGTCCATGCAGCATCTATCATTGATGCGTGTTGTACATTTTTTTTAGCAGAGTCAAAATCTCCGCTCATTACATTTCCTATTGCACTCCAGTAATCTCCTAAATATGTACCAAGATCACGGAAATATTGAGTAACTGTCGTAGTAACTCTTTGCTAATATGTGCCCTTTCCTTCATCTTTGGTTCGTTTTACATAATCAGTATTAAATACCCAATCAGAAATTTGTTGTCCAGCATCTATTAGTCCACCAGTAAACGAAGCAACACCTCCACCTATAAATGCAGCTACTCTATCTTTAATTGTAACTTCTCTTACATTTAAATCTTTCTTTATTTGCTCAGTATCGAATGCTGAGAATGCACCTTCTACCGCAAATATTATACCGTTTAAGTATTTTCCAAGTATTTTAAATGACGCTGTTAGTATTGGAAATCGTTTTGCAAGTGTTTCGAAAATTCCAAGGCCTTCTCCACCCATACCAAAAATACTTTTTACCCAACCAATTATATTATCGAACGATTTAGTGATCCAATCTTTAGCTGACTTTAGCATTCCAGTTACATCTTTAAATATACCCGAAAATATACCAAAAAATGATGCTACCAATTTACCAATTGCGCTTTCTTTAACAAATAAAGTGGCGCTATCAACAAGTTCGCCAAATGTTTTAAATAAATTTTTGAATGAATTTATCTTCTCATCAAAAAGGCCAGCTACTTCATCAAACTTAAAGAAGTCTTTTAGTTTAGAAATTTTCTCGTCAAAGAAAGCACCTAT
>Ga0164294_10004759_pt1 | contig 11768 bp, 10 predicted proteins | sample GEODES005metaG_FD_111479 | JGI IMG/M metagenome (GOLD analysis project Ga0164294, IMG submission 111479) | Oligotrophic lake water microbial communities from Sparkling Lake, Wisconsin, USA - GEODES005 metaG | ecosystem: Environmental > Aquatic > Freshwater > Lake | place: USA: Sparkling Lake... | reverse complement strand
TATGAAATAATGAGCAGCGCTTTCCTTTTTTGGTGGCGATGTTTAGGAGGAATCTACTTCGTCAAGCATATTGCTGATGTAATAGGGGCACCGAGTGTTGAAAACCTTCACCGATTTGAGGAATGGACCATAAAATATAAGCATCGTGATCAACTGAATACATATGGGGGCTTTAGTTACGTAGCCACTTTTCTAACTGATTTCCCTCATAAAACACACGCAGAAGTTGCTGCCATGGTGGAAGCAACGCCTTGGTATCAAAAATTATTTATGAATAGAAATCCAACGCCGCCAAGACCTACTGCTCAGCCACCAGTGTCTGTGGAACCGAAGAAACAGGTACAACAGGCACTAAGACCGGGGCCGACTGCGTCGGGAAGACCGGGGACTCCTTTTCCTCTGTTAGAGGAATCACCCCAACTACCTTCTCTATTTCAATCATTGCTGTTTTCACCCGAATAAGGTCTGCTTCGCATGCGGCCCATTTACCAAATCCATATGACATAGTCTGGTTCTTCTGATTATGATAATAGAAGCACAAGAAAGGCGCACCCAAACATGTTGTACTCATAGATACATTTGCTAGTGAAGGAATATGGATTACTTCATTACCAATGCGGACAAAACGGGGCATCTTTATTTATATACCGTAACAAAAAAAAGGGTCAATTTTTGTTAAAAAAGACCAGAACCAGTCATATGAATTAAATCACGATTAATAATATGAGGTAAAACATTTTGTTCATAGTCCTCATCTTCCTTCGTACGAACATGACTTGTCCGAAGTTGTAACATAGTTCCCGGAGATGTAGCAGCAAATCCCTCTTTTATAGCATCAGTTGCAATTAAAACAGCAAGTAAAGAAGCAATTGTTAAAATAATTAATAAAAAGAATCGGATCATTCTGATTTAATACACCATGATATATTAGTTCCAAATGGATTTATATATTGTAATCCCGGCCAAATAGGAAGCCATGAAAAATTGGGTAGAATAACAACTTTCTTCACACCACATATTTTAGCAAATTCAACTAATCCAGAATCATTTGATATAAACGAATCACATTTATTAAAAAAAGTAATTGACTCTTCAAAACTTTCACATACATAAATATTTTTCTGAGCATCATATGTTATAGTTCTAGCACTTAAAAATGGCGGATAATAACACTCATCCGAACACATATAAACTACATGTAAAGTATCTTCTTGAGCAACATATTGATTTAAATACGATTCAATGTCAGGTGTATGCCAAAAATTTCTATGAGTGTCAATACGATTACGATGTCTAAAAAAGTATACAATTGTTTTAGGATATTCTGACATTTTTTGTAGAGCATTTTCATTATTAACTTCAACTTTCTTAGTGATTGATTTCCCTAAATATGTCCAAAAACCAGCAGATACTGCTTCTTCCTGTGAACATAAAATATTTTTAGGAGTATTTTCAAATAATTCCTCAAGTCGTTTCATTCCTTTATATTTCTCATTATCACAAGTAGTATCCCTAAAACTATGCCCGATTCTAATCGGAAATAAATATTCTTGATATTGGAATAAAAAAAAACCAGGAAATAAGTTTTCAATCACTTTACAAAAATTAGTAAAACTATAAATTGTGATTTTACCAGCCATATCAGGATTTTCTTTAGTATATTTTTCCAATTCACCTAAAATTATATCCGAAAAGAATCCAAGTTCGCCAAAATAATAATACATATTTACTATGAATTATTAAATAAACAATATAAATAAACTTAGCACAAATCCGCCGCCACCATTTCCTCTACTAACTTATCAAAAGGCGTTGTTGCTTTCCATCCCAACTGGTCGAATGCTTTCCGCGGATTAGCCAGTAATGTTTGAACTTCAGCCGGACGAAAGAATTGGGGGTCAATACGCACACGTATATTACCCGCCGGATCAAGACCCTTTTCATCCATACCTGTACCGACCCACGTCAACTCTTCTTGAAATGCCGTGCGCCAAGCAATTTCAATAAATTCTCGTACAGAATGCTGTTTTCCCGTTCCAAGAACAAAATCCTCAGGAAGAGGCGCCTGCAAGATTCGCCACATACCTTCCACATAATCTCGAGCATGACCCCAATCGCGCAAAGCATCAATGTTACCAATTTCAAGTGTTTCACGCTTCTTGAGGCCAATATCCCGTAAAGCCAATGTAATCTTGCGTGTAACAAAATCATCACCACGCCGAGGTGATTCATGATTAAATAAAATACCATTTACTGCGTAAAGCCCGTACGATTCCCGATAATTTCGCACAATCCAATAAGCATACAACTTAGCCACAGCATAGGGTGACCGTGGGTAAAAAGGCGTGTTTTCATTCTGCGGAACTTCCATAACCTTCCCATATAATTCACTCGTGCTAGCCTGGTAAAAGCGCAATCTGCTTCTATCTTCTTCTGATTGAGTCCGCATCCACTCCAAGAGAGATAAGGGTGCTAGTGCATCAACCTTAGCAGTGAATTCAGGCATTGAGAATGACTGACCCACATGACTCTGCGCGGCCAAATTATAAAGTTCAAACACTTCAGCCTTATTCTTAACAGATGACCAAATCTCAGTTAGTACATTCTGTATTGATGATGAATCTGTCATATCCCCCACATGGAGATGAAATCGCGAATTATCAACAACTTCAGAAATCCGTGTTAAATTTCGATGATTGCTAGAACGTCGCGCAAATCCATGGATCTCATAGCCCTTCTCCAACAGAAGTTCTGCTAGATACGAACCATCTTGACCTGAAACCCCAGTAATAAAAGCAACACGAATCATTTCCTGTATCCTGTTATTTTTATTTTTGCTAACTTTAAACTATAAAGTTGCCGTTTCGAAGATACCGATTCTTTCATTCGAGGAATCAAAAGCATCATAGCATTTCTTCGTTGCAACTCCCGATAAATCCAAATGAGAAGCCATACAATATACACTGCTTTCTAGCAAATGAATCTCCGCTGCTTGTTCCAATAATCCTTTATACATATAAAGAGGCTTATTTACAACCATCTCTGCTAGAATATAATAGGGATGGCCTAGTGGATAATGATTTTCATTCAAATCAAAAATTGGTTCTTGTGTTTGTCTGCTTAATTTATCCCAGATTTCCAAACGCTTATTCTGCGACTGCTGGTGAACTACGATGTAACGGGAAGACCAATTCTTTACTAGACGAACAAGCGCATCTGATTCAGGATTCGTAGGAATATAGAAATAATCCTGCCGTACTGACCGAGGAATCTTCATGTCATCGTAAAAAGAGTAGGGAAAGTCATAAACCCACGGCTGTGTCGGAATTTGATTGGGATTAATTAGGTGATTTCCGCACGCATATACAGTATATCCCTTCCGTTCCCAAACGCCACGATGAAATAAAAAGAACGGCTCCATCTTAGCATCATCATCAATCAAGTGTAATTTAATAGTGGGGTCATCCGCATAAAGAGCAGCAACATTTACACCGTATTTCTCTTTACAAACAACAAGCACCTCATCATAACAGGTTGATAGCCAGCGAACAGCACCGTTCAGCCAGAACATATCACCGAGGCCCAAATGTCCGTACAAAAAAGCCTTCTTCTTAGCATATCCCTTGACTTCTCTTAGTGTGGATGAAGTGATATGATTAATCTTTGCTTTTACGCGAAATCGCCGATCATTCTCATCCAAAATTACAGAGCAGATTTGCCCCAATTCCACTTCGGTTGGTTTAGCCACTCCTTCAGTCTGCCCATGAAACTTATCTTGCTGGTTCCAAATAGCAAGATTGACTTCCCGTAGAATTTTATAATGCCAAGCATATTTCCTAACAAATTCCTTTAGAATTGCGTAGAGAATGTCATATTCCTTTTTAGCAGCAGCAGAACGTTCTGAATCCGCAATTTTGGAACACTTGATATCTAAAATAGTTAGTTTATCAAGAGCCTCCCCAAGACTTACAGGCAAACTAATTTCACTCATCCAGATACATGAAATATAGGCTCGTGTCTTTAATCCGTGTACATTAAATTCGCAATTCCATTTTGGAACCGCAGCCAATTGTATCCTACACCAAATACAACAACTTCCCATTCAGTATTAATACCTGCTGCAGATTTGGGCGGTTCAACTTCCAAATCTAACCGAATATCTGCGCGACTAGCATTCAGAGTTCCACCTTGAGGAGCAAAAGTATCACGGTTTCCGTCAAACCCTATTGAGTAAATGTATTTATTATACAGTTCCGCAGCACCAGGAAGATTTATAGTGTCCACTGAACGCCACCACCGCTCAGGCTGATCTGCTAGAACCACTGTACCAACTAGGAGTTTTGCTCGGCGAAGCATGGGTTTTTGCGGCGAAAAAGTGGCTTCTACTTCATCTTCTAAACGAGAGCCAAAATTGGTCCATTCATTATAGCGGAAAACCCCTTTGCGTCGCAGAAAAAAGAAAAGACGTCGAATAGGATTATTCAGACCAGTTAAAGGCAATCCTACGAGGATACTATCTGCTGAGGGAGTGTTTATAGCATATTTGAGCGGCTCGGCAAAATTCATTGTCATAACCTGTTCTATTAACATCTCGTGTGGCTGCTGATATGCTGGTCTAATTGAATCATCCAAATAAGAAACACCGAACATCATGCGCGCGTCTTCAAAAAGTGGCGCGGCTCCCAAATTTGTCCATGTATCAAATACGGGCCATTCAAAAATAAAATCGCGATAAGCATTGACTTTTCCAAGTGGTGAATCAGTACAAGAAGATCGCGGTGTATCCCACATGCGCACACAATCCAAGAAGGGTCGCAGTGTTATATGAATACGCACAGGCTTGTCGCGCATTGAACAAAGAGGAAAAGCCGTATTTTTGCGCCGAGCAAACCAGAAGGGAAGCCAGCAATAGATATTTCCATCTTCAGTGGGAGAAATCAACATTTGCCGGCGAAAAGGCTCAGTAGAAGCGGCTGAGCCTACAATACTATCAGTCCATGCTGCTAATCTTTCACCGTTTAGACCAGCGGCACTAACAACCGTTGCCCAATCTCCATTAATAGTATCAATCGTAATTCCACCCACTTCCAACTCGGCTTTTTCAATGATAATAGCACCGAGACGATCTGTGTAAATCCACGACCCGCTAATATCACTGGGAAGAAAACAGTGTTTATCATCGCGTCGAAGCCCGTCTGTTATAGGACGCGGAATCCAAGTTCCGGGCTTGATAACAAGAGCACACCATTGCAAGAGGTCAGCATGTTCGGTCACGGGGACTGTAAAAGAAATTCTTGAGCCCCAGGTAGCGTCACCGGTATAGTTGCTTTCTAGCACTTCTGATGAGAAATTATGGTATTTTTGATAACTTGGTTGAACGACGCTTTCTTTGGAATCTGCTGGATAGAAATAATCATCAATTGGTCCTCGTTCTACGAGTGAAACAAGGCGTTTCATTTCGCCCACCGGTGCAGGCATCTCCTATCTTTTCAGCCGGTTATTTAAGTCATCAATGGAACGAATTAGGGTCTACCAGCAGTTATTTTGTTTAAAGTATAAGCAAGATAGTATACTATATGGAATATTTCGTTGTGCTATTTGACAATAAACCGGTAAAAGTCGTAGCAACACTGCTAGATGCTATGTTATTCATATCAAATAGACAAGCAGTAATTCATCGGATTCATCATAAAGACGATAAATTAGTCGTTCAAGAAATTTTTATTGAGTTGGGAAGTTCTCTAGTCTATCCTACTCAGAACTAGACATTGTCATAACACTCATTTACTAAGGACGTGATTCACCTGCAGCATTAACTCCTGCCGCATTGTACCCTTGATAATCATATCCATCTTTATCAAAGCCATTTTTATCATAACCAGCACGATTGAATCCAGAAGCATTATAGCCATTACGGTCATAGCCATCCTTATCCCACCCAGCAGCATTTAGGCCCATCATATCATAGCCCTCCGCATTAAAGCCATCCTTGTCAAAGCCGGCACGATTATAGCCCGCTGCGTTGTAGCCTTCACGGTTATACTGTTCACGGTCCCAGCCCGTAGCATTAAAACCGTCCTCTCCATAGCCTTCTTTGTCCCAGCCCAAGTGATTGAAGCCAATGAAACTAAATCCAGAAGCATCATAGATAAATGTTGTGGGAGTAGGTTGTCCGTTTTCAATAATATCAGTGACCGTAAATCCTGCCGCCGTCCAGACAGCCTTAATTCTGTCATAGGCATAGCCATAGAGAGTCTGCTTGTAGAAATCATCAGGGGATAAGAACATTTCAACATTCGTTAAATACGCGGGCATGCGAAGTGCTTGACGACCCGCCAACTTATCATCGCGGCTTCGGTAAGCATTCACAACAAAGAGTGTTCCAAAATCAGATGAGCCGAGTGCTTTTAAAAGACGAAAACAATCAATGCTCAGATATACAGTAGGAATTGTAAATCCCTCTTCTGTTGTGTAGGGTCCAGCAGTAATTCCCATTCTTCTGCTATCGCGATATAAAATTCTCTGTGCTGGAGGCCGCAAAAGTTAGGATTTTTATGATTGACTTGTAGCATTATAAAACATAATATTTGTTCCATCTGAGGCATATGTACCTGTGCTTCCAATACTCCAATAAAGTTCGCATGTGAAACCGCCACCCCATTCGAAAAATCGCAATTCAATCGCTGTATATCCTGCGGGCAAAACAACAGATGCTGAAGTATCAACTGTATCTCCGTGATACGTCCAGTTTTGTAATACAGTAGCACCATTAAAAAACAAAACGATACCGTCATCTGAAATAGTTCTAAATGTAACTACAGTTGTTGTGGCAGAATACATAAATCCTTTTGAAATAACACCTACATAATCAGATTGATTAATACGACTATCACCGTCCTGAAAATTAATAGGATTGTATGCTCCCGCAGTTCCAATTAATGCGCCCCATCCACTTGAACCAGGTCCATTAATAGATGGATCTGATGTAATATTGTAGAAACGTGTCCAGAGAAAGTTGCTGTATGCCGCTGCTGGTATATATGACTCTTGTGTGGGTTCAAATTTTCTATAAGGATGTATGGTTGGTAATGAATTTGTTAAACCCCATTTTGTTGCTAAATAGCCTTCTACTTTCTGTCGTTGAGCAGTTGAAAGAGCAATATTATACACAATTACTTCATATATTGTTCCCAACATTGGATAGTATGCAGTTCCACTTTCGATCTGAACACCAATTCCCACAAGGTCTGAACATGATGATGGATTTCCAGATGTAGAGGTTCCTGTTGTTGTTGTCGCAGTACCATTGACTGATCCTACAAATGTGTATGCGCTACTTGCTGATGATGAAGCACTTAAGGTAATTCCAAGCACAAATGGAGTTCCAAAACTATTTGTATATGTTGCTCGTGCATCATATCCAGATGCTGGATATGTTCCTGAACTATTTACACCTACATAGAGTTGCCCTGGTGCTATTGCAAAATAACTTGAGTATTTAAGTTTCCAGACAAGAAAAGATTGTGTACTCGAACCGCTAAAGTTTACAACCATAAAAACACTATCACTAGAAGATGTTACGAATGCAGGACAACTCATACCACTTGTACCTGTAAATGAGAGTCCTGGAAGACCATTTAATGACCTAGTTACAAGTGTTGGATTTGTTGGTGTTGCTATAGAAGCAATCGAAGTAAGCGCAGTCGCACTATTAGAATTTCCACTTTTATCAACCCAGGATGAGATACCAGTTCCATTCGCTGGAGTAGCACCTGTTCCAGTAGGGTCTGCACCATCTAACCAAAGAGTACATCCAGAAATATTTATTGGCAAAAAGGGAATCGCTGATGAAGGAGGTAACCTTGTATACGGGTGTCCAGATACAAGTGAAGATTGTATCCTCCATTTCCATGCTAAATATCCTTCAATTTGCTGTCGCTGTGAAGTAGAAATTTCACCATTATACATTATAATTTCAGCAAGATCACATGAATTATTATACCAATTTGTATTAATCGTATAAGTTACACTGTCAGTTCGATAGGCTGTAGCAATGTTATTAGTGGTAAGAACATAACTTGTTCCATCTACATTTTGAAAGTTAGAAGCAGTTGATGTAGCACTATTTATCCATGCGTACTGTTTCATAACATTAAATCCATTAGGAACAGTTTGACCTGTTGAAACACCATTTGCATTACCTGAAGGACCTTCTGCCATTAGATATGAACTTGTACCTGTATTTGTTGGAACACCGGGTCCAAAAGCAGAATCTTGTCCGTTACCTTGTGTTTGATTGATAATCGCAAAATATTGTGTAAAGTTTGGACCTGAAACAGTTACTTGAGTAGTTTGTCTAAATACAGCAAACCAGGCTCGTGCTTGGTTTGGAATTGCGACTGTAAATCCTAATTCTGTTCCTACAGGAAACTGAACAATATTAAGTCCATTAAATGTTGCTGTTCCACTTGTAACAACTCCAATACGAGAAACAGCACTTCCATCCCATGATCCTTTATTTCTCCAACTAGTTACCTGTGTTCCACTTCTTGTTATTGTACTTCCATCAGCAGCATCCCACCAAAATAAACAATTTGGAATATCAATTGGACTGAATTGTCGTGAAAAGGGACGAATACTAGCAAAGGGATGTATAAGTGGAAGGGCTTGAGTTGGTACAGAGATATTCCACTTAGTAGAAAGATATGATTCTATGCCTTGACGTTCTATCGTAGAAAGTGGAGTTCGATACCAAATAATTTCAGCAATATCACCAGAATGAAAACAATCAGTAGCCTGTGATCCATTAAAAACACGCGCACCTATATTTAAGAATCTAGCATTGTTGGCAGATGGATAAGAACCAGCAGAATAAAATCCAATTGAATCATTAGCAGGTGTAAGTGAAACACCATTTTTAAAAATTGTTGAGTTTGATGGAGTTGTTCCAGTAGTTGATAAGACATAAGACATTAATACATATGAATTTGTTGTAATTGTACCAGCAGCAGCTATAGTTGCCCGAGAACAGCCTTGGTGGAATCCAAAATTTCCTTGACCATTCAGTCCTGTAGTATATCCCAGTTCTGATTCTGTAGCACAATATGTATTAGTTACTTGATTCTGATAGGTCATTAAAAATCTTTGACTAGCAACAGTTGTAGCCATAAACACTACAAAAAAAGATCCTCCCGAGGTTGAAGATGTATAAAAAGGAAGAGTTGCTGATGATTGTAAGAATGTAGATGTTCCATTAAAGCGCGTTATGCTTTTTCCATTTAAGATAGATGTCTTGTATGTAGGTCTACTTCCAGCGGTTGCTTGCGTGAATAAATATGCATTAGTTGATTTATCTCTCCATGCTGCTATTGAGTTTCCATCTGCGGTTACAGTAGTGGTCGCGGAAGTATCTGTAAATAATGTTGACCGATCGGCACCATCTAACCACATCGCCAATCCTGAGATATTTCCAGGCATGGATGGCATACTTTCAATACCCCATTTCCAGCCTAAATATCCTTCAATCCGTTGACGGTCAGTTGTATTAACTGCGCTTTGATACACAAGTATCTCTCCAAAATAGCCAGACCAAGTATATTGCCCTGAAATTGTACCCGCACGAGCCGCGACAGAATAATTTGTATAGGTAAATGTACCTGAACTTGCTATATTTATCGAAGGATCTGTTTGTTGTGTGCCATTTAACCATGTATTTATGTATGTACCATCATATTGGAGTACATATAAAAAAGGCACATTTGCTAAAATAGGTGTTGGTTGCGAACTGCTGTTTCGTGCGCCATATATCTTAAAATCAGCATTATACATAGTAATCGGAAGAGAACCAACATTATCATAATCTAATTGTGATGGATTTCCAAAGCATAAAAGGCCACTAAATCCACCAAATGGTGAAATCAAACTTCCAACAATAAAAACAGTAATTGTAGTTGAACTGTTGGCAGAAATAGCACCTGTAAAATAGGATGAGCCATTAAAATACATTGCAGGTCTTCCATTTATAGCAGATGCTGTAATAGATGGTGATCCTCCAGAAGTAGCAAATACAGGTGTATTATTTGCTGGTACAATTTTATTTCTCCACGAGGTTACTGGTGAACTTCCTGTAAGAGTAGATGTATCACTAGCATCTAACCATAATTGACATCCTGTTACAGATCTTGGATCAAATCCTGAAATACTTTCTGATGTGCTTGCCGGCGCCGGCATTTTACTATTAAACTCAATATAATTATGTTTAAGCGTACGAATCTTTAATTTTTTTACTTCACTTTATGTAATGGCTGAATTTTCAACAATTATAAATGATATATCTGGAGTTACAAGTTTATCAACAATTTCAAATGTAATTATCCAAAATTTATCTAATAATCTATCCTTAATTTCAACTGTTTTTAGTGATATTTCAGGTTCTAATCCAAATGATATTGCTAGTATGATGAGTACTATGATGAATCAGCCACCTCCCCCTCCACCCATTTTATCATTAGATGATCTACTAAACACTGTTGATTATGAACTTCAGAAAGAACTCTCCGACCGAGTAATTGTTAATGCTTTTATGTCACCCGGATATGATGTTCTTAAAACAATGTTAAAGCCTTGGGCCAAAGCCGGATTTCCTACTAGTTTCTTAATTAGTTCAATTGAACTTAAGGTTCCACCTGTCTGCGCGGACGGTGTTTCACGATCTTTATCTTTTTACTTTGAATATTTGCTAGGAGTTTCAATTGCGACTGCTTTACAGAATCTGGCAACAAATACTACTGGAATGAGTTTTACTTATTCGCATAATGGCTCAAATACAATAAATCTTCATATATCAAAGTGTTAAATATTTTTAGTCTTTTTATAAAAGATGTAAAATATCTAAAAAGCAACCCATGTACTTGCTGTTGAATCATATGCTACAGTGATAGAATTAGATGGGGGAATTGTAAATGCCGATGCTAGTAAACCCGCAGAAGCGCCTGTCGGTGTAATCGACAAATAAGAACCAGTATTATTACGTAATACAATATACCACCCCGCAGCAGGAGTTGGCGTTACAGATGTAAAGACAATATTAGAAAACCCTGAGTTAGTTATGTAGTAGTATATACCATAACTATTATTACCAAATGTGGCATTGCTATTTGAAATAGAAGAAATAGGAATTGCTGAACGGCTGATACCATTTACATCAAGAGGATATGCTGGTGTAATTGTTCCAATTCCTGTATTAGAAAGATATGTACTACCGGAATTTGAAATAAATGCTCCAGTCGCTGACTGTATTATATTACTAACATGTGTAGTTACACCGGCAATTCCAACTGTTCCAGTATTTGAAGAATTAACAAATGTCGCTAAACCGGTTACACCCAAAGTACCTGTATTTGTTGTATTGCTGAGTGTGGTAATTCCATTAACACCTAGAGTACCACTATTTGAAGAATTTACGAAAGTTGCTAGACCAGTTACACCCAACGTACCTCTATTTGATGTATTAGAAAGAGTAGTAAGTCCATTAATACCAAGAGTACCAGTATTTGAAGAATTAACAAAAGTTGCTAAACCGGTTACACCCAAAGTACCTGTATTTGTTGTATTACTGAGTGTGGTAATTCCATTAACACCTAAAGTACCACTATTGGAAGAATTTACAAAGGTTGCTAAACCAGTTACACCCAAAGTACCTGTATTTGTTGTATTACTGAGTGTGGTAATTCCATTAACACCTAGAGTTCCAGTATTTGAAGAATTTA
>Ga0164294_10004758_pt1 | contig 11769 bp, 9 predicted proteins | sample GEODES005metaG_FD_111479 | JGI IMG/M metagenome (GOLD analysis project Ga0164294, IMG submission 111479) | Oligotrophic lake water microbial communities from Sparkling Lake, Wisconsin, USA - GEODES005 metaG | ecosystem: Environmental > Aquatic > Freshwater > Lake | place: USA: Sparkling Lake... | reverse complement strand
TTGATGATACAGTTGCTCCCGATCTTGGCGCCTGCATTCACAATGGCTCCGTGCATAACAATTGTGCCTGGGCCGATGGTCGCGTGACGGGAGACATATGCCGTAGGGGCGATGACGACTGGTAGTTGGAATCCGAGTTTGAGTGCTTGCGTACAAAGACGTATCCGAGGATCGGGCGATTGCAGTTGGCCGACAGTGACGAGCGTAAATGGGTGGTCTTTGACGAGTTGTGGCAAGTCGTCGTCTGTGCCAATGACAGAATAACCCAAATGCTGGTTGTGCCGCTGCTCTGGCAAACCGATCAAGCCGGCAATCTGAAAGTGGTTTTGCTGTTCGACGACGTCGATACAAGCACGAGAGTGCCCACCTGCTCCGAGAAGAATCATCATGGGCTTTTTCATTTGTTGGATGAAGCGAGACTGGAACTGCTTGGAATGTTGATCAGCCGTTTAGAAAGCGATTCAGCTTTCGCAAGATCCATTCGGGGGGCTGATTGAAATAGCGGTAGGGTATGAAGCAAGTTCCAGGCGGGCCGAGTCCTGATCCCCACGTCGTTCGTGGCTTTTAATATTTCGTCTCTTTGGCATGCTACCTCAGTGTTTAGCATAAGGGTTTGTAACCAGTAGTTGCTCTGGCACCGTTCCGGCTCCTGAATCAACTTCAAGCCCGAAACAGATGCGAAAGCATTCTTGTAACGATCAAACAGCTCTCTTTTAGATGCGAGCATCGCGGGTAACTGCTCCAACTGGGCACAGCCCAAGGCGGCATTCAGGTTGGGCAAACGGTAGTTGTAGCCAATTTCGTCGTGCTGATATTCCCATTCGTGAGGAAGTTTGGCGGTGGTGCTCAAGTGCTTTGCCCTCTTTGCCAATGCCGTGTCGTTGGTGAGAATTGCACCCCCACCCCCAGTGGTGATGGTCTTGTTACCGTTGAAGCTGAGTGTACCCATCAAACCAAACGTGCCAGTGTGCTGGTCATGGTAATAACTGCCCAAGGATTCGGCCGCATCTTCGATCAGGGCAATATTAAAATCATGGGCTAAGGCCAAAAGTCCATCCACATCCACCGGATGTCCAAAGGTGTGCATGGGAACGAGTGCGCGTATCACCTGCCCAGTGGCACGATTGATGCAATGTCCTCCTCGTTGTTCGGTGTGACAGATCAGGTACTCTCTCAGCTTCCCAGCATCCACGCCAAGAGTTCGCTCTTCGCTATCCACAAAATGGGGGGTTGCGCCGCAGTAGGTGATAGCATTGGCCGTAGCTACGAACGTGAGGGCTGGTACAAGAACCTCATCACCCGTGGATACCCCGCTCAGTTTTACGGCAATATGCAAAGCGGCGGTTCCGTTGACGACCGCCACCGAATGCTTGGCACCCGTGCAAGTAGCAAGGTCGACTTCGAATCGATCCACAAACTTGCCTACGGAAGAGACAAAAGTGGAATCGAGGCATTCTTTGACATATTTCCACTCGTTCCCATGGAAAGTCGGTTCATGCAAAGGATAAGTTTTAGTTGTATCAGGGAGAACTTCGCGCAAAGCGTGAATCACCTGGCCTGCCAAGAAGCTCTTTACTGGTGTGGACTTTTGTTTAGACAACGTAGTGATCACTTGGATATTTTTTGAGATTATCGGGATTACGAAGCCATTCGATTGTTTGGGTAAGGCCCAGGCGCAAACCAGCTTCCCCGCTGTTCTTTGGGCTCCATTTAAGCAGTTTTTTAGCTTTCTGATTGTCGGCGAGGAGTCTTTCAACCTCGCTATCGGCAGGGCGAACTCTTTCGGAGGATTCTTTTATAGAGATCTTTGTCCCCATCAGTTCCGCGATCATATGGGCGAGGTTGCCGATGGATATCTCGAACCCAGATCCAATGTTGATCACCTCTCCTTCGATTTTAGGTGCTGCCAGAGCCTTGATGAAGCCGTCCACGGTATCCTCCGCGTAATTGAGGTCCCGTGTGGGATGGATTGACCCTAGGGAGATCTCTTTTTTGCCTTTAAGGATCTGGGTGATGATGGTGGGAATGACGGCCCGGGCGGATTGGCGGGGGCCATAGGTGTTAAAGGGACGGAGGATGGTTGTAGGCAGTCCAAACGAGCTGTGAAAGGATAGGGCAAGCTGGTCGGCTCCGATCTTGGTGGCGGAGTATGGGGACTGTCCCTGGAGCGGATGATCCTCGGTGATGGGAACAAATCGGGCTGTTCCATAGACCTCGCTGGTGGATGTGTGGATTACCCTTTTAATTTCAATCTCTCTAGCGGCTTGCAAGATATTGAGGGTGCCTTTGATGTTAGTATCCACATATGTGTCGGGAGAGTGGTAGGAGTAGGGAATACCGATGAGTGCAGCCAAGTGGAGGACCGCCTCGCATCCCTTCATAGCCTCTTTGACTCCGTGCGGGTCGCGAATATCGCCAGGAAAAACTTCGAACTGCCCCTTAACATCGGGCGCACAGTGATCGAGCCAACCCCAGGAATTGAAGGAGTTGTAGAGAACAAAGGCGCGCACTTTGTGACCGGCCCGGACGAGAGCTTCTGTGAGGTGCGAACCAATGAAGCCATCGGCGCCGGTGATAAGGAATTTATGGCCCATAAATAAAGGATGCAAAATTAATAACTTTTTATTTCCACAAGGCTCTTCACTACATTGCCGTATTCCTGAGGATTTAAGATACTTAGTCGAATCAGTTTTAGGCAAGAAATAACTTTATTTTCGGCAATGTGATTTGCAGTCTCTGAAATGGAGATTCTCATGCGACAATACTTATTGACGGGCTGGAATTCCGAGAAGTTGTAATCCTTATATTTGTAATATTTCATAATTTTATTGGTTTTTTCGCTAAAATAATCGCCAGAAAGCATGTCGGCCTCTGTTTTAGCGTCGGCCATAACACCATATCTTGTAGAATTACGAAAAACTTTTCGCAGCATTCCGCAGTACTCGTAAAATCGATAACTTCTAGGAAAAGCGTCGAGCATTTTTGCTTCGTCCAGAAACACAAATAGGGTGCCCTCTTTAACTTCCTGAGAGTTTTGAAGCGCAGACATGATGCTTAGCTGCTTTTGCCAATCTATGTAAAAGTTAGCCCCTTTTTCTAAGTTTTGTTTTGTAAAAATTGCCAACAGCAGAAACGTAAGGAAGATTTTGACAGGTAGGCTCAGGCGGGGAGAGGCTATTTTTATACCTCGTGCAATGAGGTCTATAGTGCCTACAAGAATTAAGGATGACCCCAGGCCCAAAAGCAATTGATTCCTCGTGGTCCATTCGTCTTGGGTAATTTCCCCTAAACAGTTATAAGGGAGGGCGCCGAGTATCCATGTGGCTGCCCCAGCAAATAAGAGTAATCCACTAACGATAGTTTTATCCCTTGAGAAAATAACAATTAGTAATGAAAGACATAAAAACGATTTTAAGTTCAAGTATAACGATACCTTCTTTGCAATTTCAGAACTCCAACTCATTGCGCAAACAAAACAGTTCGAAAACGAAGGCTCTAAATGTGTGTATGATTCTTTGAGTCGTATCCAAGTCAGTTGATTATACCCCTCCAAATTGCCGTATGGGGTAAAGTAGTGCTGTTTATATGCAAAGAAAATAATGGGCAACGGAAATACACAAAAGAAAAGGATGTATTTTTTAAGGCGGTTCGACCATGGGAGGTCATTTTTCAAAAAAACAAACAGCAAATGAAGGGCTGGTAAAGCCATGAAGGGAATAAGGCTGACAACCCACATGGAAAAAAAGAAAAGAGGCACACTCAATAACAAGTAAATAGGCTGTGTTCCTCCGGCAAGGCCCCTTACAAAAAAGTAGTAACCAAGCCAAAATGCCAGGAAGCATATTGCATATGGGTTGCAAATCAATGTGACCCGGGCCGAATTAATTGGGAAGACCCAGAAAAGACCGACAATGCTTAAGGATTCCACATTGTGCAATCCGGGTATCGTTCTCAAGATCTGAAGCAGGCATAACCCGCTGATGAAGTATGCGAAGAAAACAATTAATCGATATGATAAAACTGGCAGTGCTAATTGATTTAAGAGGTAATGATATTCTCCAATCCATGGAAATCCGGCCATGCTGAACATAGTCTTGAGTGTTTGCCTGTCATGATCGACGATGCACCAGTCGTCCCAATAGATCCCGTCGTTGACAAGACTTAAACCATAAGAAATGCAGTACAGAACAATAAGTGTAACAAAATATTTGTTTTGTGTCTTTTTTGTCACCTTATTTTGCGAAATAAAATGAATTGAATTGGGATGGTTTAGGAAAGATCAATTAGCCTGCTAAGAGTTATTTTATGTCGGATTTTTGACTTCTATCTTGCTAAGGCAGAATACCTCTTCCTTTTCAGCAAATGTCCAGCGATTGCGCGTGACGAAAAATCTTCTTTATTCTTTTATGAATAGCAAAATCTCATTTTACGCGACCCGCTTAATTTTAACGCAGTACTTGCAATGCTAATCTTAATCATGTCTTAATGTAGGAACTTTCAGCTAAGGAGATTTGCAATCATTGATTGCTGGCGGGCAGTTAGGCCTATAAACAGTGGCAAGCGAAGGATCCGTTCGGACACATTCTGTGTGACAAGCGCTTGTTTAGATAACCTACTATATTTCTTGCCCGCTGGAGACGTGTGTAGCGGCACATAGTGGAACACTGCATTTACCCCTTTTCCGTCCAGTTTTTTGAGAGTTCGATCCCTTTGTGCCAATGAGTTGAGCAGGATGTAATACATATGTGCGTTATGCTCACACCCGTTAGGCACGATGGGGCGTCGAAGTTTTCCCGCCTTCTCAAGCGGTGCGAGCAGTTCGTGGTACCGTATCCATGAGTCGAGTCTCTTCTGGGTGATTTTCGCTGCCTCTTGCATCTGGGCCCAAAGAAATGCGGCCGTAATCTCCCCAGGCAGGAAGGATGATCCTATATCGGCCCAAGTGTACTTATCGACTTTGCCTTGTTCGAAGGCTTTCCGATTAGTCCCCTTCTGCCAAATGATCTCCGCACGCTCGACAAATTTCCTGTCATTGATCAAAAGGGCGCCCCCTTCCCCAGAGATGATATTTTTTGTCTCGTGGAAACTTAGTGCCCCAAGATGTCCAATGGAGCCTAATTCTCTTCCCTTATAAGTGGCTTTTACACAGTGCGCCGCGTCTTCGATTACCAAGAGTTTATGCCGTCTAGCAATGGCCATGATGACGTCCATCTCGCACCCCACACCGGCATAGTGGACCGGAATGATGGCTTTTGTGCGGGTTGTTATGGCGGTTTCGATGAGTTTTTCGTCGATGTTCAGCGTATCAGGTCGTATATCGACAAAAACAGGGACTCCACCACGGAGAACAAAGGCATTGGCGGTAGAGACAAATGTGTAGGAGGGCATAATTATTTCATCGCCTGGTTGTATATCTGTAAGGATAGCAGCCATCTCAAGGGCGGCTGTACAGGAGTGGGTGAGCAAGGCTCTCTTAACGTCCATTTTCTGCTCGATCCAAGTCTGACATTTTTTAGTGAATACTCCGTTTCCAGCCAAAACTCCATTTTTATGAGCTTGTATGATATACCTCTGCTCATTACCTGTTAGATGGGGACGGTTAAATGGAATCATTGCTAGCCATTGAGACAAATATTTGTCTTGCGCTAATAATCACAAGTAAGCCGATTCAGCTCCTAAGGTTTACTTGACTCAAATGAGCTTGATTAGTCTTTCGTTTCAAGTGGTCAACGTTTGCGAAAAACGAACAACTTCTGCGTACCATAGTCACCACATGCAGGAAGCTTGGAGAGCCAACGATTCCACTCCATGTGTGGGTTAGCAATATTAATATTTTTGTTTAGTGCTTCAGCAAGTAAAGGCTTAATCACCCTAGAGCCAACGAAGTAAGAACTGGCAAAATTACTAAGCTCCACCAAATCAAGTCTATCGCCTGCCGCATCGATTACTTTATTTTCATCGAGGTATTGGTTGAACGGAGGCATCACGATATCGCTTAGCCCCCACTCGCGCCGGAATTGGTTGAGCTTTCCCCATCCCTGTATTGTTGCCTCCGAAAGCAATAGTTTCCCCCCCGGCTTTAATACTCTAACGCAGTTCTGAAATGCTTTTAGCTGGCGATCCCAATCTCCTAAATTTATAAGCACTCGAATAACTATAACCTTGTCGTAATAATCGTCGGGCTCGCCCAATGTCATTATGTCTCCAAAATCAAAACTAACCTCACTGGGCAAGCCTGACTTAATCTTGGAAAGGCGTGCTTTAGCCTGCTTTATCATTTCGGGTATGTAATCAAGCCCGCGAAGCTTGAGTCGTCGTTGTGATGCAAACGCAAGGGACGAATAACCGTTGGCACAGCCAATATCCAATACGCTGTCCCCATCCTCAATGTGGGATAAAATATTCTGTATCTCCATTTCAATTACTGGCGTGTCTGACCATGACGCGCTCGAAGACTCTCCATGCGTGTTGGCCTGCTCTGTCCAAAAATTACGAATTTGATCAGATGTATACTTATTTTGGCTCATGCCTTGACCTCCATTTATTCTTGTTTTTGTTGTGTCTCTTTCTCAATAAAATATGTTGGTTTTCCCATCATACGAAAGTGCATTCGCGCCAGATATTCTCCAATGACTCCAATGGAAAATAACTGTATCCCAGAGAAAATCGCTATTGTTGATGCGAGAAATGGAAATCCGGCAACTGGTGTTCCTTTTGCAAAGTAAAGCGCTACGACATAGCACAGTATCAACAATCCGAAGAACGAGAAAATAAAACCAATGATACTCGCAAAACGAAGGGGCCACGAACTAAAGCCGGAAACCATGCTTATGGCATACGAACAAAGCCTAAGGAAATTGTAATTTGATTTTTCTCTTTTGCTCTCACAGTGGCTGACCCGGACAGCGCAAAAGTTTTGTGTGACCCACGAAAAAAGAACATCCACCGACACAAATGGGCTTTCAAAACGATCCAGCGCATCCCGTAAACGGGTACGAAATACTCTAAATGGGCTGATTTGCCTTGCTATGCCAACACCCATTGTGCTGACCATGGCTAATTTAACCAGCGAGGCTGCCAAAGCTCTGTACCACCCATGCCGCTTCTCCCCTCGCTGTCCATACACAACATCGTAACCCTCGTTGAGGCACGCCAAAAGCTGAGGAATTTCTTCCGGTGGATTTTGTAAATCATCATCCAGCGTGATTGATACCTCGAAGCAAGCCATACGAATACCGCATAACAGCGCGTTGTGTTGTCCAAAGTTTCGCATCAGACGAAATCCACGTATCCAGTCCTTCTTTTTGGCCATTTCCTCGATCGCTGCCCAGCTTTCGTCTTGGCTGCCATCGTTTACCAAAATAAGTTCGAATGGCATTCCGAGTTTCACTAGCACCACTTCCAACCGCTCCACCAGTTCTGGCAGGATTGCCGCACTATTGTAAACTGGGACAATGACCGATAACCCGAGATTAGGATTGGGTTTCATCACTTTATTACCCTTTTACCCATGCTGTTTTAAACGCACGTCCCAAAATCCCCTTTTCATGGAATATGGCCGGATAGAAGTATAGCTATTCCTATCATGTTTTTTTAAATACCCCAAGTATCGATGTTCCCCATGGGAACCGTAGCCAACGCCCAAGGGGCGTTTCTAGCGCAAAGATCGCACTCAACACGCTATTGACGGGTGCAGGTGGTACTTGATGCTGCTTAAAAAGCAATTCTCTTTTCTGCGCTGCTGTCAGTGCTGTTAAGCGTGGTTTTATGCGGCTGAGTAAATATAGCGGGCTGAGAAAAAACATAAAATATCGGGCATCACACAATGTTAGTCCGGACTGCTGCGCAAGCCGGTCAAAATCACCGCGACGGTAGCGCCGCAGGTGATTTCCCATGTCGTCATTGTAACTCCAAAATTGTGGAAATGCCGGAGTTGTGACGAACAAATAACCCCCAGGCTTGAGTGCTTCGCGTGCCTGTCGCAAGGCCTGCAGGTCATCGGGCAGGTGCTCGATTACATCCAGCAAAAAGGCGGCATCCCACTGATCGCGCATCTGCAGTTGCATGAGGTCAATTTGATAGCGTTGGGCGTTTGGTGGCAACACAGACGCTGCCAGCGATAAAGCCACCATGGAGGAGTCTGCCAGTGCAAGAGGCTCAAACCCCGCCGGCCGATGCTGTGCCAAGTAACGCACCCACCCGCCCGCTCCCCCACCGAGGTCGATGGCAGAAAATGGCTGGCCAGATTCGGGTAGATACCGATTCACCGCCTCCAACAAAAACCGATGTCGTCCTCGATACCAAAAGTGCCGCTCCTGCATTTCACACAAGATTTCAAAACCACTTTCCCCATATTCCTCGTCGCGATGCTGGACGGGGATTATTGGAAGATGGATTCCGTTTTGGGATGGGGTTTCTTTGGGAATGGGCAGAGAAAGTAGGCGGGTGAGACTGCTAGGTTAAGTTGAGATCAGGGGTAGGGAGAAAAATAATTGTTGTTTTTTACATTTTTGATTATGGTCCGAGTGTTCTCTAGCCTATTTCTATAATTTGGGCGCAGTTCTTGATGGTAGTGAGGCGGTGGGCGATGATCAGAATCGTTAGATCGGCGCTGAGACCTTCAATGGCTTCCATGACAGCTTGCTCGGTTTCGTGATCTAACGCGCTCGTGGCTTCGTCGAAAACCAATACAGTTGCCTGCTTGTAGAGAGCACGGGCGATTCCAATGCGTTGACGCTGACCTCCCGAAAGACGAATTCCCCGTTCCCCAACAAGGGCTTTGTATCCTTGGGGCGAGGATTCAATAAAATCCGCAATATGAGCTTGGCGGGCGGCTTCCTTGACCCTTTTCATTTCTATATTTTCGGGCTGGACACCGAAGGCAATGTTCTCTGCCAGCGAAATATCGGCTAGGAAGATGGATTGGGGAACGTGGGCGATGTTGCGTTGCCAGGATCGGAGATTTTGTTGGTTGAGAATTGTTCCATCCACCATAATCCGGCCTGATGATGGCTTGAGCAGGCCCATCAACAGATCAAGACAGGTGCTTTTGCCTGATCCAGTTTTACCGACAAAGCCAACTCGAGTTCCTTTGGGAATGTTGAAGGACAGATTATCGATTACCCAAGGGGTTTCGGAGGTGTAGCGGAATTTGACAGAATCGAACTGGATCAATTTTTTAAACGGAAGAGGCGCAGGAAGTGGTTGAGAAGCTTCTGGTGGGAGAGGTTGATCCAAAAGTTCTAAAACCTCCTGAGTGGAGGATTGGTATCCGATGATGCTACTCCACGCAGCATAGCCTTGCTGGAGAGCGGGCAACAGCCGTTGGGCTCCGAGGGCAAGAGCCCCTAGAATAGGAAGAGCGGCGAGCGTTCCTTGGGGACCATGGCTCATCCCCAGCGCGAGAGCGGCAAAGAGAACCATACCGATTGATTCCATAAGAAATCGGGGGCTCTGACTGATGAAGGTGATGCTGGCCTGTGCTCGTCGGAGTGGCGCATCGGCTCTTTGATAGATGTGGCAGTAGGCTGGTTGAGTTCCATCAAGCAGGACATCGCGTATCCCACCGAGACCTTCTTGCAGAGCTTTGACCACCTGAGTTTGTTCCTTCGCCATTTGAGCGCTGTTGTACAACATTTTTTCACTCGAAACCTTGGTGATGACGACATAACCCAAACCAAGACCAAGAGCGGCCAAAAGCGCAACGGTAGTGTTGACGGCAAATAGAGCGGCAACGATGGAGATAATAATGACGGTGGAAGTGCCAATCGTGAGGCAGGAGGATAGAGTCAAGATCACGTAGGCAATCTTGGTGGTAATGTTACTGATGATTGCACTGCTATTTCGGGAGACGTGGACGTAGTAAGGTTGGTAGAGAGTTCGTCGATAAACCTCAAGACTGAGGTCGGCTCCAGCCGCATTAGCGAGTCGAGTACTGGCCCAGAGAAGGAGAAGGCGAATAGCTCCCGTGCTTATGGCGGCTAGGGCAAAAACAACGGCGAGGAGGGCAGCAGGACCAAAGAGTGATGCCATGGATTGAAAATGGGTGGTGGTGATTAACGGGGTCTGTAGGCCGAAGCCCGAAGACAGATGGCAGAAGGCGGAGAAGAGGGAGCCAACGGCGGGGTTTGCGAGGACTTTTTCTGGAGATGCCAGAGCGGCCAGGAATGGGATGACAGCTCCAAGACTGACAACTTCGGCCATTCCGCCTGCTAGCATCAAAAGAGACAAAAGGGCAAACTGCTTTCGACGGCGAAAGGAGAGCTTTGACCATAGTCGACTGAGGGTTTTACTCATTTGGGGATTGGGAAAATTGGTCTCACACAAAGGCAGATAAGATTAAGAAGTTTAAAGAGCTGAAAATCGAAATTATCCGATAACTAGGCATTTAAAAGTTATCGAAAAAACGAGGTTTGTTGGATTTATTTCTTAGATAGCTAATTTCATTTATCAGACAGCTTCTGGTTTCCAACGTTTTAGAGCATCTTCCAGTGCCTCACCCACTGAACGAATTTTAATGCCGGCTGCAACAAGTTTAGAGGGGTCTAAAATACAGTTGGAGCGTGGCGTGACCGCTCCGAAACGATAAAACTCATCGTCGCTTTGCCAAAATGTGGGATTCCAGTTGGGGAGAAGGCGTGAACGAATTTTCTCTACCACTTCTTGAGTCGAAACATACCCTGGATTAACCACATTGTAAGCTCCACCGGGTACTTTCTGAAGCCATGTGTCAAGACATGCCCCAACATAATCCGCTCGGTGACTAATTGAATTCCAATTCTGGTACACCTTGGCGTAGCGTTGCACTTTAGAAAGATAGTTGCGGTGGCCATCAAACTCATCGAATGGGATGCGCAAACGCCATACGTAAAAATTAGGAAACCCCGCCATCGCTTGCTCAGCCAGCGCCTTGGTCCCGCTGTAAAAACTACAATTGTTGTGGTCGAAACAGAAGTTGGGCTCATCACTCTCGCTAAAGCCAGCAACACGTTCCGATCGCTTGGAAAGTAGTTCGGTCACTAGTGGCTCCGTAAGGTTATTCTCGATCGCCCACGTGCCACACTCACGCCGAACCTTCGCCCCAGTGTAAATACAGCCCGAAGAGACAAATCCCAATTGGGTGCCAGCCACATCACAAGCCGATGCCACTGTCTGAGCCAAAGTCACGTTCCCCGCCACCGTCTCTCCTTTTTGGTTCTCACAGGCATCCACGTTGGGCTTGCCGGTGAAGCCTGACGCATTGACCACGAGATCTGGCTTTTCTTTCTTTAGTGCTCCGAGAAGAGTTCGGAAATCGGTGTAATCGAGGTTCCGTCGGGATACCGACCGATAATCCAGTTTTCGCTTTTTTGCTTCCGCCACAAACGCTTCGCCGATGTAGCCTGATGCTCCTAGAATCCAGATCATGATTTTTTGTTGGCCGTATGCAGTAGGCTGTTTGCGGTTACTTCAAGCTTACTGCATACTGACTACTGCAAACTACGTACTTCCTTCTAACAGCGCGCTGCCGCCCTTGGTCGATTGAGCCCGCGTTAGCGAACTCAAAACCAATCTTTCCCTGCCCTATTCTCTGTTGACTCGGCATCCCGTGGGATCGCTGGACCCGAACGCTACTTAAATTTTGTCAGTAGCGGCATGGTCCTCAAAAATCCGGTCACAATCGGCAAGAGAAGCTTTCCGTGTTTGTGCCACCTTTTGAGGGCATCAAGTTTCTCTGCCAAAACATGCTGATCTAATTCCGGAGTTATTTTTTCCAGTTTTTCGATCTCC
>Ga0164294_10004756_pt1 | contig 11771 bp, 7 predicted proteins | sample GEODES005metaG_FD_111479 | JGI IMG/M metagenome (GOLD analysis project Ga0164294, IMG submission 111479) | Oligotrophic lake water microbial communities from Sparkling Lake, Wisconsin, USA - GEODES005 metaG | ecosystem: Environmental > Aquatic > Freshwater > Lake | place: USA: Sparkling Lake... | reverse complement strand
TCGGCCAGCCGGAGATCGATCGCGAAGAACTTCTGCCGCTTGCGGCAGCCTGATCCCCAGTGTGGCCCGGCCCACCTCACGCCGCGTCAAAGAGCCCCTTGAGATAGCCGGCGGCAAACAGCCGACCGAGCATTTCGTAGCCCGGCGTCTCGTTGCTCTCCCCCGCCATGCTCGGGGCATGATCGGGCCGGACGGTGCCTGAGTAGCCGATGCGCTTCAGGGCCCGGATCACTTCCGGCATGTCGATGTCGCCGTCGTCGTGCCAGGTTTCCACGAAGTCGGCGGCCGTGCCACGGACATTGCGAGCGTGAACGAAGGCGATCTTGTCACCGAGGGCCTCGATCCCAGCGATCACGTCCTCGCCGGCCGGATGGAGTGAGCCGACGCAGTAACAGATGGCATTGGCACGCGACGGGACGAGTTCCGTCGCCCGCAGCAGCGCGGCGTTGGTATGCATGATCCGCGGCTGGCCGGCAAACTCGTCGAGCGGCGGATCGTCGGGATGGAGCGCGAGCCTGATCCCGCACGCCTCCGCCACCGGCACCACTTCGTCGAGGAAGCGATGGAGATGCTCCCAGAGCTTTTCAGCGGAAGTCCGCACCGAGGGGAGGCCGTCGGCGTCAGTGACCGTCGGCCGGGAGGAAGCGCCGATGTCGGCGAGCCGGAAGGCGGTCGCCTTCGCGCCGCCACGGGCCGGAGCGACGGCGCTTGTCCGCTGCCAATCTTCGTCGGGCATCCAGTTGTAACAGAGCACTTCCAGACCATTGTCAGCCATGGTGCGCAAGAGCGTCTTGATCCCCGCCACCTGCTCGTCGCGGTTGGGAAGGCCATGGACGAGACCGAGGTGGGGAAGCTTCCGCTCCACATGCGTGCAGCGCATCCCGAAGGAGGCGATCCGCCGGCAGGTGGCGGCAAGCACGGCCGGGTCGAGCCCTGGATAGGGGATGACGATGTCGCTGACGCCGACCTGCGCGGCCCATTCGAGGTGCCGGTCGGTGGGCGGATGAACGACCATCGATAGTCGCATCGACGTGCCTTGCGGCATCAGGTCACTCCTGGAACGCGGGATGTGGATAGCGCGCCGGTTGCGCCCGCTGCGAACCTTTCGGCTTTTTTATAGCCTCCTCTGCGGAAACTGTGGGTAACTTTTAACTCCGGTCAGCGGCCCCTTGCGCGAAACAGGGTGAACGCGATCCCTTGAGGGGTTTTTGAAACCGGCTGCCGGCCTGGCGGTCTTTCGCCTGGCACGAGCAATCCAAGCCGGCAGCCGCCCTGCCCGCCCCCCGGATTCAATTCCCGCCCAGGTCAAACTCGTCGCGGATGAGGCGCTGGTGCCGTCGCGGGATCCGGGGGTGTGATAAGTCGTCGGTGCGGACCATTGCGCTAAGTGTCTTTCGCAATGCGCGTGGTCCGTTGCGCTATCTGCGTGTGGTACGTGCGATGTGGCCTAAAAAACCGGGGGAGGGAAAAGTGATCTGGCGGCCGTGGCTGGCGGAAACTTCGCGAAACTTTTGGTACGGCCTTGGTAGGGCGTAGACGGAAGTGGGGGGGTGGTGTAGGAAACCCGAGGGGTTTGGGTTTTCGCCCTCCGCTGAACGCCGATCTATCTTGTGGGAATGATGATCGTATGCCGTACTTTTCTTTGAAAGCCTTTTCCGTTTGGCTGGCTGCCTTGGCCTGTCTGCCGTTGGGCTCCATCGCCAACGCCGGAATCATCGAGTGGGTGACGGTCGGTGACCCGCTAAACACGGCTGACACCGCTCCTGCTGGCTTTGGTGCGGTGGCCGCGTCATTCCGGATCATGAAGTATGAGTTCACGAACCAGCTTTACACCGAGTTTCTGAACTCCGTGGATCAAAACGGCACCAATCCGTACTCCGTCTACAACGCCAATATGGGCAGCAACGCTCGCGGGGGGATCAGTTTCATATTTGGTAATGCCTCCGGCAGCAAATACGCCACGAAATCGAACATGGGCGACAAGCCGGTCAACTACGTGAGTTGGTTCGATGCGGCACGAGTCTCCAACTGGCTGATGAACGGTGTCCTGAACTCGTCGAGCACAGAGACAGGGGCGTATACGCTCGTCAGCGGCCAGACCAGCGGCACGGCCCCGGCGGTCAACTCGGGGGCGACGTTCTACGTCCCAACGGAAGACCAGTGGTACAAGGCGGCCTACTACAAGGGCGGAGGCACGAATGCGGGCTACTGGAACTACGCCACGCGGAGCGACACGGCTCCGACGGCGGTGGCGGCTGGCGTGACGGGCATTGGCTCTGCTGGCAGCACCGGCAACTCCGCGAACTACAACGAAGATGCTGACTGGAATAGCCAAAATGGCAACGTGACGACTGTTGGCACCAACGGCGGCCCGAGCGCGTACGGGGCGTTTGACATGAGCGGCAACGTGACTGAATGGAACGACCTCACGGGTGCTGCCGGCTCGTCTCGTGGGCTGCGGGGCGGCGATTGGTACAACGTTGCGTTCTTTCTGTCGCCCTCCGGCAGGAACCCGTACGACCCGTCGTACGAGGACGACACCATCGGTTTTCGTCTCGCAAGTCCGGTCAGCGGCCCCTCCGGCGTCCCCGAGATCGACCCGAACGGTTTGAGTGCAGCGTTGGGGCTAATCGCCGCTGGACTGGGATTACTGGAACGACGACGGTACGGCCGCTGACGGTTCCCTTTGGGCTTTTGCCCTTTATCACTTTGATGCCCCTGATCCCCTTAGCTCCTTTGATAGCGGCCTAGCAGCGGCAAGAGCGTGTGCCCCGGCAGGAGGAGGTCTTCCTGCCGGGGCATCGCTTCGGCTCTGAGCCGGAGCGATGCCCCGCGATTTTCTTTTGGAGTCTGCCATGGTGGCAGATTGGTAAGGACTACTCCGCCTCTTCCTTTGTGGCCGAATGTCTGCCTCCGGGCGGCAGTCGGCCGGACGAAGCCTGATGCCGCCACCGCGGCCCGACGGGACGTGGCCATGACTGCCAGCCGGCCACGGCTGCCGGCGGGCTGCGGTGGCGGTTCTTTTGCAGCTCGAAGCAGGACTTCTCGCGAGCCGGTCTGCGCCCACGGATTCCGCGGAGGAGGCTTTTTTTAGGGCACCCGATCGGAGCCAAGTACAAAAATGGCGTTGTCCCCGCTTCGTCCCCGGAGGTCCTCCCGGACCACAAGCCTATCGCAGCCCGGTCAGACGCAAGGCCCACCGAGGCATCCAGTTCGGTATCGCGGGGACGGAAAACTCCCCGAGAGCACCGATCCTCAGCCGGATGGGAACCTGCCCACGACCGAGTGCCCCGAGCACACCCTGGAGCGCCGGCAGTTGCCTGCGCAGTCGCCACGCCGAACGAACGGAATCCACCGTCAGACAAATCCCTCTTGGATCGGCTGTGATCGTGATCGGACGGCCGTCACAACTGCCAGTGAGATGGCCTTCGATCTGCAGGGCAGCCATCGGAGTCGGACCGCGATCTGCCTGGGGGGACATTTCAAGTGCCCAAGTCGCGGGTGCGGATCTTCATGGTGCCGTGAAGAATCCATTCGGCGTACGTGGCCGAAGGACCTGTGCCGCTGGGGATTTTGACATGCATGTTGTCGAACTCATACGTGATCTCAGCCTTCCGACCGGTCAGACGGTCGTAGAGCCCGATCGCAAGGTCGGACCAGTCGAGTTGGTTGTCATTCGCCATGGCGTGCGGTTCCAGGGGGTAGAGGAAGGCGAGTCCTGCTCAAACAGCACTCGACATCTCGTCATTATACGGCCTCCAGATCCCCTGACCAGCGGAAAGGGCCCACCAGCGTGTCTCAGATGAGCCTCCCCCGCCGGCATGAGACCGTTTTTGTCACCGGGGCGACAGGGTATGTCGGGGGGAGGCTCGTGCCCGCCCTGCTCGAGGCCGGCTACGGTGTTCGGTGCCTCGTTCGGGCCCCCAGGAAGCTCGACCAAAAACCGTGGCGATCGCACCCGGCGGTTGAGGTCGTGGCTGGCGACGTTTCCTCTGAGGATGAACTCGCCGGTCAAATGGCCGGAGCCTCGGTGGCCTATTACCTCGTCCATTCCATGGAGTCGAGTGGCGGTGAATACGCCGCTCGCGATCGGACGCTGGCCGCTTCCTTCGCCCGCGCCGCCGCCCGGGCCGGGGTGTCGCGGATCGTCTACCTGGGCGGCCTCGGCGAAATGGGCCCCGACCTGAGCGTCCATCTCCGCTCGCGGCGCGAAGTCGAGCAGGAACTCGCCGCCACAAACGTGCCGGTGACAACCTTTCGTGCCGCGATGATCATCGGAGCCGGCTCGGCCTCGTTCGAGATTCTCCGCTATCTCGTCGAGCGACTGCCCGTGATGGTCACTCCGCGCTGGGTGAAGACGGAATGCCAGCCGATTGCCATAGAGGACGTCCTCCACTGGCTTGTCCGCTGTCTCGAGGTGCCCCAGTCAGCCGGATGCACGCTCGAGATCGGTGGTCCGGACGTCTTTCCCTACCAGCAATTGATGCAGATCATGGCCGAGGAGCTTCACTTACCGCGGCGGCTCATCGTGCCGGTGCCGGTGCTCACGCCGCGGCTGAGCTCCCTGTGGATCAACGTCGTCACGCCGGTGTCGTATCGGATCGCACGGCCCTTGGCCGAGGGCTTGAGAAACCGGGTCGTGCTCACCAATGACGATGCTCAGCGGCTCATGCCGCACGCGGCATTCGGGGCTCGGGAGGCGATCACGAGGGCGCTGCGGAAGGTCGAGGCCGGGGCGGTGGAGACGAGGTGGAGCGTGGCCGGCCCGATCCCGGGCGACCCTTCGTGGGCTGGTGGCACCGTCTTCTCCGACCGCCGGTCGGTGGAAATCGATGCCGATCCGCAGAGTGTGTTTGCCGCCGTCTGTCGAATTGGCGGGGGGAACGGCTGGTATGCCGGCGACATGCTCTGGCGACTGCGGGGCTGGATGGACACGCTTGTCGGTGGGCCGGGGCTGCGTCGTGGCCGGCGGCATCCGGAAAACGTCGAGTTTGGCGAGACGCTCGATTTTTGGAGGGTGGTCGGCATTGATCGCGACCGATTTCTCTCGCTCCGGGCGGAGATGAAATTGCCCGGGGAGGCGAAGCTCGAGTTCGAGATCCTGCCGGCTGAGGGCTTGGCTGATTTCCCGACGGAACTCAAGATGACGGCCCTTTACAGGCCGAGGGGGCTAATCGGGATTCTCTACTGGTATGCGGTAGTCCCGCTCCACGAGATCGTCTTCGGCGGCATGCTCCGCGGCATTCGGAAGACGGCCGAGGCGATGCAGCGGGCGAAGTCGGCGAAACCTCCCGAGCAGGCCGTCTCCGCCGACACACTTCCGGGGTATGGCCGGGCGCGGTTGTGGCTGGGGATCTCCGCGGTTGGCACGATGGTGGTGCTCAGTGCCGCGGGATTGGCCCTGAACGCGAGCGAGCGGGCCCTGCCTGCAGCCGACGCCCCCGTGGCGGCGCAGATTTTCGGGCTGCTGGCCTTCGTGCTTTGCTACGTTGCCATCCAGTTGCCGCTGGATCTCTGGGGCGGCTTTCTGCTCCCGCGGCGTTTTTCACGCGCGCATCCGCCGCTCGGAAGGTATTTGGCGGGCTTGGTCCGCGGAATCGCGGTGCATGCCACCCTCCTGTTCTCGACCGCGGTCGCGATGTTCGTGGCGGGAAGGCTTGGAGGAATCGTCGGCGTGGTGATGGCTGGGGCTGCTTTCATGCTGCTGCTCCTCCGCGGCCGCGTGCTGCTCGCCTCGGCCGCTGCGCCGCTCGAGGTGACTCCCAGCCACGAACGCTCCACCGGCGTAGAGGAATCGGTCGCGACGTTCGTCGCCGAGAGCGAGGATGAGGGATTCACCGGCGGCATTGTCGGCGTGCTCGTGCCGCGGCTCCATCTGCTGCCCATGAAATGGCGGGAGATGCTCGAGCCCGATCAGCTTGCAGTGGCCCTGAAGCGGCGGACGATGGCTGTCGGTTCCGGGAGTTGGCTGCGGGGCCGGCTCCTGGCACTGGGCTTCACACTCACCGGCATCACGGTAGCCGCTTGCCTCGTGGGCCGCGATCGGCTGGGGACGGCATCCGGCACCGTCGACCTCAGTCTGTGGTTCACGCTGTGGTCGTTTCTCGGGCTTCTCCTCCTGCCCACGCCGAGCCGCCGTGGCGTCACGGAGGTGGATGAGCGGGTGCTTGGAGCTGGCTGTTCCCGCAGCACCATGGAAAGGTCGATCGCCGCGCTCGACGATCTGCAGGACCGCGAGCGGAATCGGCCGCCGTGGGTCGAAGCGATCTTCCATCCGGTGCCGAGCGTCACCCAGCGGTTGCGCGGGCCACACTCGCTGGGCCTACACGGCTTCTGGGATGCGGCGCGCACGAGCGTGTTTCTCAGCGCGGCAGGCCTTGGCCTGCTGGGCCGGGCCGTGCACTGTAACTGCGGCAGACCGGCGCTGTGGGTCTTTCTTCCTGGCGACTGACTCGCAGACGCGGTCAGTTGCCGCCTGCGATCGCCTCGGCAAGGTGGCGGACGCTCCACGGCGCCGAGCCCTCTGCCTTGTTATTGATCGTCACGAGGACCGTCCGCCCCGACCGCGCCTGGGTGCGAACGAGCCGAGCGAGGCTGTCGCGGGTCTGGAGATCCTCCTCGACAAGCCTGTCGAAGGGGAAGTATTCCTGCTTCGCCCCCTCGTAGTCTTTTCCGGCATGAAGATTCCAGCGAATGACAAGCGGGCTCGAGAGCGGGAAGCGATCGATCCGCCACACTTCGGCTTGCTTCTCGAGCGGTGGCATTCGGGCGTGCGCCGCGAGGCACGGGATGGCGCCACCATCGACGAGGCCCGCCGCAAGGGCTTCGCAGACGAGCGCAGGATCGCGGATTTCGAGGGCGAGCGCCGGACCGTGCGGGAGGCTGTCGGTGCATGGTCGCGGCAGCGCCGCCACGAAGGCCACGAGGCGGGCGACGAGGCGCGGCAGGCTGGCGAGCAGCGACCGGCCGAGGGGAGGAAACTGAAACACGATCGCGCCGAGTTTCGCTCCCAGACCGGCGACCGCCGGGGCGACGCAGACTGCCTGCGCGGTGGCGGCGTCGAGGAACGTGGGATTGTCGCCACTGACAAGGCCGGAGTTCCCGGCGCGTTTGAAGGGATCGGTGATCGCTGCCGGCGCCTTGACGACGAACCGGAAGTCGTCGGGCACCGCCGCGGCGTAGGCGGCGTATTCGTCGGCAAGCAGCGGCGCGTAGAAGGTGCGATCGAGGCTCACGCTGCCGAAGAGGGGATGCTGCGCGTAGGCCGCCAGCCCTCCGCGCGCCAGACGGTGTTCGCTCTCCTGCTTGCCGTGCCGCGGCGCGTAGACGAGGCCGGTCCAGCCGGGGAACGACCAGCTCGATGTGCCGAGGTGGACCTGCGCCGGGAGCCGGGCGGCAAGGTCGTGGATCTCTGCGGCGACCACGGCCGGCGCGACCGGCTCGGCGCGCGGGGACTTCGCCACCGGGGATTCCGGGAGCGGGTCGTCGTCGAACAGCGTGCGTTGTGTTTCTCGGCCCATCGTCCCTTCAGCCCGGTTCGGTCGGCCGGTTCGAGCCGATTGCCGTGGCGAGGTCGTCGGCGATGTCGAATCTCGTGTCGAGGCGGGTGACGCGGAACACCTCGCGGATCTTCCCATCGACATGGCACAGCGTCAGCCAGCCGTGTGCACGGTGGACCCGGCCGGCTAGGAGGACGAGGCGGCCGAAGGAATCACTCCCGAAGTAGGTCACCCGGGAGAAGTCGATCACGAGGCCATCGCCGCCGAGGCTGTCGGCCTCCGGCAGGAGGTGGTCCTCGAAGAGGGCCGTGGCCCGCGCCCCGAGCACGCGCTTGTCGAGGAGGGTCGCCACAGTGACACAGCCGAGGCGGCGGATCTCGACCGGCGGGAGTTCGGCGTGAGGGGTCGACATGGTGATCCGGCCGGGGGCGGAGGAAGTGTCCGAAAAGGGCTCTGGAAAAGGCTACCATGACGGTATCGGTTTCCTTCGTCCACGTCTTTCCTCCCGTAGCCAGCCATGACCCACCGCGTGTCGAGCGAGCGGAATCCCGGCGCCGATCTTTCCCGGCAGGATTCCCAATTCCAACAGCGCTTGGCGGCGCTTGCCACGCGGCTCGACGGCGAACTGCTCGTCGATGACACGACGCGGACGATCTACGCCACCGATGCCTCCGAATACCAGGAGCGGCCGCTGGCGGTCGCGCTCCCGAGAACGGACGCTGATGTCGGCGCGATCATCCGGTTTGCCGCGGCCGAGAGGGTGGGGATCATTCCCCGCGGCGCTGGTACGTCGCTTGCCGGCCAGGTGGTCGGAGGGGGGATCGTCGTCGACACCGGCCGCCACATGAACAAGATCGTGGCGATCGATGTCGAGAGGCGCACGGTGCGCGTCCAGCCGGGCGTGGTCCGCAATGCCCTCAACCAGGCCCTCGCCCCCCACGGCCTCTCCTTCGGCCCCGAGACGTCGACCGCTTCCTGGGCGATGATCGGCGGGATGGTGGGGAACAACTCCTGTGGCTCAAACTCGATCGCCTGGGGGTCGACGCGTGACCACCTCCGCGCCGCCCGCGGCTTCCTCGCCGACGGTTCGGAGGTGACCTTCGCGGCAGAATCCGCCGCAGAGTTCGTGGCGAAGTGCGCCGGCCCCGACACGCTCGAGACGCGGATCCACCAGGGCCTGCGCGATCTCCTCGGTGATCCAGCCGTGCGGGCTGAGGTGGAGCGGAGCTTTCCGAAGGCGGCCGTCACCCGCCGCAACACCGGCTACGCCCTCGACGCCCTCATGGACGCCGACTGCTTCGACCCGGCGAGCCCCCATCCCTTCAATGCCTGCAAAGTGGTCGCCGGCTCGGAGGGAACGCTGTTTCTGGGGGTAGAGTTCGAGCTCGGGCTGATCGAGTTGCCGGCGCCGGGGGGACTGCTCGTGGCGCACTGCACGAGTGTCGATGAGGCGCTCCGTGGGGCCGTCGTCGTCATGCACGAGGGGAAGGCCGCGGCGGCGGCGGAAGGGGGCGTGCTCTCCGGTTGCGAGCTGATCGATCGAAAGATCCTCGAGTGCACGAAGGGCAACGCCGAGCAGACCCGCAACCGAAGCTTCGTCGTCGGTGATCCCGAAGCGATCCTCGTTGTCGAGATCCGCCATGCCGACCGGGCCGCGATCGAGCGGGCGCTTTCGGCCACCGAGCGGGCTCTTGCCGCGGCAGGCATCGGCCATGCCTATCCGCGCCTCTTCGGCGACGATGCCAACAAGGTGTGGGAGCTGCGCCGGGCCGGGCAGGGGCTCGTGCAGAACATCCCCGGCGACAAGAAGCCGCGCGAGATCATCGAGGACACCGCCGTTGCGATCGACGATCTGCCCGCCTACATCGCCGACTTCGACCGGCTTCTCGCGGAGAAGTATGCAATAGATTGCATCCACTACGCCCACGCCGGCGCCGGCGAGCTCCACCTCCGGCCGCTGTTCGACCTCCGCACGGTCGAGGGCTTGAAGATGTTCCGCGACGTCGCCACCGACGTCGCGCTCCTCGTCAAGAAATACCGCGGTTCTTTGAGTGGCGAGCATGGCGACGGACGGCTCCGCGGCGAGTTCATTCGCACGATGGTCGGCGACGTCTGCTACGACCATCTCGTCCGGGTGAAGCGGCTGTTCGATCCGCACGGGATCCTCAATCCCGGCAAGATTGTCGACACCCTCCCGATGGACACGCAGCTGCGGATCGTGCCGGGGGAGCCGGAGCCGAGCCACGAGACGGTGTTCAATTTCGACGCCGTGCAGGGGGTGCTGCGGGCGGCGGAGAAGTGTGGCGGCGTCGGCCAGTGCCGCAAATCGGCCGAGATGGGGGGGACGATGTGCCCCAGTTACCAGGCGACGCGCGACGAGAAGGACACGACCCGGGCCCGGGCCAATGTCCTCCGCCAGGCGCTCGCCTCGACGGCCGGGAGCCCGGGCGCCAATCCCTGGACGACGCCCGAGCTCGCCGAGGTGATGGATCTGTGCCTCTCCTGCAAGGGCTGCAAGAGCGAGTGCCCGTCGAACGTCGACATGGCAAGGCTCAAGAGCGAATGGGAGCAGCACTGGATCGACGCCCACGGCATCCCGCTGCGGACGAGGCTCATCGCCGACACGGGGCGGGCGATGCAATGGGCGGCGCGCGTTCCCTGGCTTTACAACAGCCTCATTACTGCCCCAGGAATCTCGGGGCTGCTCAAGTGGGGGATGGGGTTTGCGGCGGGCCGGTCGCTCCCGCGCGTCCATGGCACGACGCTCTCCGGCTGGATGCGGCGCCGGCCGCGGCGGCCCGGCAGGCTCGGTCGTGTGTTTCTCTTCTGCGATGAGTTCACCGACACCCTCGACGCCCCGGTGGGGATCAAGGCCGTGGAGCTCCTCGAACGGCTCGGCTATGAGGTTTCGATCCCCGATCATGTCGCCAGCGGCCGGCCGCAGATCTCGAAGGGGCTCCTCCGTGAGGCTCACGGGCTGGCGATCGAGAACGTCCGCCGGCTCGATCCAGTCATCACCGACGAGGCGCCGCTGTTGGGGATAGAGCCGTCGGCGATCCTCGGCTTTCGCGACGAGGTGCCCGATCTCGTGCCGCGCGACATGATTCCCGCCGCGCGGCGGGTGGCCGGGCGAGCGCTGCTGATCGATGAGTTTCTCGCCCGTGAGGCGGCAGCAGGGAGGATCGGCCCCGAGGCGTTTACTGACGAGCGTCGCACGATCCGCCTCCACGGGCACTGTCATCAGAAGGCGCTGGCCTCGATCCAACCGACGGTGACGGCCCTGTCGCTCCCGCGGAACTATGCCGTCGAGCCGATTCCCAGCGGCTGCTGCGGCATGGCCGGCTCGTTCGGCTACGAGCGGGAGCATTTCGACGTCTCGATGCGGATCGGGGAGCTCGTTCTCTTTCCGGCGGTGCGGGCTGCCGCGGCCGATGTGGTGATCGCCGCCCCGGGGACGAGCTGCCGCCACCAGATCAAGGATGGCACCGGTCGTACCGCCCTCCATCCGGTGGAGATCCTCCATGCGGCGCTGCGGCCTTCTGGGTGATCGACCAGTGCGAGGCTGGTACGATGCCGACGCGATCGGGGTACGATCAGGACGCCACGGCTTCCCGCCGCGTCCATCACCCCGTGAACGCCACCTGCGACAGCCTCCGCCGCGAGATCGATCGGGACGATGAAACCGCCTCCACGCCGACCGGTTGTCCTCGTGTTCGCGGCTTACTACCGGCCTGCGTTCCGCTCCGGTGGTCCGTTGCGGACGTTGCTCAACATGGTCGATCAACTCGGTGACGAGGTCGACTTCCGGATTTTCACCCGCAACCACGATCTGGGATCGCGGGAGCCGCTCGCCGGGGTGCCACTCGGGCGATGGTGCGATGTCGGCGGGACGCCGGTCTTCTATGGATCGTCGTCGGATCGCAGCCTGTCGGCCGTTTCCCGCATCATCCGGGATATCGGGCCCGACACGGTCTACCTCAACAGCTTTTTCGACCCGTCGTTTTCGATCCTGCCGCTGGTCGTGCGTCGGCTCGGCTGGACGGCCCCTGGGACCCGCTGGGTGCTCGCCCCGCGTGGCGAGTTCGCGCCGAGCGCCCTGCGAATCAAGGCGCCGAAGAAGCGGTTGTTTCGCTCTGCCGCGCGGCTCACCGGTCTCCATTCGGGGCTGACCTGGCAGGCGTCGAGCGACTTCGAGCGGGACGACATCCGTCGCGCCATGGGGGGCATTGCCGCCGACATCCGCGTCGCCACCGATCTCACCGAACGGCTGGC
>Ga0164294_10004753_pt1 | contig 11777 bp, 10 predicted proteins | sample GEODES005metaG_FD_111479 | JGI IMG/M metagenome (GOLD analysis project Ga0164294, IMG submission 111479) | Oligotrophic lake water microbial communities from Sparkling Lake, Wisconsin, USA - GEODES005 metaG | ecosystem: Environmental > Aquatic > Freshwater > Lake | place: USA: Sparkling Lake... | reverse complement strand
GCTAAAGCCGGCCTGAAGCTCCTTGGTCGGCTTGGCGGCGACGTAGTTGATCGCACCACCGGTCGAGTTCTGGCCGAACAGGGTGCCCTGTGGGCCTTTCAGCACTTCGACGCGCTCGAGGTCATAGAGCGAGTGGCCAGCGAGGACCGGGAAGGTCAGCGGCGCCTGGTCCATCGAGACGCTGACGGCCGGATAGACACCAAGCGCGTCGGCGTTGTAGCCGATGCCGCGCAAAGTGTAGACCGGGGTGCCGTGGGTGGACGGTGCGAGCGCCATACCCGGGATATATTTCACAAGGTCTTCGGCCTTGCCGATGTTGCGGCGCTCAAGCAGCGAGGTGTCGAAAGCGGCGATGCTGGCACCGACCTTGCTGATGCTCTCGTTGCGCTTGTTGGCGGTCACGATGATCTCGCCCGTGGGAGCCTCATCGGCCGGCGCTGCGGCGGCATCAGCGGCAGCAGGTGCGGCCAGGGCAGGATGAGCGATGCCGACAAGAGTTAACGCAGTGGAAGCTGCCAAAATGGCGCGACGGATAGTGTTCATTTCCCTCTCCTTTGGGTTGTCATTTTATCTTTGTTGGTAGCGCAATACATCGGACGTCAGTTTCGCATCACATCCGCAAAGAGGGCGATCGCACGCCGCAGAATGCGATCAGCAGTTGGAAAGGCGGCGCGCATCGTCGCCAACCCGTGGATCAGGCCTTTCGCTTCGATGAAGTGAACTTCCACCCCCTGCTCCGCAATACGGCCCACCAGTGCCCGGCCCTGATCGCGCAACGGATCGAGCCCTGCGGTCACAACCACCGCAGCTGGAAGACCGACGGGGAGCGGGTGGAGCACGGGCGACGCGGCAGCGCTCGCCTTATCGTCGGCCCCCGGCAGATAATCCGCAGCGAAGCGATCCAGCAGCTTGCGGTCGAGAATATAGCCTTCGGCAAGATCCTTGTAGGAACCCTCGTCACGCCCGGTGCAATCGACCCAGGGATAGATCAACAGTTGCGCAAGAACGCTGGCGGACCCGAGGGCGCTGGCAACGTAAAGCGCCAAGTTGCCACCAGCGCTGTCGCCAGCAACGGCGATGCTGGTAACCGGCGCCTCAAGCTCGGGCGGACTTGCCAACACGAAGTGCGCGGCAGCAAGGCAATCGTCGTGCGCTGCGGGGAATGGGTGCTCGGGCGCGAGGCGATAATCGACTGCGACGACGCGTAGGCCGGTCACAGCCGCGATTAGCGCGCACAGCGGATGGTGGGTCTCAAGGTCCCCGATTACCCAGCCACCGCCGTGCATGTACAGAACGACCGGACCTGCCTTTGCCTCGCCGGGAAAATAGGCGCGAAGCGAACAGCCTGCGCCAGCCATATCGGCCCAGCGCACCCCAGGCTCGGCCGAGGCATCGAACAGGGCACCCATCTGCAGATAAGTGGCACGCATGTCCACGGCAGACATATCGGCCAGATGCGGACCGCCTTGCTCAGCGCCTGCGGCAAGCACAGCGGCGACCTCGGGCAGGACAAAAGGCTGGTCCATCATCGGGCCCCCGCTTCGCAGCGAAACGAGCCAGTCCGGCAAACGGAGTTTTTGCAAACAAAAGCGATGATCTGCTGCGGCCAAGAAGGCGCAGCATTTCCAAATCCCACACCGGCCAAAACCGCACTAAGTCGCTGTGAAATAACGATTTCCCCCGATTGTTATGCTGATTAAGGCGGAAATTAGGCGTTTTCAATTCACCGCACCATGACGCTGCTCGCCAAGTTATTGACGGATGTGGCCAGTGGCCGCTAGTCTGCAGGAAAGAGGATTGCATAATAATAATCGAGAGAGGGACGGCGTCATGGACTCCAACGCACTCTACGCGACATTGCCGGATCTGAGCGCACGGATCATGTGCAATGCGCTGGTCAGCGAATTCAAGGTCGATTGGGACACTTTCTGCCGCAACAGCCAGATCCGGCCGGTTCGCTTTGACGAACAGGCGCGCGAATTGCTCGCGCAGGAGGAAATGCTGTTGCAGAACGCGTTCGCCGATTGCACCGCGAACACGCCAAACATCTGGTTCGATGTCGGCTTGCGCTATCGCGCTATCAAATATGGCGAGCTTGGCCTCGCCATGATGACCGCGCGGACCTTGGGCGAAGCGCTCGAAATTGCCTGCCGCTGCCAATCGTTGACGTATTCTTTGATCAACTATCGCTTTGCCTCCGCGCCGAACGGTTCGTGTGCGCTGATCGGCAGCTGCGGAAAACTTTCCGAGCAACTGCACGATTTCACCCATTACCGCGACCTTGGCGCGATCCGCACGCTGATTGCCGATCTGATGGGAGGGCATCTCCCGCTCGAACGTGTCACCCTGACGACGCCGCCGCCGCCGAACTGGTCGAAGCTACGCCAGCATTTCTCCTGTCCGGTCGAATTCCATGCCGACCAGACGCAGTGGGTGTTTCTGCCGGGCGCGGCCAACTTGCCGCTGCCGCTGGCCGATAGCGATCTCCAGATGCTTTATAGCTCGCGCTGCGATTCCATGCTCAAACGCGCGCAGGCCGACAGCACGATCAAGGCGCGGCTAGCGGCGCGGCTCAGCCGCAGCGATGGCGAATTCCTGACCGCGGGCGAGGCGGCGCGCCAGCTCGCGCTCTCCGAGCGGACGCTGCACCGGCGTTTGGCTGAGGAAGGAACGCGATTCTCGGCGATGGTGGACGAGGCGCGCTATGGCCGGGCGCGCGAACTGCTAATGGACCGGCGCATGACGATCGAGGGGATTGCCTTCGCGGTCGGCTTTGCCGAACCGTCGAGCTTCTCGCGCGCGTTCAAGCGGTGGTCTGGGATGGGCGCGCTCGAATATCGGCGGCTGCGGCAGGGACAGGATGCCCGTCCCGCCTGAGGACCGGGCATCCTGCGCAAGCCGATTTTTCCTCAGCTATAGGCGAACTCTTCGCCGTCGAGATTGATTGCCGGAATGTCGACCGCCTCGCGCCAATAATCCTGCGTGTGGCGCCATTCGGGCTGTTCGCCCAGCCGCTTGGGCAGCTTGTCCATATCACGCACGAGGTAGCTGGGATTGAAGTTATCATCTTCGATCCACGGCATCAGCGTCTCACCAGAAAGACCTGCCGGCACCACAATGTTCACCATCGAAGCGCCCTTCTCGCCCATATGGCGGAGCAGCTCGCAGACGAAATCGCCCAGCAGATCGACCCGCAGCGTCCACGCCGCGCGGAAATAGCCGAAGACCCACGCCATGTTCGGCACGCCTTCGAACATCATGCCGCGGTAAGTCGCCTTCTTTGACCAATCAACCGGCACACCGTCCACCTCGAACGCTATCCCGCCCATCACCAGCAGGTTGAAGCCGGTTGCCGCGACCACGATGTCCGCTTCCAGATCCTTGCCCGAACCGAGATGGATGCCGCCGGGGGTGAAATGATCGATTGTGTCAGTCACCGCCGAGACTTTGCCCTCGCGGATGCGCTCAAACATATCGCCATCGGGGATAAATGCGAGGCGCTGCTGCCAAGGCCGGTAGCTTGGGGTGAAATTGGGTTCGAACTCAAAGTCTGGCCCCGCATATTGGCGGATCAGTTCCTTGAGTTCCTCAAACACCATGTCGGGCTCTTCGCGCGCGCGCCGGTCGAGCATCTTCAGGTTGTGCAGATAATCGAGCCGCACACAGCGGTGCACCGTATCCTCGTCCACGCCGATTTCGCGCAGCCGGTCGGCAAGGTCGCTGCGGTTGGGATAGCAATAGAAATAGGTCGGCGAGCGCTGCAGCATGGTCACATGAGCGGCCTTGTCCGCCATCGCGGGGATCACCGTCGCGGCAGTTGCGCCCGAGCCGATGACCACCACCTTTTTGCCGGTGTAATCGAGGCTTTCGTCCCACTTCTGCGCATGGATGAGCAGACCTTTGAAGTCCCCCGCGCCCGGCCATGCCGGAAGATAAGGGTTCTCGTGGTCGTAATAGCCCTGACACATCCAAAGGAAGTTGGCGCGGTAGGTTGGCCCCTCAGCGCCTCCCGGAGTGCGCGTCTCGACAGTCCACAGCTTCTCGGCGCTCGACCAGGCGCAGCGCGTGATAACCGTGCTGAAACGGATCGACTTATCGAGATCGTTCTCGGCGAGGACGTCGCGCAGATACTTGCGGATTTCCTCCGCCGTGGCGATCGGCGGGCCGATCCACGGCTTGAACCGGTAGCCGAAGGTATAGAGATCGGAATCCGATCGTGCGCCCGGGTATTTGTGCGTGTGCCATGTCCCGCCGATATCGTCCTTCGCCTCCAGAATGGCAAAGCTCTTGCCGGGCATCTGTGTCTTGAGGTGATAGGCGCTGCCGATGCCGGAAATGCCCGCGCCGATGATCAGGACATCGAAATCCTCGGTCTTGCGGGCGATATCCTGCTGCTGTCTTTCCATCACTTCGGTCACATCAAGCTCCACTTCGGCCCCTGCCCGGTCACGATAGCGGTTTGGCAGGAGGTCGGAGATGATGCTCGCCAAAGACGCCGCGCGTTGCAACGTCGCAAGCCGCCAACAAACTGACCGGGTTCGCCATTTGCCAAGCGCATCATATTGGCCGACCCCCTATTGCCCAATGAGCCTGTGGCCATGCCCGATATGAGTAGCTATACGAAACCTGATAGCGAGCGTAGGCTTGCGGGAGCATTGGGGCAGGCAGCATGGCAATTGAGGCAAAGGTCAACGGGAAACCGGTGTCGTTCGAAGCGGAGGCGGATACGCCGCTTCTTTGGGCGATCCGCGAAGAACTGGGGATGACGGGCACCAAATTCGGCTGCGGGATCGCCGCATGCGGGGCGTGCAGCGTGCATGTCGATGGCGAGATCACGCGCTCGTGCAGCGTGCCGATCAGCGACATCGCCGGAAAATCGATCACCACGATCGAAGGGCTGGCCGCCGCGGATGGAAAGCTGACCGCGCTGCAAGCGGCATGGATCGCTCATCAGGTGCCCCAATGCGGCTATTGTCAATCGGGCCAGCTGATGGCGGCGGCGGCGCTGCTCGCGGTGACCCCCAAGCCGAGCGACGCGCAAATTGACGCCGCGATGACCAATATCTGCCGCTGCGGTACTTATCCCCGCATCCGCGCGGCGATCCACGATGTTGCAGGCAACGCCGCAGCCTTTCAGGCCTGAGGAGACAAGCACATGGGCATGATCCGTAGAGCGTTCCTCGTGGGCGGAGCCGCCGTGGTCGGCGGCGGCGTATTCGCCATCAAATATGCCGATGGCGCGGCGGCGTCGTCAGCGGCGGCGATGACCAATGGCAAGGACGGACACAACTTCGCGACCTGGCTGCGCATCGGCGAGGATGACACGGTCACGCTCTATTCGCCGCATACCGATATCGGGCAGGGATCAAACACCGGCCTGGCGCAAATGCTGGCCGAAGAGCTCGATGCCGATTGGGCGAAGATCACCGTGGCCTCCGCGCCCGCCGAATCCGCCTTCGCCAATGTCGTGCTGGGGCGCGGGTTTCTTGGCGAGATGAGCGGCTATCCGGGGATCGTCGCATCGCTGCCCGAATCGCTGCTCTCGATGATCACCCGCTCGCTAAACCTGCAGATCACCGGTGGATCCTCGGCACTGCGCTTTACCGGAGAGCGCGGATTTCGCGTCATCGGCGCGGCGACGCGGATGGCGCTGGTGGAAACCGCCGCCAAACGGCTGGGCGTGCCTGCGGCCGAGCTGACCGCGGCAGACAGCAAGGTCATGCATGCAAAAACGGGCCGCACGCTGCGTTATGGTGAGCTGGCCGCCGAGGCCGCGACGCGCTCGCTCGAAAGCGCGCCTGCGCTGAAAGCCGCGAAGGATTTCCGCCATATCGGCAAGTCGGTCCCGCGCTTCGATATTCCGGCCAAAGTCAATGGCGCTGCGCAATATGGCATGGATGTGATCAAGCCCGATATGCGCGTGGCGACGGTGATCGCGGCACCCGTGCGCGGCGGCAAGCTGCTGTCGGTCGATGCGGCGCCGGCCATGGCGGTCAAGGGTGTCGAAAAGGTCATCAGTCTCGATGCCGCGGTGGTCGTAGTCGCCAAGGGATATTGGCAGGCGCTCAAAGGCGCGCGCGCACTTCAGCCCAAATTCAGCGATGGCGGACACGGCGCGCTTTCGACCGCCATCGTTTTCGCCGAGCAGGACAAGCTGCGCGCTGCAGGCAAGCCCGACAAGACGGTGGGCAACGGCGATGTTGAGGCTGCCTTCAAAACCGGCGGCACCAAGCTGGTCGAGGCCGATTACAAGCTGCCATTCCTGCACCATGCGATGATGGAGCCGTTCGCGCTGACCGCGCATTTCAAGGACGGCAAGCTCGATATCTGGGGCGGCCTGCAGGATCCGCTGGGGTCAAAGATGCAGGCGGCGACGTCGGCCGGCCTTGCCGCTGACAAGGTCACCTTCCACCCGATGCTGATCGGCGGCAGCTTCGGTCGCCGCCTCCCCATGTATACCGAGATCGTCGATCAGGTGGCGCGCACCGCGATGCAGGTGCCCTATCCGGTCAAGCTGATCTGGGCGCGTGAGGAAGAAGTGAAGCAAGGGGCCTATCGCCCGCAAAGCTCGGCGAAGATGAAGGCCGCACTGACGGCGGATGGCAAGATCGCGGCCTGGAGCAACGATTTCGCCCAGCCCGAGGACGGTTTGCGCGAAGTCCCATTGTTCTATGACTTGCCTGCCGCGACCCGGCGCCATTTCAAGCAGGTATCGAACCAGACCGTTGGTGCGTGGCGCTCGGTCAACGCGACGCAGCACGGCTTTTTCACCGAAAGCTTCATCGACGAATTGGCGCATGCTGCCGGGGCGGATTCTTTCGAGTTTCGCAAGCGTCATCTGAAGCCTGGCTCGCGTCATCTGGCGGTGCTGGAGGAGGCCGCAAAGCGCGGCAGCTGGGGCTCCCCGCTCCCCGCTGGCACCGGTCGCGGCATCGCCATCGTGGAATGTTTTGAAACCATCGCCGCGCACGTTGTCGAGGCCACGCTGAAAGACGATGGCACCCCCAAGGTCCTCAAGGTGACCGCCGTGGTCGATTGCGGCACTGTGGTAAACCCGCGCAATGCCGAGGCGCAGGTGATGGGCGGGATCGTCATGGGTCTATCGACTGCCCTTGGCGAAGCGATCACGCTCGACAAGGGCGCGGTGATGCAAAGCAATTTCAGCGACTACGAGGTGATCAAGCTCGCCGATACTCCGGCTATCGAAATTCATTTCATCAGCAGCGGCGCGGCGATGGGGGGCCTTGGCGAGCCGGGTCTGCCACCCGCAGCGCCTGCGCTTGCCAACGCACTGTTCGCGGCCACCGGCAAACGCGTGCGGCAGCTGCCGATCGGGGCGCAAGCGAGAGCCTGAACTTTCGGGCGGGGATCGGCAATACTTTAAGTCTTGCTTGTCGCCGCGGCCTGGCACTGTCATCTTCGCACGAGCACGGTGATTTTGCTGTCGCTTTTGGTGGAGGGTTGAGTGGCATCGATTGCGGCAAACCAGTCGATCCTTGCCGCGCGCGCGCCCCATCGGCTCTGGGTGCGTTGCCTGCACTGGCTGATGGCAGGGGCCATCATCACTCTTGGTGGAACGGGCACGGTGATCCTCGCATCGCATCCCCGCCTTTACTGGGGCGAGACGGGCAATGATCTGACGCCTGCGCTGATCGAATTGCCGATCAGCCGGAATTATCGCCATGGTGGCTTTGAGCCTGCCATTCCCTTCCGCACCGCGCCCAACGGCGCGGTTACCGCTGCGCGCACCTATGACATTTTCAACCAGAACGGATGGGGCCGCAGCCTGCACTTTCTCGCCGCGTGGATCATGGTTTTGGCAGGCACCGCCTATCTCTTCATCGGAACCATGACCGGGCATTTGCGGCGGGTGATCGTGCCCACGCCAGCCGATCTCGCGCCACAAACCCTGCTGCGCGATGTGGCAGAGCATGCCGCGCTGCGTATCCCGGCCAAGGTCGGCCCCCCTTACGGACCGCTTCAGAAAATCGCCTACAGCGGAGTGGTGCTCCTATGCCTGCCGCTGATGGTGATGACCGGGTTGGCGATGTCGCCGCAGATTGGCGCAGCGACCGGGCTCATGGCGCTGTTCACCGGTTCGCAATCGGCGCGCACGATCCACTTTGCCGGGTTTGCGATGATCTTTCTGTTCATTCTGGTGCACGTGGTGATGGTCTTGCTGTCGGGCCCGCGCCGCCAACTCGCCGCAATGATTTTGGGGAGGGCGGGCCAGTGACCGACGAGCACACGATGAACCGCCGGGCGTTGATCAAGGGGCTCATGGGCGCAGGCGCGGCAGGCGCAGGGCTTTCGCTCGGCGGCTGCACCCAGAGCGAGCCGCCGACGTATGGCAACCTGCTTCGCATGGGCGACTGGCTGACCTACAAGGCGCAGCGCCTGCTCATTCCCAAGGCGGGGCTCGTGCGCGAATACGACCGCAGCCAGATTTCCTCGATCATGGCGATCGGGTCGACCGACCCGGCCAATCAGAACGGACCGTTCTACAGTTCCGAGTTCGGCGATGCTTATGCCAAGCTGCGCCAGAATGACTTTGCCGATTGGCGGCTCATAGTTGAAGGCGCAGTGCGCCGCCCCGCCTCATTTTCGCTTGCCGATCTTCAAGCGCTGACCCGCCGCACGCAGATCACCAAGCACACTTGCGAAGAAGGCTGGTCGGCGATCGCCGAATGGACCGGCGTGCCTTTGCGCACAGTGCTTGAGATGGTCGGCATCCAGCCGGCCGCGCGCTATGTGCAGCTATATGCCTATGATGCCGTGGCCGAAGGGATCGACATGATCGATGCGCTCCATCCGCAGACGATTCTGGCCTATGGCATGAACGGGCAGATGATCCCGCAAGGGCATGGCGCGCCGCTCAGGGCGCGCGTGGAAACGCAGCTGGGCTACAAAAGCATAAAATTCTTGCGCCGCATCGTTGTAACCGAGAAGTTTGAGAGCCTCGACAAGTTGAGCGGCCTCGGTGCTGGATTTTCATGGTTCGCAGGAATTTAGGACCCTCGCTCGCGCGCCCGAGCCGGCCAGTGAACATCTGCTCAAGACCCTGGCCATTGGATCCACTTCGCAAGGAATTCCGATACATCGCGCCGTTCTTGACGGCATTGCGCCTAAGCCGTCACGCGCTGCAGACAAGAAAAAATGCCTTTCTGGGATGGTCGTTTTTTGATAATCGCTTCGCTATGGTTCTATCGGTGGGTTTGCAGCCAAGAGGAATGACACAATGAAGGCAGTATCAAACAATCGTTTTGGGTTTTTGGTGATCGGCGTTGCCGTGAGCACGCTGGCGCTCTCCGCATGCGGCGGCGCGAAGCAAGAGGAAGCGAGCGCGGACGCCGCACCGGCGGCTGATGCAGCTCCTGCCGCACCGGCAGCAGATACTGCGGCACCGGCTGCAGATGCTGCGGCACCGGCTGCAGCCGCTGTTGCCGCCGACAATACCGATACGACCGATGGCCTCAAGTATGCCAGCTACACCGGCGATGCCACCAAGGGCCTTGCTGATTTCGCCACCTGCAAGACCTGCCATGCAGTCGAAGAAGGCGCGAACCGCATCGGGCCGTCGTTGCACAAGGTTGTCGGCCGCAAGGCTGGCATGATCGCAGGCTATGCCTATTCGGCAGCCAACAAGAACAGCGGCATAACCTGGTCCGAAGCCAAGTTGTTCCAGTATCTCGAGAAGCCTTCGCGCGTCGTTCCGGGCACGAAGATGTCGTTTGCCGGTTGGTCCGATCCCCAGAAGCGGGCTGACGTGATTGCCTACCTCAAGACGATCTGATTGCGTTTGCGGCCCGGTCGAATAGGCGACCGGGCCGCGATTGCCTCATGAGAGCAAAGTATTCTCGCAGGCATTTTTTGACAAAATTACCGCTTGTGCCGCGCGAGATCGGCGAGATGCACCGGAAACGACATCAGCAGCGGCGCAGCAATCCAAACCCATTCCCATCCGCATAGCGCAGCGCCAGAAGCATCAGCGCCCCGGGGGCGAGCCGCAACGCGGCATCGGCCATGCGCCATCGCGCTGCAGTCACCAGCCAGCCAAGTTCGAGGGCCATCACCGCCAGAACCACGTCCACGGCGTGCCCACTGGCGAACAATCCGGCCATCATCTCGACGACGTTCACGGCAAAAAGCTCAGGGGAATGGTCCGTTCAAACCGACGACCGCGAAATTAAGGTAACCGGCGAAACTCACCCATAACAAATAGGGGAGGAGCAGCAGCGCGGCCGCCCTTGATCGGCGCGCAGTGACGATAATCAGCGCTGCAATCGAAAGCCATAGGCCCACGACTTCGACCACAGCCCAATCCGGCCGGTGAAATCTGAAGAACAGAAAACTCCAAAGTAAATTGAGAAAACCGTTCAGCGCGAACCATCCGATCAGCCATTCGCGCTCGCGCCAGTCTGGCGTGGCCAGCCATGCATAAACCCCCGCAATCGCGATAAGCGCGAAGATGATCGTCCAGCCGATGGCATAAACGAAATCGGGCGGGGCCCACGAGGGTTGGGCCAAGCTGTGATACCAAGGGCCGATGTCGGTGATCGTTGCGCCCATGACAGCGACCGCCAAGGACACCATGGCGGCGATCAGCACCGGAAAAAGCCACGCGCGGTCCGTCACCGGGTCACCGCGCCGTCTGCAACAAGTGGCGCATATCCTTAAAGAAAATGCGCAAGTAAGCCATTGGCTTCGCGTAAACGAGCTTCTTGTTCATATAGGCTGGCCAGAGCAGGTTCTGCACATCGCGGTCGTCGCACATCGCGACGAAGCGCTCGCGGCGACGGTCGTTGCGATACCAGAAATGCTGCATGATCCCCAAGATCCAGAACACCTGGCCATTGGCGCGCATGAAGCGGCGGCGCGCCTCGCGAAGTGCGCGGGGATTGCCCGAGGTGAGGAACCCGCCAACCGCAGAGGCGGCTTCGCGGCCGGCGACCATCGCATAATAGATGCCCTCGCCCGAGGCAGGCGCAACCACTCCGGCAGCATCACCGGTGACCAGCACATCGCGGCCATTGTCCCAGCGGCGCAGCGGCTTCAACGGGATGGGCGCGCCCTCACGGCGGATCGTCTCGCAGCCCTCGAGCCCTTCGCGCGCGCGCAAACGCTTGACCGCGTCGCGCAAGGGGAAACCCTTGTTGGCGCTGCCCACACCGATGCTGGCGGTATCCCCATGCGGAAAGATCCACGCGTAGAAATCGGGCGACAGGTCCCCCTGATAAAAAACATCGCAGCGGCTGCGATCAAAGTCAGTTGCTGCACCCGCACTAGCCGGGCCTTCGGCATTTGCCTCCGCGGGCGAACGAACGATCTCGTGATAGGCAAAAACGCAAGGAATTCGGTCTGCACCCTTCAGCGTGGCGCGCGCGACGCGCGAACGTGCGCCGTCCGCACCGATAACACAGCGCGCGCGCACCCGGCGCTCATCGCCGCCCCGTGCCTCTGTAAACACCACGATGGCACTACCTGCAGCGTCGCGCTCAATCCGATCGAATGTGCCGGTGGCGCGCCCTGCGCCGGTCTGCGCGGCGCGTTCGCGCAGCCATTCATCGAATTCGTCACGGTCAACCATGCCGACAAAGCCGCCCCGGCCCGCCTGATCAACCGGCATGTCGACCTCGATATCCAACGGCCCGATCATCCGTGCCATGGTCGAACGGCCGACGATCAGATGATCGGGAATCGCGAAATCGCGGATCAGGCGGGGCGGGATCGCGCCGCCGCACGGCTTGATCCGGCCCGCGCGATCGAGCAACAGAACG
>Ga0164294_10004752_pt1 | contig 11778 bp, 9 predicted proteins | sample GEODES005metaG_FD_111479 | JGI IMG/M metagenome (GOLD analysis project Ga0164294, IMG submission 111479) | Oligotrophic lake water microbial communities from Sparkling Lake, Wisconsin, USA - GEODES005 metaG | ecosystem: Environmental > Aquatic > Freshwater > Lake | place: USA: Sparkling Lake... | reverse complement strand
ATAGCAAAGCTCCTACTAAAAGTGTCAGAAAGTTTCCGCCAATGAAGGATTTCATTGCCGGTTTGTAGAGGGTTAAGCAAGAGGAGTGCCAGGTTACTTGAGGCGTTTTTTTGCTAGAAAACGTCCAAATAGGAGATTCAACTTCCGATTTGTCCACGACTTTCTTGATAATCCAAGTTTTAAATCTTTTCACATATATGCAACTAGCTGAACTCTTCACCACCTGCGAACAATTGCAACAAGACGGCAAGGCTTATGAGGCGGTCCATATCTGGTGAAGGCAAGGCATGGCCATTGAAGTGTTGTAGAGCTTTAGAATAAACCCGTAAAAATTAAAAGCCTTCAGACAAACAGCCTCGAAATTGGCTTAATTTTTGCTAAGTAAGGCAATGCCAAAATTCCGACTAACCATATACTTTAGTCATAAATAATTAAAAATAAAACTGGAAACACAACATGCACCCAGACGTAATAAAAGTATTCATTGGATACGACCAAGTAGAAAGCGTAGCGTGGCACACCATGGCGGCATCAATTTACCGACAGAGTAGTAGACCTGTTGCTATTGTTCCTGTGAATTTGGCTAATTTAAAAGGAATATTTAATAGGCCCCGGGATCCGAAGCAGTCCAACGAATTCTCGTTTTCTCGGTTTTTAGTGCCTTATCTATGTAATTATGTGGGGCAAGGCATCTTCTTTGATTGCGATCAGATGTTACGAACCGATATTGCTGAAATATTTTCAGTCATGAAGGAACAACCAGGTAAAGCTGTTTATGTTGTCAAACACACCTATGAGCCCCAGGATGACGTTAAATATTTGAATACTGTTCAATATAAATATCCACGTAAAAACTGGTCATCCGTCGTTCTTTGGAATTGCGACCATGGGAAAAACAGAATTGTGACGCCTCAATTTGTAAATACCTCGTCTGGACTTGATTTGCATAGATTTACTTGGTTAGAAGATTCCGAAATTGGTGAACTTGATGTCAGGTGGAATTGGTTGGTTGGTGAATACGACGCCCCCCCCCAAAATGTGAAGAACGTTCATTGGACTATTGGTGGACCTTATTTTGAAGAATATAAAAATTCGGATTTTTCTCAGGAGTGGTTTAAAGAAAGAAATCGCGCACAATATTGCATGCAAAGAGAAGCAATCTGAAGGTTGGAATACATAATATGTGGAGTAATAAATCAAGTTTGACAAAAATAAATTCAATTAAAAAAAATTATAAAATTGAATTTTTGGTAGACTGTAAACTAATAGATTGCTCTATACAAAATTTACAGTCTAACAAAATAGCATCTGTCAGACTACGCACTTCTGTCGCTGCAGAAGCTGCACAAAGATTACAATATACCGTGAGCGTATCTGATGGATATCACGAAGAATTTCAAAATATTCTAGTTGTTACTAAGGTCACTCACATAACTGATGCAAATCGACCTTCCAGATGGTTACAAAAAATATCAGCATTAAAAAATTCTGGTGCAAAAATAATTATTGAATACACAGATCACCATATTGAAGAAAACACAATTCGAGGTGACTTTTATAGAAAATCTATCAAATTGGCAAATGCAATAATTTGCAGTTCTTCAATTTTAAAAAGTAACATTTCAAAATACTATAGTGGGCCTATTTATGTTATTGAAGAACCTATTGAAGTACCAATTATTAATCCAATCGAAAAGAATAACTCGATCAAAAATATTTTATGGTTCGGACATGCATCCAATTTACCATATTTAGTTGACTGCCTTCAAAATACTTTTAATAGTCAAGTTTATGCACGTCTAATAATTATGACTAACGCATATCCTTTTCCTGATGAATATTCAAATATGTTATCCATCAAAGCACTTGAAAATGTTGAAATTAATGTTGTCCCATGGTCAATTGATGATTTGATTACAGCATCCGGTATTTGTGATTTTTGCATCCTTCCTACAGGGCACAAGGTCAGCAAAAAGGCTGGCGCGAGTTCTAATCGGCTTACCACAGCCTTGGCGCTTGGGCTTCCCGTTTTAACGGACAACTTGAATTCATACAAAAAATTCAATGTTTATTTTGAAAATTTAAATACTGATAATTTAATTAATTATACAAGTACTAAAAATTATGACTTAGAAAAGGTTGAAAAATCTCAAAAAGTAATCTCATCAAACTACAGTAAAGAATTTATTATGAGCTTATGGAAAGCGTTTTTTACTGATTTGACGGCTGAGAAAAATTATTTCGACTTGAAATCTGAATTAATAAAGCTCAATCTAGGATGCGGAGATAAAATTTTAGATGGCTATATTAATATAGATGTTGTTGAATCTAGAGCAGGGGTAAAACCTGATGTAATTTGTGACCTGCATGATTTAAGTAAATTTCAGTCAAATTCAGTTGATGAAATACTAGCTGTACACGTGGTAGAACACTTTTGGCAGTGGGAAGTTACTGATATTTTAAAAGAATGGATAAGGGTTTTAAAACCCGGAGGTAAACTGATTTTGGAATGCCCAAATCTTATTTCTGCAGCTGAAGAATTCTTGAAAAATTCTGACGTAGCTGCTATGGGGGGACCTGAAGGACAAAGAAGCATGTGGGTATTTTATGGTGATCCAGGCTGGAAAGATCCTTTAATGATTCACAGATGGGGATACACCCCTAATTCCTTAGCAACAATTATGGCAGCTGCAGGGTTAACAGAATTAAAGCAGGAACCAGCTCAATTCAAATTACGTGAGCCTCGTGATATGCGCATTGTCGGGTTGAAGAACAAAATTGTTGAAAGAAAGCTATAGAAAATTTAAATAAGTTTATTTTTAAAAATAGATCTTTTTATTTTTTATTTTTTATTTTTTTAATATATATATTGGATTAGATAATGGAAAAAATTTATTCAGGCAGAGAAATTCCCGGGATGATTGAGCCAATCGAACAAACTCTCTTAGAAACCTTGGCAAAAAATATTAAATTTGATAACGACGAATGTGTTGTAGAGTTTGGAGCATTTTTTGGAAGAAGTACCGCGTGTATTTCGGCCGGTTTAAAAGCGAATTCAAGTTTCCTCAATAATTCCAAGTTTTATGCATATGATTCTTTTGAATGTGATTTATCAGGTGGGTTTTATCCTCATGTGCTCTCCCATGCCAAGAGCGGAAGTATTGAGGGGCTACTGAGGATAGTTGAAGATAAAGCAAATTTCTATGGCATTTTTAAAAACTATTTAGACTACTACATAAAGGAGGGGATCTTACTTCCTGTTAAAGAAGAATTAAAAAATAGCTTTCCGGGTAACGGTATTATTCGATTAATGCATATTGATAGTCCAAAGTTTTACGATGACTTTAAATTCATCTTATATCGTTTTTTTCCTCATTTAAGAGAAGGCAGCGTTCTTGTTTTTCAGGATTTTTTCTATCATTGGTCAGCCACATTAATTGCTGTTTGTGGATTGATGTTTAAGAAAGGTTTGTTGACTATTGAAAATTCAGCAGCTTCGAGCTTAGTTTGTAAAGTTACACAAAATATTGATTCATCTCAAATAAAAGAAATCGATTTGGAAATGTCTAGCGTAAATATCGTGCCTCAATTGATTGATTTTTTGAATGATCATCTTAAAAAAATTGATTTAGACCGAAGAAATATTTTTCAGCCACGGTTAAATTTGGCGAAAATCCAGTGGTTTTTTGAAACTGGAAGGTATGAGTCTGCAGCTGAAGAAATTGCTATTTTTTTTAATCAAGGTAATAGTATGAATATTTCACTAGCTAATGATTTTATAGAACTAATGAGATTCGGATTTTCTATACAAAAGCTTTACAGTAAGGACCATTCCTGAATCGGGTTAATTTTTATATTCAGTTTTAACTTATAAATGCTTGCAACTGCAGCCCTCGGCCTTTTCTAAACTAGCGGCAAATCCAATTATTTTCCCATAGGCTGTATCCGTCAACTAAAAAATCTGAATTTATAGCCCTGATTAACAAATGCTATCTTTGATAATGGAATCAATACTGCTGTAGTCGAAGAGTCTGAAAAACCATGTGATCTTAAAAAACTACTTGTGGGTGGATATGCTAATAAAAATTTATTTTTAAAAATATTTTGCAGTGTAAATTGTTGGAGATGCCTTTTTCAGTTCCTTCAAATTCATCAAGAAGAAATACTGCATTTTCTGGGTGAAGTTTCACAAGTAATGGAATACCATCGTTTTAAATCGTCCATCTAACAAATATATATCTGTAAAAATACTCTGATCTATAATACTGTTTAACATATCTGTAGAACTTTTTTTGGGATATTGAATAACACTTTCTAATATCGAGTCGAAATCAATCCGAATATCATTGAAAAAATCGCAGGTTTGAATTTGAAAAGTGCGCCGGGCACATTGGCACAAAGACAAAAAACAAGCTGTCCACGAGCGTCTTGTATGGCAGGAAGCAAACTCAAATTGAGTACAGAACTATACGTAAAGTGAGTCCCATCATCACACTGGAAAAGAGTCCGATCTGCATAGCGTTGAAAAATGTCAGCAAACATACTATAGAAGTTAAGCGTCGATTATTTTATTTCCAACGCTTGCCGGTGGCTAATATGACGAATTAATACATATTGCTGCTGAACTAGCCTGTAGCCGAGAACAAAGTGGATAGCAGAGATCGCCGGATTATTTGACGAAAATGATGTGAAAATTCTTTTAGCACCCTGTGCTACGGCTGTTGTTACCTCCAGGTAGTTCATGAAATAACCGAATCCGCCACGTTGATGTTGCGGAAACACCCCGCCTAATGTTGCGTGCCACTCATAAGGTGTGCGAGGTTCAATTACAAAAAAACCCACGTGCGAATTTTTATGGCTAAGTCTATAAACATGTGAGCCACGCGCCAGTCCATCGGACAGCCAGCCCGCATAACGTCGGCCAGCGGACTCAATACCAAACTTAGGATCGACGGCAACACGATCCGTCGTAAACATACCGTTTTTTAATTCAGAATATATTGTCTCGAGGTCGTCGGGTGAGGCGCGTATACAGGTGAGGCTATCGAAGATCTTCTGCTGCAACCGAGAAAGCGGAGCAAGTTGACCGTCGTGGCAGCAGGTCGATAAAACCTCCGCTACTGTGAAGCCACGTGTTTGCAATTGAAATAAGAGATCAGCACGATTGCATGGTATCTTTACGACCAGATATTCAGTATCAATTTGAGCGAGTGATTGATCGACGACACACATATCATCATCGCTATCGAGCGTTACTTCGACGCAAGATACACCTAGATTTCTTTTTTCCCAAACAGCAGATATGATCTTCATTGTCAATGAAATAAATTATGCCGTAAATAAGTGTTTCCAATTATCAACTAAGGGCGGCCTGTAATTTAAAATCGATTTTCTCCAGGCTTGGCCCAACTCGAATCGAAGTGATGGATCTAAAATTAACTTTCTTAATCGATCATTTAGTTCAGTTATCGAACTACAAAAACTAAACTGAAGTATCGGGTCATTGTCTCGAGCTAAATGTTTTATGAATCCAAATACACCGAAATCAATATTTTCTTTAGTCGCAAGAGTTAAATATGGCAATCCATGTTCTAAAGCTAGAAATGTCATATCACCACCACCCCAAGGAAAAGGTTCAAGATAAATTGAAAATTGAGATATTGCAATTACTGGATCAACCCAACCCAGCGCATTTGACCTTGGGTGATTTCTAACCTTTTCAGGAATTACAGAAATTGTTTCAGGTCTTCCGGTATATAAGTATGTAACAGATGGATACCGGTTGAGTAAATCATGAATAAAATCGTTGTATCCATTGTCTGAAATTTTTTCTGGACGTGAAATAGATCCAATAGTTAAGTATTTGTTTGACGAAAATTTTTGAAAAGAATTTTTTTTAGTCAACTGTAAATCTAAAACAGGTAGTTGCTCAAATTCAAATCCATTAATACTATATCTTTCTTCAAAGGTACGATATCCACCAAACCAATGCTTAATTCTTCCCGAATGAAATGGATAATACTTCATTTGAATAAATTTTTGGTTTCCATGAGCTACGAATAAAGACATCCAAAAAGCCATATAAAAAATTGATGGATAAATAATTCCTTGAATTTTATTATTAAATGTTAACTTATGAAGACACTCTCCGGCCTCTAAAAAATTATTTGATTCAAGGAAATGAATGGAATTAATAGGCACCCCATACAGCGCGCTAGCAATTTTTTTATTATTATTTGGCCCGAATAAATAAACAATTTCAACATTAAAATTAACACCATTTTTTCGTAACCAATCCATATTTCTTGCCAGCTGGGTCTCATGCGCCAAACCAGAATATTGATAATGAACAATGATAAAACGATTAATACCATCATTAACAGGTATTTGAAGAGGTAATTTTTTGTTAAAATTTTCTACAAGTAATCTCCGAGTATTTAAAGTATCAGATTGCCACTTGTTCCAGTAATTTACATCTTCATTTTTCTTTACTAATTCAATGTAGTGCGCCACATCGAATGAAATAGCACGTTCAAAATCACCATTATAGATAGCATCTGTCCAGTTTTGTAAACAATATTGATGCAACTCATTTTTTCTATTAATATTTAAATTAAAGCTCATATATAACGCTCCATTTATTTTTATAAATATTATTTATTTGTAATATCATTAATTTTACAAGTTATTTTTGATCTATATATTAATGTTTTTTAATCAATTTTCTATGGCTAGGGTATTTCAAAATAATAACGGCTACTTTTCCCGAGAAAACACCGCATCTCGATATAAGATGTTCAACTTGCTTTTTTCCTATCGATATTAATTAGGCAACCCATTGCGCAATTAATAAACTGATAAGCATGAAATACCCCAGTAACTGCCTCTGCTACAACACTATAAAAACTCCAGATGAACGTCGAGAATAATCAAGAATGACATCCTAAAAATTATTATATGGCTAAATTTGTTAGGATCCTCTGTTGTGGCAGGTATTTTTTCTATATTTAATTTAATTCGTTCAACAAGCTTCAGCTAATTTAGGCAATTTTTTTATTTCAAATTCCTGAATTAATGATTGAATTACGTGTGTTTGTTTTTTTAGATCTAGTCCAATCCACATTGGTAATCTAAAGAGATTTGCTGATATGTAGTCAGTGACAGGAAGTTGAGGCTGTACTTTAAGAAATTTATTTATAAATGGTGATGAATGTAGTGGTACATAATGAAAAACGCTATTGATACCTTTATTTTTTAAATTAAACAAAATATCGTCTCGATTTATAGATGACTTGTTTATAAGGAAATACATATGTGCATTTTGCGTACACCATTTTGGTATGCTCGGAGTTTGAACAAGGGGTTGAAGTTGTCGTAACTGTTCGTCATATTTCTCCCATATTTTAATTCTTTGCTCAGTTATTTGAAATGCTTCTTCCATCTGAGCCCAAAGAAATGCAGCTACAATTTCTCCTGGCAGATAGGATGAACCAATATCTGTCCAAGTGTATTTATCAACTTCGCCGCGTAGATAGCGACTACGGTTTGTTCCTTTTTCGCGAATAATTTCTGCACGCCCAATCATTAATGGATTATTCACCATCAGTGCACCACCCTCGCCGCTATTGATGTTTTTTGTTTCATGAAAACTAAAACATCCAAGATCGCCAATAGTGCCCAGTTGGCGACCCTTGTAAGTTGAGAGACAAGCCTGAGCGGCATCCTCCACAACATACAAACCATTGCGCTTTGCAATATCCATGATTGCGTCCATTTCACAAGCAACGCCAGCATAGTGGACTGGAACAATTACTTTGGTACGTGGTGTAATTGCTGCTTCAATTTTTGTTTCATCAATATTTAGAGTATCTATCCGAATATCAACGAATACTGGTATTGCGCCACGAAGAACAAAAGCATTAGCTGTTGATACAAACGTGTAAGACGGCATAATAACTTCATCGCCTGGATTTATTTCGCACAAAATAGCTGCCATTTCAAGTGCAGCTGTGCATGAATGTGTCAGTAGCGCTTTGGGTGTGCCACCCAAATCTTCTAACCATTTTTGACAGCGTTTGGTAAATTGGCCATCTCCAGCCAGCTGTCCATTTAAATGAGCTTCAGCAATATAGCTAAGTTCTCGTCCAGTCAGGTGTGGACGATTGAATGGAATTCTTGTTTCCGTGTCCAAGCTTGTTGCCATATTAATTTTCCATTTTAAATGATTAAATAAGCAATTTACATGCCGAATCCAATCAATTTAACCTTCTATTTTTTTCTGGCCTTAATATTGCTTGATCTTTGCATCTATGAAGAATTCATATCAACATCGCATCAAGCATTTATCATCGCATAAATATGATGGTAATTCATTATCTTTTAAGAATTGGTTATCCAATGCAGCGTCGCAACCCGCTAATGAAATCATCAATGAATTAATACTTAAATATCCATTAAATTGGATTACATATTGCGAACAGCTTGCTAAAGGTTACCTACAACAAGAAAAATACCTTGACGCCGCCACTTGCTACAAAAGACTTGCAGAAAAAAGAGGCGCCAAGGTTGTTGACCTATTCAATTTGTCTTTGATGCTCTTCAAAGCCGGCGAAATGTCGGATTCTTTGACATATGCCCGTCAAGCTTACAACAAAGATAGTCAAAATCCGACCATCTCCAAAGTGTTTCTAGAGTGCTTGATAACCACAAATCACTCTCAGGAAGCCTTGGACTTGGCACTAGAAAAGCTCAAAGAAACGCCCAACGATAACGACTACAAAGTAGCTCTCGCCCAATCAAACAGATTATTAGGTAACTGGGATAAAACCATAGAAATACTGAGTGAGCTAGCAAATACTCAAAAAGAACTCCGTTTTAAACTATTACTAGCGGATGCTTACGGCGAAACAGACTCCGGCAAGGCATTGCCGATTTACGAAGCAGCACTTGCCGGTGGTGGCAACTCTTTACCCATCACTTACTCCAATAGCCACAATCCTAAAGAAAGCTGCAAAGTTTACGATGGTGAAAGATTTTCCCCAATCTTTTATTACAACCTGTCATTACATTACCTCCGAACTCGTCAATTTAAAGAAGGCTGGCGCTTATATGAGTTTGGGTTGGACAGGGATATTGGCCTTTTTGGCCGCAAAGTTCCATACAACCTCAAAGGTATGTTCAGGGCAGATTTAGTGGACAACCCCGACCCTTCCAATTGGACGATCATTTGCTCGGAGCAAGGTATTGGCGATCAACTAATTTGCCTCAGTGCTATGGAAGAAGCAAGAAAAGATTTTCCAAACTTGATATTGACCTGTGAAGGACGCATGGCCAGCATCATCAAAAGATCTTTTCCTGATCTGCAATTGATGACCAGTGGAAAAATTGGAGACGGTGCTTTTAACGTCATAGGGCAAAACTTGGGTTATATGCCTCTAGGCAGCATGTTGGCCAAGTACAGGCCGGATACTGAGGCATTTTTAGCAAACAGAAAACCCTATATTTCTGTAGATGGTGACTTGTATCACCAGTACCGCGAACAATTGAAGCAAATAGCAAATGGCCGCAAGATCCTTGGTATCTCTTGGCAGTCTAATGTCGCAGCAAATATCGCAAAAATAAAAAGTACAGTTTTTGCAGATTGGCTTAGTGTGTTTGACAAAGACACCTTGGTAGTGAATCTGCAATACGGTAATACGGATGCTGAGCAAAACTTGGCCAAAGCTAACGGCTTTGACATGCTCAGCTTCAACCACCTCGATTTCACAAAAGACCTAGAACACTGGCTAGCTTTGTCAGCAGCTTGCGATGGCATTACTTGCATTTCTACTTCGCTAGTGCATTTTGCCGGAGCATGCGGACAAAAAGTGTCTGTGGTCATGCCATACAACCAAGGACATTGGTCGGTTGGTGTCACTGATACTGAATCGATCATTTATCCCAATGTCAATCTTTTTCGACTCGAGGCAAAGGAAGATATTCCATCGCTGATCAAGCGCGCATCCATTTACATCACCAAGGAATTTTCATGAATACCCGTATGCTGATAGCACCTAGAAAAACTGAATTTTTTACACTCAACATAAATGCTTTGGACGAACTGCAATTGTGTTTGAATGAGAAAAGATATGAAGACGGCGTGTTGAAAGCGCGCACATCGCTTCAACTCGAGCCCGCTAATTTGTCCTACAAAAAATGTTTAGCATTTTGCTTAAGTCAAATTGGCGAACTGCACGAAGCAAAAGCAGTATGGATGGAATTGATCGAGGATGACCCCTTCTCTGAAGAATACTTGCTAAATCTTTCAGATGTTGAGAAAAGACTCAATAGGCTAGATTCAGCTATTGGTCTTTTGATGTTAGCAACCGAATACCACCCAGAAAGCGTCAAACCTTGGATCAGCCTTGGCGAGTGTCATGCCTTCAACAACGACAGCCAAGGGTCTGTGAATGCGTCCTTAGAAGTTCTCAAACGCCAACCTAACAACACAGACGCTTACCAAAATTTAGGCTCGGGGTTTTTTGCATTGGCCATGTTTGATCAAGCCAAGTATGCTTTTGAAACCGCCCTGCTACTCAACCCACATATGCAAGAGGCTAAAAGCTCGTTGAGTGCTGTGCTCTATAGACAAAACCAAGCAGAAGCAGCTGCAGCGCTTTTGGAAGAGTTGATCAACAAACACCAAACTACAGATCGAATGCACTTATCACAACTCAAATGGAATGCTGCACTAATTCAATTGCGCTTGGGGAATTTACAAAAAGGCTGGAGCTACTATGAGGAAGGCCTTAAGCCTGAAGTACAAGGAGTAAAGGTAAGGCACCCTCACAGAACCTTCCAAGTGCCGCGCTGGACATCTCAAACGCCCGTAGGTCAAACCGTATTGGTTTGGCGCGAGCAAGGAATTGGTGATGATGTGATTTTCATGACTTGCCTGCAAGACTTGATTAATGCCGGTTACAAGCCCTTGGTGGAATGTGATGTCCGCATGATAGATCTGTTACAACGCAGTTTCCCCTCCATCACAACACGCAAAGCTATCTACCGTGTTGAATATCCGCATGACTCCCCTTATGACGACTTTGACTGCCATCTCCCCATGGGTTCATTGATGCACTATTTCAGACCCAACTTGGACAGCTTTGACAACAAAGCCGGTGCTTACCTCAAGGTTGACGTGGCTAAGAAAGCGACATGGTCTAAAGAATTGGAAAAAATTCGTAATGGCAAAAAGTTAGTTGGTATCACGTGGCGCGGAGGCTTAACCGATGCCGTGGGTCAAATGAAATATTCAAAGTTAATGGACTGGGCACCTTTGTTGTCATCCGAAGAGTTTGTCTTTGTCAATTTGCAATTTGGGGATTGTGAGCAAGAGTTACAAGAAGTTGAATCCACACTCGGTATTCACATCCATCGCTGGTCAGATTTAGATCTTAAAAATGATTTAGATGATGTGTGCGCTTTAATCAGTTGTTTGGATGATGTCGTCACCATCAGTTCTGCTGTGTGGACGTTTTCTGCCGCCTTGGGTGCGCGCACCAGTTTGCTGCTGTCTGCACCGCACTGGACCATGTTTAACCAAGAGCACATTCCTTTCTTTTCTTCGGTCACATGCTTTTGTGCAGACAACAACCCTTCCATGACCAGTATGCTGCCGCAAATCAAACATCATTTGCTACGCCCATAAAAAAACCCGGGTCTCGCGACCCGGGTTATGTTGAATCGCTTACTAATTAAGCGTTTATTTCAACAAGGCCAGCACAGACTGTCCTGCCTGGT
>Ga0164294_10004751_pt1 | contig 11779 bp, 10 predicted proteins | sample GEODES005metaG_FD_111479 | JGI IMG/M metagenome (GOLD analysis project Ga0164294, IMG submission 111479) | Oligotrophic lake water microbial communities from Sparkling Lake, Wisconsin, USA - GEODES005 metaG | ecosystem: Environmental > Aquatic > Freshwater > Lake | place: USA: Sparkling Lake... | reverse complement strand
GTAGCCCGCTGTCATCAGTTGCACGCAGGCATCGGCTAAGTCGTCTACATACAAAAACTCGCGCATGGGCGTGCCGCTGCCCCACACCACATATTCGGCATCGCCGCGCAGCTTGGCTTCGTGGGCTTTGCGTATCAAGGCTGGCAACACATGGCTGTTTTGCAGGTCGTAGTTGTCACCGGGGCCATACAGGTTGGTGGGCATCAAGCTGGTGAAGCGCGTGCCGTACTGGGCGTTAAAGCTTTCGCACAGTTTGATGCCTGCAATTTTGGCCAAGGCATAAGGCTCGTTGGTTTGCTCTAACGGGCCTGTGAGTAAATATTCTTCTTTGATCGGCTGCGGGCAGTCGCGCGGGTAAATGCAGCTTGAGCCTAAAAACATCAGGTCTTTGAGGCCTGAAGCATGCGCACCCTGAATCAGGTTGGCCTCCATCATCAGGTTTTGGTAGATGAAGTCGGCACGGTAGGTGTTGTTGGCATGAATGCCGCCCACCTTTGCTGCGGCGATAAACAAATAGTCGGGCTTTTCGGCTTTGAGAAAGGCCTCTACCTCGGTTTGTCGCGTCAGGTCTAGCTCGGCATGCGTACGGGTGAAGATGTGCTGATAGCCATCCGCCTTCAGGCGGCGCACGATGGCCGAGCCCACCATGCCACGATGGCCGGCTACATAAATTTTGGAGTCTTGTTTCATCACTTAATTTATTTATTTCGATTCAATTGATCTTCAGCACTTCCAGCCCCTGAGCTTGTATGTTTGCATCAGTTGGGTGTCAATTGAATCTGTGTGCTTGGTCATTTTTGCAACAAATACATATATGTTTTTGTTGCATCAAGATCTCAGACGCGGTGCTTGGCAATGATCGCCAACAAAGTTATGTCGAGGGTAAGCAGCTCTAAGTCATGATGCATAGCTGTACTGGCAACCAACGCATCTGGCAGCTTCACCCTGCGGGTGCGGCGCAGGGCGATTGCCAAATCTTCGACCTCTGAAGTAATTGCTAAATAGGTGAACTTTGACAGCCTATCTGTAATCAAGCGTTCTTCAGCGCTGGTGATATCTGGATAACCCAACAACTCCATGCGCGTGACCGCGCTATAAGCGCAGCTGGAAGCCAATAAGTCACGATCGGCCACCAGATCCACCACCTCTGGGGTTGCTTTTAGCAAACCCAAAACGAAGTTTGTGTCTAGCAAATATTTAATGCCATTCATCGCGCAACTGACGTTGGATGACCATCGGATCAGCGCCGAAAGCGACCGAGGACTCTAAACCACCACACAACGCAGACAAGCGTTGGGATGGCTCAGTGCTTTGAGAAAAGCCACGTTTAGCGCGCAAAAACTCAGCAAAATCTAGCACCTCTGCCAGCAATGGCTCTGGCAGTGTTCGTGTGGCTTCCAAAAGTTTTTCAGCGGTCGTAGGCATATGCACTCCTGATATGAAAACCAAATTGAGCCTTCATCTTACAAGAACACCCTTTACCGCTCCACCCCCACAGCCACGTTGTAGCCATGCTGCTTCAGCAATGCGTGCTGTTTTGCTTTGCCCAGGTCGTGCGCCACCATCTCTTGCACCATCTCGTCCAGGGTGATCTCGGGCACCCAGCCCAAGTCGGCCTTGGCTTTGCTGGGGTCGCCCAGCAAGGTTTCCACCTCGGTGGGCCGGAAATAGCGTGGGTCAATCTTGACCACCACTTGGCCCATTTTCAGCGCGGGTGCTTGATCGCCCGTGATGCTGGACACCTTGGCAACTTCGTTCACACCCTCGCCTTCAAAGGCCAAGGTCACGCCCAGTTGCTGGGCGGTTTTGCTGATGAACTGGCGCACACTGTATTGCACGCCTGTGGCAATCACATAGTCTTGCGGCTTGTCTTGTTGCAGCATCATCCACTGCATGCGCACGTAGTCTTTGGCGTGGCCCCAGTCGCGCAGGGCATCCATATTGCCCATGTACAGACAGTCTTCTAGGCCTTGGGCCATGTTGGCTAGGCCACGGGTGATTTTGCGGGTGACAAAGGTTTCGCCACGGCGTGGGCTTTCGTGGTTAAACAAAATACCGTTGCAAGCATATATGCCATAGGCCTCCCGGTAGTTCACCGTAATCCAGTAGGCATACAACTTGGCCACGGCATAGGGGCTGCGTGGATAGAAAGGGGTGGTTTCTTTCTGCGGTATTTCTTGCACCAAGCCATAAAGCTCGGATGTGCTGGCTTGGTAGAAACGGGTTTTCTTCTCAAGGCCCAGTATGCGGATGGCCTCGAGCAGCCGCAGTGTGCCCATGCCGTCTACATCGGCTGTGTATTCGGGGGACTCGAAAGATACAGCCACATGGCTTTGTGCGCCCAGGTTGTAGATCTCATCTGGCTGCACCTCTTGGATGATGCGCGTGAGGTTGCTGGAGTCTGACAAATCACCATAGTGCAAATGCAAGTTTTTGTTGTTTGCATGCGGGTCTTGGTAAATATGGTCAATACGGTCTGTATTGAACAGCGATGCACGGCGCTTTATGCCGTGGACGATGTAGCCTTTTTCCAAAAGAAACTCGGCTAAATAAGAGCCATCTTGGCCCGTGACACCTGTTATGAGAGCAATTTTTGATTTTTTAGTCATAGGCTTGTAATGAGCAAAATTACTTAAACAATTGAAAAATAAACTACATGACTTGTAATGAAATATTTTCAAAAAGGACCGATATATTTCTTTTATCCTCGGACTTGGCAGAATGGTCAAAAATCCGAAAGAAAAATCCAACATTAATGGAATTGTGAACATTAAAATCAAATGAATCCAACAACTCACATTCAATAAAAAACTCATCAACACCACTATGAGCAGAATAAACGCCAGCAAATCGGCCATCAATCATTATTTCGCAATAAAAATTATCTCTATTAACCATGTAATCTAATTTATATTTTAACTTAAATTGAATCTTATTGCATGGAATTAGCATCTTAAAAGGCAAAAAAGAATAATCGCCAGTCATCCAAACACCAACACCAGGAGAAAGATCGGCAAAACCAAAATCTTTATTCATATTTGGAGGGCCTTTGACAACATTAAAATCAGAGTCAATCTTTCGAGATTCCGCAGATTTGAAATTGTAAAAGAACTCCCCCTTAGTACTTATAATATCAAAGTACATAAAGCGATCAAATAGTGAACTATCAAAACCAACGCCATGGTCAATATCCGAATTACCTAAATAACTAACAGAAGGCAAGAAGGATTTCAAAAACTTAAGGACACTTGACAAATGACCACCACTTAAGAAATTTAGCAGCTCATTGTCAATATCATTTCTAGAAACATACTTTTCAGATAAGTTATGTGAATTTTTAGATATCGCCAATAAAGTAGCATGTGTAACTTTATCGCTATCAATATCGGTATTGAGAAAATTCAAAACTGAACAAAGCGACTCACTTGGATTACTTACTAAATATTCATAATCTAATAGAAGCACCTTAGGCGCAGAACTCAGCACCTCGTATCCTTTCAAATTAACCCATTTATTCATAAATCTCAAATAATAAAATGTATAATAATAAAGTAGTTTAGAAAATTCACCTACAGAAAAGGGCTTAAATCCTTCAAACTCATATCTGAGCCAAGACCCCAAAGCTTGGATAAATCCACGAAATTGAATAATATACAAACGATCTCTACAGAACGGCACTGTAAGGTCAAAATCGTGACTCTTGAAAGTATGAAGAATTAATGAATTAGCCGATCCAAATTCATGTTGTGCACGGTCTCTAAATTTAACACATGGAAACTTGGCACAGCATTGGTTTAATGAATCTGCAGCATAAGACTCACAATGCAAATACTCTCCATACGAAAAATAATTCCAAAGAATAGAGTTTAAAAGATGATTGCCAGATCTAGGGATGGTTATATGACCTACTGAATTCATTTTATTTAATCTCTAAAATAAAATCTACCATTTTCTTAATTCTGTTAAATGGCATATGATTTCGAAGAATAAAATCACTCCTCTCAAAACATCCATTAATACCTTTACTATCGTAGAAATCAATGGCATCACTAAAAACTTTCTTTATATCAGAAATAATTTTACTTGCTTTGAATATACCTAGTTTTGATTGCTGTTCCTCATTAAATATCATCCTTAGATCTTTCACATCATCAGTAAGTATGACAACAGAACCAGTTAATAACGCATCAAACATTCGAATAGTAGTGTTACTTCCAAATGAAGAACACAAAGTTACTTTATTTTTGCAATAGGCCGCAAATTTATCTTCAATACTAAGTGAGTAATAGGGATGCAAATTTTTGTCAGGATAATGACCAAAAATTTGAATGTCATTTGGCAATTCACTATTCTTTATTTGATTAAGAAATAAATCCCTGTCTGGCCATTGCTCGTATGAATTATATCCCCCATACATTTTTGAGTCTCTTGCATGAAAATATTTTTCACGAAATGACACAACTTCATCTTCTGTCCAAACAATTGAAGCCAATGCAACAAATGTCCCCCAGTTTTGGAATGATTTCATCATGTATCCAGAGGGATAATAATGAGCACAAAAACTCACATCAGAGACAATGGAAATTCTTGTTGTATCAGCAAATAAATGATGGTTATCCCAAAACCATACAGGAATATAGCCAACTTTATCAGATCTGTTGCACTCAACAATCTTATCAAACTCAAAACCATAACCTTGGAAGAATAAAATATCTATTGATTCGCCTCGTTCAAGAATAGCATTCCAATTACAAAATCTAATTGCTTTATCATGAAGTTTCTGACTAACCCTAGCAAAAGGCTGACCTATACTTAAAAAACCATTAGCTTTGTATTTTTCAATTAATTTTGCTTTTCTTTCTTTTAACTCATTTTCTCTAGCATCAATCCACATGGAAACTCCTTTTCATTCAACAAATTTTTTTCCCAACAAATCAATCCAATCTTGAGAATTACCCCAACTCGCCCAATCTTGCGAGCCATGTATTTTTTTATAAGATATTAAATGTCGATTTGAAATATCAAGATCACGAGAACCGACTCCTTGAATATTTATATTTTTATTATATTTTGAGAAAATAGATTTGATAAATTCAAGATCATACACAATTTGGGACTCATTTATCCATGAATGATCAACACGCAACAAAGTTAACTCAGTAGAGTCGACAATGTAGTTAATTGTCTTTTCTCTCAAATAATTAAATTTTGACTTTGCAAGTGGAATATGGTCAAGGATCAAAGCCTTGTCGATATACTTGTTTGAACCCAGTTCAAAAGTTGGAAACTCATGCTGGAATAGTATATTTGTGCCTCTATCCAAAACCCTTATGCCGAATTCACTTTCATCTCCATTGGCATCAACAACCACAAGATTTTCAGAGCAAAACCAATCATCCATTAATTCAAATTTCTCAAGTGATTTAACTTGAGTAATCAACCAATCAAAAATAAAAGCACCATATTTTTTATTGTATTGGGAAATCTGAAATGCAGGAACACAATATTTACCAACGCTCAAATAGTGATGCATAAATTTTATTTCCTTTTGGATGCATTCTCGATTATTTTAGAAATAAGTGTTGAAAAAACATTTACAAAATTAGCAAGCTCGTTCTTAAGTAAAATGTCAGAAACTCTTACACCAATTAACTCAAAAAGCATTTTTGTCCCCCCTGGCAACTTAGCAAGTTCAGACAAAATAAAATCTAAATTAATATTTAGTATATTCAAATAAATTCTTGCACAGGGACTTTTTTCAGCCAAGACTAACTCATGCACATAACTGATAGTATTTTTCAATTCACACCGAATCCCCAATTCGACATACAATTTTCCATAATCAACATTGTCTTGAATATTTAACTTGCGAATTATATTAAAAGCACAATTATAACGTTGCGATGACTTTAATTTTTTGGCTAAATTGTACTTGTGAAATGATGAATTCTTTCGTATGTCATGTAACTCTTTAACTGAATAGTTAGCAGTACCAAAAAGTATTTTATGATTAAAATCTTTTAATTTTTTATTATCTGCCAAGCAAACTACAACTGGATGCCCAAAATTTGGCATTCTATATTCAACAAGATTTTTAAATATTTTACTTATTTTATTAAAATGAATCTTATCAATATCATACGGATCATAAGCAATCTTACATAGAACATCCGAAGAATGGATTTTTTTTAGATCATATTTTTGAGGAGAAGTCATTCGAGCCTCCCCAGACCATCTTAAATCCCATGATTCCCATATTGAATACTGCGGTGAAAAACAAATAATTTCGTCCAACTTAACAAATTTTGAAAAAAGAATTGAAGCGTAACCGCCCATACTTGTTCCATATGCTATTCTCTTTTTATAAATTTTAGTAGATAAAAATATTGATATTTTATTAAAATCTTCTATTTTAAAACACTGATACCAATCATTTGCCAAAGTTTTAACTGCCAAAATATCAAAGCCGTCTGCAAATAACTCAGCCCCCCCCCAACCCATACCAGTTAATTTGTTTTGTCCATAGAATCCAAATGTAATAACCAACGATTCAGATTCGCAGGTGAAATAGTCTACACTTTTAGAGGGACTACAAATTACATTAAGCTCATTCATTTATTATATCAATCAGCATAAAGGATAACGCTCTTGTTTCCTTATTATTTGGCTTCTGTTGCTTGTTTGGTTTAAACATAATTTTTTTCCAGCCATCAGTAATAAAGTCAATTTTAAATTTTAAAAATTTAGATTTATCAATGAGTATTTTATCGTAAAAAATGTCATCCACGAAAATATCGATTTGTATAGAATTAAAAATTGAATTAAGCACTTCAAAAGAGATAAACCTTTTATTGTCCGGAATAAAAAGTTCTATTACAGACTTTTCTGAATGACACCAATTAAATTTAAATGGATATTTTAATGGGTATGGCCCCTCTTCATTAGAAATTCCATTTAAGAACGCACATCGAAATTTATTTTCATCATCATTAACCAAACGATGGAATGGCATAAACTCAATCTTTGCCCTATATTTAGCTTCCTGTCTAACAATATATTTTTGGAAAATAGCATGCAATCCCAAATACATCTTTTCTAATGTAAACTCATTACTTGCATACAATGAAGATATAAATCTTTGTTTTTCAATTAACGCTCGATCATCATAATATTTTTGTATAATATAATTTAACTATAATTCATTTGAAACTAAAACACCCGTGATACCTTCCACTACCGCATCAAGAATTCCTGTTCTATTATATCCAATTGATGGCAAACCAACTGCTGCCGCCTCAATAAAAACTTGACCAAATGTCTCTTCTTGACTTCCTGAAATATGAAGATCACAGATTGACATTATCTCTATCAATCTTGAATTATCTGTAACATAACCCATTTTAACTACTCTAACCCCTTTGGTGTTAAACTCAACATCAGGATTCCCCAATAAAATTAAAGTAACATTTGCTCTATTTATTTTGTCTAGAATATTTTTAATTTTATCTGCGCCTTTTCTCTGCTCCGACAATGAAGAGACGCTATACAACAAAAGAAAATCATTCTCTCTAAATCCTAACCTATATCTATTTTCTAGTTTATTTTGCGGCTTAAATTTCTCAATTGGAAGACCTAGTCCTATTTTCTCGATGATGATGTTACCATATTTTTTTAAAATTTTCCAATCCGTAATTACTTTTTTAGACCATTCGGAATTACACAAAAACACTACTTTTGAAGCATTTTTTAATAAATTTTGTTTTTGATTATAATTTTCTTTTATACTCTCCCTGGGTAAGGTGGGATACTCGTTGTAAGTAGCACAGCCATCGTCACAACAATCAAGGTATTTATTACAATCAAGCATGTAAGCACATCGCCCTGTTATAGCCCAAAAATCATGCGTAACGATAAATTTATAAAGATCCATCTTCATAAGACTTTGATATATATCCATATTAATATCAATCCCGGAATGCATATTACCAAATATAATTAAATCTGCTTTAAATGAGGTTATTTCACTCCAAAATACCGCATCTGCAGAAACAGACCTTATAAGAGGAAGCGTCATTATCTTTACTTGATGTCCCGCCATCTCAAGGGACGCAAATATTCGCTCATGAGCTATGCCTGCGCCATACTTAAATCCGTTGTCATTCATCATCAATATTTTCAATGGATTATCAAAATAATACTCTTTATTTCCTTCCCATGTGATTTTATTATCTATAATAAATTTGGATTTTACATCTTTCAACTCCGATTTAAACTTATCAGTCGCTGATGTCTTTTGCCCCTCATGCTCTCTAAATTTTATTAGTGATTTACCAATTCGATGAACAGATGCTTTATTTATAGCAAATCTGCACCATAATTCGTAGTCCATACTATAAAATAAATTTGTCTTTACATGTGCACCAGAAATTTCCCATATACGTCGTGAGAAAAACACCTCAGGTTGAAAGAAAAATTCACCTTTGTTCCACGAACCTTCCAAATTTAGAAGGTCATTAATAGGCAACTCTCCACCCCCAAATGAAGAAATATGTCTTTTTTTCTTAACACCTTCCTTGTATACGTCACAAATTCCTACAATTAGATCTTTACGATTTAATACAAATGACAAAGCAATTGAAAATAATACATTATCATGGAATTGATCATCGCTATTTAACCACGTCAGAATTTCACCAGTTGAACGCTTTAATCCTTTATTTATTGCATCGGACTGTCCACCATCCTTTTCACTCACCCAATAATTGATATATTTATCATACTTCTTCAATATCTCTAACGTTTCATCACTTGAGCCACCATCGATTACAAAAAATTCTAAATTTGGATAATTTTGAGAAATCACAGACAATATTGTTTCTTCTATAAATTTGCCCTGATTGTATGATGGAGTAACAATAGTTATTTTTGGCCAAAGCATGTCTTCCTTAATGCTATCGGTTGCCTCAGAAATTTTAAATTTAGAAGGTATCTTTTTATATAAGTAATCTTTTAAATCCTTTTCATAGCGACTATCATGCCTAACCCTCATTTCACTAATCATTCGAATGGCATAATAATAATCTTTTTTAATTAAAAGTTGTTTTATTTTTGAATAATTCTCAGATTTTGATTTCATATTACTTCTTTAATTGTCAAGATAAATATTTTTTACATACGCAACACTAAAAGGTTTTTTACTAAACGTATAGTCATTGTTATTTGCTTTTTTATTTGCGACGCGCATACTTTTTGCAGCCTCACTAACTAAAGGGTCACCCCATTCAATATCTTCATTTATCCACTGATATTTAGCATTAATCAATTTATAGTCTATTAATTCTGCTGAATTCTGGCTGCAAAAATCTACGTTACCAGAATAATTTGTAGCAATTACCGGCTTACCCAGCAGCATGGCTTCTGCCAAAGTCCGCCCAAGCCCCTCTGCCCTGTGCAACGACACATAGGCATCACAGGCATTAATAAGGCCCAGCACTTCGGGGCGGGCTAGGGTTTCTGTAATCAGCTGTATGCGCTTGTCAGTTTGGCATTCTTTTAAGAAAACCTTCCATTCAGTGTTGTTTGGCTTGGTGTCCATGGTTTTGAGCACCAAGCCCACGGTGTTGTCGGTGGGCTTAAAGGCTTGTTTAAAGGCATGCACGGCAGTCATGGGGTTTTTGCGAGCCACGGATGAATTGAAATCAAAGATGTACTGAAACAAGAACTTCTTCTCGGGCAGGCCATAGTGCTTGCGTGGGAAGGGCTTCATGCGCGCTACGCTGACGGCCAAGGGCACTAGCTTGACGGGCTTATCTGTGGCCCGTTTGTACATGTCTTCTAAAAAGGTGCTGCTGGCCCACACCTCGTCAACCAGCTCAAAGGCATAGGGCTTCCAGGCATTGGGGAACACCGCCAGCTCCCAAGGCCACCAGCCGATGTTGCGGTAGCCTTCAAACACGGCTGCACCTTTTTGCATAAAGACGCGGCTAACGGTGTCAAACGCGGGCAGGCAAAACAAGTTGGTGTTGTATGGGGGCAGCTCTGTGCCGACGCTGACCTTGCCTTTGAGGTGCAGATCGGCTTGGCGGGCGTCGCCTGCATCCACATTGACCACATGGTAGGCAATGCCTGCGGCTTCGCAGCACTCCACCGCCATTCGCAAGTCTTCGCCAATGCCCAGCTCGCCATAGACTAAGCCATAAATGTTCAGGCCAAAGGGTTTGTCGGCCTTATTGGCTTGCACCGTGTTTTGAGTGGGGGCTGGTTTAGGCGCTAGCCAAGGCAGCTTGGCTGCGGTAGTTTTTTGGGTTGCCAGTGCGGCAGCGCCTTCGGGGCTTTGTACCCATGCCTTCCAGCGGCCTGCCACCAAGGGGCTATGCCCAGTGTGCTGACCACGTTAAAGAACCAGCCCAAGAATGCCAGCCTACCCTGTGGGGTGTAGATGCTGCGGGCTTGTTGGGTTTTGTCGTCCATCAAGCGCCAAAGCAGATACATCAGCAAGGTGGCGTTGGGTACAGCAGCTTCGCTTGGCTTGCTGTAGGTGTCTGGCACGGGCTGGTCTAGAGCGGCTACTAGGCTGCGGGGGACGTGCTGGGCTAGCTTGTGATCGGCCAAGCCGCGCACCACCACCCATGAAAAAAACAGTTCGTATTGTTGCTTGCCGTTTTTGGCAAGCTCTTTCACAGCATCGGGCCGGTATTTGGCCAGCAGGCTGTCTAGCTTGGGCACGTCTAGATGTACACCTGGGTGGGTGGGTGGCTGTTCCTGTGTTGTCAAAGGTGTCGCGTAAGTCTTTGCGCACCACCCGTTCAAACTGCATAGCAAGTTTTACGATTAACCGCGAGCCTGCAGGGGATTTAGTGGTTGCAACTTGCATAAGCAGACACACTCAGCTGGTGCTTATTTTTTTTGTATCAAAAAGCTGTTGGAAAGCATTTTGTCTTCGTCGCCTACCATGCCGTCTTCGCGTATTTCTAGGCAGCGGCAGTTGGCGGCCTCGATGATTTTGAACACATTGTGCTGGGGCAAAAAATGCATTTCTAAGGTAATAGGGGGGGTGCTATGCAAGTAACGCTCAACCTCAAACATATAACCGTGACGGTAGGTTGGCAACTGTATGTAGGCCACCCCACCTGAGCGCAGATGGGCTAGCAAGGTACTGAGCATCCAAGCCATCACAGGTGGTGGGTTGTGCTGCAATGTGATGACTGAGAAGATGGCATCTACTTGGGGCAACTGCTGAATTTGCTGCAAGCTTAGCCATTGCAACAGCTCTACGTTCACCACGCCTTTAGAACGCAAGTGATTCTGGGCCAGGTCGATGTGGGCTTTAGAAATATCTGCCGCTATGACATTACGAAATTCACCAGCTAAATACTCAGTTACCCGGCCTACGCCACATCCCCAATCTAGGCATGTGTTGAGGTCCGCAAGGTTGATTCCACTGCGGCGCAGGGCTGACAAAAATACTTGACAACTGTGATTGCCCGATTTGTAGAACTGCTCGCGGTGTGCTTCAAACTCGTTCACGTAATACTGCGGTTGAGTCACGACTGACCAAAAAGGCTCCGTGGCGCCTAAGTGCTCCCACTGTTTGTGGATGCGCTCAAACATTTGGTCCATTGCAGCGGCAGAGATTTCTGTTTCTACCGGAATTTTAGGCAGTGTGAAGGGGTGGCGGTGACGCACCGCTTGCGGCTGTTTAAGCAGCTCGCCCATGCGCTGCTGAAACTCCGGAGACTTTAAGAACAAATCACGCAGTGCATAACTGCTATGGGTGCTT
>Ga0164294_10004750_pt1 | contig 11783 bp, 13 predicted proteins | sample GEODES005metaG_FD_111479 | JGI IMG/M metagenome (GOLD analysis project Ga0164294, IMG submission 111479) | Oligotrophic lake water microbial communities from Sparkling Lake, Wisconsin, USA - GEODES005 metaG | ecosystem: Environmental > Aquatic > Freshwater > Lake | place: USA: Sparkling Lake... | reverse complement strand
TCCTCAACGATCCCCGCTACCGCGTCGCGGCGCTCAGCCAATGCTGCGAGGATCCCTGGCCCGGCTTCTACGGGAACGGGCTTGCCTATCGGCGCGATATCGAGGCCTGGGGCTATCCGGCGCCGGAAAAGGACGATCGGGGCTTCTGGTCCTTCTATTCGCTGGCCGCACATGCCGACACGCTGAAGACGCCGATTTTGATGCAGCTCGCAGATCGGGAGTATCGCGCTGCCCTGCAAGGCGCCGGGTCGCTGATCGCCGCGGGCAGGCCGGTCGAGATGTACGTCTTTCCGGATGAGTATCACAACAAGTGGCAGCCCGAGCACCGCGCGACGGTCTATCGGCGGTCGATCGCGTGGTTCGATTTCTGGCTGCGCGGGGAGGATGCACCGCCGCTTGCCACCGAGGCCGAACGGGAGCGTTGGCGCACACTCCGCTCAACAGCGGCCGCGCGCGACCTGCTGCCGCAACCAGGCCTCGACCGCGACAAACCTTAGGATCCGTAATCCAGGCTCCGCCGCGATGCTCGCGCCGTCGCGGAGCAGGGCATCGATCGAGGTGCTGTCGATCACGCCGTGCCGGTCGAGCAGCCCGCCGAGCAATATCGACCGCGCCTTGGCACGGTTGCGGGCGAGCATTTGGTGCACGAACCCGTCAAAGCCACCCTTGGATTGGCGCGCGATGGTTTCCTTCGGGAGGAACTCGGCAAAGGCGGCGCGGGCCACCGCGCGATTGCGGCCATCACGCGAGGACAGCCAGCTCGGTATCGCAAGACAGGCTTCGTAGATTGGCTGCGCCATCAGCACGCAGCGGACCGGAGCAAAGGCGGCGCGGTCGAAATAGCCATGATGGGCCTGGAGCTGGATCAGCGCACGCACATAGGCATGGACGCCGAGCGGCGTGTAGTCGGGGGCGACTTCCCAGGGGTGTTCGGGAGGCGCAGCGGGCGCTAACCCGTCCAGGCCTAGCAGCGAGAGGGTCTGCGGCCAGGGCTGCGGCGCGTGGCGTGGGAGCTTCGTCAGCGCGGACCGCAGGATGGTGGGTTTCCCAACCTCGCACATTCGGGCGAGATCTCCGGCGGTCTCGAGCGCCGCCATGAGCCCTTGGGCACGGTAGCGATCCACCGCCGCCGTCGCGGTATTGAAGTACCAGAAGATCGTGTCGCCGCCATTGCCGAGCAGGAGCGCGTCGGCGCCGATTTCCTCGGCGGCGCGGCGTGTCTGGATGTCCTCCGCTTGGGAGAAACTGCGGGCATTGGGATAGGGCATGTCCGCCGCGGCGGAATGGTCGAAATCGACTAGCTGCGTGTCAAGGCGCGCCCGGTGGAGCGGAGCACCATAGTGGCGAGCAACCGCCTCGGCATAGCCGCCTTCGTCGAGATCGGCGTCGCCGCCCTGCAAGGACAGGCATTCCGTACCCGGATTGGCCTCCGCCACACAGGCGGTGACGATCGAGGAGTCGAGCCCGCCGGACAATGAGATTAGCGGCTTCGCACATTGATGGGCTTCCGCGGTGAGCGTGGTGCGTACCGCGGCGCGGAGCCTGTCGGTGGCATCCTCGAAACCGAGATCGGTTTGCCAGCGGGCATGCGTATAAGGCGACCAGAGCACCTCCTGCCGGATGCAGGTCGCGCTGATGCGCAGCGCACAGCCTGGCAGCAGTTCCGCGATGCCGGCAAAGGCGGTGCGGGTGCTGCGACGGTGCCGAAATTGGAGCTGCGCGCGGATTTCCGCCCAGTCGATACCGGCGTAGGAGACCGCGTTCCGGTCTGCCCAGGCGAGGTCCGAGAACAGCTCGACCCGGTCTCCGCGTGCCTGCCAGAAGCACGGAAAACCTCCAGAGGGATCCCGGACAACCAGCAGCCCGTCTGCGACGCGCAGGATCGCCAGATAGCGTCCCCAGCAATCGCGGATCAGCGCTGCACCATCGGTTGCGCACCAGCGCGCGCTGGCCGCCGGATGGACACGCTCCAGCCTTGTTCCTGCCGCGTCGAAAAGCGCGCCGAGGACGAGTCCGTCTTTCCCGAGCGGGACGCGCGCCAGATCCTTTCCAAAGTCGCCAGGGCCGATATCCGAACTATGGGAAGGGTCCGCCGGGGCTGGTCGGTGAAGGGCTTCCGGAGCGCGCGCGAGGCAGAGATGATAGCCTTCGGGCTTCATCGTACCAGGATCGGCGTGAAGCTCTGGACCGCGTCGGCGCTATCGTTCAGCACCACACCGCGATGCTCCACCCAGCAATGCGCCGCAAAGGGCTGCGCATGGATGCCGAAGACGAGCGTCGCCTCCGCATTCTGGGCGTGGAGAAACTCGGTCATCGCGAGCGAATCCAGCAGGCATTTGGGGCGCCTTGGCAATTTGCCACGCAGCCACAAGAAACGCGCCGCGAGATCCTCGCTCGACCCAGTCGCACGGACGGGGGGCAGGATGCGGTCCAGCGCCGGTTGCAAACCCTGCCGGAGACGCCACCAGGCAACGCGGTAGCTGGCCAGGGTGTCGAGGATATGTCCCCGTCCGGAGCGCCAATCGCGCGAGGCGGCTATTTCCCGGGCCGGGGAATCACGTCGCACCGCGCGAAAGACGCCGGGGCTGGGCGCGGCGCATAGCAGTCCTCCGGTTTCGAGCGATGCTAGTTCATCGGGAAGGGGCTCTTGGGCACCGGACTGCGTCCAGCCAAGGAACGATTCCGTCCGCGTGCTCGGTAAACGGAAATAGCGGTCGCGCGCGGTATCGAGGAAGATCACTTCGCCGGCCGCGATGCAGTAGCTGACATGGGGTGCGAGGGACCAGGCCATCGGTCGGATACGCCGGCGGGCGCACCCGCCGGCGCGCCCGCTCAGTCTTCGTCGGACATGCCGGTGGGCTTGCCCTCGACGTTGAGGTCGATGCCCTGGCCGGGATGGCCCTGGGTCTCGACACTGGCGACGCCGAGTTCGATGAGTGCATCCTGGGTATTCATGATCGTCTCCTTGTCTGCCGCATGGGAGTCGCGGCAGCCCAACGATCCGCCCGCTTGGACGCTATTTGAAGTTTATACGGATAATATTTGGAGATTGTTTGGAGCGTTGCGCTGCAGCATTAATTTGCGGTGCGATAGAGCGACCTCAGGATCTCGGCTGCCACCGCGATCCGCCGCCGATGGTAACGGCCGAGCAATGTCCGCAAGGTCCGTAGATCGGCTTCGATCAGCTCCGACAGCTCCTCCGCCAGACCGGACAGGACGAGCGTTTCCGCGCGGCGCGCGGCATGGAGACGATCCCCGAGCGCCACGATGGCGCGGCGAAGCTCGAGGTTGGGCGCGGCATTCGCAATCGCGCCGAACAATTGCTCGGCTATGTCGGCGAGATGGGCTTCGATCGGCGGGTGGGGAAGGAAGTCCGCCTCGATCCGGTGCGAGGTGCGCAACGCGAGCAGTAGCAGTTGATAATGCCAGTCATAGAGATCGCGCAGGTCCGGTTCGGTAGGGCTAGGCGCCTGGAAACCGTCATTCGTTGCGACCACCATATGCTCCCCCGCCAGTCGGTGGAGCGCATCGCGCACGGGGGTTATGCTGGCGGCGAGCTGTTCGGCATAGCGCGCGGGATCGAGCCGGGTACCGGGCAGGATCGCGCCCGAGCGCAGCAGCTGCTTCAGGCCGCCATAGACGCGATCGAAGACGGGGGCGGCGTTCATGTCTGGACGCAACCCTGATCGGCCTCGCTGACGCGCTCCCGATAGGCGGCGGCCAGCTCGGCCTGATCCGGCCGGAGTGCGTCGACCGCGCCGAGACGGTCGGGCAGCCGATCGCGCAGCAGGATGGAAGGGCATTGCCCCTCATAATTGCCGAGATTGGGGCGATGCTGGCGATAGCCGACGAGTCCGGCGAGATCAGCCGGGAAGCGCCGCGCGACTTCGGGCGGATAGGCGAGCCACTGATTCTCATAGGGCTTGAGCCAGCCCAGGCAGTAGCTGACGATCATCCCGCGGCGGATCTCCGTGCTCCGATTGGCGCCGGCGCCGTGCAGTGTCGAGCCGAGGAAGAGCAGGGCACTTCCGGGATCGAGTTCGGCGGCGAAGCAATCCGTTGTCGGTTCCGGCGCGAGCGCCCGGGCCGCATGGCTTTCGGGGAAGACCAGCGTCGCGCCATTCTCCTCGCGGTACGGGGTGAAGGGCCACATGATGTTGACGAGATATTCGACCTCGCCCTTTGTTCCGGCCCACATATCCTGGTCACGGTGCGGGAATTGGCGTGGCGCTCCCGGATGGATTTCGATCGCCTGGGTCAGGTTGAGTTGCAGCGTGTCGCACCAGGGGGCGAGTAGCCGCCCGACGATATCGAGCACCAGGGGGTGCTGGACAAGCGTGGCGCTGTGCGGCGAACGGGTGAGGACGCTGCCCATCCGTTTGGTGTGCTGGCCGTAAAAGTCGCCGTGGCAAAACAGTGTCCGCGCGAAGTGGGGCTGGAGATCGTCGTCGAGTGCGCGGATCACCTCGGTATCGACGAGATTGGGAATGATGCAATAGCCGTGTGCCGCCAGCGCGTCGGCCCAATCGGCAGGCGTTTCGGTGTGCCGGATCGCTTGGGTTGCCATGATCGCTCTCCTCAGGCCGCGAGCCGGCTGGGGCCGACCCTCGACGTCGCGACGATCCCGGCCGCGGTCAGCCGCTCAGGGGTGCTGGCGTCGATCTCGATCGCGAAGGCCGCGAGCCGCTCGCCATTGATGCTGCGCGGCGCGCCGAGCGGCCTGCAGGTCCAGCCAAAGGTCGGAATCTGCGCGAACCAGTGCATGTCCGCGACCGCCGTATAGGTGTCGATCCCCTGTGCCAGCGCATGTTCGACCAGCGCGACGATAAGCGTGTCGCGCGCGGCGCGGCGGTCCCGGGCGGAAAGGCTGCGGTCCAGGCAGAAGCGCGTGACTTCGAACGTCGTCGCCGAGCGGGGCGGCGGTGCGTCGCAGAGCGACGCGAACAGGCTGTCCAGGATATGGGGACGGAGCGTCGGCAACAGGCGTGTCGATGCCAGATGCAGCCCCTCACCGTCGGTCAGGATCAGATAGGTTGCGTGTGGGTCGTCGAACTGGTCGATCTCGAAGCGGCCGGCGAGCACCGGCACGTCCCATTTGAGGAGATCGACAAAGACGCGCTTGCGCGCCTCGAACATGGAACGAAGGGCCCTGGCCTCGCCGGCTGCTTCGCCCGAGCTGATCAACAGATGCATCGCACGGCTCCCCTGTTTGTGAAGGGGGCGAGCAGACCAGATCGGTTCTGACGGCCATATACCGCAAAAGGGGGATCAGCTGTCGAGCACGTCGCCGAACGATATGATCCCGTCAAAGAGTGCGCGGACCGCCAGCTGCGAGCGCCGCTGGATGCCATAGCGCTCGCGCGCCTGTTTGAGATGCTGGCGCACCGTCTCCTTGCTGAGCCCGAGGATCTGGCTGATTTCCCAATCGGTCTTGCCCCGCGCAGCCCAGATCACGCAGTCGCGTTGCCGTGCGGTCAGGCGGAGCGGCCCGCCTTCAGGACCGCCGGGCAAGGTAAGTGCGCGGGCTTTCTCGAAGGCGCAGGCGCCGATAAGCTGCGCGACCGGCAACCATTGGTCAGGAATTTCGTCGTCGTCCGAGACGGCAAACGAACAAGAGCCGCGAGACTCGCCCGGGACATGTGCCGGAACGGTGAAGCCGGTCCCGATCCCTTCGAGGCGCGCACGTTCGAAGATCTCCAGATCGGTGCGCCCGATTGAGATCATGGCGCCGACATGGGCCCATCGAAATCCGCGGGTGGTGCGATGACAGGCACGGTGAACCGGATCGAGGCGGCCATAGCGGTTCTCGTCGAACCAGTTCGAAAAGGTGCGGGGATAATTGTGCAGCCGAAGCGAGGGCCCAGGCCCTTCGACGGTATCGACATGGTGCATCAGCGCGAAGAAGCGGAAGCCCATTGTCCTACACGCCTCGCTCAGGAGCCCCTCCAGTTCCGGAATGGTCTTGAGCCGCATCGCCCGCTGCTCGAAGTCCTGCGCCAGCAGCAATCTGTGCATCATCGTTTGCGTGCCCGCGGGGGCGTCTTCCAGACCGCCTTGTCCGCGCGCCGTCCCGTCTGTGCCTGGCGCCCGAAGACCTCTCATGGTCCCGTCGGCAGGCGTTACGCAATACGATTGTAGATTATGATCTTACCCAAAGTATTTCCAACCCGCGCTGCGCTGCGGTGCGAGCGCTGCCATCCCCTTTTAGGGGGAAGGCGGTGATTTCGATTTCGTGATTTCTGGACGCTTCGCTTTCGCAGGAGTGCGTCCATGCCCGATCGTATCGAGTCCTTCGCGCCATTTAACCAAGTGTTCGAACCCGGTCGCCATGGCAACTATTCCGCGCGCGCCTGACGGCGCGGATGCCGGCGACTATGCCTGGATGATCGGCCTCGACCGGACGGGCTGGGCGTGGGAATGGCTGCGCCGCGACCCGGACTATCGGGGTGGAACCGAAAGGCCCGTCGCGCGGCATGATCGTGCGATCCTGTTACCGCCTGATCGTGGCGATCCCTCGCGGGGATTGCTCTTTCGCCGAAGATCCGACCCTTCGGGCGATGGAAGCCCGCATCTTGTTCGAGCGGGAGGCGGACCCCCATGTCCTCGCTTGCGAAGTTGTGAACGGCCATGGCGACGATTGCGACGTGTTGCGCATGGGGTGTTTCTCTGCGGTACTGCGCGGCGCAGAGCCGTGCGAGCACGTGCTGCTATCTGACGGTCTGCACAATCTCCGCTTGGAGGTTCGGCATGGCTCGCTTCTCGCCGGGCCGGCGCGGTTGCGCTTCCTCCTGGATGGCTTGAACAGGATCGATCCGCCGCTGCTGACTTTACGTAGGCTCGTTGCCTTTCACCGCCTGGGGCGGATGCCGCGTCAGCTGTTTCCGCGGGAACCACGCATCGACCGGGCGATCCTCGTCCTCCGAGCCTGGGACGCGCGCGCCGCAGGTGCGTCTCGGCGCGAGATCGCTGCCCTGTTGCTGGGTGCCCAGGGGAAGGAGGATTGGAACGGCGCCAGCGACTATCTCCACTCGCGAGTGAAGCGGATGTTGCGGACCGCGAGCAGCATGGCACGCGGTGGCTGGCGTGCGCTGCTGCGTCCCGACAAGGGCTAAGCATCGACCATCGACATATATTCTGCGAACTCGCCCTGAAGCGGGATCCCGTAGGAATGCGCCAGCATCGCCACCTGATAGCCGATCGACTTGCGTAGGCTCCGGAGCGCCTGCTCGAACCCGAGCCATTCCGGATCGAGCGAATTGCAGCGCAGTGTCTCGAGATCATAGACCTCGACCACGTCATAGAAATGCCGAATGGTCTTGCCGAGCCCAACGATGATGACGTCGAGCGGCGAGCCGGCGATGGTGTCCGCGCGCAGGGCGGTCAGGTCCTTTCGCAACCCATCCAGCGAGCGGCGTACGCGATCAGGCAGTTCCGCATCAAAGGCAGCCCAGAACGTCCGGCGGTCCTCGAAAAGCGCAAGGACCCGCGCTGCGAGGGCCGGGTCCGTTCGGCGCGTGCGGAGCAGTTCGATGCTCCGCGAGAATCCCTCGGTTCGAACCTCGGTGATCATCGCGTCATGGTTGCGCTTCCACGCCCGCAACTCGGCGACGCTGTATCCGCCCTCGTCTTTGTCGACGATGTCGCCGCATTCGCGACAGAGCCAGATTCCATTGTCCGCGGCACCGCGCTCCTCCGCGTTCTGGGCGGGGTCGTATCGCGGGCCGCCCGGGGAAGCGGCGCAGATATGCGCGCCATGCCCGGTTTCCAGGCCGTGCGCGCTGCTGGACGCAGGCCCTGCGGTCAGCTTCAGGCAGCGCGGATTGCTGCAGAAATGCGCCGCCCGGATGGCGAGTGCCCGGCGCACGGGGGCAGAGAAATTGTGGCGGCGCGGGGTCGGCATCCGTCAATCCTAGCGCAGGCGGGCCAGGTTTCCAGCCGGAACTGGGTCCACCGGCGGCAACCGCGCTGCGCGCTGAGATCACGAGTGCGGCGCCGGGTCCTGCGGACCGTCGTGCAGAGAAAAAAAGGCTTCCCGCCGCCGGCCCAAGAGATCTGCCATGACCTATGCTTACCGCATCTAAACCAGCCCGGTTGAATATGGCGGGATGAATGCGATCGCTCCTGTGGTGGCGGGATTGCCACGCCAGCCTTTCGAGGCCGCGCGAGATGCTGCGGCGGCGTGGCGGGGGAGGTGCCTCGACCTTTTCACACGCAGCGAAGCCGCGGTCTCCGAGACGCTTCTCGTCCTGGCGGCCATCGAGGGGCGGGGGAGCACGATCAAGCTGCCGCACCTGGTCGGCCAGCGATATGACATGCTCGAAATGGCGGCAAGCGCCTCGGGGAGCTTTGCCGAGGAGGGAAAGGCCGCTGGAGCCGCACTGCTCGAGTTCAGGAAGCACGATATGCTCCGGACCCGCCTTGCGCACGGCACCTTCACCGTGACGCTCGATCATCTGGGGCGCTGGCACTTGGTAATCCGGGTCCTCGCCTTTCGCGCCGGCCGCGAGGCACGCGATCTGTTCGCGACGGACGAGAGCGAGGCCGCGGAACTTCTTGCGGTGCTTGAAAGGGATGGCGGACGCTTGCGATCCACCTTGGGCCAGTTTCGGCAGCGCTTGCGCTCGGCCTGATCTTCGATGCGGGGAGCTTGTGCCGGCGCGCGCTGCCTGACAAGAATCGCGCAATGAACCGTCCTTTGAATTCCGACGAACTGGGCGCGAAGGGCGAGCAGAAATTCGGTGAACTCTGCCTCGACGCGCGGCTCAAGCCCAATCAGTCGAGCCGTGACCGGGTCGGCTGGGATTATATCGTCACCTGGCCGCTGCTGGAGGCCGAGCCCCTCGATAGCCGCCCCGCGCCGCTTGCCTGCCACGTCCAGCTCAAGACGGTCTGGAAGGGCAATGATAGCGTCGCGCTGAACCTCGGCACGCTTGAGCATATCGTGAAGGATGCGCGCCCCGCCTTCATCGTCATCCTTGAGGTCGAGGACCCGGGACTGTCGGTCGTCGCCGCGCGCGTCATCCACATCGCCGATGATTTCCTGGCCGAGATCCTCAAGCGGCTGCGGCAAGCCTGGGTCGAGGGAAAGGCGGCCAATAGTCTGACCTTCCAGGCGAAGACGACGAAATGGGGCGTCGCGCTTCCCGAAGTCAGCGGAGCGGCCTTGAAGACAGTCCTGGAAGGCGCCGTGCCCGAAGGGATGGCGGCTTATGGCCAGGAGAAGAATCGCCAGCTCGCCGAACTGGGCTTCGAAAAGGGGTGCATTACACTCGAGACGACGTTCGAGGCGCTGTCGGAAGAAGAGGTCATTGACGGTATTCTCGGGCTGACCCCGTTGCGGATCGTCGATGCGAAGCATTTCAACACGCGCTTCGGAATCCCGATCGAGATGCCGCTTCCCTGGACCGACAGTCCGGAAGAGGCCGACATGGCCTTGACCATGAAGATGGACCGGACCGAAACCTGCACGGTGACGGTCACCCGCGAGAGTGACGGTGCTGCGATCTCGTTCAAGGGCGATCTCTATGCCGTGCCCTCCCGGTTCACGGGCCCCGATCGGATGATCCTGGAAGCACGCAGCAGGCTCTTGCGCATCCGGTTGGACATCCCGCTCGATACCGACGGGGCCGGCAGCTCGATCGTTTTCGCAGGCCTTCCGGACATCGAGACAATTGCCGCCCGCGCCTCGGACTGGACAAGCTATTACCGTATCGGTGGCTGGGCGGTTTCCGAGGGGTTGACCGTCGCGATCAAGGGACGCCGGATCAATCCGCCGCCGGCATTGATGGGGAGGGTTTCTCCCGTCCCCGACATAGTGGAAGCACGCAAATCGGAAAATGCGGCACAGGCGGCCGAAGCCGTGGCTTGGGCGATGCTCAAGGCCCAGGCGCCGGGCACGAAACTCACATCCCGGCAGCTGCTCGAGGCGGCGCCCGCGCTTGCGACGCTGCGCGCGATGGAACAGGCGCCGCAGGAGATTTCCCCGTTACGCTTTACCACAACGGGTGGTGCGCGAGGTGCGGCGCTGCCCGTATATGAAATGCTATATTTCAACAGCGTGCCGGTCGGCGATCACGAGATAGCCTATGCCGCCCGAGCACCTATGCGTACTTCCATCAGCGGCGAGGTCACCGCCTGGGTTTCGGAGGACCTCCGCCTGGCCCATGTGCGCAAGATCAAACCGACGCATCAGGCGATGCGGAAGTTTGCGCGGGAAGCGCGGAAGATAACGGGTATCGCGAGCTGGTTTGGACCGGGAGACCTTGGCGACTGATTGTCGCCGGGATGGCACCGCACGGGCCGTGCGCGCCGGGTGGCGCCTCGGGATATCACCAGGTCCATGGCCGGTGCCTCGCGCTGGCCGCGCGATCGCGCTCTATGGCTGCGCCACCAAGCCCGCGCCCCTTCGAGGCGGATCTTGGCCTTCGGTAACGATCGCTGGCATGGCTGGCCGGCGGCTAGCCGCAAATGGTGCGGGGCTGTCGGCGCACACTGCCGTCCGCGTCGCGGCCGGGCAGGGTGCGGCGCCTGAGCGCGGCCCCGCGGGCACACGCGCTCTGCAGCCGGTCGGCGCGCCCGGTTTCGCGCCCGGCGACAAATGCCGCCTTTGGGCGCGAAGCCCGACCCTGCGCCTCGCTGCCGTCTGCGCCGCGCGAGTGCCGGTTCCTGTCCGGGGCAGGCGGTCGCCGCTGCGCGGCGGCGTTTTAGGGGCCTGACCAGGATCGGGGGGTGGGCGGTGCTTCCTGCTAGGCCCGCTTCGGCGGGGCGCAACGGCCGCTTCGCGCCCGTCCTTCTCTGCGTTGCGGCCCTTCGGGTGCGCCCCGCCGCTGGCAGCGGGCCTCTCCAGTCGCACTTGTCGCCCACCCCCCTCTCCGGGGTCAGGCACGCGGGACTTGGGTCGCGCGTGCGGACTGGCCGGTACCCAGGATCGGGTCTGTCGGGGATGGCGGGAGCTTTTGGGCGCGACAGGAGGCTGACCATGTGCCCAGTGACTGTTTCCCGCATGCCCGGAGACCGGCCATGCACTTGCTGACCGAAAAGCTGCGCGCTGTGCTGCGCGCCAACGCCGCCGCCCACGCGGCGGGCGGTGGCCGGGCAGGGGACCATGACCCCGTGCCCGTCCTAAAGCTCTTCAACCCGATGGGGCCCGCGACATGGCTGGCGACCGAACTCGGCGCGGACGGCGACACGCTGTTCGGGCTCGCCGATCTCGGTTTCGGCTGTCCCGAGCTGGGCTATTTCAGCCTCTGCGAGATCGCCGCGCTGCGGCTGCCCTTCGGGCTCGGCATCGAACGGGACCTCGGTTTTGCCAGTATCACCCCGCTATCGCGCTGGACCGACGTCGCGCGCGCACGGGGTTCGATCCTCGGCGCGCAGCCCGTCATCGCCGCCGCCGAGGCCGCCGCGAAGCGCGGCGCCGTCGATCCGGACCCCGGCCCCGCCCACGATCCCGCACCGGGCACACCCGGTCCCGACCCGCTTCCGCCCGGCGATCCGCTGGACGGCTGACGCGCGGCGCGTTTCCGCCGCATCCCAGCCGGTCCCGCCCCTCGTGCAAGAATGACGGGACCGGCGCTCTTGAAGGAGCAAAGCCATGAAACTCGACTTCATCCCGCTCGACAAGCTTGTCGTGAGCAAGACCAACATGCGCCATGGCAAGCGCCCGCCCGATATCGCCGACCTACTCCCGACCGTGCGCCAGCGCGGCGTCCTCGTGCCCTTGGTGGTGCGCCCGTGCCGCGATGGCCAGACCGATGCCGAGCCGGTCGAGCCGAATATGCCTG
>Ga0164294_10004749_pt1 | contig 11784 bp, 13 predicted proteins | sample GEODES005metaG_FD_111479 | JGI IMG/M metagenome (GOLD analysis project Ga0164294, IMG submission 111479) | Oligotrophic lake water microbial communities from Sparkling Lake, Wisconsin, USA - GEODES005 metaG | ecosystem: Environmental > Aquatic > Freshwater > Lake | place: USA: Sparkling Lake... | reverse complement strand
CTCTCAGATTTACGGAGCTTCTTAAATAATGATTTCTTTTTTGCCATGTGCAGATTGTAATCTGCTTATGATTAAAATGAAAAAGCCCCCGGTTTTATGCGGGAGCTTTTTCTAAATATGGATCAGTTTAGAAATCCATTCCTCCACCATCGCCACCAGGCATTGGCGCAGCACCCTTTGGTTCAGGTTTATCCGCAATTACTGCCTCTGTTGTTAAGAACAGTGCTGCAATTGATGCCGCATTCTGCAATGCAGAGCGGGTTACTTTTGCAGCGTCGATGACTCCGAGTTTTACAAGATCGGTATATTCGCCGTTAGCAGCATTGAAGCCTTCGTTGCCCTTCATGCTCTTTACTTTTTCAACAACGACTCCGCCTTCTAGACCAGCGTTTTCAGCAATCTGCTTAAGCGGAGCAGACAACGAGCGCGCGACCATTCGAGCACCAGTTGCTTCGTCACCTTCAAGTTTTGCCATTACTTTTTCAACAGCCTCTTGAGCGCGAAGCAATGCAACACCACCACCAGGCACAACGCCTTCTTCAATCGCTGCTTTTGTAGTACTTACAGCGTCTTCGATGCGATGCTTCTTCTCTTTGAGTTCAACTTCTGTTGCTGCGCCAACTTTGAGAACTGCAACACCACCTGACAACTTGGCGAGACGCTCTTGCAACTTCTCGCGATCGTAATCACTGTCGGTGTTGTCAATTTCAGTTTTGATCTGGCTGATTCGACCTTTAATGTCTGCCTCTGGTCCTGAACCTTCAATGATTGTTGTCTCATCTTTTGTGATTACAACTTTCTTGGCGCTACCAAGAAGATCCATTGTTGCGTTCTCGAGCTTGAGACCAACTTCTTCGCTGATTACTTGGCCACCAGTGAGAATTGCGATGTCTTGCAACATTGCCTTTCGACGATCGCCGAAGCCTGGTGCTTTAACAGCAACGCTCTTGAAAGTGCCACGAATTTTGTTGACAACCAGAGTTGCCAATGCTTCGCCTTCAATATCTTCAGCAATAATTACGAGTGGTCGTCCACCTTGCATAACTTTTTCAAGAATTGGCAACATGTCACGCACTGCAGTGATCTTGTTTGCGACAAGCAAAATGTATGGATTATCAAGCGATGCCTCCATGCGATCAGTATCAGTTGCGAAATACGGTGAGATGTAACCCTTATCGAAGCGCATTCCTTCAACGAGATCCATCTCCATGCCGAATGTCTGGCTCTCTTCAACGGTGATTACTCCGTCTTTGCCAACTTTGTCGATCGCTTCAGAAATCATTTGACCAATTTCTGTATCGGCTGCCGAGATAGATGCAACTTGAGCGATTTGCTCTTTGCTGTCAACAACTTTTGCGAGAGCTTTAATGCTGGCAACAGCAGCTTCAACAGCTGCCTCAATGCCACGCTTCATACTCATCGGGTTGGCTCCGGCAGCAACGTTGCGCAATCCTTCGTGCACCATGCTCCATGCGAGTACGGTTGCTGTTGTTGTTCCGTCACCGGCTACGTCATCAGTCTTTTTCGCAACTTCTTTAACGAGTTCGGCGCCAATGCGCTCGTACGGGTCTTCAAGTTCGATTTCTTTTGCAATAGACACACCATCGTTTGTGATTGTTGGTGCTCCCCACTTCTTGCTGAGTACGACGTTGCGACCTTTTGGTCCGAGCGTTACTCGCACAGCGTCGGCAAGTTTGTTCATTCCTGCTTCGAGTCCGCGTCGGGCTTCCTCGTCAAATGCAATGAGCTTGGCCATGTTCTTATCCTCCGTTTGGGTCCTGAAAATCAGGGTTTGTGACTGCAGTTTTTAGAATTAGCACTCTATCTACGAGACTGCTAAATCAACACTTGGCTACTAGCGACTCGCCAGTAAAGCCATATTTTAAAACCAGATTATTCGCCCCCAGCAACGGCCGGAATAATAGACACGGTCTGCCCAGTGGCGATTTTCGTGTCAAGGCCTTGCATGTAACGGACATCATCATCGGCGACAAATATGTTTACAAACTTGTGAAGATTGCCGTCACTGTCAAGCAATCGATCCGAGAAACCCGGATGAGCTGCATTCAATGCTTTAAGAATTTCACCAAGAGTTGAGCCTTCAACTTGAACTGTTGAGACTCCGCCTGAAAGTGGACGCAATGTTGTTGGGATTCTTACGGTTACTGTCATTTTCTAGACGCTATCTGTAAATTTGCAAAACCTTAACAACGCTCAAGTTGTACGTTGTGAAATAAATTCGGCGAGTTCAATTAGCGAATCTCTTGCGGATTGTGTGATCGGTGCTTGCTTAACGCCCGCAATAGCCTCGGCAGTGAGGGCACTTATTTTTGCCTCAAGCGCAACTAATGCTCCAGATTGTTTTATCACATCCTGAATATTGCTGACATCTTGATCGCTGATATCTACAGAGCCAACTAGATCAAGAACTTTTCTCTGAGCAGAATCTGCGCGCTCGAATGCCATAGCAAGTAAAGGTGTCGGCTTTCCCTCTCTGAGATCATCACCAATTGGTTTACCTGTCAAACTCTTGTCACTATCTGCGAAATCAAATGCACCGAGAACATCATCGCGCATTTGAAATGCGTCGCCCAGTGGTAAACCATATTTTGATAACGCGGGCAATAATTTGCTAATCAAAGCTGGCGCAACGAGAGTTGCGCCCAAATGCAACGGCCGCTCAATCGTGTACTTACCACTCTTATAGCGACTAACACGTTCGGCTTTGACCAACCGTCGCTCGCGTTGCGCTGAACCGAGCAAATCTAGATACTGGCCGATATTTAGTTCAACACGCATTTCATTCCAAATTTTCGCGACATCATTATTTGCAACATCAATTAACTGATCGGCATAAACAAAAGCTAGGTCACCAATCAAAACTGCAGCGCCTTCACCAAATCGTCTTGCATCACTTGCCCACGAACTATCTTTATGAGTTTTCGTGTATCGCGCATGACTAGTCGGCTCACCCCGACGAGTTTGCGAACCATCAATTACATCGTCATGTAACAACGCAGATGCGTGAAGCAGTTCTAGTGCTGCTTGTGCATCAACTAACTTTGCTGAGTTCTCATGGCCACCGGCACCGATAAAACCCAAATAACAAAAAGCCGGACGAAGCCGTTTTCCTCCGGCACTGACTAGCCGACTAATTTCATCTAGTGGCAGCGCTAGGTCGGCGTCAAGAGACTTCCATCGAGTTGTCTCTGAGTTTAAAAACTCACCCAAGCGAGCATCAACGCGGCTGGCAATATCTCGAAGCCAGCTCGGCGGATGCGACGACATCTTAAAATGCTACGCCGAGTTACTCTTGCGCAAGACCTTTAACGACTTCTTCAATTTTGAGTTTTGCATTGCCAATTCGATCACGGCACAACTCAATTAGTTGTGATGCCCGTTGCACATGAGTCGCCAACTTGTCGACATCGACGTCGTTCTCCTCAAGTTCAGCCAAGATTGACTCAAGTTCCTCTAGAGCCTGCGCATATCCAATAGTCTCATCATCTTTACTTTTTGCCATTTGGTTTACCTTTCGTAGAAATTTCTTGAACAGTGCTCGTTGCTGACCCATTTGCAAAAGTTGTCACCAGTTTGTCACCGGCTTTGAGTTTTGTTGCATCTTGAACAACACCACCTAAAGCATTGCGAGTGATACTCCAACCGCGGGCCATGGTGTTTACTGGGTCGAGCAATCGCAGACGATCAGCCAACGCATCTAACGAACTTTTTTCTAGGCGTAAAATCTCGGCTGGGCGATGTTTGATGCGTTGCGCCGTCATTGCTAACCGTTTACTCGCACCGGCGAGTGCATCTAAAACTTTGCTACTAATTCGATTTGCTCGCTCGGTTAACTGACTCGAAGATGCCTCGAGTTCGCGCATCGCAAATGTCGCCACACCAGCCCACGCTTCTTCTGTTGCGTCGACAAATTCTCTAACTTGCTCAATAACTGCAGTCGCACATGCAGTCGGTGTTTTATGAGACTGATTAGCAACTTCATCAGCGACGCTCAAATCTATTTCATGACCGATACCCGTCAAAACTGGCAAACGGCAGTTTGCAATTGCGGTTGCGATTTGTGCCGAGTCAAAAGCCATCAAGTCATTTTTTGACCCACCACCTCGAACAAGCATCAATACATCTAAATCTTTTCTGGCATCAAGATTTTTAAGTGCAGCGACAACAGATTTGATCGCCTCTTCGCCTTGCACACGAGCATCGTGAACAAAAATTGTGAATCCAATTTGCGAGTCTTTAAAAGTCTTGAGTACATCGGCGTGTGCTGCGCTTCCAATGCTTGTGATAATGCCGACTCGTAACGGCACAAGTGATGTTTCAACTTTGCGGTTGGCATCATATAAACCGTTAAGTTTGAGTTGTCGGACTATTTCTTCACGCTGCGCAATTAAGTCTCCGAGAGTAAACCTCGGATCAATTTTAGAAATCTTGATGCTGAACCGACCATTGCCTGGATACAAATCTGGTTCACCAAATACTCGTACTTTTAGGCCGTCCGCTAATTGCAATCCACTATTGGCAAGCGTGACTCGCATCGAAGCGTAAACGGTTTGCCAAATAGACGCACTCAGCACAGCCTTTTTATCTCCGTCTTGATCAACAAGAGTGAAATAAACGTGATTAGGTGTCTTCATCTCTTGAATTTCGCCATGCAACCAAACTCCGCGTCCGAAGCGATTCTTGACGGTTTGATTTACTTGGCGAATGAAATCTCCGACCGAAAGTGATTCTTGGTCAACTGATTTATTAACTGTTTTATTAACTGTTTCGCTAGCCAAGCCACTCATGCTGTCATCAAATAATGTCTTGCTGGTTGTTTTTTTGTCTTTCATTAGTAACAACGCAGACAATTTATAATACGATTAAGCCTCACATGAAACATGTCTTAAATAGTAGACGCAAGTTGCTAATTGCTATTTTGATTACTGCTTCACTAGCAAGTGCGTGCAGTGAAAGAGTAATCATCGGTTCATCAAAAGACACGGTCGTGCAAAACCCAACAGCTACATCAGCTTTTGCCGACGTAAGTTCAACTTCGAGTATTGCGCCATCGCCTGAGTTCACGGGCAAAATTTCTTGGGGCACATGTAACGACGACGAAGGTGGGTCTCAGGACAAAATTCAATGCGGGACTTTAGAAGTGCCTTACGACTATGACAATCCAAATATTGGATCATTTAAGCTATTTCTAATTCGAAAGCTGGCATCGGATCAAGCAAATCGAGTTGGCTCAATGTTGGTAAACCCAGGTGGCCCAGGTTTCGGCGGTTCAAGCGTTGCCAAAGATGCACAGTTTTACTTCAGCGCCGAGCTGCTTGATCGTTTTGACATAGTCGGCTGGGATCCTCGTGGTACAGGCAAGACATCGCCAGCAATAGATTGCATCGACCAATACGACGAATACTTCGGCATGGATTCGCCGCCAGATACACCTCAAGAAAAACAAGCAATTGTTGACGCCAGCCAAAAATTTAATGATCAGTGCGAAAAAAATAGCGGACAAATCTTGCCGTATATCTCAACGCGTTCATCTGCTCAGGACATGGATTCAATTCGTCGCGCACTCGGCGAAGAGAAAATATCTTATTTCGGATTTTCATATGGCTCAGAACTCGGGGCAACTTGGGTGACGATGTTTCCAAAAACTGTTCGCGCCGCTGTTTTAGATGGAGCATCTGATCCGAACTCATCATCTCTCGATCAAGGCCTCGCTCAAGCAAAAGGTTTCGAAATGCAACTTGATGCGTTTCTTGCAGATTGCTCGGCGCGCACAACATGTGCCTTTAATAGCAACGGCGATTCAGCTAAAGCACTTGACAAACTTCTCGTCACGGTCGACGCTGCTCCACTAGTAGTTGCTTCAGATAGAACCCCAGTCACTCAAGGCGTGATGTTTACTGCGCTTGCTCAAGCAATGTATTCAGACGCTCTTTGGTCTCAACTTGAGCGAGCACTTGCTGATGCTGCTGTAGGTGATGGGTCAGGATTACTCGCTCTCTACGATGAGTACTACCAACGCAAACCAAACGGCACATACGGCAATGAACTCGAAGCGTTCATCTCAATTTCGTGTCTTGATGATCCTGGTCCGATTGGTATTAAAGCGGTTGACGCGCAAATACCAATTTTTACAAAAGCGGCAAAAAGATTTGGCCCTGGTTTCGGATACGGCTACTCGTGTGCATTGTGGCCAGTTAAGCAAGCCAAGAGAGTTGTAGTGACTGGCAAAGGTGCAGGACCGGTAATCGTGATCGGCACAACAGGCGACCCTGCAACACCAATCGAGTCGTCACGCAACGCAGCAAAAGCATTAGAAAGCGGTATTTTTCTAACTGTTAAAGCCGAACAACACACAGGTTACGGAGTCAATACATGCATCGTTGAAGCAGTTGACACGTATCTAATTGACTTAATTGTTCCCAAAAATGGCAAGGTTTGCGAATAAATTAAATCTGGGTCTTAGTAAAACTCTTAGTAAACATAATCAGCGTCGTGAAATTACATTGTCGACACCCATCGCTGTTGCTACTGCCAAACGATCTTGTACAACTTCGGTTTGCATTCTCGCGCCAGTTGAATCAGCAAGTCTTGTCATCATTTCAAAATTTGCAATCACAGCCGATGCATCAATGGCTACAGCAAGACCCGCGATGTTAATTAAATTATTGCGCGCCGCAGTCAGCGCTGCTTTGTCAAACTCGGTGGCTGCTGTTGCAAAATCAACAAGTTCTCGTGCGAAACTAACGTCGACGCCGCCGGTTGTATTTTTAACTTTTTCTAAACTAATTTCTAATCCTTGTTCGGTGCCGCTCCAACTGAGCATGCTGGCATGTGAAGTCGTTCAATAAAAACATTCACGTTGTTGCGAAACTCGAGTTGCGACAAGTTCCATTTGTACCCGTGAAAGCGTTCCACGAGTCCAATGTGGGTCGACCATTTCTTTATCTGGAATATATTGAGCGTCAGCCATCGCCCAGATCACACGGTTAGTTTCGGGCACCGCCGTAAAGGCTTGCACAACAGCCGCATTTTCGTCAGCTGGTGCGATAACTGGCACCCAGTTCAAAGTTGCATCAACAACATTTGCCGGTTTTATTCTTGATGGCTCACCGCCTGTTGCTGGCTCTAATTCTGGAATACCAAGATCTAATGCTCGACGAAAAGCCGAAACAGTCGCCACTGTGCAAACAACTCCGCACAGTTCAATAAATGCCAGCGGTTCAATTTCTTGCGTGATTCGCTGATACCAGTCACGTGTCAAGGTTGCCGCATGGCGTGCAATTCTGTAAACCGCATCATGCGCTGCACTTGAAGCAAAATGTATTTGCAAATTTTTGTCCGCAACAGTTGAAACCGCAACCCACGGTGGCGATGGTTCGTTTTCGCTAACCGCAAGTAATGCCGTGTGCGCGAGTTCGCGTCTTTGTGCACCCGACCACCAAGTGCCGGGCTGCGATAGAGCCGACCAGGCTTGCTCGTGCGCAAAAATTAAGTCTGCGCGAACATCGCTGATCGAAACATTGATCAAACTCATTACCTGCTTACATTAGACGCATCTAATACTTATTCTAAAAAATGGCGGAAGGGGTGGGATTTGAACCCACGGTGGGCCTAAACCCACGACGGTGTTCGAGACCGTTCCATTCGTCCGCTCTGGCACCCTTCCGTTTTCAAGGCTACCGCCGAGTGCTAATTAGTCTTTGCCTCGCGCAAATTTTTAAACAGATCAGTTAGAACTTCTGCGCATTGAGTTGCTAAAACTCCATGTACAACTTTTGGATGATGACCTAGTCGCGGATCAGTCGCAATGTTGTACAGACTGCCAAACGCGCCAGCTTTTAGATCTGCAGCGCCAAATACAACTGTGCTGATTCGCGAATTGACAAGTGCGCCAGCGCACATCGTGCACGGCTCAAGAGTTACCACGAGTGCGCACTCTTCAAGTCGCCATCTTCCCAATAAATTTGCTGCATCACGCAAAGCCAGAATTTCGGCGTGCGCTGTCGGATCGTTGCGAAGTTCACGTTCATTATGTCGCGACGCAATGATCACGTCATTATGAATCACGATGGCGCCGACTGGAACGTCATCGTGCGCGAGTGCGAGCCGCGCTTCAGCCAAAGCAAAATTCATTGCGTCATCGTTAGTGATCATGGCGGAGGGGGTGGGATTCGAACCCACGGAGACTTGCGCCTCACACGCTTTCCAAGCGTGCCGATTCGGCCGCTCTCGCACCCCTCCAAATCGCCCAAACAATGTGAACTGTTCGGCGTTGGCAGGCTATCTGAGCACGATTAACTAGCACAGTTAACGAATTTCCGATAACAGATTGCGGATATCGTTAAGAAACCGTTTCCGTCGAGTGAGGTGGCGGCCGGGTCCTGTGCAACGAGTGCCCAAGAATCAGGTCAGAGCCGGAAGGCAGCAGCCTTCATCGGAACCATTCGAGTGCCGCAGATCGCCTGGTCGTCACTTCAGTCGGCGGAAACGATCAAAGTTTGGAAACGCATCTGACTTCAGCACCGACAGCCACACCAAAAGTTTCAGTGTTGATGACTTGCTACAACGCAGCTTCCACTATTCAAGAGAGCGTGAGCAGCATCATCGCTCAAACTTTTACCAACTGGGAGCTTGTCTTAGTCGATAATTGCTCAACCGATAACTCTTTGACTTTTGTTAAAAATCTAAATGACGATCGCATCAAAATTATTGCTCTTGACAAAAATCATGGCCGGACACCAGCACTTGCCATCGCGCTAGAAAATGCTCACGCAGAATTTGTAGCGATTCTTGATGCCGATGACATTTCAAGCCAAGATCGCTTGCAACAGCAATCTGACTTTCTAACAAACAACCTAAATATTCTTGCTGTCGGCAGTTGGTATCGCAACATTGACCAATACGGAAACCTGATCAACGAAGTGCAAACGCCAACTACAAGTATTGATGTAACGCGACGAATGGCGTCAGATAACCCAATAGTCAATTCGTCGGCAATGTTTCGAGCCGAAAGTGCTCGCGCGGTTGGTGGTTATAACCAGAATTATTTATACGCACAAGATTTCGCACTCTGGCTTGCTCTCGCAAGTATCGGCGAACTAGCGATTCTGCCAAGGTTTCTAACTGATATTCGTCGTGTGAAATCATCATTGTCATTAATTTCTAGCAATAGTTTGATACTCACTGCCGATAACTACGAGTTGTATCGCCAAGCGCAAAAACTTCCGGGATTGACCTTGCTCGACAAACTACACGGCAAGCGAACAGTCGGACTTTACGGTCTGCTTTATGCATGGCGATCAATGCAAGCTCGAAACGTAGTTCGAGCGCTAGGCCTTTTGATTCAAAACTTGTGGGCATTGCCTTTAGTTGCGTTCGAGTTATTGCGAAAGAGTTTTAATTCGCTCAAGTCGATCTAGTAAATGTGTTGCGCCAAATTTTTCTAACATCTCGGTGAACTCTGGTTTGGCCCCATTCCACTTCCAACTATCCACAGAACCGACTGGTACATCTTGTACCAATGTGGCGATCGTTCGAAACAGTTCGGCGTCTTTTCGCTGAGTGCGTAATGTTGTTGCAAGTTTTTCTGCACCGCGCAACGTTGTTAAGCCGTCAGTCTTCCATTGTTCATGGTCATCAGGTATCGCATCGAGTGCGATATACCGAGCAAGCACTGTTGACGCACTCTTGGCCCCCCAACCAGGCAACCCCGGAAACCCATCAGCGGTATCTCCAACTAGTGCCAAATAATCTGCAATTGACTCGGGGCCAATACCAAACTTCTCACGGATAGCAGGTTCGTCAAGCACAATATTGTTGCGCCGGTCAACCTGAACAACTCTTCGGCCACTTACGCATTGACCTAAATCTTTATCTGGCGTCAAGATTCGCACTTGGTGAACGCGACGATCTTCACACGCCACAGCCACACCAGAAGCCAACGCATCGTCAGCTTCGTATTTCTCCATTGCCCAAACCGTGACACCCATCGCTCGCAGCGCGTCTTCAACTATTGGTATCTGCTCAAGTAAAACCGGCTCCATGCCTTCACTGGTTTTGTATCCGCTATAAAGTTCGTTACGAAAACTTTCAATGACATGATCAGTCGCCACTGCAATGTGAGTTGCGCCATCTGCAAGTAGTTGCAGAGTCGAAGTCAAAATACCAATCGTCGCCGCAAATGGTGGCGGTTCTTTATCACGAATCGCAGAGCCGTAATGCTGTCGATACATTTCATAAGTGCCGTCGATTAAGTGAACTTGCATCTCACTAACTTAGGCGACTAGCTAAAAACACTCGGCAATCGGTCGCCAAGAAATATACAGACGAGTGTTCCGAGCGTCAGATATGGAGCAAAAGCGAGTCTGCGTTTTAACGACCCGCGCCCAACTACGATCAAACTCACCCCGACCACACTGGCACTGAGACACGCTATAAAAATTGCCCAAACTGACTCGTTGTATCCGAGAAATCCCAAATACCAACCGAGAACTGGCACGAGTCGAACATCTCCCCCGCCCAACCCGCTTGGCGTAATTTTATTTATTGAAGCAAACAAAAAGCCACTGGCTAAAGCACAAACCAACGCGGCAACAATTGAGCCATAACTATCCGCACGAATTGCACTGATTAGCAAAAGCACAACGCCAGTCACGCCAATTAAATGTGTAACGCTTCGAACTAATTGATGTGTCAAAGTATCAATCATTGTCTGCAGAATTAATCCACTACACAAAATTGCATAGGCAACTTGTAGATCCCAACTTGAAAATCGTGTTCGAATTAAAAATGCAAAAGACACGCCGAGCGCCATACCCGAACCAATTAGTTTCAGCCGCGAAATGACTATCTGCGAATCAATTTCAAAAATAAATTTATTGGCAGTGATGCCCACCAACGCACCAACTACAGCACCGACGAAAGTCGTCAGCGCGAAAATCACAGCTTTGTTTTTACTCCTGCACTAACTCAATTAACGTGCCGAAACTTCCTTTTGGATGAACAAACGCAACGGTTGTGCCGCGCGAACCTTTGCGGGGTGCATTGTCGATGGGTTTGGCGCCGGCATCAATCATTGATTGCAACGCCTCTGCGCAATTCGCGACACGATAACCAATGTGGTGTAAACCCTCACCGCGCTTTTCAAGCGATTTCGCAACTGGCGAATCTGGTCGAGTCGGTGTCAATAACTGCACATAACTCTGTGCAACTTTCAGCAACGCTTCTTCAACTCCATCTTGCTCAACAATTTCGCGATGAGCAACAGTCGCCCCAAATGCTCGCTTGTAATAATCAATCGCAGCCTCAAGATCATTAACCGCAATTGCCACATGGTCAATCTCGGTTAACAACATTTCTGGTGAATCACTCGTCTCACTCGTCTTACTCATCTCAAACTATTTCGCTCTTCTGAACACAGTGAACTTGTCTTCACCAATTTTTGCGCGCAGTTCGTGATCGGTGATACCCAAACCCTCTTCTGGGGCAAGACACAACACTCCAAGTTTGCCCTCATGCAAATTTTTATGCACTTGGTAAGCCGCTGTGCCAGTTTCTTCAAGAGAAAAAACTTGTGATATCACCGGATGAATCATGCCTTTGCTAATCAATCGATTTGCGTCCCATGCTTCGCGATAATTCGCAAAGTGCGAGCCAACCAGTCGCTTCAAGCGCATCCAAAAGTGTCGATTGTCAAACTCCAGCATGAAACCGCTCGTCGCAGCACACGTGACAACAGTTCCTCCACGCTTGACGACATACATT
>Ga0164294_10004748_pt1 | contig 11786 bp, 9 predicted proteins | sample GEODES005metaG_FD_111479 | JGI IMG/M metagenome (GOLD analysis project Ga0164294, IMG submission 111479) | Oligotrophic lake water microbial communities from Sparkling Lake, Wisconsin, USA - GEODES005 metaG | ecosystem: Environmental > Aquatic > Freshwater > Lake | place: USA: Sparkling Lake... | reverse complement strand
GTGCGCGCGAAGGGATTCGAACCCCTAACCTTCTGATCCGTAGTCAGATGCTCTATCCGTTGAGCTACGCACGCTTATTTGTTTGTGATTCGCAATAGTACCTGTTTTTTATTCATCGCCCAAATGCTCTTAATTCCCTAGATACGTAAGGCCCCTTGTAAATCAAGCGCAATTGGGGAAAACAAAGGGCGCTCGATCGCTCGAGCGCCCTTTGTTCTACTTACTTACTAGCCAACTCTCTTAATGCGACCATCTGCTGCAGGAACTTGCGTTACCTTTTTCGCAGCCAGGTCGGCCTTAAGAGCATCTACAAATACATCTAGTAGCGCGCCTTGTACTTTGGCTTGTGAAGGTGTGAATACATTGAGGTATCCATCTCCACCGTAGATTAGGAAGTCAAGGGTAGTAAGTGTGTACTCCTTTGAATCCTTTGCGATTGCAGTTCCGTCAAGCTTTGTAACTTCGACGATACGTGAACCGATTGGCTTTGATGCATCAAATGAATACTTCAAGCCAGATACCTGTGGGAAACGACCATCTCCTGGGAAGTTTCCACCGACACCATTTTCAAGTGCCTTCCAAAGGTTTGCACCTGTAACAACTGTTGTTGCGATCTGGTTACCAAATGGGAACACAGTGAACGCGTCACCAAGTGTTACATCTAGTGGACCAGTACCTGTGCGAACAAGACCTGTTGCTGCGGGAATGTATGTTCTTGCAGGGAATGTGTCGCGGATACCGCCACCATTCTGAATTGCAAAATCAGTCTTGTATTTAGCGCGCATCAAATCTGCAATGTAATTACCCATTGGAGTTTCACCTGAACGCTCAACAGCTGGTGATCCACCGCGTGGGAATGTTCCTGAAACTTGACCAATCTTTACATCAAGCTTTGCAGATAGTTGGTCCTTGTACTTCTTAACCATTGCAGCTGCTGCTACATCCTGTGTAGTAATAGTTGAAACAATTCCTGTGTTGATTGTTGGTGCCGCAGCGCGTAGTACGTGCTGAATTGATTGACCAACAACCTTTCCGCCACGCATACAAATCTGTGTACGTGTGTACTCAACGCCTGCGTTACGAACCTGTCCTAGAACGGTTGGTGCAACACGTGTGTTGCCAGGAATGACAGTTGCGAATGTCTGGTGGCTGTGACCACCGTAGATTGCAGCAGCACCCTTGATTTGTGATGCCAGCGAGTTGAAAAGACCCTTTGCGGTTCCATCTGCATTCTCCAACCATCCTTGGTGAAGAGCTGCGATAACGATTTCTGCTCCTGCTGCCTTGGCCTCAGCGATTGCAGCATTTACGCCGGTTACGCCTGGGTTGATAACGATGGTCTTTTTCGCACCTAATGCATCCTTGTAATCAAGGTTGCCAGGGAATACCTGCTCGATTGTCTCGGGAGTATTTGAACCGACAACGCCGATCTTTACTCCACCGCGCTCGATAATTGTGTAGTTCTTTGCCTGCTTTGAGCCAGACTTAAGCACATCCAGCGCACCATCGCTGTAGTTAGAAACTACCCACTGGAAATCAGATGCACCAATTACCTTGTTTACGTGATCGATGTTGCGATCGTGTTCGTGGTTACCAAAAACAGAAACATCGAGCTTGGCAAGATTTAGTGCTTCAATTGTTGGAAGCTCTTCAAACTCTGTAGAAATTGGTGGAGCTGCACCAATATTGTCGCCTGCTGAGATTGCAACGGTTGCAGCATTTGCTGTGCGATCTGCCGCCCAGTTGCTTGCTAGAAGTGCTGCACCAAAAGATCCGCCAACTTCGATTGCACCGTGAAGGTCACTGAGTTGTAGAACTTGTACTGCTTTATTCAGAGAAGAAGAAACTGTTGCAAGTTCTGCAGCTGTGTAACTCTTGTTTGATGCTGTTGGCTTTGAGAAACCATAAGCGTTAACCGCTTGAACAACTGGAGTACCTGCAGGTTGTCCAACAACTACTGGCATTGTTACAACTGAATTGTTTCTGATTGGAACAAAAATCGGGCAGGAGCCCGCACCGGCTGAAACAACATGGCCGATAACTCCTGGTGCTACATCAGCACCAGCAACCCAGCGAACGACGACGCCTTTAGCGCCAAGGTAAGAGGTGACAGTTGTCGGAGCGTTTGGCAACGAGAATGTATTTGCCTGCGCTGTTGGGACCAGTAATGAAACTAGTAGCGATGTGGCAAGGGCTAATGAGCCCATGCTCAAGATTTTGCGAGGTGAGAGGGTTTTTTTCATATGCCAATCTAATCAGGCGGAAATTCAAATCGCCTGCTTAAATGGTTACGGCATGGCATCGAGCAGGTTAAAAGTTAAAGACCCGCGTGCTTGAGTAGTTCATCCCGGGAGACCGACTTTCTGCGGGGTTTACCGTGGGGCTCTCCGGCGGCAACCTCAGCTTCATTGATCATTTGCCAGTGATCTTGTGAGACAACTACTTGGTGGGTCAAAAGCTCTGAAATATCGCCAGCATTCTTTGGGCTCATTAGATCTTCGACCAGCAACTCTATAACCGCTGCTGCATCTGACTTATTAGTCCCAATCACACCTGATGGGCCGCGCTTTGCCCAACCGACAACATACAAATTCTCGCTAACTCGCCCATCTGTGTTAACTACTTTTCCATTCTCATATGGAACGCCGTCGATACCTTGGGCTTGATATCCAATTGCGGTAATTACAAGACCACACTTGATGATTACATCGCCATTTGGGGTTGAAAACAGTACGCCCTCTACGCGATCAGCACCTAAAATCTCCTTCGGAACATGTTGAAACAAGAACTCCATTGTCCGCTCATGCTCACCCTTTGGATTTTCGGCAATCAACAGCATCGCGTCCAAATTACTCTTGACATCTTTTTCAACAGAATCCCCCACCCGTGCAATCGCTGCCTCGATGTCACTTCTTTGAATCACAACATTTGTATGTTCCAACTTAGGCAGCTCACGTAGTTCGGGTGAAGTAAATGCTGCATGCTCTGGCCCACGGCGAGCGCTGACATAGACCTTACGAATGTTGCTCTTCTTGAAAGCATCAATTGCATGATCTGCAGTGTCTGTTGGATCTAGCTCACTTGGTTCTAACGCCAACATACGAGCAACATCCATTGCCACATTTCCTGCCCCGATAACAACTGCGGTGTCTGTGTCCAACGGGGTATCAACACCAACAAAGTCGGGATGTGCGTTATACCAAGGCACAAAAGTGGCTGCAGAAAGTGAACCGCGTAGGTTTTCACCTGGTATGCCAAGAGTCTTTCCGTGTGAAGACCCAGTTGCAATTATGACAGCGTCATACTTTTCTTGTATCTGAGCAACCGAGATATCGCTACCAATTTCTACATTTGCAAACAATCTAAAGGTTTCTTGAGAAGCAATCTTTTCAAAGACCTTCGATACGGTCTTAATCTTCGGATGATCGGGTGCGACGCCACTTCGAACCAAGCCCCATGGAGTTGGCAAGCGCTCAATAATGTCGATTTCAAACATTCGATTGTCATCAGCAAGGTTTTGGAGAGCTTGCGCAGCGAAATAACCTGCGGGCCCTGCGCCAACAATTGCTATTTTGAACGAGTTCACCGCCATAGTCTAACGATTGTGAACTTCCGAGCGTTATTGGAGAACACTCCATCATGGACCTGTCACCCTTTAAGTCGCATAATTTTCCACTTTATCGTCTCATATGTGGATAAGGTTGTTGCCTATCCGCTACAGTTCTCGCATTCGTCAATCCGAAAGAATGTGGTAAATATGAAACTTCACATGTTAGGTCTTCCTCATACCGTGACCACTAGCGAGTACAGCCACTGCGCTTTTACTGGAAAAATCCAAAGATTCTCTCCCATGATGAGATCGGTTGGGTATGAAGTACTTCATTATGGAGTGGGCGGGGCCGATAGTGGCGCCAATCTGGATATAGAGATTATGACCCGTGACGAGCAAGAGGGTTATATCGGTAAGTTTGATCCTAAGTCGCCCAATTTCATTGGCAAGCATGCAAATTGGAGCACTCCTCTGTATCGTGAGTTTAATCGTCGTCTAAATATTGCATTAGATAAGAATGTTGAGAAAGGAGACGCCATTTGTCTTCCATTTGGTCCAGGACATCGCGAGGCGCTAAACGAAAAACTCTCTAGAGCTTATTGGATTGAATCGGGAATTGGTTATCCGAATCCGTATCTGGCTTTCCGTGTTTATGAATCCTATTCTCAACTACATCGAATTGGTGGAGTAGAAATAGAAAAGAAGGGGAACTCCTTTGGTTCGAATTATCATTGGGTGATCCCTAATTACTACGATTTATCTGAGTGGGGTACGAGTTTTTCAAAAGGCGAATATGTTCTATATATGGGGCGAATAGATGACATCAAGGGCCTACCGACAGTTGTAGAAATGGCAAAGGCAACTCCAGATTTGAAATTTGTTTTAGCAGGACAAGGTGACCCCTCACGCTACCTGCAGAGTCCAAATATTGAATATGTCGGCCCGGTCCACGGTACTCAAAGATCAAAGTTGTTTGAAGGTGCGATGGCTACCCTTTGTCCGTCCCGCTACTACGAACCATTTTGCGGTGTTGCTGTGGAATCTATGCTCTGCGGTACTCCAGTTCTAAGTGTTTCTTACGGCGCGTTTACAGAAACCATAGAACAGGGAAAGACGGGTTATCGCTGCAAGACTCTGGGAGACTGGCTTGAAGCTCTTCACAGAGTCAGAGATTGGGGAGAGAGCGAGCGAAAATACATCGCAGAGTATGCAAGAGGTAAGTACGACATGATGGTATTGGCGCACGAATACGACAAGACTTTTCAGCAGCTTGCCGATCTAGGTGGAAGGGGATGGTTTTCGGATAAGTCATATATCTGACTAGTCCTATACTAATGAATATAACGAAATCATTGTCCGTCTTTTCATCTCGAAACTTAATTGCTGAGTTGTGCGACTTGTATGGTTCAGATAAGGGAACAGCCACTGGCAATAATGTATTCGCAAGTGGGTGGCAATATCATGACTACACATCAATTTATGAAATGTTCTTTAGTTCGATAAGATTCGAAGTTAAGAGTATTTTAGAGGTTGGCATTGGGACTAATGACCCTGGGATACCAAGTTCCATGGGTGTATCGGGAAGTCCAGGAGCTAGCTTGAGAGTTTGGAAAGATTATTTTCCTGAAGCTGAAGTAATAGGAATCGATATCGACGGCAAAATATTATTCAAAGAAGAAAGAATTACTACATTTCAATGTGATCAAACCGACCCAATATCAATAGGAAAATTCTTCAAGAATTGTAATATCAAGAGCTTTGATATCATTATTGATGATGGACTCCATACTCAAGAGGCAGCAAGTGTGTTCTTCGAAAATGCATGGGGCAGATTAGAGCCTTACGGATTTTACTTTATTGAAGACGCGGTTTGGTGGAATGGTGGGGAGATAGATTTTCTAGAAGATAAAAAAGTAAAGTACTTCTGTTTTCAAAACTCAGTTGAGACGGGTGACGAGAAAGCGACCAATTCTCGATGGAATAAATTGATCCTTATTCCCAAATGTTAGGAAGTGGATAAATTTGTTAACCCATGCCATAGCAGAGGAAATTTACGAAGAATTGCGTCCTTTCACGATGATTGGACCAATCAAGTTCATAGAGATTCTAAAACTATCTTTCGAGATGAAGGGTATTCCGGGCGATATCGTTGAATGCGGTACTTGGAAGGGGGGGATGCTGGCTGGAATTATGAAGATAATGGGTCAAGATCGAACTTATTGGGCCTATGACTCGTTTGAAGGCTTACCACCGGCAAAAGCTATTGACGGAGAAGCCGCTATTGCCTATCAGAAAAATGTGAGTTCTCCTTTTTATCATGACAATTGCTCGGCGGAACAAAAATGGATTGAGAGCTTGTTTCAGGATGTACCCACTCTTCTTCGAGTGGTACCTGGATGGTTCCATGAGACCATGAGTATCGCAGAAAACCTACCTGGCGACATTGCAATTCTTCACCTAGACGGTGACTGGTACGAATCAACTATGACTTGTCTGACTGCTCTATATCCACGCGTCGTGCCAAATGGCTTGATAATTCTTGATGACTATTCTTATTGGCTGGGTGTGAAGCGGGCTGTTCACACTTACTTCAATAATGTGGGTTTGGAGATTCAGATACAACAAAAAAATGGTGTTTATTTCTTCCGTAAACCGATGGCATGACATCAAATGAAAATGAAATTGCTTCGAGAAAAGATTGTGCAAAGATGATAAAGGTAGTTTTTTACTTTGAAAACGAATGGGCATTTGGGGCCGTTCATAACGAACTTAATAAACGCTTATTCAAGTATGGGATTTCTAGCCAAATTCTCAATTGGGGAAAGAAATATACACGCCAAGAGATTCAAGAGCTGGACAAACACATTGACTTTTGGGTTACCAATCCTCATGGCGCTCAGAATGGACTATTGATTTTAGGGGTGAACTCCAAACGTATTGCTATTGTTTTGCATCACCCAAATGAAATTAGCGAATTGGAGAGTATTGTACTTAAAAATAAATTCTTGGGCGTTGCAGCAATCGAAAGTTCGATGCATGCACAATTGATATCGAAAGGTTTTTCAGGTTCAGCTTTTTTGCCCGTGAGGATTCCCGTTGATCAGTACCGACGATCAACCACAATGCCCAGCAAATTAACCAAAATCGGTTTCGCTGGAGCATCTAGGGCAAGGCACGACCCTAAAATTAAGCGTTTCTATTTAGTCGAAAAAGTGATGAAGCGATACCCGTTACAATTTTTAGTTGCGGATACCTATCACAATTCATGGATAACCAACCAAAGTTTTTATAGTCAAGTTGATGCGATAATTGTTGCTTCGACCGCTGAAGGTGTTTGTATGCCCCTTATGGAAGGAGGCGCAGCTGGCTCCTTAGTGCTAACGACACCGGTAGGGTGTTATCAAGAGTTGATTACCACCAGGGGCGCGGACGTTCTAGGAATGGAGGATGAAGATTTCTCCCAGACTCTCGAAGAGAAACTTGACCTCTACATGGCAGATCCAAAGCTTTTCAAGGATCGTTGCGAAGAAGTGTATGAGCATGCAGCAACTTATGATTGGCAATTTGAGTTGCATCGTTGGGTTGAAACTTTTGCGCACTGGGCCGTAAGCGCTCGTGAAGTATAATCTTGATTATTTCATTCAGAAAGCTGCTTGGAGGAATAGTTAAGGGTAAATCATGGAACGGTTTCTAGATGAAATTATCATCTGATATCTACTATCAAAAGGGCGAAGGGGAATCAATGAATTCAGGATCTATTGGGATTATTTGGTGGGGTATTTGGCCCAACAATTCCACTATTGGAGACCTACTGACGTTGAAAGAAGTTATAAAGTTACTAGAAAAAGAGGGTTTAAAATTTACTCTTTTCTCTGCGATTGAAATTGAAGGCATAAAGAGTGAACCGATACAGTCTATGCGGGTTGAAAATTTAAATTCTATGTTGTTTGTTTGCGGACCCATCACACTCGATTCGCAGCGAATGCGAGATTTGGTTGAAGTAATAAAGAGTAATAATATTCCATTTATTGGAATAAGTGTTTCTATTTTATCCCCACTTACATATCCCTTCGATCGAGTAATTGCGCGCGAAGGGCTCTCCAATTCGTTTTTTGACCTTTCTCCACTGCAAGACGCCGATGGAATTTTTCTCATGCATCTAAAACGAAAGCTGCAAATCAGAAAAATAAAGGTGGGGGTTGTTTTAAGAGGGCATCAAGGTGAATACGGCGAAGAGAAGTGCAATTGCGAAGAAGCTCGAGATTTAATCTACAGCGCCCTTAGACATCTAGAAAGAAATTCTATCGGCATTGAAATTTGCGAAATAGATCATGTTCTTAGAGGAGATCCATTGAGTGTTTTTGCCTATGACAAAATATATCAATCATGCGATTTCGTTCTCACTACACGTTTTCATGGCGCAATCATGTCAGTGCGTAATCTGGTTCCTTTTATTGTCGTAGATCAGATTGAGGGTGGAGCTAAAGTCACTTCGCTCCTGCAGGAACTATGTCCTGAAAAAGTTTTAACGGTGGACTATTCAGCAAAGGACTTGTCTAAGGAAGTTTTCAGTCAATTGAATACTTCTTTAAGGTCGAAATCAACCTTGTTACGGAAAGCAAGAAGGTTAGCGAGTACAACCCGCAGGGAAGTAACTCGAGTATTGAGTGATCTACCTGAAGTCGATCACGACCACTACCGGTAGATTCTTAAATCCTAGGGAAACTCTTAAGTAACTGAATCACTATTAAGTACTTGAGTTGAGCGCCTTTAGGTAAAAATCTAGATTTGATTTTAGTCTTTCGTTGTCTGGTGAGCCCTCTAGGGCAAGTCGTCCGTATTTTACTGCCCTATCATGCTTGCCAAGTTTATGCGCAGACAGAGCTAGCAGATCGTAACCCCACCATTCCCAGACTGCTGGTTTCACCAAATGATGATGCTGTTTATCCAGGATCAGTATCTTGGCAGCGAACTCGTAGCACTCTTTCCATTTATTCTGCAAATGCGCCATGTGAGCTCGCCAGTGCCAAGCCTCATAAAATTCAGGAGCTTCTTGTGTTGCTCGCTCTGCCCAATCCATAGCCCAGTCTGGGTAACCTAGGCGTTCAGCAGCATCACTTGCCCACATGCACGTTGAAGCTCTCTCCACGTCCCAACCATGGGTAATCTTTAAAGAATCGCTCGCTGTTTGAAGAACCCTATGCCAATTTTGGACGTAGTAATACTCACGATTTAGATAGTGACCCATGCGCCAGTCGTTTGGCATTTCTGTAACTGCAAGCTCTAGTAATTCTAGATAACTTGAGCGAGATTTCGAATGATCTTTCAAATGATCAACTTCTACATCAATAAGCTCTCGCTTAAAGGAGAAGCCTTCTTTTGGCCTGACAATTTCATGAATTGGGTAGAGCCAGTACATACCTTTTCTTGGATGGATCTTGAAATAGTGCTGAAAGTGATGAGGTTTGCCTTCACTAGTCCTTGAAAATACATAGCGATAGATTGGCCATTGGTTGCCATTCTTCCACGCTTCCTCGACTTTAGGTCGCCACCCAGGTGAGAGCACTTCATCCATATCTAATTGGATGCAGATGTCAAAGTCTTCGGGAATGAGCTCAAGTGACGTGTTTCTTGCTACATCAAATCTCCAGGGAATGACTGAGATTTCGTGTACTTCAATTCCAAATGACTTTGCTAAATCTCGTGTCTTGTCTGTCGAGCCTGTGTCGGCAATAAGAAGGAGGTCGGCTTCTTTTGCTGTCTCAAACCATCGACTCACGTGCTTCTCTTCGTTTAATGCAATTGTGTAAACAGCGATTTTAGTCATGACAGTAACCGGGGGGTTGAATGCACACTTTTCACAGTTTTGCATAGCTCACTAAATAGAGGTGGATTCTTCTTTACTATAGGCAAGTAACTGTCTCCTTTGAAGTCTGCCACGTGGTCTCAGTCAGAAAGATAACACTTGGCAACTGTATCTATGTCTTTCTTTCGCCTAGTATAACGGTCGCCAACCACGCCGACGTTTGTCTGCTTAGCGATGGGAAGCACAATTGCCGGCGAATCCATTTTGGGGCTCTCATTAACAACGCTGTTTGGGATTCTGCTAATTAAAGAGGGGGTTTGTAGGTCTTCATTACTTCGCTTAAGCCCATTAGTCACGAAATCTAAAACTTGGACAAGAGTAATCCCGATCGAAGTGCTTGCTTGTTTAAATGACGATGCCCTTAGAACTGTTTCAAAGTAATGGTACCAATTGTAAATCTTGCGGAGACGAGGAGATTTGAACTCCTGAAGGCGATTAAACCTTAAATCAAGTTCAGGTGGTGATATCGCTACCCGACAACCAATAGTCCGGTAACAAGTCCGACGGCACAGGCCCAAACGAAAATGCCTCCGATTCTCTTTGGCCATTCAAATTCCCATTTGCCCCCATCGCGGCCAAGAAGTTCGAGTAGTGCCCCAATAAATGCTGGGACAAGGAGAAGTGGGAAACTATTGCGGATAAGTTCTGGCGTTGGATTTTGGCCAAGTAGCCAAGTTGAGAAAAATGTTCCAACTAACAAAAATGTAAGAAATTTCAGAACGCCCCTTGGGTACCACCTGTTAAGCGCTATCAGATTAGGAAGTTTATCTTCCCAAAGTTTTATAAACTGTGGAAGCAATGTCAAAGTTACGGCCGCAACTGTAATAATCCCAAGTCCGAAGTATGGAGCCACCATCGCGATAAACAAAAGTGTGCGTATCACTAATGAAGTAATTTGAATTTGCATTGGACTTGATACTAATTTGACAGGTTGAACTTCAGTCATGCGTTTTGGATACAAGTAGGAAACAATATCTTCTCCGACTAGCCTTATAATTAGAGCGATAATAATGCAGACTCTCATTGCCGGGTGATACTCGGCATCGGTTACCTTTAACTCACTCAATCCGTCTAATGCTTTAATCATTGAAACTCCAGCAAAAGCAACAAATATCGGTGGCATTACATAATCTGCAACTCGATCAAATTTTCCTAATATTGAATTAGCTGGAGCTCGGCGAAGAGGTCTTATCGCATGAGCAAGAAGAGGTAGTGAGAAATAGCAGATTCCTAATCCCAGGGCTGTACGAATGTCTACCCACGAAGTAATATTTCCAAATACCGCCGCAAGGACGACCGTGGTTAGCCATGCCATCAATCCAGCTGATGCATCCAACAAACTTAAGGCAACAATTGCGATGAGTAATTCCCAAGACAAAGGAACGACTGTCCATTGGCTCTGAATGGAACTTAATAGTCCGAGAAGTGCTCCCGATATCCAAAAAATTATCCCGCCCGAACCAAGAATTGCCCTAATCCAGGCACCGTCGACGAAAACTCGCTGGAGCATCGGTGAATATCTACCAATTGCGGTAGCGCGATTTACTTTCAACTCAAACATACTTCCACCAAATAGCTTCCAGGTTTCTAACCGGTCCCCTTTGCCTGGTTCATCGTGATTTAGTGCCTTGAGTTTTTTTGTTACAACACTTCCGAGTTTTGCACGCTTGCGATTTTCTTCTCGGGCAGGTTCAGTTGGGGCAGGTGAACCACTTCCATTATTTGGAGATGGCAATCTTGAACCACCTAGTCCGCCAGCTCCTGCTAATCCGAGGAAGGAAACAGCCCCGACAACAAGGACGGCAGTAGCAACAGGGTCTGAAAGTGCATCATAAATTGGACGTTCGAGTGAGAGTGAGCGCACAATCTCTTGTTGACTTGGTAACTCGTCAACCATTCCGGCAGCAACAACACTGGTCACAACTGAGTCATCGTTTACAGCAAAGGCGGCCACGCTCAACAACGGAGAGCCGTTGGAATCTATGGCTTCTACTGAAAGTGTGTGCGACCCACTTTCAATGACTGTTGGAATCGTGGCTGTCATAGACGCTGATCCATTTGAATCTGCTGTTGCCTCACCCAATACTTGCGGTTCTGAGCGCATCACCAATCGCACTAAAGAGTTTGGTGTTAATCCATCCGCTTGGATTTGAATCTTTTTCCCGGGCGCTACATCTCCTTTACTAAGAGATATTGACATTTGAATTTGTGGCAATGGATTTTGGTTAAAAATGCTGCCAACTATTTCCTTTGGTGTTGGTGTTGGTGTTGGTGTTGGTGTTGGTGTTGGTGTTGGTGTTGGTGTTGGTGTTGGTGTTGGTGTTGGTGTTGGTGTTGGTGTTGGTGTTGGTGTTGGTGTTGGTGTTGGTG
>Ga0164294_10004746_pt1 | contig 11789 bp, 7 predicted proteins | sample GEODES005metaG_FD_111479 | JGI IMG/M metagenome (GOLD analysis project Ga0164294, IMG submission 111479) | Oligotrophic lake water microbial communities from Sparkling Lake, Wisconsin, USA - GEODES005 metaG | ecosystem: Environmental > Aquatic > Freshwater > Lake | place: USA: Sparkling Lake... | reverse complement strand
TTTTGAGTTCAACGCGAATATTGGTCCAGGGCATTACACAATAGCGCTGGCACTTCACACCAAGGACACGCATCTTGAAAATAACTATGAATGGCGTGATCAGGCCTTGCTATTTGAAGTGGTCAATAACCAAAAAGATGAATTCGTTGGAACTGCTTGGCTCAAACCCTCGTTGAAAATCTATTTATGAATAATTCTTTCTATCGCGGCTTTGAAGACCTGCACAGAGGCAGTCGTCATGAAATCATACGCCGTTTACAAGTTTATTTGCCTTTCGTGATTCCTGTGGCTCAGACCAATCCTTCTGCTGAATGTCTCGATTTGGGGTGTGGGCGCGGAGAGTGGCTTCAGTTGATGGCTGAATATGGTATCAACGCAAAGGGTGTAGATATCGATGAGGCCATGTTGAATGCAGCAAAGTCTCAAGGGCTCAACGTAACGCTTAAAGATGCGTTAGATGCCCTCAAGAATCAAGCAGATAACAGCATTACTTTTGTTACGGCATTTCATCTCGTTGAGCACCTTCTGTTTTCGCAAGTCCAGGAGCTGGTGCAGCAAGCGCATCGCGTACTGGTTCCTGGTGGAGTTCTCATTTTAGAGACCCCAAACCCCGATAACTTGGTGGTTGCATCTTGCAATTTCTATCTTGACCCCAGTCATATCAAGCCAATTCCCTCTTTGCTGTTGTCATTTACCGTAAATTACGCAGGATTTGCGCGAACTAAACTAATCGGGCTACAGGAGAGTTCATCTTTGCGTTTTAAAGCGAATTTGCAACTTGAAGATGTGTTGGCTGGCGCGAGCCCAGATTACGCTGTTTTGTCACAAAAAGTCGGGACTCTTGACGATACCACCCGATTAGATGCGCCATTCGAGCGTTCTTATGGGGTCAGCACTTCAGAGCTCGCACAGTTGTATTCTCACCAACAGACGCAGGCCCTCAGTGAAGTTCGACTAGAAATCAATTCGGTTAGGTTGCAACTACAAAACCAAGTTAGCTCAATGCAGGCACAATTGCATACGGCGCAGACGATGGTTCAACAGCACGAATTTCAAATTCAGCACATATACACAAGTGCGGTCTGGCGCTTGTTTAAACCAATTCAATGGTGCTTAGGGCAATACAGAAGAATTCAGCAAGAGGGTTTACGCGCGCGCATTCAAGCATTTTTATACAAAGCCCGAATCATCGAGGCAAAATCACAATCCGAGTCAGAATTGAGTGGATGCGACACCGGCGACCTGCATCAGCGGGATTCAAAACCTACATCAACGCCAGGAACTACTGCGACCGTTGCCCGCAATTCAACTCACGCAACCCATGCGAATCCTGATTGACCTTCAAGGTGCGCAGGCAACTCATCGGGGGAGAGGCATTGGTAGATATTCCTTATCCTTTGCTAAAGCGCTTGTTCGACAAAAAGGTATCCATGAGATTCAATTGTTATTGAACGGCCACTTCCCCCAAAGCGTTAACGAAATCAAACAAGTATTTTTCGGCTCTTTGCCTGCAAGCCATGTGCATGTATGGAAGGCTTTAGACCCTATTGATGATCTGCGGACTGAAAATCGTGAACGTCGAGGCTTGGCGCATCAAGTGCGTCAAGCAATTATTGATGTTATTGCGCCTGACTTGGTGCTGCTGACAAGTCTGTTTGAAGGTCCTGGAAATTCTGGTCTGGTGGATATTGATAGCGACGGTCCACCCGTAGCAGTTGTTTTGTATGACCTCATTCCATTGGTGCATCAAGATACCTACCTGACAGATCCAACAGTGAAAGATTGGTATTTCAGCAGGCTGGAAGAGCTCAGGAAAGCCAATACCCTTCTGGCTATTTCAGAGTACTCTAGGCAAGAGGCTATACGTTATTTGAATTGGGACGCAGATAAGATAGCCAATATATCCGCAGCTTGCGATGACATTTTTTCCCCTTCGATCGTCAATGATGTGGTCAAACAAAATTGGCGAGAAAAATATGGTCTTTGTCGACCTTTTTTAATGTACACGGGTGGGGTTGACAAACGCAAGAACATTGAAATTCTCATTCGTGCTTATGCTTTGCTTGGTCAAGAACTGCGCAATGAGCACCAGTTACTCATTGTTTGTGCAGTCGATGATGACAATCGCAATAGGCTGTTTCAAGTGGCTTCCAATGCCGGACTGAGTCATGGCGAGATGATCATGACCGGATATGTAGAGGATGCAGAACTGGTGGCTTTTTACAACGGTTGTAAAGCGTTTGTCTTTCCCAGCTGGCATGAGGGGTTTGGCTTACCCGTTCTAGAAGCCATGCGCTGTGGCGCGGCGGTCATAACGTCCAATACTTCAAGTTTGCCAGAGGTATTGAATATGCCGGATGCACAATTTGATCCCTTCGATCAAGACGCTATTCGAGATCGAATTCAATGGGTGCTCACTGGCAAAGAAGTGAGACAGTCTCTTCAAAGTCATGCAATCACCCAGGCAGAAACATTTAACTGGGATTTGACTGCAAAAGAAGCAATCAAAGCCATGGAATCTTCAGTGGACCGGAAATTGGCTGTACGCGCTGAGTCAATTAGACCCAGACTTGCTTGTGTTTCCCCATTGCCACCAGCACGAACGGGCATCGGTGACTACACCGCAATGCTGATCAGGGAACTGGTTCAATACTATGACATTGACGTCATTGTTCAACAACAAGAAATCAGCGATGCTTGGATTTTGCAAAACTGCACAGTCAGGACGGTGCAATGGTTTTTGGAAAACATCGGTTTTTATGACCGAGTTATTTATCACATAGGCAATTCACATTTTCATGAGCATATGCTTTACATGCTGGAGCGGGCTCCTGGCGTTGTGATCTTGCATGATTTTTTTCTCTCTGGTCTTCAAGCGCATCATGCGCAGTCAACTGGTGAATTGAGCTGGATGCAAAAGCTCTATGAAAGTCACGGTTATCCTGCATTGCTCGCAGATCAAATCCCCAGCGATAGGGGGATGGTCTTATGGACCTACCCAATCAACCTGAGCGTGTTGCAGCAATCTTTGGGAATCATCGTTCACAGCGAATTCAGTCGCCGGTTGGCCAGGCAATGGTACGGATCAAATGCAGCTGATCAATGGCAAATCATTCCATTGATGCGTGAAAAAGCTCTGTCTGTTATTCAAAATAAAGCAAGCATCCGAGATCTATTACAAATCAACGAAGATGCTTTTGTCGTTTGTTCATTTGGCTTGTTGGGAAAGCACAAGTTGAACCACGATCTTCTAGAGGCATTTTTGACATCTGCTTTGGCGCGAGATCCAAAATGCCTACTCATTTTTGTGGGTGCAATCGATGAGGGACCTTACAAGAGGGCGTTGCATGATCGGATCGAAATGTCGAACCTGAGCTCTCGCATTCGTATTACTGGTTGGATTGATACCTTGGAATATCAGCAATACTTGTCGACGGCAGATCTGGCCGTCCAGTTGCGAACGCTTTCTCGAGGTGAAACATCTGCAGCCATTCTCGATTGCATGAGTTACGGGATGGCCACCATTGTCAATGCCAACGGCAGTATGGCGGATCTGGATCCTTCTGCAGTCTGGATGTTGCCAGATGAATACCGTCTGCATGAACTCTCGCTGGCCCTTGAAATCCTCTGGAACAGTCCTCAACAGCGGGCACTAAAAGGTCTTCGCGCAAAGCAAGTCATTACGTCACACCATTTGCCCAGTGATTGCGCACGACAATATAAAAATGTCATCGAGTATTTTTATAAAGCCCCCCAAAAATCACTGCCTGCAATCATGCATCGTTTAGGCCAGTATTTGCTCGATGAAGTCGATAAGCAGTCCCTTGTTGGCGTTTTATCTTCCATGTTTTCACCAACGACTAAACCTCGCCAAGTGTTAGTGGATATTTCCGAATTGGTACAAAGAGACAGCAAAACAGGAATTCAGCGGGTGACCCGTGCAGTACTCAACGAATGGTTGCGAATGGACGTATCGGGTTGGGTGATCGAGCCTGTTTGGGCTACCCCGTATGAACCGGGTTATCGCTACGCCCGTCATTTCACAAACCATTTCCTAGGTTTGCCGACACATTGGGCAAATGACAGTGTTGTCCAAGTTCATGAAGGCGACATTTTTTTAGGTCTAGATCTACAGCCAAGCGTCATCCCTGCTCAAATGGAAACCTTTAAAAAATGGCAATACCAAGGTGTCAAAATTCGTTTCGTTGTTTACGACCTTTTGCCAATCCATTTCCCACAGTTTTTTGTGGATGGTGCTGAAAAAGGCTTTTTACCTTGGCTTAAAACCATAGTGGAATTTGACGGCGCCATCTGTATTTCTAAAAGTACCCAAAATGAACTTCTAGACTGGTTACTGCAAAAAAATACAGGAGCTTCGAACACATTAAAAATTGACCATTTTCAGTTGGGAGCAGATTTAGAGCGCACGTCGCCTTCAAAAGGACTTCCCGAGAATTTTGATCATTTGAATCAGGCCATGGCCGATAGGAAAAGTTTTCTCATGGTGGGTACATTGGAGCCACGCAAAGGCCATGAACAGGTGTTGAATGCGTTTGATGAACTCTGGATTAACGGTGAACCATTTAATTTAATCATCGTCGGCAAACAAGGCTGGTTAGTCGATCAATTAGTTGAAAGACTAACAAACCACTGTGAAAGCGGTAGAAAGCTCTTTTGGCTAACTAACGCCAGCGACGAATATTTATCTCATTTGTATCAAAGAAGTATTGCACTGATTGCGGCTTCTTTTGGAGAAGGATTTGGTTTGCCGATAATTGAAGCCTCACGTCACCATTGCGCAGTGATTGCAAGAAATTTGCCTGTATTTCGAGAAGTGGCTGAAACACATGCCTTTTTCTTTGACTGCGAAACCGGAGAAGAGTTGGCCAAGTGCATAAAAAAATGGTTGAATTTATGGGCCCTTGACCAACATCCAAAGTCTCTTGGCATGCACCTCATCACATGGAAAAAAAGTGCTGATGAGCTGTTCAATTGGACTATTTCTGGGGCAAAGAATCAATGACGTCAAATAGCCTTTTCAAGCTCAATGCGGCATTACGCTGGTTGAGAAGCCAGACAAATCGTTTGCACCAAGAACGACTGCGCTCGCGGATCAAGGCTTTGGTCAAAAAGATCTTGATTTTCATCAGATACCAAATTCAGACGCACCCCAAATGGAGAGACGGGTTGTTAATGGTTAGCCAGAAAACAGGGGCCTACCAAGCGCTCAAAAGAATGGACGCCAGGCTGATGGGGTATGGCCAACATTCAGCCAATCAGGAAATCAGACTCAAGCAATCTGAAGAATTTCAGCTTTCAACTAAGGCTGAAAAAATATACCAAGATCTCAAAGGGACCATCGAGCGCCAACAGAGAGGGCACAATTGATGCGAATCGTGATCGATATGCAGGGCGCTCAAACAGACAGTCGTTTCAGAGGAATCGGACGTTATTCACTCTCTCTTGCACAGGCCATTGCCCGCAATGCCGGAAATCATGATGTTTGCTTGGCGCTCAATGCGCAGCTGCCAGAGAGCATCTCCACGATTCGGCAAGCCTTTGAACATCTGATACCCGAAGAAAGAATTCGCATATTCGATGTGCCGCAGTTCAATACACTCGGAAATTGGGAAAGCCGTTCTGCCGAAGCCATCCGCGAAGCATTCCTCGTTGAGTTGAATCCTGACATCGTATTGATCACCAGCTTATTTGAAGGTTTCTGGGCTAACGCTGTCCTATCTGTTGGAGCTTTCGGCGGTGCTCATAGAACTGCGGTCGTTTTGTACGACCTCATACCGTTCATTTATCCCGAGAATTATTTGCGAACCTCCGAAATGCAAAACTACTACCAGCAAAAACTGGAATGGATGAAGCGCTCCGGATTGGTGCTGGCCATTTCAGAGTCTTCTAGGCAAGAAGGAATTCGATTGCTAGGTATGTCAGAGGATAAAGTGGTCAATATCTCGTCTGCAATTGGGGGGCAATTTAGGCCAAATATAAAAATAAAAGACAAAGCCCCAGAACTGCTTTCAAAATTTGCAATTCAGCGCAGTATGGTGCTTTATGCACCTGGCGGATTTGATACCCGAAAAAACTTCAAACGGCTCATGGAAGCTTATAGCCTTTTGCCTGAGTCATTGCGCCGAAATCACCAGCTTGTGATTGTCAGCAAACTGAATCAAGGACAACACCAAGAAATGACCACTATGGCAAAAAGTTTAGGGCTTGGCAAGGATGAGCTGATCCTTACGGGCTACGTGTCAGATGATGATTTGATCAATCTGTATTCTCTGGCGCGGCTGTTTATTTTCCCATCGCTGCACGAAGGCTTTGGTTTACCGGCGCTGGAAGCCATGGCCTGTGGCGTGCCTGTGGTGGGGTCGATGACCACTTCATTGCCAGAAGTGATTGGATTGAAAGAGGCATTGTTTGACCCTGAGTCGGTCGAATCGATCCGACAAACCCTGGTCCAAGGTTTAACAGACGAGGCTTATCGGCAAAGGCTCATCGAGCATGCCAAGGTGCATGTGAAAAAATTTAACTGGGATAACTCCGCAAAAACAGCGTTGGAGGCCTTAGAAAAACTGCACGCAATCGCCCCTTTTTTGGATGAAAAACCTGACCTGATTGAAGAGCTCTCGAAGGTTGCAAAGGATACAAAACCTGATACAAAGGCCTTGCGATTAACTGCTAATTGCATCGCTTATAACCAAGGTGCTCAGCAACGGCAGTTGCTCTTGGATATCTCAACACTTGTGCATACAGATACGAAGACAGGGACTCAACGTGCGGTGATAAGTTTAATCAGTGAACTCTTTAAACTGAATCCTAGGGAACTAAACATACAACCAATTTACTTTACTGGTGGTATTTACCGCTACGCAAATACATTTTGTTTTGAAAAATTTTTACATGAAACAGGTACAGGAGATACACCCGTAGACTTTTTCCAAGGCGATGTTTATCTCTCGCTTGATTTGAATATGCACTTGAGTCACAAAACACACAGGTTGCATTGTGATATGAGAAGTCGGGGCCTGCGCATTGCCTATCTCGTGTATGACATTCTTGTGTCGCAATACCCGAAATGGTGGAAAGACGACAACGCTTCGATCTTTTTGAGTTGGTTAAAAAATATAGGCGATGTTGCTACCGATCTCATTTGTATTTCTCAATTGGTGGCCACTGATGTGAAAAGCTTTTATAAGCAAAACCCACCCAACCGAAGCGAACAAGACCCCACCATTCGTTCATTCCACCTTGGCGCTGACCTTGAAAAGACTTTGCTATCCATAGGCCTGCCTACAAGCAGCGGTCAGATGTTATCTGCCATGCAAGAACGACTGAGCTTGTTGATGGTGGGTACGATAGAACCTAGAGATGATTATTTGCAAGCTTTGGCTGTTTTTGAATTGTTATGGCAACGTGGTTTGGACATCAATTTGGTTGTTGTGGGTATGAGAGGTTGGCTGGTGGATGGTTGTATTGAGCAGCTTGAAAATCACCCTCAATCGATGCTCAAACTTTTTTGGCTTGACAGTGTTAATGATGAGTATTTGCAAATTATTTATCAGGCGGCGGATTGCTTTATCGATGCAAGCGAGGGTGAGGACTTTGGTTTGCCTGTTAAAAAGGCTGTGCAAAATGGGTTACCACTCATCGTTCGTGACTTGCCATTTTTTCGAGAAATCGCAACTGAGTATGCACACTTTTTTCAAGGGCATTCCACTAATGATTTGGCCGATGCAATTGAGCAATGGGTCAAGCTGCATGCAAAAAATCTGCACCCGACAACAACCTGCATGAAATGGCTTTCTCGGAAAGAAAGTGCTGCTCAACTTATCAGCTTAATGGATCTCAACTGAAAAATGATTTGTGCTGGCCACAAACCGCACAGAAACTGCTCTTGACACCGCCACTGGCAAAACAGTGATGCGGACCTTCAGTGCGCCCATTTAATTACACAGGACGAGGTCAAGCGCCTTAGTTTTTGATCCCAAAGTTAGTCCAACACTTTGCGTACAAAGCAGAAGAAATTGAGTTGGTCTTGGCCTTTTTGGCCCACGGCTTCATGCCGCAGTTTTCACTGACCATGTTGTTGAGACGCTACATCCAACGCTCTGGGTGCTGCCACAGTCGTTAGGGTCGTTGTTTGTTTGCAATGACCGCTTTTGCCACTGAAAGCTGGTATTGAGCAATAATAGTCAGGTGATTAACTTTACAGATTACCTCTTGATTGTCAAAGCTAGCCGCCAAAGTCAATGGCTGGCTAGCATTTTTGTCGGCTTTTTTATCGTTCAATTTGGTCTTTTGACGAGCACTTCTGCGATGGCTCAAACCGATGCAGCTGGTCGCATCATGTTTGTTGTTGGTTCCGCCACTAAGCATGTCTCCACAGGTGTGGAACAGCCTATTGTGAAAGAAATGTTGGTGGGTCAAGGCGACAAATTGCGCACCGGCAATGATGCTCACATTTACATCCGTATGGCCGATGGGGCCCTGCTGGTGATGCGTCCTCAATCGTCACTATCTGTTGACCTTTGGAAATACAACCCTGAAAAGCCAGAACAATCGCAGATCAAATACACGTTGCATTCTGGACTCAGTCGATATGTGTCTGGCAGGGGGTCTCAGGCCGCCAAAGATCAATTCAGATTTAACACGCCCTTAGCCGCTATCGGCGTTCGCGGCACAGACTTCACCGTACTCGCCGCGCCACTGCTCACTGAGGTTTCTGTGCGTTCGGGCGGTGTAGTAGTTAGTGGATTTGGTGACAGCTGTAAAAAAGATGCCATTGGGCCTTGCGAAGGTCAAGGTGCGGCAGAGCTGTTTGCCAGCCCAACGGCAGGTTTTCTTCAGCTCAAGGCTGGAGAGCCCCGACCTCGAATCGTCCCCCCTAATGGCAAATCTGGTCCCGACCAAAAAGGTCCTGCCCTCAATGGTGAACCTTTGGCCAAAGAAGACGATGAAACTTCTAACTCAACAAACTTGGTCGCTACCAAACGCGAGGCCCGTGCTACTGAAGCCTTAGCTCAAAACGCCGCTCAACCCGCACTACCGCCTGCTGTTGCTGCTTGGGGGCGCTGGGGTGGGTTAGCGACAGATGCCATGGGAGCTCAAATTGTGACTTCACTGGTCTCGGGCCGTGACCTTGTGGCCATCAATTCTTACTATGTTCTGGCCAAAAACCCCGGCATCATCAGCTCAATTCCAGAGACTGGACAGGGCAACTTCAAACTCATTGGCCACGAAGGCATCATCATCAATACACAAACTGGGGTGATTGAAAGCACAAAAGCGGTTGATGGGAATTTGATCATCGACTTTGGAAAAAAACGTTTTCAAACAGAGCTCAAACTACAAGGTGCTGGACAAAACATCCAAATCGGTTCGACTGGCACTGTTGAAGCAGGTGGGGTGCTTCTTTCCGACCTTTTTGTTTCACCGACCCTGGTTCAAGGGCTTGTAGGCGGGGCCAATGCTGGTCAAGCCTCCTACATTTACAGGCGACCATCTTCAGCCAATGGACCAGATCTTTCAGGCGCTACCAACTGGAGTCGCTGAGAGCCTTGTCCCATAGCGCAAGTCTATGACATGAACGAGCAGCGTATTTGTAATGGCTTTGCGCCAGCCCGGCGGCACATTGGCATTGAATCAGGCCAAGCACGCGTGGAAGATTGGGGCACACTGTTTCCAGTTACCTGTACCGCTGTTGGCGCGTGCGTCAACAGTGTTAGCAAATTTCAAGCGGCAGCCAAGAACTTTTCATACGACATATTGGATGGTGAAGTTGCCGCGCCCACCACCACGGTAACCCCGCTCATCAAGGTGGGGGATTCATTGTGAACAAATGCACCCTCATGGTGGGCTTTAAAGCAATGCTGGCCATGAGCCTGGCGCTTACGGTCAGTACTGCCATGAGCAGCCCTGACGAGCCCTTCCAAGAAGAGCTCATGGACCTGGTCATCCAACAATGCCAAGCCGGGGACAACAAACAAGTCCAAGCGATCAGTCAAGCCATCCGTGATCAACTGTCTCCACCGCCAGAGATCTTGGCCTTACTCGCGCAAATTGAGCAAACCAACTGTTTGGGCCCCACACAAAAACCAACTGATCGCTCTTACACCGAACTGGCGATCGCTATGGGGTTTGACGACAACATCAACCTTGGCATCAAAGCCGACAGCATCACCCTTGGTTCGGCCAGCAAGCCCATCACCTTTCTGTTGGACAGCGACTACAAACCCAGCAGCAGAGCCTACTTGTCAGCTAGCGCTACTCGGCAATTCATCACAGACAACGGCTGGACCCTGCAAGGCTCCATGGGGCTGAGAAAAATCAATAACTACAGTCCGCTGGATACCGTCGGTTACAGCCTGAATGGGCGCTACGCTCTCAAGCCCATGGGTACTACTTCACATGTGCAGATTGGGTGGTCTCAATCGTGGCTAGCTGGCACCGTCTACCGCCAATTACCCACGTTAGAGTGGGAAAGCTCCTTGGGCAACCCTAAGCAGCCTTGGGTCATCAACGGGCAAATACAGCAACCAAATTACCCAACGCAATCATCGCAAGACGCGAGAATTGCTCTGCTGAGTCTGACCCGATACGTGCGTTGGCAACCTCTGGGACTGCTGTCCGTGGGCGCTGGCCTGATCAATGACCAGGCTCTCAAACAACGCGCAGGTGGAAACCGCCAAGGCCAAACGATCCAAGCTTCAGCCCAGCACGATCTGCCTCAAGGCCAAATACAAGCTCAGTGGAGTCAAACACTCTGGATAAGTGCACAGGATTTTTTTCCAGGTCTCGTGGACGAACGGCGACAAAACCGAACCAAGCAACTGACACTGACCTACCAAAGAAAACTCAGCGCACAAATCAGCTTTTATGCGCAATACCAACACAGAACCGCACAGGACACAGTGCCCTTGTATGCGCACACCTCAAACGACCTTGTGGCGGGATGGGTTCAGCAATGGCGGTGAGTCTTCTTGCGCAAGGCGGTTGAGTTCGTCGGGGCGCAGCACCCGCAAGCCCTGCAGGTCCTTTTGAATCACCCCTTCGCGCATTAAACGATTCATCGACCTTGAAACAGTCTCACGGCTCGTGTTGAGCAAATTGGCCAAATCCAGCTGCTTAGGGGCCTTATGCACAAGCCAAGCGCCATCTGAACCTTTGACTTGCTCGTGCAACAACCATGCGCAAACCCGCTGAAAAGCATTGGGCAAGCTGAGCAAAACCCGCTCAACTGTCATCTCACGCACTTTGCCTGCCAAATGTGCCATCATTCGTTGGGCCATCAAGGGGTGTTTATAAAAAAGGTCTTGAGCCACAGCCAATGGGATCAAGGCCACCAAGCTGTGCTCGGTGGCCTTGATATAGGCCGTGCGCGGCAAAAGGTCGATCACACTCAACTCGCCAAAGAATGAACCAGGCGACAGTACTGTCAAACTGATCTCTTGGCCGTTGTAGAGCAAGTCGTAGACCATTAAACTGCCTTGGATAAGAACATACAGCCCATCTGAGACATCACCCTTATGACAGACCACTTCATCTGGTTTAAGGTTTCTCCAGCGTACACGTGATTCAAATGAGGCAAGAACAACATCCTCTACGTTATTGAAAAGGCTTAGATTTCTTAGTTGAAAATTGGTCATCATGTGTTCAACTACCTGAAACTGAAATTCAATGTTGCAAAAGTCCAACAACGTAAAAATTATCTCATGTGTGTGATGTGCATCACACAGTTGGCATAAGTATCTGTTACATTTTCATGAGCGACGTGTATT
>Ga0164294_10004745_pt1 | contig 11793 bp, 7 predicted proteins | sample GEODES005metaG_FD_111479 | JGI IMG/M metagenome (GOLD analysis project Ga0164294, IMG submission 111479) | Oligotrophic lake water microbial communities from Sparkling Lake, Wisconsin, USA - GEODES005 metaG | ecosystem: Environmental > Aquatic > Freshwater > Lake | place: USA: Sparkling Lake... | reverse complement strand
CGACGTCAACAAGGCCACCGGCACCGTGCTCGCCCATTGCGAGACCAGCAACGCCAACGGCACCTATGTCGCGGCGATACGCTACAACGACAAATATCGGCGCGTCGACGGGCAGTGGAAGTTCGCCTGGCGCGGCTATCAATTCCTCTACTTCGTGCCGGCCGAGGATTATCCCGGCGCGCTGCTGAAGGAAAAGCGCGTGTGGCGTTACGGCGACTGGCAGTCGGCCGATGTGCCGGAGCCGCTCGACACCTGGAAGGAATTCCGCGCGCTGGTGGAGAAGACGGCGGCATGACCGACTATCCGAGCGGCCTGTGGATTGCCGGCGAGGAAACCGCGGGCGCCGGGACGGTCTTCCAGATCGAAAACCCCGCGACGGGTGCGGAGTTCGCCGCCGTCGCCGGGGCCTCTCTCGCACAGGTGGACGCCGCCGTCCGGGCCGCTCACGACGCCTTTGCATCGGGCGTCTGGGCCGATGCCGAGGAGCGCGCCCGCGTCCTCCTGCGCATCGCCGACCTGATCGAGGAACGCCGCGGCCTGCTCGGTGAGCTGCTGATCGACGAGGTCGGCACGCCCGTCGATCTGGTCGACCCCCTGCAGGTGGGAACCCCCATCGCGCTGTTCCGGGACTATGCCGCCCGCGCCCGCATCGATCGCTCGATCGCGCTGGGACCGGACGGACACCAGGCGATGCCCAGCGAAAGCATCGTGCGCTTCGTACCCGTCGGTGTCGTCGCCGCGGTGACCGCCTACAATTATCCGCTGCTGCTGCTCGCGCTGAAGGTGGCCCCGGCGCTCGCAGCCGGATGCGCCGTCGTGGTGCTCTCCTCGCCGCAGACCCCGCTCGCCACGCTGGAGATGGGGCGTCTGATGCGCGACGCCGGCGTACCCGCCGGGATCGTCAGCGTTCTGGTCGGGGGCGCGGACATCGGCCGCGCGCTGACCGAGCATCCGTTGGTCGACAAGGTCAGCTTCACCGGCTCCGTCGGGGTCGGCAAGCATGTGATGCGTCAGGCGGCCGAAGGCCTGAAGGGTGTGACGCTGGAGCTCGGCGGCAAGAACGCCATGATCCTGATGCCCGAATTCGCGTTCGAATCCGCGATCGAGGCCTGCCACATCCGCTATCTGCGCAACGCCGGGCAGGGCTGCGCCTCGCCGACGCGGATCCTGGTCCACTCCAGCCGCATGGACAGCTTCATCGCCGCGACGAAAGCCTATTTCGCGACGGTCCGAACCGGCGATCCGCGGGTGAGCGGCACCCTGGTCGGTCCGCTGATCAGCGAAGCGCACCGCGACCGCGTCGAAGGCTATATCGATCGCGCGCTGGCCGCAGGCGCCCGGATCGTGGCCGGTGGCGGGCGGCCCGCGCTCAACCAGGGCTGGTATCTCAACCCCACCCTGATCGCAGGCGCCGACAATCGCTCCGAGCTCGCAAGCGAAGAACTGTTCGCGCCGGTCGCGATGGTCCTGCCCTACGAGACGCTGGACGAAGCCGTCGCGCTGGCCAACGACAGCGACCTCGGCCTCTCGGCCTTCGTTTTCGGCCCGCGCGAGCAGGCCATGGCGATCGCCACGCAGATCCGCGCCGGCACCGTCTACGTGAACGGCGGCGGCACGATCAGGCTGGATGCCCCGATGGGAGGATTCAAGCAGAGCGGCATCGGGCGCGAATATGGCGATTACGGCCTGTTCGAATATCTCGAGCCGCAGCACATCCAATGGTCGCTGTCGTAGGCTGTCGGTTCACCCAGTCGCCTCACATTCGCGCATTTCCCGGCGTCGATTTCCTACAAAAGAATAAAAGAAATATCAGAAACTTGCTCTCGTTAAGTTGAGGAAGTTGAGGGTTGCGAGCGATTCCGCTCAGGCCTCGAAATCCGCGCGCGGATTTCGAGGCCGTCCGGCGGCACGCGCCCGCCGGTCGCCCGACGCGGGCGACGGTCACGAAGGTAGATCGACAAATTCAAAAAGCCGGAGCGACAGAAATCGTCCCGGCCCTGGATTTAGGAATCAACGAGAACATTTCAAGACTTCGTTAAATCCTGCTTCAGCCCTATCCGAAGTAGGTTCCGCCGTTCACGTCGATCACGGTCCCGGAAATGAAGCCCGCCCCCGGCGAACAGAGGAACGCCAGCGTCGCCCCCATCTCCAGTGGGCGCCCGGCACGGCCCTGTGGATAAAGCGCGGGATCGATGCCCATCGCCTCGGCCATCGGCGTGTCGATCGACCCGGGGGCGACCGCGTTGACCAGCACGTTCCGCTTGATGCCCTTGAGTGCCAGCCATCGCGTCAGGGAATGCAGGCCACCTTTCGATGCGGCGTAATGCGGCCCGCACTTTATGCCGCCCATCCGGCCGGAAACCGATCCCGTCAGCACGATGCGGCCGCCGCCGGCTTCGATCATGGCCGGCATGAACGCACGGGCGAGATTGATCGGGCCGCGCACGTTGACGCCGATCACCCGATCGAACGCCTCGTCCCAATCGGGATCCGTCCAATCGTCGAGCGGGCTGATCCCGGCCGTATCGACCACCGCCCAGACCGGCCCGATTTCCCTCGCCAGCGCATCGACATCGGCGCGATCCGATACGTCGAGACGGAAGTAAGGCGCGGACGCAATCGCATCGGGCAGTCGATTCTTCAGATCGGATGCCTCGATTCGATCGGCGAGGATGACGGTCGCCCCCTGCCCGATACAGACTTCCGCGGTCGCGCGGCCGATCCCGCCCCCCGCCCCGGTGATCAGAATCGTCCGTCCGTGCAGGCTGAAAGGTGTTTTCAGCTGGGTATCAAGTTGCGAAAAATCCAAGAACTTTCCCCTCCAGGCCGTGCCGCTGGCCCTGTGGCCGCAAAAAAGCACTTGCGAAGAATGTTTATAACTATATGCATCGTTGTCATAGACCCACAATGGGCTGATTGGGAGGACTGCATGAACTTGCGCGCAACCGGTGTAGCATTACGCGTAGCGCTTTATTCCGGTACGATCCTGGCTGCCGCGACGCCTGCCTTCTCGCAGGCCACGCCGGAAGCCTCCCCGGCAACCAATGCGGCGCCCGCAGCGGCACTGACCGGCGGCCTTGAAGAGATCGTCGTGACCGCGCGCAAGCAGGTCGAAAATCTGCAGAACATCCCCGTCGCCGAGACGGTGCTCTCCGCCAAGCAGCTCCAGAATTTCGGCGTCACCTCGATCGAGAAGATGTCGAGCCTGGCACCGCAGCTGATCATCGGCCGCTCGGGCGCCGGCAATGGCGCGAGCATCGGTCTGCGCGGCGTCAGCGTCGCCAACTCCAGCGTCAGCATCGAACAGTCGGTCGCGACGGTGATCGACGGCGTCTACTACAACGGCGGTCGCGCACTGAACGAAGGCCTGTTCGATCTGTCGCAGGCCGAGGTGCTGAAGGGCCCGCAGTCGCTCTTCTACGGAAAGAACACGACCGCCGGCGTCATCTCGCTGACCACCGCGAACCCGACGCGTACCTTCACCGGCATGGTGCGCGGCAGCTATGAGATCAACGCCAAACAGCCGTCGGTCGAGGCGTTCGTCTCCGGCCCGATCAGCGATACGCTGGGCTTCCGCGTGGCGGGCCGCTGGACCAAGCAATATGGCGCGCTGTTCACCAACATCAATTCGGCGCACACCGATTTCACCGCCGACAATGCCACCGGCCGCGTGAACCCGCACCTGGTGCCCGAGACCGAGCACAACATGCCCGGCGAAAAGAGCGCCATCGTGCGCGGCACGCTGCGCTACGAGCCGACCTCGAATTTCTCGGCCACCGCCAAGCTGACCTACAACACCTACAGCTCGGCCTCGCCGAACGGGAACGTGGTCATCTCCTATTGCCCGCCGACCGGCGTGCCTTCGGATCCGACGGCACCCTGCGGCCACATCTTCAAGCTGACGCAGAATGCCGTGCCGGCCGACATTGCCGCCACGGACCCGCTGATGAACGTCCACGGCGGCAAGCCCTTCACCGAATATCGCTCGTTCTCGGCCCTCGGGAACCTGCAATATACCGGCGACAAGATCACGGTCAGCGTCCTGCCCGGTTACATCCGCTGGCGGAACAGCTTCCTGGCCGACTTCGACCATGTGAACAATTATCCGCTGACCGCCAACGCCCTCGGCGCCAAGCAGGGTTCGTGGACGGCCGAGCGCAGCGTCGACAATGCCTATTCGGTCGAGGCACGCGCCCAATCGAAGCTGGGCGGCATGATCAACTTTATGGTCGGCGGCTATTACCAGAACAACCATCTGGATTTCGCGCAGGATACGAACGCCCCCACCGGCTTCGAAAACTCCGCGGCGGCCGATCCCACCGATCGCTTCGTCTCGGTCCGCAAGCTTTCGCACACCTACGGCAAGACGCTGTCGGGCTTCGGCCAGGTGATGATCGACATCACCCGCACGCTGAACCTCACCGGCGGTGCCCGCTACACGCACGAGACGAAATCGTCGGTCTTCAACCAGCCCTACGTCACGCCCGGTGCGCAGGCGACCTACCTGATCACGTCGATCGGCGCCGACCAGACCTTCAACAACTGGTCGCCCGAAGCCACGATCACCTGGAAGCCGATCCGCAACGTCACGACCTATGTCAGCTACAAGACGGGCTACAAGTCGGGCGGCTATTCGATCAGCGGCCTGATCACCCGCAACACCAAGGTCACCGACCCGGCGTTCGAGCCCGAGGATACCAAGGGTTTCGAGGGCGGCGTCAAATCGACGCTGCTCGACAATCAGCTGCGCCTTAACCTCGATCTCTTCACCTACAAATATCGCAACCTGCAGGTCGATTATCTGGACTCGACGCTGATCCAGTTCTTCACGCTGAACGCCGCATCGCTCCGGACCCGGGGTGGCGAGCTTCAGATCGAATATGCGCCGCGTTCGGCCCCAGGGCTGCGGGTCCATAGCTCGATCGGGTTCATCGACGCCAAATATACCAGCTTCCCCTTCGCGCCGTGCCTTTCGGGCCAGACCGTCGCCCAGGGCTGCGTCTTCGGTGCGACGCCGAGCGGCTCGCGCTTCTCGCAGAACCTGGCCGGCGAACGTCCGCAGCAGGCTCCGAAGTGGACCGGTTCGCTCGGCATCGACTACGACATGGCGCTGCCGAACGACCAGAAGCTGCTCTTCTCGATGAACGGCCGCTATAGCAGCAGCTATTCGACCAACCCGTTCGTCAACTCGCAGCTGGCCTATCAGTTCGACCAGTCCCAGTTCGCGACGATCGATGCCAGCGTCCGCTTCGCGGGTTCGAAGGACCGTTGGGAACTGGCCGTCATCGGCAAGAACCTGACCAACCACTTCATCGTCACGACGGCGAGCAACGTGCCGTTCACGACCGGCTCGGTCCGTGGCGGTGTCCTCGATCCGCGCACCGTCGCGATCGAAGGTACGTTCAAGTTCTAATCCTGAAGTGAGAGTGGATTGGCCCGCCTGCGGGTGGGCCAGTCCCTCGCACCACCCTTCCGGGATGGCGGTGCCGAGCATCGCCTGAAGCCACCTTCCCAAGGGGGCGTGCAGATCGTGACCCGGCCGACCCAGCCCCTCTCCGACACCACCGATCTTCGAGGCAATGCCTGGAACGCGGGTGCCTTCGCGCCGTTCGCCTACCCCGCCTTCGCCATGATCTGGAGCGCAAGCTTCGTGGCGAACTTCGGCACGGTGATCCACACCATGGCGGCGGCCTGGCTGATGGCCCACCTCGTCGCCTCCCCGGTGCTGGTGACGCTGGTGCAGACCGCCACCTCGGCTCCCACGATGCTCCTCGCGCTGTTCACGGGAGCCACGGCCGATCGGTTCGGCAGGCGTCGGCAGATGCTGGCGGCGCAGGGGCTGGCGCTGGCGTCGGGCGTGGCGCTCACCTGCACGGCGCTGGAGGGCATTCTCACTCCGACCCTGCTGTTGCTGTTCGCCTTCCTGCTGGGCCTGGCGCAGGCCATCTATCTGCCCGCCTGGCAATCGTCGATCGGCGAGCAGGTCCCGCGGCCCGTGGTTCCGTCCGCGATCGCGTTCAACGCCATCGGCCTCAACACGGCGCGCTGCGTCGGACCGATGCTCGGCGGCCTCATATTGGTGCTGTTCGGCCCGCCCATGGCGTTCGGGCTCAACACGCTGGGCTTCGCGTGCGTGCTGGCGGCGCTTTGGGCATGGCGGGTGCCTGTGGCGGCCGACACGGCCCGCAGCGAGCCCTTCTGGACATCGCTTCGCGCCGGGCTGGGCTACGGCTTCTCACATCTGCGGCTCCGGGCGACCTATGTGCGGTGCGCGCTCTTCTCGATTTGCGCCGTCTGCCCGTTCGCCTTCCTGCCGCTCATCGCACGGGACCTGATCGGCGGCGGCGTCGGCCATTATACGATCGTCCAGAGCATGTTCGGGATCGGCGCGGTGCTGGCCGGGGTCGCCCTCAATAGCCTCCGCGGTGCCGCATCGCTCCACCGCTTGGCCTTGTGGGGAAGCCTGCTGATCGGCGGCGCCATGATGCTGACGGGGGCTAACATCGCACCGTGGATCACGATCGTCTCGCTCTTCCCGGTCGGCGTGGCGTGGGTGGTGGCCTTTTCCGTGTTCAACATCGCTACCCAGATCGAGGCACCGCCCGCCATGGTCGGCCGCCTCCTCGCCATCTATCAGACCACCGTATCGCTCGGCCTGGCGCTGGGAAGCGCCCTGTGGGGCGAGATCTCCCACTTCATCGGCATACGCCTGACGCTCATCCTTGCGGGCGCCGCCTGCGTGGCGATCCAGATCATTTTGAGCGGGAGGCTGGGCATGGCGGACGGGGACGGCCTTGCTAAGCGCCCCGCAGGTTCAGAGACCCCTTAGAGGATGCGAGATTAGGTAAGTGGCGGAGCGGGAGGGATTCGAACCCTCGATACGGTTTTGCCGTATACTCACTTTCCAGGCGAGCGCCTTCGACCACTCGGCCACCGCTCCGCATTGCTCTGGAAGCGCTGCGCCCTAGCCATCCGGGAGCGCTTCCGCAAGCCGGTGGAACGTGGCACGTTGCGCATCATGAACGCTTCCTCTCTTCACGCCCCGGCGCTGCTGGCCGGCGCCGCCCTGCTCCTCACCGCAGCCGCCCCACCGCCCAAGCCCGTGACGCCGACCAGCGTGATCGCCTCGGCCCCTGCCTCCGCGTGGCGGGAACTGCCGGCAGACGATCTGATGGTCATGGATCTGAAGGGCGGCGGGCAGGTCGTCGTGCTGCTCGCGACGCGCTTCGCTCCTGCGCACATCGGCAATATCAAGACGATGGCGAAGGCCGGCTATTATGACGGCCTGTGGATCGAGCGGGTTCAGGATGGCTATGTCGTCCAGTGGGGCGATCCCGATGCGAATAAGCCGCAGCCTGCAGGCGTTAAGCCGCACCTTCCCGCCGAATATGATTTCCCCGCCGCCTCGGTGCCGATCAAGCCGTTGCCCTTCCGCGATGCCTATGCCGCGAAGGTCGGCTGGTCGGGCGGGTGGCCGGTCGCGTCCGATGGCAAGGCGACGTGGCTGACGCATTGCTATGCGATGGTCGGCGTCGGGCGGAACCTCGCGCCCGATACCGGCGACGGCGCCGAGCTCTATGCGATCATCGGCCAGCCCGCCCGCGCGCTCGACCGCAACATCACCGTCGTCGGCCGGGTGCTGGCGGGCATGGAGCAGATCGCCGGCCTGCCGCGCGGCACCGGCGACCTCGGCTTCTACAAGACGCTGGAGGAGCGGCTGCCGATCGTCCGCGTCCGCTTCGCCAGCGATATCGCACCGGCCGAGCGCCCGCGTTTCGCCATGCTCGATACCGCGAGCCCTTCGTTCGCCGCCTGGCTGCACGTCAAGGCGAACCGCAAGGACGATTTCTACATCCGCCCTGCCGGCGCACTCGACATCTGCAGCGCGCTACCGCCGGTGAAGCCGCTCCCTCGATAAGCAATTGCGCCCGGGCAGTGCCGCCCTTATACGCGCCGACACGGCGGCTCCGCATCGGGGCCGCTTTTCTCGTTTCGGAGCCTTTCCGCACGTTTTTTGCCTTTGAGGAGTGTGTGCCATGACGATCACCCCACTGATGCCGGTTTATCCGCGGTGCGGCGTGCGTCCGGTGCGAGGCGAAGGTGCCTATCTCTTCGGCGAGCGTGGCGAGAAATATCTCGATTTCGCGGCGGGCATCGCGGTCAATATCCTCGGCCACGGTCATCCGGCGGTGGTGAAGGCGATCGCAGAGCAAGCCGCGACGCTGATGCACGTCTCGAACCTCTACGGCTCGCCCCAGGGTGAGGCGTTCGCGCAGGCTCTGGTCGACAAGACTTTCGCCGATACGGTGTTCTTCACCAATTCGGGGGCCGAGGCGATCGAATGCGCGATCAAGACCGCACGCCGCTATCACTATGCCAACGGTAATCCCGAGCGGCACCGCATCATCAGCTTCTCCAACGCCTTCCACGGCCGGACGCTCGGCGCCATTTCGGCGACCGATCAGCCGAAGATGCGCGATGGGTTCGAGCCGCTGCTGCCGGGCTTCACCGTGCTGCCGTTCAACGATCTCGAAGCCGCCAAGGCGGCGATCGGCCCCGACGCGGCGGGCTTCCTGCTGGAGACGGTGCAGGGCGAGGGCGGCATCCTGCCCGCGACGCCGGAGTTCCTCAAAGGCCTGCGTGCCCTGTGTGACGAGCATGGCCTGCTGCTGATCCTCGATGAGGTCCAGTGCGGCTATGCGCGCACCGGCACCTTCTTTGCCTATGAGCAATATGGCGTGACGCCGGACATCATGGCGGTGGCCAAGGGCATTGGCGCGGGCTTCCCGCTCGGCGCCTGCCTCGCGACCGAGGAAGCGGCCAAGGGCATGGTCTTCGGCACGCACGGATCGACCTACGGCGGCAACCCGCTGGCGATGGCCGTGGGCGAGGCCGTGCTGGCGATCGTCGGCACCGACGACTTCCTCGAGAATGTCCGCCGCACCGGCGATCGGCTGCGTTCGAGCCTCGAGCAACTGATCCCGAATCACGATCACCTGTTCCAGGAGGTCCGCGGGCTCGGCCTGATGCTCGGCATCAAGCTGAAGCCGAGTGCCGAGGCGCGCGATTTCGTGGCGCATCTGCGCGACAATCACGGGCTGCTGACGGTGTCGGGCGGCGATAATATCGTCCGCATCCTGCCGCCGCTGAACATCGAAGACAGCCACATCGCCGAATGCGTCGAGAAGCTGTCGGCCGGCGCACGCAGCTACAAGGTGAGCGAAGCGGCCTGACCAACCCCGTTGATGGGATTGATTGAGATGAAGAGGGACTTTCTCGATCTCGCCGATGCGGGGCCCGATGCGCTCCGGCTGATGCTGGCCGACGCCGCCTCCCGCAAGGCGGCGCGCGCTGGCTGGCCGAAGGGCAAGGTCGATGCCGATGCCCCGCTCGCCGGCTACGTGCTGGCGATGATCTTCGAGAAGAATTCGACGCGCACCCGCGTCTCGTTCGACATCGGCATGCGGCAACTCGGTGGCACCACGCTCATCCTAGACAGCGGCACCAGCCAGCTCGGGCGCGGAGAGACCATCGCCGACACGGCGCGCGTGCTCTCGCGCTACGTCGATGCGATCATGATCCGCACCGACGATCACGCCAAGGCCGAGGAGCTTGCCGCGCACGCCACTGTGCCCGTGATCAATGGCCTCACCGACAAGAGCCATCCGGTGCAGGTCATGGCCGACATGCAGACGGTGATCGAGCGCAAGGGCGCAGTCGAGGGCACGCGCTGGGCGTGGCTGGGCGACGGCAACAATGTGCTCAATTCGATCATCGAGGCGGGCAGTTTGCTCGGCTTCGACGTCGCGGCGGCGACACCTGAAGGCTATGATCCCGATCCCGGCATGATCGCGGACGCCCGGGCCCGCGCGGGCAACCTCCCCCCGCTCCTGACGCGCGACCCCAAGGAGGCAGTCGCCGGCGCCGACATCGTGGTCACCGACACCTGGGTTTCGATGGGCCAAGCCCACGCCGAGGAAAAGCTCGCCGCTCTCGCCCCCTATCAGGTCGACGAAAGCCTGATGGGCCAGTCCAATGGCGGCAGCGTCTTCCTCCACTGCCTGCCCGCCCATCGCGGCGAAGAGGTGACCGACGCGGTGATCGACGGCCCGCAGTCCGCGATCTGGGACGAGGCCGAGAACCGGCTGCATGCGCAGAAGTCGGTGTTGTTGTGGTGTTTGGGCAAGCTCGGCTGAGGTTAGCGGGATCTTTTAGCGGCCGGAGAAGCGCGGCGATCTCTTCTCACGGAAGGAAGTGACCTCCTCGACGCGGCCCTTGGTCGTCAGCAACAGCGCGAACAATTCACGCTCCAACAATCGGCCCTGCCCAAAGGCAGGTCGGAATTGTCCAGAACGGCGCGCCTCATGCCCCAAACCGCGATGCGGAGGTTTTCAAAATTCCGACGAGTTCGCCATCTTCTAACAAGCCGTTGTTCGGCTTGGCCTGCGGGTTCCATTTGTGCATCAGCCTGTCCGCCGCGAAAGCCGAGATCAAGCGGGTGGGCCTGTGTGGCCCGAACTCCGTGGACGTGGTTTGCGCACATCGCTAGTTTGCGGGGACCAGCACCCTATCGGACTGCTCATGACAGAAGATAGGCCGGCTTGAGGACTCGCGCCGGTCGCGCTGTTAACGTGCCCCAGAAGCGCAATGACGTTCAGAGGATATGCACCGCCTTGGTCGACATGTGCGCCGCGACGCCCTCGGGGCCGTCCTCGGAGCCGAAGCCGGAGTCCTTCCAGCCGCCGAAGGGCGCGTCGGGCCAGGACAGGCGAACGCCGTTGATCGCGACCATGCCCGCCTCGATCGCATCGCCCAGCCGGTTCTGGCGGCGGCCATTCTCGGTGAAGCAATAAGCGGCGAGGCCGTAGGGTAGCCGGTTCGCTTCGGCGATCGCATCCTCTTCGCGCTCGAACGGGTGGAGCAAAGCGATCGGGCCGAAGGGCTCGTCGGTCATCGCCCGTGCATCGAGCGGCACGTCGGCCAGCGCGGTCGGGCGGAAGAAGTTCGCCTGCGCATCGCCCTCGCGCCGACCGCCCGAAAGCAGCCGCGCGCCCCGCGCCTCGGCATCGGCGATCATCGCTTCCATCGCCTCGACCCGGCGGGGATTGGCGAGCGGGCCCATCTGCGTGCCCGATGCCAGACCGGAGCCGATCTGCAGCCGCTCGGTGCGCTCGGCGAAGCCCTTGGCGAACGCCTCGTAGATGCCCGCCTGGACGTTGAAGCGTGTCGGCGCGACGCAGACCTGGCCTGCGTTGCGGAATTTGTGGGTGACGAGGATGTCGAGCGTCTTGTCGAGATCGCAATCGTCGAACACCAGCACGGGGCCGTGGCCGCCGAGCTCCATCGTTGTCCGCATCATCGTATCGGCGGCGAGGCGGGCGAGATGCTTGCCGATCGGCACCGATCCGGTGAAGCTCAGCTTGCGCGTGACCGGCGAGGCCAGCAGGTGGCGCGAGACGACATCCGGCACGCCGAACACGCACTGCGCGACATCGCCGGGCAGGCCCGCATCCTGGAAGCAGCGGAACACCTCTACGGCGGCACCCGGCGTCTCTTCGCTCGGCTTCAGGATGATCGAGCAACCGGCGGCGAGCGCGGGGGCGAGTTTGCGCACCACGTTCATGACCGGGAAGTTCCAGGCGCAGAAGGCCGCGACCGGGCCGATCGGCTGCTGGAGGACAAGGCTGCGCGTGCCCGTCGGGCGTTCGAGAACGCGGCCGTAGATGCGCCGGGCTTCGCCGGCATGGAATTCCAGCTGGGCGGCAGCGGCGGCCACTTCGCCCTTGGCCTCGG
>Ga0164294_10004743_pt1 | contig 11797 bp, 17 predicted proteins | sample GEODES005metaG_FD_111479 | JGI IMG/M metagenome (GOLD analysis project Ga0164294, IMG submission 111479) | Oligotrophic lake water microbial communities from Sparkling Lake, Wisconsin, USA - GEODES005 metaG | ecosystem: Environmental > Aquatic > Freshwater > Lake | place: USA: Sparkling Lake... | reverse complement strand
GCATAGATCGAAGGCTCACTCACCCCATGCCGCTTGGCGACTTCAACTACCGGGGATTTATCCGCCTCTTGCAATATTCGAACGATCTGCTCGTCCGTAAATCTCGCTCGTTTCATCACTGCTTCTCAGGTGTGAGGAGCCATTATCTCTAAATCCTACTGGCTCGAAAATATCAGGACAGGTCATTAGTAAGACGTGACTTAAATTAAAGTCAGGAAATTTTTTCCAATAATTTTCTAAATCGACTATTTTCATTTCAGTATCCTGTTCAGAAAAGTGTCTAAGCCATCAAACAAAGGCCTAAGTGAATCGTTTGCAACTATTACCCCGATCGTAAAACGTGGCGACATACTGCCACTGCTGCCCGCAAGCCGGCACCAACCATTACAGACAAAATTGCAGTAAAACGCCTATTTTTTTCCCTAAGGCGGCGGCAGCTATCAAAATTGATAGGTAATTAAAGAAATCTAAAGCTAGTTAAAAAATGAGATTTTTTTGAACTATTTTTGAAGAAAAATATTTCGTGCAAGTAAAAAATGCAGAAAGTAGCTCTTCGTTTAGAAGATTATTCTGATTGTTGATAATCTTCGCTCTTCAACAAACCAGTACGTAACCAGTAAGGACACACATTACAAACCTGTGCCAATATTTTCATATTCTGCGAGTCAGGCAGTGACTCGCCTTCGAGCCATCTGTACACAGCTGCAAGAGATATATTTGACTCTTTATCCATGCTTAGGAAGGCTGATCGTAATTGTGTCGGGCTGTTTGACTTGAGTCCGACATTTTTCAGGCTTGAATTAAGACGTAACTTAAATTCATTTCTCTCTTTGAATGTTAGATGTGCTGACATTATTCACCTCAACTTGAAGAAAATCAATTTCTAAGCAGCAGCTCATAACGTATCAGGGTAGAGGGCTACTGTACAAAGCGAATACGAAGCGCGGCAAGGTCGATGCCAGACGCAACGAACACATACTCTTGACCTGCAGTAAGTTTTACTGGAGTGCATAGTGCATTTAATGAGATCAAATCATTTTGACGAAATGGTGAGCATTCATCTATTTGACACTGGCGTTTAAAAACTTCATATAAATCGCTGATTGATGAGATCGCAGCATCGCGTCCCAATGCGTAATTAAGTAGTTGTGAACTTTCTTTGCTGACTCTGTTTAAACCAAACGTTGCGTGATTAAGCACATCAGAAAAATTACGTTTGCGTTTCTCAGAAAGAGTCTTTGCTTCGCCAATAATCAGTTGATGGCCTAGTCCATTTGAGCAGACTTTGTCTTCAAATGACCACGCATCCCCTTTAAAGGGCGCCTTCAGAATTTCTATTCCTAGTGCGACGCTCTCAAACAGTTGAGTAAATTGCTCTAGCGAGGTGGAGATATCTGGAGTGTGCGAAAATTTAAAAACTAGCTTCGGTTCTAAAAACAGCCGAGTGGAATTGTGCGTACTAAATATAACTTCGTCGTTCTTTGACTGCACAGTTCGACTTGCGTAGTGATGGCCTAGGCAGGCTTGTGGGTTATCCGATGATCGTCGAGTCGTTGATTCAGCGATGACCTTTCGCCCAACAGAATCAAGCCCGTCGGCTGTGTTTAGTATGTGTAATGCAGCCAGCGTTTGCGCTGCAGTTTCTAGCGTTAGGCCGAGTGTCGAAGCTTGGGGCACTATGGTTCGACGCATGGACTCAACTGATTTTATTGCATTCGCATACGAGTGTAATTTTGAAGACAATAACATGAGAGTAATCCGAAAACTAAACCTACTTCCAAATGATAGACGCAGCGTATTTGCTAATTCTCAATCAGTTTTAAATGTTTGACGTTAATTAATCTTTCAGATTTAAAAGAGGGGGAAGTTTTTTTCCGTCTGATTAAATATTCACGGACATAAACTTCCAGCCTACAATAAATTGGTAAAGATTTAACGTCAGCCTTTTTTAGCCCAAGCGTTGCACCATGCTTTTGCTGAAACCTGCTTGCCCGCAAATAAAGGGCAATTACCAGCGGCCGAACCAGCGGCGCCCTGATACAGAGCGCAATTACTGCAGGCCTGGCCAGCTGCGTACTTGGGTTGTTTTGATTTATCAACCTTGGTGGCGTCGGCTTTGTAGGCTAATGCCACTGCTTGAGGATCGCTTTCAGCAACTAAGTCTTGCGCGCTAGCTTTTACTCCAGCGCCAATGAGAAGACTTCCAGCCGCAGCGTTGAGCATGAATTGTCGGCGGTCGGATGAGAATTGAATAGTCGACATTTTCATACCAGACTCCAAGATTATTTAGTCTCAATATTTAATGAGGCAACGCTGCTTCCGCAAGCGGCACGAACTAGTTTGACTTCAGCGTCAAATTTCGGTGAGCTGAAGGTGAGTTGTTCTTCGGTAGTGAAGTCTTTGCTAACCGGCAGTGAATCAGAAGATTTCAATACGCGGAATTCGGCGATAGCCAACGATTGTTCTCCACAGTTGACAACATACTCACCCAATGCTTTTAACTCACCTAACTCAGGATATGAATTACGAGCGCCCGGGTCTTCCATTGAGAACAGCGCACGTACCTGAGTTAATGAGCGTTGATAATTTTTAGCATGTTGTGACTGAATTCCAGCAACTACTGTAGGGATAATAATAAAGTCTACTTGTGCATCAGCTAATTTTGAATCAACTACCGCTGCCTGGGAGAGAGTTGTGCTGCAGAACAAGAGGGTGGTTAATAGATTGCGTAGCATAAAAAAGTCCTTGAATAAGATAATTTTGGAAGATAGGTAAATTTGATTCACCGAATTACTAGTGGAAAAATGGTTAATTATTCGCTTTAGCACTGCGAGTTAACATGTCATCGCCGCAAACCTTGCTAACGATGTTGATGTCGTGTTGGATAACGGGTGTGTAGTACGACAAATCAGAAATATTTTTGGTACCTGCATCATCAGATTTGGAAGGCATGGTAGTGAGAACTTTGAACCCTGCGAGTGACAGCTTTTGGTCAGGGCATGAAACCACGTAATCAATCTGTTGGACGCCTAGATTACCCATGTCGTAAAACTCACGAAACTTAGTTTTACCGTTGACGGTGTTGTTTGCGACGATAGCCCAGTTGTTAATGGAGATATCCAGCGCGACTATTTTTTCGCCATCGGCGATGGCTGCCGAGTTAGTGGCTGGTGTTGCAAACACAGCATTACTGGTAACAAGAAGAACTGAGAGGATGGCTTTGTTAAACATGGCAGGCTCCGGTAGGTAAAAGCTAATTCACTTATTTAATGAACGGAGTTTACCTGTTGAACATTCTTTGTCAAGAAAAAAGTAAACAATATTTAAAAATATTGAAAATATTCTCAAAATACCTATTTATATGTGTTCAAAATATGTACAAACAACAAAAATTATGTAATAATTACATTATTAGATGTAATTAAGTTATCGATTTTTCTTATCTTTCAACACAAACTGCGATAATTTTTGTATGTTAATTTTTTTATATAAGCAAAAATATAAACAAAAGTTATCTTCGGCCTTATCGTGAATGTGTTGGCGCAATTTATTGGATGCAAAGTTAATAATGGAATTAATAAATAAACATCAGTATGCAATTGGCGTCGTTGCTAGGCGCACTCAAACCAACCCAGAGACCATTCGTGTATGGGAGCGGCGTTATGAATTGATCGTTCCCGGTCGTAGTGATACGGGAAGGCGGCTTTACTCAGAGAACGATATTGCCAAGCTAACCTTGGTAAAGCGTTTGACTGAGTTAGGTCACTCCGTCAGTAGTTTGGCTAAACTATCCAATGACGAACTTCGAGATCGACTCAACGCATCCTTAGCTAGTGATCCAAGCAATAATTCAGACCAGCTATCTACCTTACATATTGTTTTTGCTAGCGATGCCTTGCGCCTTCGTCTTAGCCGCGAGTTGCTGATTCATGACGATATTACTGTCGTCGATTACCCGAATGAAAATACGTCTTCCATTATGGAGCCACGAGCAGATATCGTTATAGTTGATCTTGTGACCTTAAACGAGGAATCGCTCTCCGTTGTGCGTCATTACTTATCCGAGACAGGCTGTGAATCAGCATTGGTGATTTTTAATTACGGCACTAAAAAATCCATACTGGAGCTTGAGGATGCGGGTGTGGTTTGTTTAAGAGGATCAGTGGCCGCTGCAGAAATATATCGTGTTTGTCGTTCCATCAAACCGACTTTGTCTAATTCCAGGCTCTCACTAAACAAGACCGTAACATCACCTCGTTTTACTAATGAACAGCTTTCGCGCATCGCTGCTCTAACGAGCAAGATTGAGTGTGAATGCCCTAATCACCTTGCTGAGTTGATTATCAACTTATGTGCATTTGAGAAGTACAGTAGCGAATGCGCGAATGGAAATGAACAAGATGCACAACTACATTCTCAACTAAATCAGGCTGCAGGCGCTTCTCGCCTAATATTAGAAGAAAGCTTGGTTCGGTTGATGGAGATTGAAGGTATTGAAATTTGAAATTGATTGGTTTGAATTTCTAGATTTATCAGCGTTAACTGCATTGGTATCGATACTTGGTGAAACCGAATCAGGATATTTTTTTCACAAGATCGATCTACTACCTATTTGAGCAATGTGTTACGAACAGACGACTACTGCCTCGTTAATGAACAACGTTAAAGCCTATATTGGTTCTTAAATTCAATCTGTCCATTTACCGTAGCACAGGAAATCCCTGACTGCGGACATTGCTACGTCTTCGGATTGCACAGCTTGATTTGCTAAGTTTATGAAGCGCTGCTCGTCAACTTCTATGGAGGCCATTGACCAGTCACTGAAGTCACGGGTCGAAACAGCATTGAATCTTAAAAGAAGGAAATCAGCATGTCGTGGGTCACTTTCAATAACTTTAAAGAGTGAATTGACATTTGCTGCTGTGCCCTCAAGCACTTGAAGAAACCAGCCTGAATGCGAAATTAGAACCCCCGTAATGCCAACTTTAGGGTTGTTGCGCAGGCATGTAGCCATTAGTTTGTCGTTTTCTGCACCCTCTATCAGCGAACGGCTTCGATACACTAATTGAATGAGTTGTTGATCTAGGGCTTGTAGTGAATCGATGAAAGACGAAGTCATTTCTCATGCCTTTAATGTAAATTTTATACTAATACTCATTCGACCATTTAAGGCAGATTCGAGTAGGTCTACACTCACAAACTAGAGTGAGTGCCATTACATAGTGGTGCATTTGTCGATTGCTTACAGCCACAAAAATATACAGTTTTACTTTCTGTAGCTATAAATTCTAGAGGCGTCATATCAGTTCTTTTGTGCGAGGCATCACAAAAAGGTTGAGTCGCACTAAGCCCGCAAGTGCACCAGTAGTAAATCTTATCTTTAAATACATCGATAGGATAAGGCGCATTTTTGGCAGTTTTCATTTCCATCGTGATCCCTCGTAAAGGTAAAGAGAAGAACAGCTGATTAAATGTAAAATTTATTTCTACCCACGAAGATAGCATTTACACCATAAATTCTCGCAATACTCGCAATCCTCGAATTTCTTTTGATATGACGCTGCAAGTAATTATCTGCGGTAGAGATCAATCTGCGGCTGATCGGTTAGATCATCGCTAGTGTCTACATTTTAATTGGCATGCGTTTTGACTTACCAATCAGCCCTCAGTGAAGCTATTTTTGCGTCTCAACGTGCGTCAAGCGATGCAGTACCTGCTGACCCGATTGAGCAATGTTCTGCATGTTGGTTTCTAGTAATGCCATTTCTCTTAGCGTCTGAGCCAGCGCGCGGTACTTTGCAGCTTGACCCTCAATCGGAGTATCTGCAGTGCCAGAGGGTGCTTCGCGCAAGCTATCAACGGTCTGCTCCAAATCGCGATTCAAACTACTCAAGCGGCCGCTGGCATCCACCACTTTGTTCAAGATCTGATCGAGATCGGTCACCACCACATTAATGCGGTCTAGAAAATGGTTGAGGTCTTGCGCCAGCTCACCGAACTCATCTGCACCATTAACCTTTGCTCTGGGTGATAAGTCCATCAGACCCCTGGCCAATCTGGAGACAGTGTTGCGCAATGATAAGAGCGGTGCCATTCGAACTTTGAGCAGAAAGAAAAGTAGGATCGTGTGTAACAAAATCTTCAAGCTCAAGGCTCCGGCTGTCAGCCTTACCTCTGTCCACCAAGCAGACTCTTTTCGCTCAAGGTAACTGCCAACCTTAACAGTGCCTAACACATCTCCTACTTTCGCTTTGACGTGACAATTTAGACAAAACTGCTCAGCAGTGAGATTGACTGAAGATTTCAAATGTTCCCCGACTTTCCAATTGGGCTGTAAGCCTTTTACGTCCATCTTGAACGACTGCTTCATAGAAGCCACCGTCACATCAGCTGGAATCACAGCAATAGAAAGTCCCATATCGTCGTAGTTGCGATTCAGTATGGGGTACACAGTTTGAGCTGCCAAAGGCCCTCCAGAATTGAGCATGATGGACTTCACATCGTTGGCCAATTGCTGTGCTGCCAGGTCTACTCGGGCCTGCTCCTTACTGGCAAAGTCATATCGCACCACCGCATAACGAATACCCATCTCAACCGTAGCCACGAGCACAAGCAAAAGAAAAAAGTCTCGAATCATGTGAAACATGAAGGACTGCTCAAAAGGACTGCTTAGCGCTCCTGCTTTTGCCATATGACCTCTTAAAAGAAAGGGACCTAATGCCAGATGAAATCAGATGATAATTGTAATTCAACAATGAAGCGCTATGGATCGTAGTACTTTAAGCATAGTCGGACACAGGATCTAAGTTAAATTGTTAAAGTCTAAAATACCAACCTAATAATTAGATTTGAATTTCGGCGCACGACATGCACTTTAGAATTTTTCGTTCTTGGGAAGCTCTCATTTTCTGCATTAGGTACCTGTAGCAGGATCAGTATTGATCATTCTTGCAGGCGAAAAAGCAGGGCTGAATAATTCGGTCTTATCGAATCAGATAGTGATCAGTGTTGGCTTAATTATATGTAAGTATTTGCTCAAAATAATCCCTAGTATAAAAAAATAAAAAGCACATGAGTCAGTCAACTCAAGAAAGTATGCTGGGTTAATTTTTTTCTTAGTTATGTAATTTTTCTGCCAGCTATTTTTTTTATGCCTCGTCCTGATATAAAACCGTAATACTAATACGGCGATTACGGGGATCGGCCGGATTATTCGGAACGTACGGTACGGTATCCGAGACACCCTCGATGCGATAGAAGCGACTCGGTGGCAGGCCTGCTTCAGCAAGTAAACGGCGCGTTGCTTCTGCTCGCATGCCTGATAGAGACCAGTTGCTATTGACGCCATCGTCATAGGCCAAGCTATCGGTATGACCACGCACCGCAACCTTGTTCGGCATAGACACGAGAGATTTGGCGACCTCACGAATTAAGGTGAATGCCTTTGCTTGCATCTTGTTAGTACCCAGACCAAACATAGAAAAATCGGCCTTGTCTATGATTTCGATTCGCAGACCATCTTTTTCGCGAACGAACTTAACCTGATCGTTGATTTTTTCTAACTCTTTGTTCATAGCGAGGCTTCGTTTGACCTCTTGTTCCAGCTTATCGAAATTTTTCTGATCGGCTTCAGCGGCGATTTTTGCGCGCTCTTCAGCTGAAATTTCATCCGGATTTTTATTCTTGGTTTCGTCTTTGTTATTACCGTCGCCGGATTGCGTGCCTGCTTCTGATCGCGGTGTTTCTCGTTTGAGGAAACTAGTGGTTTTACCCGCATACGGCATGGCATCGCTATCCATCACAGAAAAGCCGCCAATCAAGCCACCAGGACCTGGGCGATCCGACATGGCTACGGCGCTATGCGAAGTGGGTCGGAAATAGTCGGCGATACTTTTTTTCTGAGAATCATTTGTAGCACCCAGTAGCCACATGAGTAAAAAGAAGGCCATCATGGCCGTCATCATGTCTGCCAGCGCAATTTTCCAGGCACCTCCATGCGCACCCGCATGGTCGGCATCCAACTTTTTCTTTTTGATGATCGGCGCTGGGCCAGCAGGCGCAGGCTCTGCCTCATCCTCATCCTCAGCGCGTGCCGCGTCAGGATCGACGTACTCTTCTGGTGGCACGTTTTCTTTTATTTCTTCGTTAGCCATTAAGTCTGCCAGTAAAAACTAGCCGGCTTTAAGGTCGACTTTCCAGTTTGGAGATCAGAAGCTTAATTAAGTTTCTGCATTTTTTTTGTTCACCCAATTCACAATAACATGGTGGATGGTGAATAACGGAAGTTATCTTTATTGGTAAAAAAATATCAGGACAGGACACGACCAACGCATAAACCCAAATACTTAAATAGTTCAGCGGAGCAATTCAAGACATACAGCAGCTTTCAAACCAAGCGAACGCTAGCTCACACATCAAATGGCAACATAAAATTAGATTTGTTTTTTTTGAAATAGAAGACATTTCAGCGATAGCAAAATCACACATCACCATAGTCTGTAGTTAAAGCAATATAAATTAGTATTTGAAAAAAATAGTAAATAAAATTTGACTTGTAATTATTTTCTGATAATGATGAATATGCATATACCTAAAAAGACGTTTGTTTGTTTGGAAAGATAAAACGATGAGTGATAACGAAACTAAAGGCGATCTTTTTTTGGGTAAGGGTGTCCTTGCCCATTGTGTTGCCTTCGTACCTGGACGTGCTGTTGTAAACGGAAAATTTGATGGCGCCATTGATGCAAAAGAATTAGATGTGCAAGTAGATGGTGTTGTTTCAGGTACCACGCAAGCATCGGCAATTTCTGTTTCTGGTCAATTAAACAATTCTGTTCATGCAACTAACACTTTGGTGATAGGTAGTACAGGTCGAGTTAGAGGTGACATCAGTTACGGCAATCTGGAAATTGCTAGAGGTGGTGAAATTTTGGGAGAGATGAAAAAGTTTTAGGTCTGGCTGATAAGGAGACGCTGGAATGACGAATGGTCAACTAAGATTTATTTTTTTAAAAACACCGCAGATTAGGCATCGTTTTAGCTCTAATAATAGCCACCAGATTTATCCCGTGATTCAACATGAAATTTATCATGCAAAAATAGTTGGTGATAGCTATGAGTTTTTTGGTCGTTCGTTTTCAGGCATGGTCAAAATAGATGATTTTAATCTTGCCATTAGAGAGGGTTATGTGTCGATCGTGCTTGAGTCTTAAAAAATGAAAGACGTGCATAAAAAAATCATGTTAACCCTTGCATCACTGCAATACTCATTAAATTAAGTTCTTTTTTAAACAAAACTAAAATACAGGCGAAATTTTTATTTTACAAATCACACCTCATGCCATCGCTGGAGCAAACAAAAACGAAAAGTTCACTCACCGCGATTCACTCGTATGAGCTTTCTCGTCTTGAGCTGTTGCCACTAGCAACAATGATTGCAATCTCATCTGAACTAACTGCCGCCATACACACGTTACGAATTTCTAAAGAGTATGCAGATGAAACCTTTCACCGAAATCAAGCTGCGTATTATTCAAATTTAAAAATAACTACGCTCGAACGTACAAATCAAGTAAACAGTCAGGTTCGTTATGCTATTGCTTCAATAATGCATTGTATTTACAAAGCATATGAAGTTGATGGTCTGCAAAATGAATTGATTACAACTACCCTTAATTGGGTACGGGATTGCATTGCCAAATCTCAGACTTGAAAAGGCTTAGTTTTAATTGGTAATTAACCTGTACCTATATTCATTTTGGCTTTTAATAGAAATTTCTGAGCCCTGAACTAATACGAATCAAATATGTTTATTTTAGGTCTTTTAGTTTTGTAAAAGTTTCTTCTGACGCAGGGTCTGTGCCTGTAGTTCTGAAGTTTTTATCTCTTTATCGTCCCAAGTTCTAGCTCTAGTTTGGCTCGGTGTTTTACGAAAATTCACCAGCGCCTGAGAAAAGTAGTAACTACAAAAAAATCCGCAACACAGAAATTCTAGGACGCAGTATCCATTTTTGGTACACCCTACCAAGGCAAGAAAAAAAGCCACTAAACAGTGGCTTTGAATGATGTTGCTCCTGCTTTTAGTTAGTTGAAGTCGTTTTAGTTTCAGCAGGCGTTTTGCTGGTCTCAGCTTGCTTGCTATCTTTACCAACTTCTACGCTGGCTACTTTGTCAGCAGTTGATGACGATTTAGCTGACTTCATTTTACTGCCGCAATCATTAGCCAGTGTAAATGGGCTCAGTGCGAGCAAGACTACCAGTGCGAGATATTTCACGGTCACCTCCTTTTTTGTGGTTGAGAAAACTAATCTGTATTAGATGCCAAGTAACTTCTTTGCTTCGCCTAATGCTTTCATTGACTCGGAGTGCTTTCCATCTGCATGCGCTTTCTCTCCATCAGCCCTAAGAGCCTTTACTTTGGCTAGGTCAGCGCCCGCTATTTTGGTGCTGGTCAGTGCCGCATCAATGATTTTCATCTCATTTGGGCAGTTGTGGGCAATGGATAAGTTACTCACACAGAAGAGAAGCATAGCTGCTAAGTACCTCATAGGTATCTCCAGTGTTGTTAATCAAAACTACCTAAATATCTTACTCCAGAAAATAGGCCTTTGCTTTCCAAGGAGTTCAGCCGAGAAACCGTAGCTGGAAGCAAGCCTAATAGCCCTTCAAGCGCAATCCACATCCTAAAGCCTAGGACCTACCTAAGCCTAGAGCCTTTCGCCGGGACTGGCTCTATCCTAAGCTAACAACTCATTTTGGTGCTGGAGAAGCAGGCACTCAGGGCACCATGCGCGACGCAAACTCCTGAAAAGTGGAGGCAGCAATATCAACTTTAAGGGTTGGTATAGCTTCACCTGTGTTTGGTCCGAATTCACCAGGCTGTGCTACGAAACCAGTGCGCAGGCCCGCCTTGGCTGCCGCCTCAAGGTCATTGCTGTGAGCTGCCACCATCATGCATTCGTGGGGCTCAATGCCAAGCGCTTCTGCAGCAGCAAGATATACGCGAGGCTTGGGCTTGTAGTCTCCAGCGATCTCGGCACCGAGAATGGCATCCCACGGAAACTCATTACGTCGGGCCAGATCAACCATTAGCGAGATGTTGCCGTTAGAGCAGGGCCCCAGCATGAACTTTCGACGCAGTCGATGCAGGCCGGCGGTGACACCGGGCCAGGCATCGAGTTGGTGCCAGACGAGGTTGAGTTTGCGCAGCGTTGGCTCATCAAGCAACTCAAGTCCGAAATGAGGACGCACGCGGTCGAGCATGCCTCGATGCACCACGTCAAGGCGCGAGAACGGCTTGCGGCCAGCGCGGATCTCTTCCATACCTGGCTGATATTCGGCGCGCCAGGCATTGGCAAACGCGATCCAGTCTAGTTTGTAGCCCAAGGGTTCGAGGATCATTCGGGATTCCCGTGCCACGCAGGTTCGCCAGTCTACGAGTGTGCCGAACACATCGAAAACCATTGCCTTAACGCTATCTACAGCATTTCCCGTTTCGTGTTGTGCCAAGGCGGGACTTGAATATACCAATCCAGTTCCGCACAGGAAACCCTGGGCACTGAACCACCCAGCCTGACGAAGAAAGTCACGGCGCGATAAAGCATTCATCGAAATTTCCCTGTATCGTCACTTTCACCGATATTGAGCCAATTCAATCTGTTCTGCAAGCAAGAGATAGTGACCTGTCTGGTTTTTTCAAGCCAACATCATCTAGAAACTCTGACTCCGTTAGTTGATTCATTACTCCATTCCGACATGAACTCCAGTGGTGTCTTGTAATCCAGACTGGAGTGCGGTC
>Ga0164294_10004740_pt1 | contig 11802 bp, 6 predicted proteins | sample GEODES005metaG_FD_111479 | JGI IMG/M metagenome (GOLD analysis project Ga0164294, IMG submission 111479) | Oligotrophic lake water microbial communities from Sparkling Lake, Wisconsin, USA - GEODES005 metaG | ecosystem: Environmental > Aquatic > Freshwater > Lake | place: USA: Sparkling Lake... | reverse complement strand
TGGCGCACACCGCATCATACTGGCTTTCGTGCACATAAAGCCGCTTCAGCGCGATGCAGACCTGGCCATTGTTGACGAACGCGGAATCGAACAGCTGCTGGGAGACGACCTCGGGATCGCAATCATCGAGCACGATGCCGGAATCGTTGCCACCCAGTTCCAGTGTCATACGCTTGAGCGAGGCGGAGCCTGCCGCCATGACCTTGCTGCCGGTGGTGGTCGAACCGGTGAAGCTGACTTTGCGCACAAGCGGATGGCTGGTGAGCGCATCGCCCAGATCATTCTTGTCAGTGACGATGTTTACGACGCCCGCCGGTACAATGTCCTTCCAAAGCGCCGCAATTTCTAGCGTCGCGAGCGGTGTGGTGGCCGCAGGCTTTACAACAACGGTGTTGCCGGTGAGCAGCGCGGCACCAACCTTATTCACTGCGGTCAGAACCGGGAAGTTCCACGGCACGATCGCGGCAACCACGCCGAGCGGACGGCGGTGCAGTTCGATCCGCCGCGCCTCGCTGTCCTCGATGACTTCCACCGGGATCGTCTGCCCGGCTTGATAGCGAAGGAAATAAGCCGCGCCGCCTACTTCGGCCTGCGCGTCGGGAATAGGTTTGCCCTGCTCGTTGGTGAGGGTGCGCGCGAGCGATTCCAGGTTTGCCTCAATCGCCTCGGCCATCTTGATCAGCAAGGCGCTGCGCACTTCGACCGTGGTCTGCGACCATGCGGGAAAGGCTGCAGCGGCGGCAGTGACCGCATCTTCAATTTCCTCGCGCGAGGCGCAGGCACACGTTGCAAAAACGCTGCCAGTTGCAGGATCGATCACATCAAGGAGGCGGCTTCCGGCGATGAGATCGCCGTTGATCAACATGTGAAGGCTCACTGGTCCGGTTCCTTTGCTAGTTGACGCGCACGGTCAGCGACATAGGCCCGTACGGATTCAATATCGGCTGGCGACATCCATTTGGCGAAACCGACCATGCCGTTCTGCTTCAGCGCCCCGTCATGCACGACCGCCTGCCATGTCGCCTTATCAGCCAGCACGCCTGAGCGACGCAGATCGGGCAGCACGCCCGAGGAGCGGACGCCGCCGCCGTGGCAGACCGAGCAGGTGTTGCCATAAAGCTCGGCGCCCTTGGCCACCATTTCGGGCGACCATTCGTTCTGGACGATGACCGGCGGGGCCTGCGGGGCGCGCTCGATCTTGTAGGACGCCTTGCCACCTAGGGAAAAGACCAGCAAGCGACCATTGGGCCGCGGTCCCTGCAGCTCGGCAAACGCTGCCGGGAGGCCATAGCCACCGCCGTAGCCGGCCATTACCGCGACATATTGAACGCCTTTGACCGAATACGTGATCGGCGGAGCGATGATGCCGATGCCCGCATCGTAGGACCACAGTTCCTTGCCGCTTTCGGCCGCATAGGCGACCAGGTTGCCCTTGGCATTGCCCGCAAAGACGAGCCCGCCCGCGCTGGTCAGCACGCCGCCATTGCCGGGGCCGCCCAGATCGACGCGCCAGGCTTCTTTTTGCTCGACCGGGTTCCACGCAATGAGATAGCCGCGCAGCGTGGCCCGGATGGCTTTCAGCGTAGCCTTGTCATCGGGCAGCGAGTTGATCGCAAGATTGACGCCAAGGTTCCAACCGCCCGGACGCGCCACGAAGGGCTTGTCGCTGACATAAGCAAGCGGCACTTCCTGTGCTGGGATATAGGCCAGCCCGGCTTGCGGACTATAGGCCATGGTCTGCCAGTTGTGCGCGCCGTGGCCCGAAGGCGTCGCGACGAACACGCCCTTTTCATAGCGGGCGTCGGGATTTTCAATCGGGCGGCCCGTCGCCATGTCCACGCCGGTGGTCCAGTTGACCGGCACGAAGTTCTTGGCGGAGATGAGTTTGCCGTTGCTGCGGTCGATCACGTAGAACAGTCCGTTCTTGGGCGCCTGCATCATGACCTTCTTGTCCACCCCGCCGATCATGAGTGAGGCGAGAATGATCGACTGGGTCTGCGTGAAGTCCCAGCTTTCGCCGGGCACGCCCTGATAGTGCCACTTGTATTCGCCGGTATCGGCATCGAGCGCGACAACTGACGAGACGAACAGGTTGTCGCCCTTTCCGTTCGAGCGGAGGCGGTGGTCCCAAGGCGAGCCATTGCCGACGCCGATCAGGACCTGGTTGAATTCCTTATCATAGACGATCGAATCCCAGACGGTTCCACCGCCGCCGAACTTGGACCAGTCACCGTCCCACGTGGCTTGCATCTTGGCGATGATCTTGTCTGACGCCGCGCCATCGGGGGCTGCCCCCTTGGCGGGCGGTACTGTATAAAAGCGCCACGCCATCTTGCCGGTCTGCGCGTCATAGGCGCTGACATAACCGCGCACACCGTATTCGGCCCCGCCATTGCCAATGAGCACCCGCCCCTTCACCACACGCGGTGCGCCGGTGATCGTGTAGGGCTTGCTTTGATCGACCGTCAGCGTCGACCAGACGAGCCGGCCAGTCTTGGCATCAAGCGCGATCAGCCGGCCATCGAGCGTGCCAACATAAACCTTGCCATCGTAAAGCGCTGCGCCGCGGTTGACGACATCGCAACACGCCTTGAACCCGGTCTCGCCGGGCACCTTGGGATCATATTCCCAAAGAAGCTCTCCGCTCACCGCATCGAGCGCATAGACCTTTGACCATGCGGTCGTGGTATAAATCACCCCGTCGGCCACAAGTGGCGTCGCCTCGAGGCCGCGCGCGGTATCGAACTCGTGGCTCCAGACGAGGCCCAACTTGCCAACCGTGCTGGCATCGATCGCGGTCAGCGGGCTGAAGCGCTGTTCGTCGGCTGTCCCACCATACGTTCGCCAATCGCCAACCGACACGGAGGTTATAGGATCAGCGATGGCCTGCGCGCAGCCAGCAAGCAAAAGCGAAAGGACGACTGGACGAAACTTGCGCATGAAATGCAGCCTATGTGCGGATGGGAAACGCTAAGAAAGTGAGGGCACCCGCGTCGCGGATGCCCTCATGGTGCATCATCAGAACTTAGCGCCGACCTCGATACCGAACTGGCGCGGAGCAGCGCGGATTCGGTAATCGCTGCCATAGCTTCCCTCGACGTTGATCGCGTTCGGGTAGTAGAGCTTATTGGTCAGGTTCTTGACATATCCAGCGATGCTGTAGTGCGCGGTCGAATAAGAAATCCGGCCGTTGACGAGCCAGTACGAAGGCTGCCCCTCGCCCAACGGACCTCTCGCCGAATTGACCGAGCTGCCCTGCGGCCCTACGTAATCATAAGACCCAAACACGTCGTAATAATACCGGCCGGTATAGCTGGTATCGGCATGGAACGTCAGGGTTCCTGCTTCGGTCTTCATGGCATCCCAATCGAGGCCGATGTTGCCTGAAACCTTGCTGGCATAAGGGAACGGATTACCGCCCACATCGATCTTGCCCCCGCCGGTCGAGATGCAGTTGCCAACCTGCGGCGGCGTGCCAGTGATCGGTGCGGTCGGGCACGCACCGCTGTTAAACTTGCTGTCCAGAATGCCAAGGCCAGCGTTGAACCGGACATTGTCCGTCACAGCGAAGACCAGTTCTGCGTCCAGGCCGGTCAGCTTGCCATCAAGATTGATCAGGAAGGTAACCGAGCTCGGATCGAGCAGCTGCTGCTGCTGCGCTTTGTATTTGTAATGGAAAGCCGAGAGGTTGAATTGCAGCCGGTTGTCGAAGAAGCGGCTCTTGATGCCGATTTCGAAAGCATCGACCTTTTCAGGCTGTACGAAGTAAACCTGATTGGCATTCTGGAAAGCCAATCCGTTGTAAGTGCCGCCACGATAACCGCGGCTGTAGCTGGCATAGGCCAACACGTTCTCGACCGGCTTCCAGTCAATGATGGCGCGTCCGGTCAAAGCGTTGGAACCATCCCTGCGGTTGAGCGGCTTGATGCTCTTGTCGAGCGCGGCGTTGTCACCGATGAAATACTTCGAAAGCACACCGCCAGGGGCATAGTCGGACACGGTGTAGAGGCGCGCTGCACCGGTATCATCATAGAACGTCGTCAGCGCGTCGAGGTACGCAAACTTGTCCTTGGTGTAGCGCAGACCGGCGGTGATTTTGACGGTGTCGGTAACCTGATAGCTCGCCTCGCCGTAAATCGCGTAGGACTGGCGCTCCTGGGTGTAGTTCTGCGTGGCTTTCAGCGCTGTCGCCATGCCACCTTCGCGGCCGAGCCCAGCGGGGTTGAAGTAAGTCTTGGGGTTGCCGATGGCGGCGTTCACATCGCTCAAGAAGCCATAGAAGTCAGGCGTGTTGTTGGTGACGATCTTGTCCCAGCCATAGTAAAGCCCGGCAATGGCCTTGAACCGGCCGCTGGTGAAATCGAAACGCAGATCCTGATTGAAGCTTCGCGAGGTCGAGGCATAGCCGATCGAGCACACGTTGTACGGCGTACCGTCGCAGTCGATCCGCGGCAGCAGACCGTTGCGCGTCCGGTCAAAGCCCGAGATCGAAGTCATGTTGATGCTGTCGGACAATTCGAACTTGGCATTGAGCATGATGCCGAAAGTCTTCGTTTCAGCGGTGCCGATCGAGTTGCCCTCGATCTGGCGGGCAGTCAGGCCCCTGCCGCTCGCGCTGTAGGCTGGCGGAAGGTACTTGGTCAGATCCTGACCGTTGCCAAACAGCGTGCTGGCGAGCGGTGTGTAGAAGAACCCAAACGCCGAATCGGCGAGGCTGATCGTGTCGTTGGTCAGCGAAGGGCCATGGTTTTGCGGAGAATCCTGCCCGCCGACCGACTGCGCGATGTAAGCCTTGAGGTTGAGATCGATCGTGTCGGTAGGCTTGAACCGGATCTGCCCGCGAATGCCGAAGGATTCATGGCCACCAGGAGAAATCCCGGCGTTCTTATCGCCAAAGGCGACGTTGTCCGGGACGTTCGGGTTGGACTTGATCAGACCGGCCGGCTGGATGTTGCGCACATAGGGATCGGAGTCGATGTAGCTGCCTGCGATGCGGATGCCCAGCTTGTCGTCGATGGGCGTAACCTCGATCCCGCCCTGTGCGCTGATCCGGTTGAACGATGCATATCCCAGCGTCAAATAGCCGTTAGTGCCCTGAAGTTTGGGCTTGCGGGTAATGAAATTGATCGCACCGCCGGTGGTGTTACGACCATAAAGCGTGCCCTGAGGACCGCGCACGACTTCGAGCTGTTCGAGATCATAAAGTTGCTGGCCATGGCTGGCGCGGAACGATTGGTACACTTCATCGACATAGATGCCGACCGGCGACGCCGCGTTCGAGTTGTATTCAGTGCCTACCCCGATGCCACGAACGGTAAAGTTCGGCTGGGTTTCGCCGTAGGCCGAGCTGACCTGAAGGTTCGGGATCGAGTTGTTGAGGTCGGTAGTGGAAAACACGCCCTGCTTGGCCAGCTGCGCCGCGTTCACGGCGGTGATCGCCACTGGCACATTCTGGAGGTTTTCGCTGCGCCGGGTCGCGGTGACGATGATTTCGCCAAGTCCTTCGGAAGGTGCGGCTTGTTCAGCCTGCGGCGCATTCTGCGCATATGCATTAGAAGATAGCGATATCAAGCTCGCCGAAACGAGCGCTGCGCGTAGAATTGAACCCTTGGACATTGGCATCTCTCCCTTTGGAATGTGCGCGGCTTTGGTGCCGGCATCGACTCGCCACCTGCTGATCAACACTCCCGTAGATTATGCGCAGGGCGCTCGTCAACACTAGTGTAAAATTTTAACCCCAAGAGGCATCTGGCGGTTCGGACCTCAGCCTCATTGCGGCTTTTAATCTTACAAATCATGAATTTAAGAACAAGATTCCCGCAATCAGGCAAGCAATCTCTGCATGACGCCTGCGCCAGAGGTGTCTTTCCCGTAGCCTATCAACATAATTGTTGACATTTGGTGCGCTGTTGTCGACAGAGAGAAGAATGCCGCTCCGTATCGGAAGCGCGCCGGGCAATCACAATCAGTGGCAGGTAGTTTTGCAACACACCCAACATCCCGATTGGCTGACCACGGCACTTGAGGCTGCGAATGTGCCGACTCTGGCTTGTCTGCTGGTGCAGCTGACGGGCGACCGGCGCTGGATCGAAGGTAAATTCGTTCCTGCCCGCACCCGCGGGATGGATGACAATGATAGCGGCGGATTGCCCGTTGAGGTGCAGCGGGAAATCCGCGACGCCGCTCATGCGGCGCTGACCCGGCAGTTCGCCGGCGAACCGGCACACCTTGCCAACCCGTCCGATTCGCTGCTGGTCGAGATGATGGGCGTTTCGCTCGGCGAGAATGTGCCTGCCTCCTATGCCCCGATGATCCGCGCGGATCTCGATCTGCCGGCCGCCGATGGCAGCGAGCCAGCCAACCCGCGGGTCCCGGACGGGTTCAGAGCATTGATCATTGGCGCGGGCATTTCCGGCTTGTGCGCCGCGATCCAGCTGGCGGGAGCTGGCATTCCCTATACGATTGTCGAACGCCACGACCGGCCCGGCGGCGTCTGGCTGGAAAACCGCTATCCGGGCGCAGCCTGCGACGTACCGAGCCACCTCTATTCGTTCTCGTTCGCGCCCTACGACTGGTCGCGATATTTCGCCGGCAGCCGGGAGATCCACGCCTATCTCGAAAAGGTCGCCGCTGATCACGATATCGCGCGGCACATCCGCTTCGGCGTCGAGGTCACCGAAGCGCGGTTCGATGAGGCTGCAGGCGAATGGACTGCGCTCGTCGTCAACGAGGCGGGCGAGACCGAAACCCTGCGCGCTTCGATTTTGATCAGCGGCGTCGGCGCGTTCAACAAACCGCGCCTGCCTAATGTTCCCGGGCTCGACACCTTCAAGGGCCCTAGCTTCCACACGGCAACTTATCCCGACGAGGGCGTGCCGCTTGAAGGGCGCGATGTTGTCCTGATCGGCAACGGGGCGAGTGCGATGCAAGTTGCACCGGCGATTGCAGGAACCGTCGCCTCGCTCACGATCGTGCAGCGCACCCCGCAATGGGCCGCGCCCTTTCCGAAGTTCGGCAAGAGCATCCCGGAGCCGCTGCGCCGCCTGCTCGATACGGCTCCGCTCTACCGCCGCTGGTACCGCATCCGCCTGAGCTGGGCGTTCAACGACAAGCTCTACGAAGCGCTGCAGCAGGACCCCACATGGGAGGGCAATGGACGTTCGATCAATCCGATCAACGATGCGCACCGCAAGGGGCTTGAAGCCTACATCACGTCGGAACTCGGCGCGGCGACGCATCTGCTTGCGCAAGTGCTGCCGGACTACCCGCCTTTCGGCAAGCGCATGCTGCTGGACAATGGCTGGTTCCGAACGCTTGCAAAGGACAACGTCACGCTCGTCACCGGATCGGTGATAGAGGCGCTGCCGGATGGTGTCCGCACGCAGGATGGCACGGTCCACAAGGCGGACGTGCTGATCTGGGCGACGGGCTTCGACGTGGTCAATCTGCTCGCGCCGATGAAGGTCGTCGGGATCGGCGGGCGCGAACTGCACAAGGACTGGAACGGTGACGATGCGCGCGCCTATCTCGGCACCGTCGTTCCCGGATATCCCAACTTCTTCTGCCTTTACGGGCCGAACACCCAATTCGGACACGGCGGCAGCCTGATCACGGTGCTTGAACGGCAAATGCACTATGTGATGTCGCTCATCCGCCAGATGCTGGCCGAAGACGCCACGCAAGTCGAAGTGCGCGAGGACGTGCACGATGCCTACAACGTAAAGGTAGATGCAACCCATGCCGGCATGGTGTGGACTTATCCGGGCGTCGAGACCTATTACAAGAATTCAAAGGGCCGCGTCGTCGTCAACAACCCGTTCCGGATCATCGACTTCTGGACCATGACGGAGGCCGCTGACCTTGGCGAATACCGCCTTGGCAAAGCCGGCGCGGCCCAGCCTGAAGCCGCAGGGGTAGCCTGAGCCATGGATAGCCCGGTGCAAATTGAACAACGTGGCGCGGTTCTGGTGATCGCGATCAACCGCCCGCAGCAGCGCAACGCGGTAACGCATGCGGTGTCGCTCGCCATTGCCGGCGCGCTGGACCGGCTCGATGCCGATCCGGCCTTGCGCGTGGGGGTGATCACCGGGCGCGGCAGCTCGTTTTGCGCCGGGATGGACCTCAAGGCCTTTGCCGACGGCGAACGGCCCGAGCTGGAAGGTCGGGGATTTGCCGGGATCACCGAATCGCCGCCGAAGAAACCGGTGATCGCCGCGGTCGAAGGCTTCGCGCTCGCGGGCGGCTGCGAGCTGGCGCTGGCGTGCGATCTGATCGTCGCAGCGGAAACAGCATGGTTCGGCCTGCCTGAAGTGGCGCGCGGCCTTGTCGCTGGCTCGGGCGGACTGGTGCGGCTGCCGCGCCGCATTCCCGAGGCAATTGCGCTGGAATATGCGCTGACCGGCGCACGCATGGACGCGGCCACCGCCCACCGCTGGGGCCTCGTCAACCGGATCACCCCCGAAGGCGGAGCGCTGGAAGGCGCGCTCGCGCTGGCCGAGGCCATCACCGCCAACGCACCGCTCAGCACGGCGATGACCAAGCGCATCATCCGCGAATCGCGCGAGTGGCCCGAGGCCGAAATCTGGGACCGCCAGCGCCCGCTCGTCGATGGTGTCCTCGCTTCTGACGACGCTTCCGAAGGCGCGCGCGCCTTTGCCGAGAAACGCCCCGCACAATGGACCGGAAAATGAACGAAGCTTTGGCAAACCAGCAGATCGCCGCCGTGGGCGGCGGCACGATGGGCGTCGGTATCGTCTATGTCAGCGCCATGGCCGGCGCGCAGGTCACGGTCGTGGAACCCGATGATACGCGCGCGGCGGGCCTGCGCGACACGATCAGCAAGACGGCCGCCTCCGCCATCACGCGCGGCAAACTCGATGCAGAGGGCGCTGCGGCGCTCGAAAGCCGTATCACGCGGATTGCCGATGTGGACGCGCTGCCCGAGGGCCTTGATCTCGTCATAGAGACCGTGCCCGAGCGGCTGGAGCTCAAGCTCGACATTCTGGCGCGGATCGCACGCCGCGCGCCGCGCCTCATCGGCAGCAACACCAGCGCGATGTCGATCGACCGGCTGGCGCAGGCCCTGCCCGATCCGGGCATCTTCCTTGGTATGCACTTCTTCAATCCGGTCTGGTCGATCCATCTGGTCGAACTGGTCGAAGGCGCAAAGACCCTACCCGGAACGCTGGAAGCCGCCCGCGCCTATGTTACAGCGATCGGCAAACAGTCGCTCACCGTGCGCGATGTGCCGGGCTTTGCCACCAGCCGGCTCGATCTGATCGCCAGCCTCGAGGCGATGCGCATGCTCGAATCTGGCGTCGCTTCGGCGGAGGACATCGATCGGGCTGCCGTCGTGGCCTATCGCCACCCGGTGGGGCCGTTGCGCCTCAGCGACATCGTCGGCATCGACGTCCGGCTCGATATCGCGCGCACGCTGGAAGCCGCGCACGGGCCACGCTTCGCCCCGCCGCAAATTCTCATCGACATGGTCGCCGCAGGCAAACTCGGCGCCAAATCGGGCCAGGGGTTTTTCACCTGGCCGCAGTAAGCCTTTCTTATCTCTGGAGCATTTCGAATGTCGTCTGATCTTTTCCAAACAACCCTGTGCGATACCGCTGAACACCATCGCGATCTGCGTGACAGTGTCAGCAAACTCGTCGGCAAGTTTGGCCGGAAATATTTCCAGGACGTCGTCAACAAGGGCGAGCAGCCGACCGCGCTGTGGTCCGCGCTGGGCGAGGCCGGGTTCCTCGGCGTCCACGTGTCCGAGGCATACGGCGGCGGCGGCGGCGGCTTGGCAGAGCTCAACATCTGTATCGAGGAAACCGCGGCGCACGGCTGTCCGATCCTCTCGATGGTCATCTCCTCGATCACCGCGCCGATCATCGCGGCTTGCGGCAGCGAGGCGATGAAGCAGGAATGGCTGCCCGGTATCGCCAGCGGCAAACGCAAGATGTGTTTCGGCATCACCGAGCCGAACGCCGGATCGAACACGCACAAGGTCACCACCCACGCGGTGCGCAAGGGCAATGGCTGGGTGATCAACGGCGCAAAGTACTGGACCTCCGACATCGACCAGTCGGACGCGGTCATGCTCGTTGCGCGTGACGGCGTGCCGGTGAACGATGGCTCGCGTCAGGGCCTCTCGCTGTTCGTGATACCCACCAACACACCGGGCATTTCGATGACCCAGATCGATTCCGCGCTGCGCACCTCCGAAAAGCAGTTCTCGGTTTTTTACGACAATGTCGAGGTGCCCGATGAAGCCCTGATCGGTGAGCCGGGTGCAGGCCTCAAGCAGGTGTTCTCCGGCCTCAATCCCGAGCGCATCGCCGCTGCCGCGATCAATAACGGCATCTCGCGCTTCGCCATTTCGCAGGCCGTGCAATATGCCAAGGACCGCTCGGTTTGGAACACGCCGATCGGCGCGCATCAGGGTGTCGCCCACCCGCTGGCCGAAGCCTACATCAACGTGCAGGCCGCGCGCCTGCTCAATGCCCGCGCCGCACAGCTGTGCGATGGCGGGGAAGACGCCGCCGAGACCGCCAACATGGCCAAGTTCGCTGCCGCCGAATCCTCCTTGAAGGCGCTCGATCAGGCGATCCAAGTTCACGGTGGCAACGGGCTTTCGAACGAGTATGGTCTGTCCGACCTTTGGTTCATCGCACGTTTGCACCGCACCGCGCCGGTGAGCCGCGAGATGATCCTGAACTACGTCTCGACGCACAGCCTGGGCCTGCCAAAGAGCTACTGAACCGGTGGAAACCAACCTGCTCTCCCTGCTGCGCCAGCATGCCGCGCAAACCCCGGAAGCCCCGTGCCTGACCTTCGGCAATGAGACGCTGGGTTTTGCCACATTCGATGCGCGGGCCAGTCGGGTGGCGCATGCCTTGGCGGCGCAGGGGGTGCAGGCTGGCGATCGGGTCGCGATCATCGCGCGCAACGGGCTTGCACAGTTCGAGCTGTTCTTCGGCTGCGCCAAGGCGGGCGCGATCTGCCTGCCGATCAACTGGCGGCTGGCCCCGCGCGAGATCGCCGGCATTCTCGCCGATAGCAAGCCCGCGCTGCTGATCGTGGAGGAAGCCTTGCAGGGGCTGCTGGCCGAAACGCCCGCGCCGCCCAACATGCTTACTCTCGCCGACTATCCAGACTGGCGCGATGCCGAAATCGCGCAGGACCCCGGCAACCTGCCCGCCCCCGAAACGCCTCTGCTGATCCTCTACACCTCCGGCACGACCGGCCTGCCCAAGGGCGTGGTGATGAGCCACCGCAACCTCTCGTTTCTGGCGCGGATGGCGCACGAATTGTGGGATATGTCGGCCAGCAGCGTGAACCTGGTGGCCAGCCCGCTCTTCCACATCGGCGGTATCGGCTATGCCATGACCGCAATGAGCCAGGGCGGCCACACCGTCCTGATGCAGCAGGTGGTGCCCGCCGAGATTGTCGCGGCGATCCAGAGCCACCGCGTCACCCACGGCTTCTTCGTGCCGACCGTAATCCAGATGCTGCTCGAAGTGCCGGGCGTGGCCGAGATGGATATGTCGAGCGTCAACCGCATCGTTTATGGCGGCGCTCCCATCGGCGAAGCGGTGCTCAAGCGCGCGATCGCGGTGCTGGGCTGCGGCTTCATGAACACTTACGGCATGACCGAAACCGCCGGCACCGTGATCATGATGCCCCCCGAAGACCACGATCCGGGCGGCCCGCGTGCGCACCGGCTGCGGGCCTGCGGCCAACCCATGCCATGGAACGAGTTCGCGCTGGTGAACCCGGCGACCGGCCAGCCAGTTGCCGCAGGCGAAG
>Ga0164294_10004738_pt1 | contig 11803 bp, 7 predicted proteins | sample GEODES005metaG_FD_111479 | JGI IMG/M metagenome (GOLD analysis project Ga0164294, IMG submission 111479) | Oligotrophic lake water microbial communities from Sparkling Lake, Wisconsin, USA - GEODES005 metaG | ecosystem: Environmental > Aquatic > Freshwater > Lake | place: USA: Sparkling Lake... | reverse complement strand
GCGGGGTGTGTGTTGTTGGTGGGTTTGGTTGGTTGTGAGATTCGTCTGTGTGCCTTTGTGCGTCCGCGTGTCCCGTGTGTCCCGTGTGTGTCCCGGCTCCCCCCGGTGTCTTTTTACCGGTACTGTAGCCTGTTCACACTCAAGAGATTCATCCGAGAAAATGGAGACGTGGCGGTACGCGACTTCGGGACGGTCTCGCCGCGCGCTAGATGCCCTCCCCGAACACGCACAGCGGAAGCGACGGCAAGAAGCTCGTCCGCCGCCTCGTGACCAGCTTCGCTGCGTGTAGTGACGCTTCGAGGCAGTACGGCCAGTGCATCTCGCAGCACTTTGACGGCGTCCAAAAGGGCGCCTGTGAGAAGGAGTTTCGTGCACTCAACGAGTGCTTCCGGAAGGAGATCAGCAAGGCCCGTGCACGCGGCGCATAAGTGCGATGCTGCCTTCGTTCGCGCTCGACGGCGTCCACGTGACGTGCGCTTGTGCTGCTGGTAAGGGCTCGGTCGTCATTGGATGTGCAGATGGCACGCTGAGGATCTTTGACGCAGGAGAGGGCGATACGACGTGGGCGATACGACGGTTGCTGCGCTGCGCGGGTGCTGGCATTGCCTTTGCAATGTGCGTCGTCCCGCGTAGCGACGACCTGCTCGTGTTGCAGTCATTGATTCAGGCGAGCTCGCATGGCGACGCTGCCGTGTACCCTCGAGCGCTCTCCGAACGGCGAGAGGCGGCGTCCGCCGCCACCGCCGCTGCCCCCGCCTCCACCGCGTCTGCCGCATCTTCCGCTGCTGCCGTGTGGCTGTCGCTCGGTCCGGGCGGCCAGCGCGCGGGCCACGCGGCGGACGCAAGCTGCGTCGCCGCGTGCGAGCACTCGGGCATCGTGGTCGTCGCATGCACCGACCGCCTACTGATCCTGCAGAGTGGCGCCCGCAACGACGCACTTGGCGCCCGATACGACGCCATCGGCGGCACGGGGAGGGAGTCGCTCCACCTGCTGTGCTGCGTGCCGCTTCGGATGGAGACAGCTCGCGTGGACGTATGTGGCACGCTCATAGCGCTAGCATCGTTGAGCGAGGTGCTCGTGCTGAGCCTCGTTGACGCCGGCTTGAGCCGTGCTGCATCGCCCAAGCCGCCTGCCACCGCCCACGCGACCGCCCACGTGGCGGGCGGCATGGCTGGCAGCATGGGCGATGGCATGCAATCTGCTGTGCCAAGCGCTGCTGCGCCGTCCGAAGTCGCCCGCGACGACGCCTACGATTGGGTGCGCGTGCGTTGGCACGAGGATGGCGCGGCTGCATGCATGCACGTAGGTGAGGAGGAGTGGGACGCTCTGAGGGACGCGCCGGATGTGACGGGTGCCGTCGATGGCGAGGACGACGACGAGGACGACGACGACGACGACGACGACGACGACGACGACGACGAGCTCATCTGCGTGCTGATCGCCCCAAGCGCGCTTAAAGAGGGGCGCGGGGTCAGTCAGGCTGGTCCCAGCCTCATGCCCAAAGCCACCACGCGTGCTTTGAGCGGCCACGCCGCCTCAATGCAGATGAGACTCACCCTACCATCGTACCACGCGCCCGACGCGCCTTCTCTCGCGTTCCACGAGCCTTGGCCATCGGAGCAGCCAGGACGTTGCCTACCCACGCGCTCGCAGCGCAACTCCTTGCTGCCACCCGCCCCCACGGGTGCCTCCACTGGTGCCTCCTCAGCGGCGATTCGGATGGGCGTCGAGATGGGCGCCGGCTGTGGTGGCTCTAGCGGCACCAGCGGCGGCGGAGCTCGCTCCTTCACAACTCGCTCCTTCACAGCTCGCTCTTTCGGCGTGAAATGGATCTTTCACGAACGGTTCATGCGAGCTGCGGGGGTACACAGCGTGAGGCTCGTGCCCCAGCGGGCGACTCTGCGCCCCGACCCGCGCGGCACAGAGCTTGCGGCGGAGACGGCGGTGGCGGACGACAAATGTAACGACACATGTGCAGCAAAGGCTGCGGCGCCGATCCCGAGGTGCGCTCTCCCGGACCCGAGGTGCGCTCTCCCGGACCCGAGGTGCGCTCTGCCGGACCCGCTTCTGCTTGTGTGCGGCACTGCGGAGGGCTTTCTGATGGCGCTGGATGGCGCCCACTCGGATGCGTATGCGGCCGAGCGGCTGCTCAGGCAACCGCCGCTCGCGCGATATGCCTTCGGCGAGCACGGCATCCTCTGTTCCGCGTGTGAACTCCAGTGTGAACAGGGGGCTCTGCTGACACTGGACGCGACGTCGGGGAAGGTGCATGCCTGGCCGCTGCGAACATCGCACGCCGACGCCACAGCTCTTGGGGATGCTGCGGCGGAGGTGGCCGGCGAGCCCCTGCCCTCACCGAGGCCGCTTCGATCGTGGTCACTGCCCTGGCACGTACCATTCAGCTCGCAGCCCTCCGCGCTCACCACGGCGCTCGCGAGCCTCGAGTCGGGCTTCGATCGACTCATGGCGCCCGGGACGGCGCCAGGCACACTGTCGTCTGCCACCAGCGCCGCAGCGCTCGCCACGGCGCTCGCGGCCCCAGCCACACACGCGCTTCGTAGGTGCGTGCTCGTCCCCCTGAAGGGCAAGGGGCTAGCCGTCCTGGTGCCCCAACCTGCGCAGGCTACGGTAAAGCGCGCCGCGCCCACGAGTGTGGCTAGCGCTGTCCCGGGCGCTGGAGCTGCAGCCTCCGCTCTCGAGAGAGGGCCGGGCGCTGTCCCGAGCTCCTCCGACGCTGCCGTCGAACAGTCGAGTTTCAAGTCTGGCCTTCTGGGGGCAGGAGAGGCTGTGGGAAGAGAGGCTGTGGGAAGAGCACACGCTGAATCCCTTATGTCGGTGGCGGATGCAGCGATGGCGGCGGCCGCGGCGGCCGAGACTGCGGCGCGCACGGCTGAGCGGAGCAGCCGAGGCCTCTCTTCCCACAGCCTCTCTTCCCGAGGCCGGAGCGCCGAGCTGGGCGCCGAGCCACGTGGCTCGCCCAGAGCCCGCGACGGCGCCGAGAGCGCCGAGCTGGGCGCCGAGCCGCGAGTCGCGCCCAAGGCCGTTGACGGCGCCCAGCTCGGCGCCCTCGGCTGTGGGGCCGGCGTCGGTGCGATGCTGCATACGATCGACACACGCTGGCTCCTGCACGAGATCTGCGACGAGATGATCAGCAAGGCTGCCGAGCGAGAGGACAGCCACGCCGACACGACGCGGTCGGCTCAGGCGACGTCTCCGCAAGACGCGGCGCTTCGTCCTATGGAGCACGCTGCACTGCCCGGGACGGCGCTTCCGGTAGAGGCGGACGCGACCGAGGCTGAGGGTGAGGGCTCATCTTCTTCAGCCCTCCTCGGGCACTGGGCGGGCGGGCGTCGCCTGAGCTCGATGCTGTGGGATGTCATCTCATTCACCTCCCCGTTGCTCACGACGGCGCTCGAGGAGAAGAACCCAAATAGGGACGACGAGGCGCTCACGACGGCGCTCGATGAGAAGCTCGAACATGGGCAGGTGGCGCCCACGACGGCGCTCGCGGCAGCACGCCACGTTCACGCGGACAACTCGGACGACGACGATGACGACGGCGGCCTCCGCCGAGTCTCAGCCGCCACCAGCGCCGTCGTGAGCACCAAGTCCGATGGTGCTACCGGCCAGGCCGCCGCGGCGGAGGAAGACTTGGCAGCAGCCATGCCCTCGCTCGAGAGGCCGATCGGCGCCGTGCTGAGCGCTTCGCAGTGGAGACTGCAAGCGCTGCTGCTGCTTGCGGCAGCGCTGGGGTTGCAAGAAGATGATCCCTTGGAGGCCGAGGGTCGCCGCGCTCAGGGCAGCGCTAGTGCTCAGGACAGCGCGAGCGCTCAGGGCAGCGCGAGCGCTCAGGGCAGCGCTGCCGCTCAGGACAGCGCTGCCGCTCAGACATGGCGCCAGCTTCGGCGGTGCTGCGCTCTGATCGTCGATCCGGCGGAGGCTGCGCGGCTGGCGACGGATGAAAGCGTGCGTGGCGCCGTCACGGGCGCGCCTCCCGAGAGTGCGCGCATGCCGCGTGGCATGCGTGGCGCTGCAGCGCGCTCGTTCGCGCTGTTGCGGCTCGCGAGCGGCGCGACGGTGGCTGAGCTACTGTCGCTCGACAACACTGAGCCTGCCAGCCATCGTACTGCCATCAGCGTCGCAGTGATCGAGCTCCTCCTCTATCCAAGTGTGAAGGGCCCTCTCATCCCCTCTCTCGCCGCCATGCCCGCGGCCGGGGCGGCCGCGTTGGCGGCGCACCTCACGCGCACCCTATCGATGCATGACGCTCGGTACGGCGCTGTAGCTGCGGGAGCCGTGCACGCCGTGGCGGCGCATCGGCAGCGGCTGGGCGAGCGGACTCGACGAGCCCTGCGCGCGCAGATGTGCCAAGAGACCCTCGCGAGGGTGGCGGCCCAGCCCGAGACGACGCGTGAGTAGAGTCCACTCTGTCTCGTCTGCCATGTGCCAAGGTCTCGAGGACCATATGTGTCCGACGGGGATGCTGTTCCGTTCCGTTCGGTTCCTCGCTGACGCTGTTTGTGTTTCCTGTTGTACCGGGCGGCCTGTTGAAGATGTGTTCGCGTCGCGTGGCGTCTCCGGTCAAAACTCACGCGCGACGTAGACTCTCGTCTCGTTGCGCGACTCCCCCATGACGCACGCGCAATGAGACGCCCAGCATTCCACCTGGTAGTGCCCCAATCGTTCGCTCGAGACACCCGCCTATACGTCGTCCCACCTCTGCACCACATCCACAAGGCAACCCGCCACACACTCAGTTCAGCCTCTGCTCTTTTACTGCACACACGCTCCACACATCCCGCATGTCCCACACGCCCCACAGAGTTTTCAGCCTCACTGGTGCGCTTCCCCTGCCTCAGATCGGACGTAGCTTGTACTCGAGTAGGGATTTCCGTCGCCTCCAGCTTCGACCAGCTTCAAGCCTCGCTCAGCTTGAACGTCACGCCAAGTGCCACGCCATCCTCACGGCCGGTGCCTTGTCTTGATGTCCCTAGACGTCCCTCTCGAAAGCGGTGAGTAGCGGTGAGAGCGCCCCCTCTCTCAGCTCTCGTCCTTGTCCGTTTCTCAGTGCAAGTACATGGTCTTGCCATCGGCCGACAGATGCGACCCGTGGTAGTGGCAAGTGCCGCGCTTCCACCACTTGCACGGCAGCAGCACATCCGGGTGCACACCGTCCGCCTCATCCTCTGGGTCCCCTGCCGGCGGCATCCGTGCTGCAGGCCACGAGTGGTTCTGCGCGGTGTTCGTGAGTCCGCGATGCGCCTCCTCCGCCGTGAAGACGTTGTTCAGGCTGTTCCCGGCCTGTACCATTTGCTCGAGCGCCGCGAGGATCGGCCTCGCCGGCCGCATGGATCCCTGGCGCGTTGGGAGCACCACGTGCTGCATGGACCTCGCCAACATGAGCATCGTGCTGTGAACGTTCTCGCTGATCGCGCCGTCATCGGCGCGGCTGATGGAAAGCTGAGTCGCCGCCTGACGCATGCTCTCCTCTTTTGCCACCCTCTTCTCCTCGAGAGCCGCACGCGCCGTACACTCCGCCTCTGCATGCACTTCTGCTTCCGCAGCTAATTCCGCAGCGCACGCCTCCGCCTCCGCCGCGCGCGCGACCTCCGCCTCGTCCCGCTCCCCCGCCTCCGCACCTGCAGCTGAAACCGGCGGCGCGTCTAACGGCGCGTCGGGCGCAGCCAGCTGGCTTGATGGCCAATGGCGGATCTCGGACGGTGACGGAAAGGGCAAGAGAAGCGCCAGCCCTCCATCCGGCATTTGCGGCGAGAGTACGCCCAAGAGCGACAAGGGCACTGGGGGGCGCAGCTCTGCCATGGGCAGCAGTGAAGATGAGAGCGACAGGTTGAGGCTCTCGAGCAGCGAGCGCTGCACGAGCGGGGCGAGCGCCGACTTGGCCTGCGCCCTAATCGGATCCTCCACGGCCGCGTGCCCCGACAGGGAGCCAGTACATCCAGCCGCTCGTGGAACTGGGGCCGGCGCCTTGACCGGTACCGGTGGTGTTGTCTCAACAGGCGATGGAGCCTGAGTCGGCGTCGCCGCCACTGTGAGAGGAGACGAAGCAAGCAGGGCGGGGTGCGCTGCACGCGCGGCATCGAGATAGGGCGTTGCCGGCGATGATTGGCGCGCGGGCGCGCGGGGCTCGATGCTCGGGCTCGGTCTGCACTGGGCGGCGGGCGCGGCGGGTGGGGCAGACGAAGACGTGCTCACGCGACGGCACCGCGGGTCGGGTTTCTTGTTGTTCTTGGCATCAGCGGCCTTGGCACGAAGGTTACAGCGCGCACTGGCGCGCGACTTTTTGGCGACCTGCCACTGGCCTTCGTGGTCCTCTACGGGCCCGTTGAGCTTCAAGGAGCTTATCTCGCACACGAGATGCTCGTTGCCCGAGGCAGAAAGTTGCTCGTGGAGCCGGATGTGGTCGGAGGTCATCGTGGCCGTCATCGTGCCGTTCTGGTTGTGGCGCGCATACGATGCACCCTGCCACTTGATCGCGATGGCATCCAGATCGCTCAACGGTGAGTTTGAGGGCAGCATGATGGCCTGCTGCTCCGCGGAGAGGCTAAGGATCCAGTTTGCGGCTTGGTTAACATCTCGATATGCTTCAAGAGCACCCTTGCAGAGGCTCGGTGCGGCGTTCGTCAGGTCCGCGAGGTTGTCGATTGCGACTTGGTCCGTGGGCATCGATAATTCGAAACAATCGGGCATTTGACTCGCGTGTAGAGAGAGGCAAGCTGTGACTTGGAGACTTTTTGCAGCAAGAACAACACAGGTCCGCGCGCCTGACAGGAACTTCGCTGAGAATTTGCATGCAGATACTGTACATGTACCGGTAATGCAAAGAACTGGAACTTTTCTCCTCAAGTACAGAACTTGGCGTGCGCATGTTTCCTCTGCCATCAATGGCACACACATTTGGGGAACATTTGGGTGCGCCCATAAGTTTTGCCGAAACGCAAAACGTCCCCGCGCGGCCCTCTCTCGGAAAGTCGATCCCTTCGGGGCGCTCGGCCGCTTCCGCTCTTGTGCGGCTCCAACCGCCCGAGCCCAGCATGGCCTCCCAGAGCGAAGTCGATCGGCGTAAGATGCTCGCCAAGCTCGGCGTCGTCTCCAGCACGGACATCGAGCGGCGTAAGATGATCTCCTCGCTCGGTCCGCCAAGAGTGACTCGAGCACTTGTGCACGCCACCTGTGCACTCACAAGTCGCGACAGCGAGTGCGTGCTGCGTGTGGACATGCGCCCGCTGATGCTTCACCTCCTCGCTGGGCTTGAGATGGCTGGCGTTGTTCGTGTCGTCGTCACTCTCGGCCACGATGCGGCCCAAGTCGCCGAGTGCGTGACAGCGTACGGATTTGCGCGCTTGGCCATCGACTTTGTCTACTTGACCCTGGGCAGCTCGGCCGGCAGCCAATGGCGCAACACGGCCAATTCGGTACTTGCTGCACGTGCCTTATTTGCGGGCGAGGAGCCGTTGCTCATCCTGCGAGCCGACCACCTGTACGACGCCCGCTTGCTGCGCAAGATCGCCGATGCGCCACTCGTGCCGCCGTCGCATGAGCGTGCCTCCAAGACCCGCGCGTCCAGCCGGCGTTGCCAGGCCTACGCGCTCATCGACAGCTCGCCTGCGCTGACGAGCTGGGCGGGCTCCTTGAAGGCCACCTCGATGTCGCGAGTGTGCCTTTCCACGCAAGACCGAGAACTCGCTATCCGATGCGGTTCGCATCTGGGCTCCTTTGACGCCGTCATCGCCGGCGAGGCGTTCGCGGCCTTTCCCACGATCTTTGAGCTCGTAGCGAGCATGCTTCAGCAGTCGATGGCGGCCTCTCTCGCCGACGTGATGAGCGTGCTCGCGGACCGCGGCGAGCTTGGGGTGGTCGAGGTGCCCGCAACTCTCAACTGCCACTGGTTTGAACGACGCACGCTCTCGCGCGTCTTCCAACGAGGCTCCGGAGAGGACTCGACGCACGCGGCTTGGAGTCACCTCGTGCACGCCGCACGCGAGCTCCTCTACTCGTACCCCGAGTGGCGTCCCACGGCCAACATGCCGCGCCCGCCCAATCGCGGCGACCTTGAAAAGTCCACAGAGCAGTTGCTCCAACTGGGCTCTCGACTGGGAGAGGGCGCCAATAGTGTCGTCGTTGAGGCCTCGTCGACGACGAGCAGCGGCGAGCTGCCTGCGATCGGCGGCCCATTGGCCGCGGGCGGGATGCCCCCCTCCTCGTCGCGGCTCGCGGTCAAGATCCTTCGCGTACGTGCGCAGGAGGAACGAGTCGTCGAAGCTGCGATGCGAGAGGTGCACGTGCTTCGTCAGCTCAAGGGGCACGCACACATCGTGCAGCTTGCCGACGTGGTCGAGCTCGCAGACTCGGTGTACATCGTCATGGAGCGCATAGAGGGCCCCGGGCTGCATGACTACATCCGCAGTCAACCGGGAAGCGCACTGCCAGAGCCGCTCGCGCGCCGGCTGTTCCGGCACGTGCTGTTGGCTCTCGTGCACGCGCACAGCCAGTCCATCCTACACTGCGACCTCAAGCCCGCCAACGTGCGCGTGCAGCTCAAGGGCCCCGACGGCGGTCCGACGGCGGTGCTGGTCGATTGGGGCCTGGCTCGCTCCCTGGGGGAGCAGCCGGCGAATCTGCAGGAGGGCACTCGCCTCTACGCGTCGCCTGAGCAGCTGACCGGCTACAATGCTGACACGGCGTGGGGGCGCGCGCAGCTCGGGCCGCCGTCGGACGTGTGGGCGCTCGGAGCGACCTTGTACGAGATGCTCACGGGCGGGGTTCCGTTCGTAGGCGCTACACACGAGTCCCTCGTGGCAAACATCCTTGCGCTCAACTACGTGCTGGACGACGTGCTCAGCGTGGGCGCACGCCAGATCATCGACTCAATGCTGCAGGTGCTGCCGTCGGACCGGGCTTCTCTCCGAGAGCTCTGCTTTGACCCATGGACAGTGCACGATGGGCCGATGCCGGCCACGACCAACAGCGTGCATGTCGAGTGCGAAACCGCAGAGCCGCCCACACCTGGCAAGAGCGCCAGCCGAGTCCATAGCGGGAAGAGGCCGTGGGCCACGACGAAACGGGTAGTGCTCTTCCTGGTCTACGCGGCCCTCGTGGGCGGCGCCATCTTCTTCTGCCCGCGAGCGCAAGAGGATGCGTTGGGCGAAGAATCCTTTGCGCTCGTGGGAGAGGAGAATAGCTGATTGCATGTTTGGTATCATGTGGAGGTATTAGCTATTACTGAGGCACAGGTTCGCAGCCCAGGTTGCACGGCACCGAATCCGCAGAGATGTTTCATCAAAATTACACGTGCGGCATCTCCAACCGATCATGTTTGCCCCGTTGTCTCGTGAATTTGGATCCGAATGATTAGGCGGGGGGACCCCAACTCGACCCTCTTGACTGTCTTGGAGACAGCTGTGAATTGTGTTGGTGTGTCGTGAATGAACGGCTTTTAAACGTGTTGGTGTGAATCCGTATGTACGCCGGTCCGGTGTCCTGGGTGTCGAATATAAACATTGGCTGTGAATTCATTATCGGCGCAGATCGGCGCCGCGAAAACCGCACTTCGTGAGCGAGAGCGAGCGCGGCGACGCACGCGACCGCTGCGTAGCAGCGAGAGACTCCTTTTCTCGCGAGACTCGTGCATGGCGGACCTTCTGGCTCACCTCCCTCCGAACGTTGCCGGCTACGGACATCATCCAGGCATCACCAGCAGGCAACCATCACGAAGTTGCGCAGGTCGGATTAACCATCATGAGCGACCTGCGTGGTTTCCTCCTGGTGATGATGGATCGGGATGGGCACTAGACAAACGAAGGCATCCGCTGGTGCCATCTCTCACCCGGATTCACCGCATGAATCCGGACCTTGAAGGAGGCTCATGGAAGGAAGAGATTATCGAGCAGTGCTACATCAACGAAAACCTGATTCCGGGGGACATAGTGCTGGAGCTGGGATCAAACATTGGGCGCAGCAGCATAGTCGCTGCCGCGACAGTCGGCAAATCAGGCAGGGTCATCTCGGCTGAGGCGGATCCGCACGTTCGCCGCATTGCCGAGCGCAATGGTGCGAATTTCAGCAATTTGGCATTCGTGCCTGCGTTCTCCAACCCACCGCTGCGGCTATCTGGCGTTGAGCTAGGGAGGACTGCCAACGGGCTCGGCTTCCAAGCACCAGAGGGGGGAAACTCGACTGTTGTGCCTTCACTACCATCGTCTATGTTGCTTCATGGAGGCTGGACGGCTGTCATCGTGGATTGTGAAGGCTGCTTCTCTGCGCTGCTGGACACGCTTCACCAAGCGAGAGCACTGCTTGGGTCCGCACGCGTGCTTGTCCTGGAGAATGACGATTCCGACTTAGCCCGCCAAAGGCGGGTGCATCGAATCCTTTTGCAATTGGGCTTTCGCGTCCAAAACTGTGCCCACATAGCACCGCCGGAGCGCCGCCACGGAGCGCCGCCGCATCTCTGGTGCTTTTGGTCGTTGTGGAGGCGGATATATCCTGACGTTCCCCCGTCGCCGCCCTCGTCGCCTGAGGGAACTGTCTCCATGCACAGGCGTCGTTCGTTTGTCGAGACAGCTCACACGCGCCACGCGCGCATGGTTGTGAGAACCGACGAACGCGGTCATCGACATGCGGCCGTGAGTACGTGATTAACGCAGCAATCTCACGCAGCTGCGGCTCGCCTCGAAGCGACACGACGGAGATCACACAGGGTATGAGGGTGGCCCGGTGGGGACACGGATGACGTGGCCCTTGTGCGTTTGTGATGGTGGTGTTGCGGTGGGTGGGTGGGCGCACTGCAGATGGTACGGGAAAATTCGACGCACCGGAGTGTGCTGGGAAACAAGCGTACTACGTCTTCGCCTACGATGACAGTGTATCAACCCTGGGTCCAGACGTACGCGTAACCACCGACTCGCGTCGAGAAGGCGACGTCCTCGTGGCGCGTGGTCTGCGCGGGCATGGGTCTGCGATCCGTTCGACCGTTGCGGTTTCGGTTCACGAACGCAAATCGCAATTAACGCTGCTCCTCGGCAGAGAGGAAAAACTCAACGGCTGAGGGGGCGCTCGGCGTCGCACGGGCGGCCGCGCGGCGGGGCGGGGACCCGGTCAGCCCGCACTGAGGATACCAGTACTGAGTAGGGAGAAGACGCAAGGACCCCTTCACCCCGCGGTGCTTCCGCAACATAAAGAGCGACACTAACATTCACGCTTCTCGCCGATCGCTCCTCGCGCCGCCTCCATGACGGCGCAAAAGTCAGCGTCGCCCAAGCCGCCCTCATCATCGGCGGCCGCGTACAGCGCAGTGGCCGCCGCGGATACGGGCAGCTCGGGCGCTTCCTCAAGGCTGAGCGCAAAGCGCATGTCCTTGAGCGCGTACTTGAGGGGGAATGCCGTTGAGTAATCGTGCTTGGCCATCAGCGGACCCTTAAGCGCGACCATGGGTGAGGCCATCGCACCTTGGTCGAGGACCGCCTGCACGTCCTTCGAGCTCAGATTGAGCTTGTCGGCGAGCACGAGGCCCTCAGCGAGGGCTACCAGCTGCGTGCCCATGATCAGATTGACCACGAGCTTCATCTGCGTGGCGGCGCCGACCGTCTCGCTGCAGAACACCGACTTCTTGCCCATCACACCCAGCTCCGCCTCAGCCGCCTCAAAGGTTGCTTTGTCGCCCGCGCACATGAAAATTAAGGCGCCATTTGCGGCGGGCGCCTTGGAGCCGCTCACGGGCGCCTCCACAAAAGAGCCTCCGCGCGCGCGCACGCGCTCACCGAGCGAAGCCATGTCCTCTGGACG
>Ga0164294_10004737_pt1 | contig 11803 bp, 6 predicted proteins | sample GEODES005metaG_FD_111479 | JGI IMG/M metagenome (GOLD analysis project Ga0164294, IMG submission 111479) | Oligotrophic lake water microbial communities from Sparkling Lake, Wisconsin, USA - GEODES005 metaG | ecosystem: Environmental > Aquatic > Freshwater > Lake | place: USA: Sparkling Lake... | reverse complement strand
GGGCTCGATTGGTTTATGAGCAGTCAAGAAGTTGATGTCTACTACGACTGGTTTGGTATCTACCTGCCGGATGCGATCTACAACTATTCGCACTGGATTGCGATGGGCGTGGGAAGCATGCTCGTTGCCGCAGGTAATCGCAGTAAGTAGATATCTGGAACCGAGGGTTCTCTGTGCCTAGCCGTTGGGTGAGGCTACTATATGAACCTCTATGAAGCTGCGAAAAATCATTGAAGAAACTGCCATCGAGGTATGTAAGCGTCATTCGCATGCTCAAATAACTGAGTTACATATTCTTCGCGCGCTACTGAGCAAAGTTGGAACTGCAGGTACAGAACTCACAATTAAATCCATAGACAAAGAATTAGATAAAATCCCTGTAGTCCGCAACGCACCGCTCAGCATTAGTCAAGGTGCCACCAATATTCTGGATGAGTTAGATGTCAGAGATCCCTTAGAAGTCAGAGATGCAGTTATTGACTTTATCTTCAACCCCCAGGACCCCGCGGGCGAGGATCCAGATGTGCCGTTAGATAAAAATGATCATCCGAAGAATGATTCACCTGGTAAACCAGCTCAACCCAAGAAGCCGCAAGTAAAGCAGGGTAAATCTCAGGGTGGAAAATCAGAGTCTCTAGAAGACGTGCTGGCAGAGCTGAATGCTCTTATTGGTCTGGATAAGGCAAAGCAGCAGGTAAATGCACTCATTGCACTTCATCGAGCAAATACAGTTCTCGCGCAACAGAAACGCTCTGCCGTTCCAGTTGGACTGCATCTTGTCTTCACGGGAAACCCGGGTACCGGTAAAACGACGGTGGCACGCCTAATTGGGCGCCTCTATAAAGCAATTGGTTTACTTGATGGTGGACAACTAATTGAAGTTGATCGTTCTCAATTGGTCGCTGGATATGTTGGTCAGACGGCAATACGAACCCAGGAAGCGATAAATTCAGCAGATGGGGGCGTTCTCTTCATCGACGAGGCTTACTCACTAGCCAGTGACTCTGGATCAAATAACGGTTTTGGTGATGAAGCGATATCCACTCTTGTGAAAGCTATGGAAGATAAACGGGATAGTTTGGCAATTGTCGTTGCTGGCTACACCAAAGATATGGACGAATTTATAAAGTCCAACCAAGGTTTAAAATCTAGATTCCAGACATTTATCGAGTTTGAAGATTACGATACAGAAGACTTAATCAAGATATTTAAATTGATTAGCAGTGCAACGCCAGTTGTAGTTACTTCAGAAGTTGAGCAAGCCCTTCGAGAGTACATAATCGACTTCAAGCCCCAGGGTGAGGATGGAAACGGACGTTTTGCACGTAATCTCTTCGAAAAGATGTTTATGAATCTCACAACTAGAGCGATGGCAGATGGAACGATTGAGCCTCACGAACTTGAAGCGTTTAAGGTCGAAGATGTTCCACAAATACCGAAAGATCTAAAAGACAACCCGAATAAGCCTAAGTTTGGGTTTGTTTAGTCCTCAGGTTCTACTGGTTGAGGCGCGGTTCCTGGACCTACTGGCTTGGGAGGAGGCAGATCCTCAACTGAGTCATCATCGATTCCAATTGAATTAATCTTTAGCGCTTTTGGTGGCAATGGATCAGAAAGATCCATGCGAATCACGATATCCATTGGCAAATTCGCAGTTTCAGAATAAGTCTCAACTCGGGCATCTGGATTCTGTTTGGAATCAGACTCCAGTCTTTCGGGAACAACAAAGTGGGATTTCATTTTCTCGTGATATCCCTTTCCGACCTGCCCCACAGCTAGTGAGGCAATACTAAATGGTGTAACTAACCCATTAAATGGCCCAATTGGCTCACGAAGAAACTCGTCCCACTCATTCTGCTCTTCTTCTTCTAGCCCTGCCTGATCAGCTTGAATCGGATCCAAAATATTGGTTCGGTTCTCTTTTACTTTTGGACGCGCTTTCGTAATCTCTTCGCTCTGAACCTGGAAGGTCAATGGAATCAGTTGTCGTCGCGCAACTAGCTCTAGTGCATCTTGATTTTCTAACCCTTTGCGCATCTCACTTCGTGGTCCGCCAGGTGAGTAAGCGATATCAGCATCTAAGCCCTCAACATTCATGCGCTCAGTTGGAAGACCTACCTTCTGAGCAATAGCGAGTATCTGGGCCTTAAGTACCCTGCTTCTCCATCCTTTGGTGGCAAAACGCTTCAAGGCGCGTCCATGGAGTTTATTCATCGCCGAAGCATCGCTCTCTTGTGCTTGAGCGATACGTAAGGAGAATGGGAATTCGTCTTGATTCAGATCGGAAAGATATGACTTAAACCAGCGATCATTCATAGACCAAGGTCGATTGAGCGAATAGCCCAGGATCTCAAGCCAATCAACAACTTGAGGATATAGTGAGATGAGTCTTACCTGTTCCTGCCGAACTTTGTCCACGCCTTTAGCAATGTTCTCTAGTTGCTTGTTCAGTTTTTTCACTCGCCAGTAAAAACGGCTCCAATCACGATAGTAAAGAACTAGAGCACCAAAGATAGTAGCGAGAGCAACGCCCAATGTGTAATTGAAAATGGTCGAGCCAAATGAAGTTAACTTGAGCGCCCACGCATATGGCACAAAAGTTGTAATCAAGTAGTAGATAAGCCAGACAAGAAAGCTAAACCCAATAACACTCAAAATTGTCAGATGGAAACGTTTGCGAAGACGAACAAGTTCACCAGGTTCTGGTAAATCAAGATTAGACATCGTGGCAACATAGGACTCTTGCTTTGCAACGATAGCGTTACTCTCACTTCGCATCTTGGCAAACATCTTCCATAAAAACGTTCTTCGGTGGCGGTCTACCCAAACAAAAAACTCTGCCGCTTTCTCCTCTTTGACAGTTATTTCATCAGTAAGCACTTGAGCCTCTGCCAAAACTTTTTCACGCTCTAAAGTTAATGCAGCTAATTTCTCTTCTCGATCTTTCTCTGCAGCTAGCTGCGCTGCCTCTGCCGCTTGGGCTGCACGCCTAAGTTCCTCTTCAACCTTAGATTGGTCTGGGACTTCATCTGGGTTTGACGGAGGTTCATCTGGCCCAGTCGGAGGCGCATAACTTATTGGCGGAACCACTGTCGGAGGAATTGGAACATCAACAGGATCAGTTGATGGACCTTCATTAGATTCTGGATCTACATTACCTGGCTCTACAGGTTTATTTGGTTGAGGTGAATCTCCATCAGGATCCTTGCGATTAATGTCCTCATCAATGCTCATCGCGCATCCCCCGATAATTCTGCAATTTTGGTGTCAATTTCGATCAGTTTGTTCAGTTTTGAGTCCAACTCGTGGCGACGTTCTGCTAAGTGGGCTGTATGAATCTCGACTAGTTCTGGAGCTTGATCAATATTCGACCAGCCCACAACCTTGATCTCACTGAGGCCTTGAAGTTCGCTGCCGATCGTCCAACATTCCTTCGGATCCTGAATGACATCAGAAACTTTTGCAAATATAGGGAAGCGACCGTTCGAATCATTAATTCCGAACTTTGAGAGATCTCCTCCTTCGAGGATGCCGTAAATGAGCTGTCTCATCTCCGACCAAAGCGTGGCACGCGAAGTGGTACTACTACGACGGAAGGGCGTAACCAGCGCCTTCTGTGCCTCTTTAACGTTATTTGAAATAGTTTCCATTTGCCCAAAGAGTAGGCGGTCACGAATATCTTGAGCATCGTATTGATCGATGCCAATCATGACGCCACCATCTGGACCGATGAGAGAATCTTGCAACTTCTTACCAATACGTCGGCGAAGCCAGATCCAACACCACTTTGGCATCACTATGAATCTTTGCCCGCAGAATTTCATAAAATCTTTAATGCTCTGCCACTCTGTCCAACGCTGTTTTTCAAGTTCTTCTTCAGCATCAGGTTCAGCAAAGCGAAGAACTTTCTTATCAGAATCAAAGACGATTTCAACCATCTGGTTGACGACCTGATCAATATCGTCGTCTTCAATAAAGTATGTGTTTTCGATCTCGGCAACTAGTCCTTTGGCATAGAGATCAATATTCGGATCAGCCAAGTCTGAAAGTACTGAGGCGGCAATTCTTCGAGATAAACCATCCGTAAGAACAGAGTTTACGAAAACACGGGATAGCTGATAGGAATTTGCTCCACTCTCGGGTTTCGCTAAATCATCAAAAGGACTTCGTGCAATTCCATTCCAGAGTCCACCCGTAGCTGCAACATGCATAGCGATAAACTTTGGATATCGGGAATCTTCTTTCACAAAACGATCTGCAGAAAGTGGCGTCTTCCGATCTTCTGGAGAAGCAATGACATGGTGATCCCACTGGCCTTTAAAGACGGTGGAATAATTTGTTCTTTTTAACTCTGTTGGGAAAACTACCAAATTAATACGACGCAGATTGGTTTTTTTGCCGGGTTTGTCATCGCTCAATGCCAGCGGAAGTGAAAGTTTTATTGTCTCCGAAAGCTTGTCAAACTTTTCATATTCGCTTTCGTCAGGCTCAAATGTATTTGAAAGTACGCGTACCGCGATCAATCGAACTGTCTTAAATGGATCATTTCGAGCAAGCTCCTCAAAGAGATTTACTTCAATTCCGCTTAACTCACGATCTTCGTCAAGACCCCACACCGTTCCGCGACTGGTTGGGGGTCCGTACTGTTCTAATTGAATATCGTCAGCAGTCATCAAAATGAAATTGCCCAGAAGCCCATCACCGATCCATTCCTTAAGCTGCTCGTGCAGCTTTGGATATCTTTGTTCACTCGGAAGCAAAACGATGCTGACCGAGTCGTTATCCCATGTGAATGGCATTTAGTCTTCCGACTCCCCTTGTTCGAAGCTGAGCCTTTGGATGTCTTTTTGTAAAGATCTCAAAGCCTCCAGCAGAGGTTCTCTCAATTCCCAAGTCATGTCCTTACCGAGTGAGCCGTCTTTCTCAGTAGCCAAACTCTGACTTGCAAACCGAATCTCGTATTTAGCAATCGTGTCGGAGATGTACTTGAGTAACACATCTCGTCGAACTTCGGCTGTATCTTCTTTTCTGCCTGCACGCTCTGGATCAGGTACGGGCCCATCCGAACTATCGCCACTTTCTAACCAATGTTTGACTGCTGATGAGGAACTCTTTACATCAGCAAGTTCCTGCAAGCGTTTGTAGGACTCTAGTGGTTCAAGTGATTGAGAACCATTGCAAGCTACGATCGCAATTGATAAAGAGAAGATAATGCCGCCAGGGAAGTCCATGACTTCGACTTCATCTGTGGACAGAAGAGGATACGGGAATGAGTAGTACTTCGATCCGTCACCTGACCAGACAGATAGTTTTGGACCCTTATTCTTCCGCTCGACTTTTGTGAGTTCCCTATCAGAAAGGAAATGCTTCATCGCTCGAGCAATAAAGTATCCTTTCAGGATATCTTGCTTCGGAATCTCTCCTGCGGGGATTGACTCATAAAGATAGCGCGGACGACGATGCAACATCAGACCAGCACGCGTCGATGGCAAATCATTATGAGAATTCCAGTACTGCGAGATGGGTCCAATAATTGAATCCAAGACCATAGGCTGAACAGGCATATGGACACTAAAGAAATCAATACTTTGGTTTGTAGACTGAGGGTCAAACGTTTTACCGCCTACAGCGCCGGTTAATCCCTTACGTTGCAAGATTTCGCCAACTTTTGTGAAAATATCACTTGTTGCATCCAAAGGAATTGTCGAGATGACGTAATCAGTTGTGGGCCTTGAATTATGAATTACTCTTAGCAAGCCCTGATTGATATTCACAAGAGGTGCGCCATCTGTAATTGCTTCTTCGAGTTTTGCAAGGAACTTCTCCTGACGCTCCCTTACAACTGACCTATCGCGCACATTTGTGAGGTATGAAGACAGGCTCTCATTAATGAAACCTGCGAAAGGTGTCCCCAGTTGCTTCATCCACTTCTGAGCTCGATCAAGATAATCGACAGGATTTATAGAGACTTCGAACTGGGCTGATTGGGCGTTCTGTTGACGATCTTCACGCGCCTCTCGCTGAGTTGGTATCCAATCTCGTTTTGTCGTGATGAACTCCCAATAATTTCTGCGATCCAGGTCAGGCAGTGCCAAACCTCCCATGATTACCTCATCGACTACCTGACGCATAGCATTTGTTCGCTTCTCTGAAACAACTGAATTGGTCACAAGTTCGGCGAATTGCGCTGGATAGTCACTCGTCTCGATCAAGAGCTTCTCATTTTTTGAGGGCTCAAAGTGGCGCGGAACAGAAAGTGACTCTTCTGTCGACCAATCGATGAAGTCCTTCTTAGCATTAAGTAATCCTCGATAAATACTCATGAGGTCGGTGCGGAGTGGATCGATGAAATTCTCAGCCATATCTGCAACAAGAGCAGAAACTGTCTGCTTCAGTGCGGCTTCCGAGCGGTAATAGAAGGAGAATGCAACTTCACCTAGAGCCGCTTCCACTACTTCATGGCCAGATGGAATTTCATTCTGGTTCTTTTCTGGGAATTTACCAAGTTCACCACGAATATACGATGACAAATCAGCGGCATACTTAAGGGAAACATCAGCTTCGGCACGCAGTTCTTCTGCGACTCCAGTTAACTTCCTCGAAAGTCGATGAAGAATCTCACAAGTCACCTTGATTCCATGTTGTGAAACATATCTAGAGGTTGTAGAAAGTAAATCCACCTTCTTCTGCTTGACCCATGGACGCATAATTGAATTACGTTCTGAAGCTTCTTCATCTAAAAATTGCTCAATGTAGTTGTTGAAACCGCCACGAAGGCTGTCATCCCAATCAATGAGTGATTGAGAATTCGTCCTTGGATTCAATGTTTGAGAAGCGACTGCAAGAACCTGACTCTTGAGATTGGCATACATCGCATCGCGATTTGGACGAATCGCATCGATGATGTCATTGTGCTCTTCGGTCTCTTCGTTTAATTGAACATCATCTATGAAATCGAAAAGGTTTTTCTCTGCATAGAAGGTAATCCACTCATCCTCTGTCTTAATTGCAAATTTTGGATCTTCGATTGTGTGGGCATAGAGCATTCGATCTATTCCAGAACGTGCCAACCGTTGTGCTGAGTAAGCAACAAAACGCTCTTTCCCTAGTCCTACTCGACCGAAACCAAGAGCCATAAATGGAGTTGCATCTTTATTTGCAGTCTTAAGGCCCGAATTATCTGGCAAATTGATTTCAAGTGTTGAGGCTTGGAAGTTTCCGCGAGAGAAGGCGGTAATCTTGTCGTTGACTTCCTGATCTGTCATCCAGGTTGTAAGAGAAGTAGCCACAGCTAGATAAACATCTTCCTGCTCTGCAAAGCCACCTTTTCCAATCATGAAGTTGTACTTCGCACCAGTTTTGTAATCTGAATCTTGGTACGGGATATTTGCGCCCATTTTCCTTGTCATTTTCATTGTTCCCTTGGCGGGAGATGTCCAAAGGCCACTCATAATTTCGCCCATTGCGAAGAGTGCATTTCCAGCTAACAATTCTGGATCCACTTGAGTAAATACATCCGGTGCATAAAGCATGTTAAAGATTTCATGAACCCAGTTTTTAGATGGTTCTAACCCCTTGATCATCTCTGAAATTTCAAGGAACTGACCTGCACCGGAACCGCCTGCAATGGAGGAGATCACAATAATTGTTGGTGCAGCCTGTATTTGATCATCAAGTCCCAATTGACGAGCTAAGCGCTTAAGCTCTGGCTCGGCTTCTGCGCGTAGGAGTAAATCTAACTTTGCGCGAAGTGCCTGCTTGATCTGATCGTGGGCTGAAAGTGCAAGCACACGACCGACGCCACGGAACTGTCCAGCGCCAACAGTGATATCAACGCTTACGTCCTTCTTGTCGGGAAGAAAACGCTTGTAGTCTTCTTTATCTTCAGGCTCAACAACCTCAAAAGCGTTGGCATAGGCATCGGCATATCTTTCACCGGATCTCGATAAACCCTTGTAATCGTCATGCGGCAACATCGGCGCTGGAAATCCCGTGCCGTCTTGAAGGACTGGGCTATCAATATGCAGCATCTGCCATCCCATAGGCATGCCTTCAGTCCAATTTGCTTGGCTTAGCTTAAGTTCAAGGTTATTTCTGAGTGCGCGCAGAGTTTTTCCACCTGAGCCACCAACACCTACGAGAAGGAACTTGGATAACATTTTTTGCTGCCTTTCGATCGTCTTGAACTGAAATTAGTCTATTTAGTTTTTTAAACTTTTTTAAGTCGGAGCTCCTGTACCACCTCGACGAGGTGGAGCACCTGGAGCTGATGGTCTAGCTGGAGACCCGCCAGGAGTTGTTGGTGGTGTTGCTCGTGATGGACCAGATGGGCTTGAAGCTGGTGAAGTGCTTGGACCACCAGTTCGAGATGGCGCGCCTGCCAAGTTCGGGCGAGTAGTTGCAGTTGGTGAACCTGCGCCTCCAGTTCTACCTGGGCTTCCTCCAGGGGGAGTTCGACCTCCGCCGCCGTTTCCACCGCCGCCGTTTCCGCCGCCACCGCCGTCAGTTTTTCCACCGCCGCCGCCGTTTCCGCCGCCGCCATTCTTTCCACCGGTATCGGGCTTTTCGCTCTTTACCGTAGTGATTAGTGCCTCAACCTCTTTACCTAATCCAGATTTGCTTGAAACCTTAGCTAATGAATCACGATGTTGATTGAGATTTGTTAAGTCGCGGCGATTGAAGATAACAAGTTTGGCTTCAATCAATGAATTCTTTTCCGCTTTGAGGAGCGCAGAATCGCTGATGAGTATGTACCAAATCTTTCCAAGATCACCAACGATTGGTGCAACCTTCCCTGTCGCAAATCGTTTTTTATTCTTAACGCGTGGAGCAATATTTCCTACAGAAATAACTCGAGAACCTTCAGGAGCTTTTATTTCATACCATGGCTCAGCAAGAACAGTTTTAGGTAATTTCGCACTGAGGGTAGCGCTGCCATCTTGGAGTACACGGACGTCAGCCTGCTGTGGTCGACCTTGATAATTTTCACCATGGGTAGCAATTGCACCACCATCACGATTTGTGATACGTCCCTCGGTTGTGATTGCAACCGGATATTCAGCACGTTGTAGTTGACGACCGTACGCGATGCGCGTTGCCCACCAAAGCATGAGATAGATCAGCCCTAACGGTAGACCGATACCTAAAATCGTCAAAAACATGATCCACCAAAAAGGATCTCCCGCTGGATCAGATTTAAAATCAACCTGTGCATTCAGAGTAAAACTCTTTCCAGGCTCAGCGTCTGAGTAATATGAAATTGGTATACCAAGGATTACGTCTGACGATGCAGTTACGGGATTGCTGACCGTCAGTTTAAGAGTGCTCTCCTCTCCTTGACGAATTGGTAGGCAGCCCTCCGCATCCACACCCGCTGTAGAAATCTTGTAAGAATCCGCTCGTGATTTGTCGTCTTGAATCACGATTGGCTTTGCACTCGTATCGATACAAACTTTTCCATCTGCTCGCTCAGGACCTTTGAAAACAACAGAACCTGTCGCTGGTACAAGTTCAGACACCAAATCGGATAGCTTAATTGGCTCAGTCTTGAGTGTCGGATAGTTGCTCAAAAGGCGCACATCAATCTTTTGTGAAATAGAGACTGGCGCTAAAGGTGTGCCACGCTTTGTCTTTAAGTAAAGCGTGATTCGTACTTCGGCTTCAGCACTATCGGTGCCAGGTGTGAACTTTTGCAAGAGGAAACTAGCTGGATCGCTCTGCTCTGCCTCTTTCTTTGATCCGCTTTTTCCTCCAGTAATCAACTCAACTGTTATTGGGTGGTCAGAGTCATACTTGGTCAAATCCGCAGGAAGTCCTGTCGATTGTGAGACGACTTTTCCGGAGAGAATTCCCGCCCTACCTGAAATGAATTCTGTTCCTGGATCTATACGAATATCTAGACCGCTGCAGAGGAAGAGACTCGACTCCCCACCATTACCTGAGAATTTCCAATCTCCACGACCAGAGTTGTTCGTCCCCACCTTGATCTGTGCAGCACCAGCTGTTTCGAATACTCGAATTTGCCTACTTGTTGATGTGAGTGTTTTGCCATTCGGATCTAAAAGACTCCAATTGCTGGCTGTTGTCACTATTTGGAATTCACTAATTCCTGGCTCAATCACAAATTCATTTTTATCAAACTTAGATATGGCGGCACAACCTTCAATTCGTGGTGGTAATTTCAAGAACTCGTATGCGAGATCCTTCGGATCACTAGCGACAAAAAGAGCTCCCTGACGATAATTCTTTGGAATTGGGAAACTTCCGCACTCTACTTCAGTGCCATCAGCCAACACACCTTTACCTGTCACTAGGGGCTCCATCAAAGACATGAAATAAGCCTGAGCTTCTTGCTCTTCGTCGCTAAGCATCGCAAGTGCTTCTTCATTCTTAAGCAAAATTCCTAGGACTGTGACACCATTTTTTCGCAAAACGTCAAATTTGTTTGAGCAAAGCTGCGTAATGGCATCGGTCGTCTTCTCTACGGTAGATAGTTGAATTCCACCATCCGTTAACCAAATTAGAGTGCTGCATCCATTTGTTCGCGCATGTTGAGTATTAAGTTCATTGATCGCACCATTGATGCCCTGCAACCAGTCAGTATAATTACCCTCGTTACGTTCTCTCACCTCAGCGTTGAGACGAGCTGCTTCAGGAACAATTCCACCCCTATTTACAGTTCTCCACGCTTGCCAGACGCCATACTCATGCGCAAAAAAGCCAACTGAATAATTGACGGTCACATCGTTTCTAAATGATGCCAGTTGTTGCAAACTCGAACTAAGAATATCCGCGCGAGCATTCTTGGGGTCGGTATCTTGCAAACTTCCAGATTCATCAATGAGATAAAAAACGTCCAGAACTTTATTTTTGCCTTGTGATTGTAAGCATCGACCTAAATCTTCAAAAGCTCCATCGATTGATGGGACGGCATTTGCTCTAGTCATGGTTGCAGGGATAGCGCCCATTACGCCTACTAGAACGATGAATGTAAGAATTAAGGAGGCAAATCTCTTCATCACTGTCCTGCAAACTTCTCGGCAATTTTGATTGCCATTTCACGGATATGTGGGAATGCAACAACAAATGAGACTCCGGTGAGAATGCGCAAAATTAATGAATAACTTGAGTTCGTGGAGAACCAAGGGTCATTTCCCTTGCCAATTCGCTGTGCAATTGCGTCCCAGGCTAGGCAGAGGGCAACCACAAATGGCGTCAGCAAATAAGCGAAGAGGTGCAACAGGAAAGCATTTGCCATCGTGCGTGTGAAAAAGAAGATTGCGACACTAGCCAAGATTGCTAAAACGGCGACCAGTAGCGGCAAAAAGGAGGCCTTAGACGTTTTCGTTGCCATTTCGACAGTAGACCCCACATTTCTTGCGCGCTCGATGCAGCTGGGAAGTTCCCTAGAAGGTGCTTAGTCTCCTAGATCTAGCGCGTCTTGACTAGACATATCGGACAAGTTCGACTGGTCCAGAGCGTGATGACCATTCAGGAGGGGGGATTTTGACCCATTGAGATGGCCAATTTGGTGGGATAACCAAAATCATCGGAACGGCCCTGCGAGCCCGAATCGACCCAACTTATATTCTAACGAAGGTGCTTATGCCCCGATGAATATTTGGCTTAGTTGTTCTTCACATACTCCGCTGCGTGAGGAAAGCCGTTAGCTTCTAGCTTCTCTGCCATCTCAGCTTTTACAGCCTTAACAACCTTGTGGGTTCCGTCGCAGTTCTTCTCTTCATCTCTTGTGTATGTGCAGGAGCAAGCGCCCATAATATTTCTCTTTTCCGTGTAGCGAAGT
>Ga0164294_10004735_pt1 | contig 11808 bp, 9 predicted proteins | sample GEODES005metaG_FD_111479 | JGI IMG/M metagenome (GOLD analysis project Ga0164294, IMG submission 111479) | Oligotrophic lake water microbial communities from Sparkling Lake, Wisconsin, USA - GEODES005 metaG | ecosystem: Environmental > Aquatic > Freshwater > Lake | place: USA: Sparkling Lake... | reverse complement strand
GAAGGTGCTGGCAATGCTGGTGGCTGTATAAGTTACAAAAATGCTACCCAGGCTCAACCCCATGCTGGCTGCAAATAACCAAAACAACACTTGCGCTGTTCCATAACTGAGGCGATGAACACCAAAGCTAAGAACCATCACAAAAGCAAGTGGCAGTAAAGCAAACACCAAGCTGAGGATAGTGCCTTTGAGTGCTGCACCAAACACCGCAGCGGTGGCCATGGCCACAACGCCACTCACAGTGAGTGCCCCAGTCATACGATTGAACACACTCAGCATGAATGTGCGAAGCCCTTGATCACGGGCTTGGGATTCAGAAACTGATGTGGCTAGTGAATTATAAGTATCCATGGACAAGATCTCCTTCTAGTGTAAAGTGCAACCATTTCTGTTTCTAGGCTGGTTGCCCACCCAATGGGGTTACGCTGCTAGGCGCACTTCCTCAAATGCAACGTTGTCGTTGGCATTTATCAGTTTTGAACAGATTTTATGGTCGTATCTTACCAGATATCTAAGTTTGGCCTTCATGCTGTCAATCGATCCCTGGCATCCCCACAAGCAAACACATGACTCAACACTTTTATGATCACTATTATGTGTTGGGTTGTGCTTTGTTATAATATGCCGCACAACTGGCTCCTACCATGTGTTTGCTGGTGGAGATGGCGAGAATTGAACTCGCGTCTTGCCCAGCTCATTTACCGCCCGTCAAACAATATCAACATATATTTACAACATACCCACTTTAAAGTCAACAACCATATTTTATCTCTCATGCCCCTGGACGGAATGGACCTGGGCTGTCCGCTAGGCCCAGTCTCCAAAGCTCTTGCTGAGTGGCTTGATATGGTGTGCCGTCCACATTAACAGGGTATCCCCTTCCGTCAACCCAACCAGTGGGGCTGTCATAACGTGGCATCACATCAGGACTTCTGGGCGGCGGAGTGCTGGGAGGTTGGTCAGTTGTGGTGGCTGGCGGAGGAGGCTGTGGTTCCACACCTCCATGGCCTGCAACCACGGCCTGTTGACTGGTGTTCTCAGGAGCGGCAGCCACAGCATTGGCCAAGCAACGATTGCTGTTGGGGATGGTCAAACGGAAGGGCTGTGTAAAGGCATTATTCAGTGCATTGGTAACATTACGTATTTCATTTGTTATGCCTGCGGTGATGGCAGTGGCAGCCTTGCTTATGCCTGACACAACACCACTGATGGCACTGCCTAGTCCGCCCAAAACTGCATTGGTGGCTGTGCCTACAACTTTTATTGCAGCATTGATCACACTGGTGATGCCTGATGTGATGGCTGCTAACAAAGCACTGGTGGCGGCAGTAAATCCTTGAATTATGGCCACAGGAACACTTATCAGAGCATTTGCCAACTGGCCCAGTCCTGTGGCCATCTTGGTTAGGGCACTGTTAAATTTGCCCTGAATGCTGCCAATAAAATCTCCCAAGCTGCTACAGCGATTGGGACTGCCCACATCATCTGGTTGAAAAACACGATCCACAGATCTCATTATTTCAGTGGGTCTATTCAACACATTGGTTGCATGAGAACTCATACTGCTGATCATGTTGGGTATAGCACCCAACCCAGTCATGGGACCCAGGGCTTGTTGAATGCTTGCCTGTGTAGCAGTGTCCAATCCTGCTGTGTTTGCTGCAACTGTGCAGGCTGCGGCAGGATCACCCAAGGTTGCTGGGGTGGGAGTTTCACTGGTTGTCACTGCTGCTGCACCTGCTGTGGAGGCAGCAGTGCCACCAGTATAAGCATTACTCACTGAACTTTGTAGTGCCACATTGGGATCACCAAAGTTTGGTGGGGTTTCAACTTCTTGTATTTCCCCAGTCACATCGTTGAACACCACATACATGGGTGTAGTACTACCGCTCATGGACAACCTCTATAATCTGCATATGCTATATTTATTGTGCAGAAACAGGGGGAGTAGGGAATACTAGTCAGTATGGAAAATCACTGACCTGGCTATTGTTCATAGGCTGGCCCGCTCTCAAATGGCTACACAGACCCGGCCTGAATTACAATTTCACCCTGGTAGACCTTGGCTTCCAGGTCATCGCATCCACCAATATGCACTCCATCAATCCAAATTTGAGGAACAGTTTTGGCCGTGGGTAACTTTTCCAAAAGCTGAGCCTTGGTGCCATAATACTGATTGGGTTCTAGACTGCTTTCGCCTATGCCTGCACTGATAATATATTCCTCATAGGGAATATTCAGTGTGCTGAGTATTTTCTTGGCCTTAACACAATAAGGGCACCAGTCCTTACTCCAAATTTCTGCTTTCATGGTTGTATCCTTTCATAAAGTTTCCATTGGGTGTCATTTTTTAGTATAGTGGAGGAGGGGCTATTATCTTGGTTTTTGGCCCCCATGCCCGTCCACACACAATAGTATGAGTTACAAGCTCAAACCAGTAAACGTATTATCTGTGATATCCATCTTGGCATCACCAATACGGTAGGAGCTCAGTTCCACTTCTTGTGGAGCCACTTGAACTTCCTTGCCGCTGATCCACTTTTGTGTCCAGGGCAACGGATTACTACGCCTGCTGTAAACATTCTTGAGTCCAGCACTCTCCATGCGCACACCTGCAATATACTCAACATATTCCTTGAGCAGTGCGGCATTGAGTCCAATCATGCTGCCATCCTTGAACAGATATTCGGCCCATTCCTTCTCCTGCTGAACAGCACTTTCAAACAGTTGCTGACATGCCTCTTCACATTCTGCACGGATATCTGCAAAATCGGGATCATCCTTGGGCAACAGCTTGATCAGTGTCTGTGTGCTGCCCAAGTGCAAGTTCTCATCACGGCAGATGAACTTGATGATCTTGGCATTGCCTTCCATCTTCTTGAGTTCAGCAAATGCCCAACTGCAAGCAAAGCTCACATAGAAGCGAACACCTTCCAGAGCATTCACACTGTTGAGTGCCATCCAGATCTTCTTCTTCAGCTCACGCTTGTTGACAACAATCTGCTTGCCGTTCACAGTATGGGTTCCTTCACCCAGAGTGTGATACCACATGGTATAGTTGATCAGATCATCATAATACACAGTGATGTCCTTGGCACAATCCACAATTTCCTGAATGTCCATGAGCTCATCCAGCACCTTGCTCGGATCACTGTACACATTGCGGATAATGTGAGTATAACTCTTGCTGTGGATTGTTTCACTGAATGCCCATGTTTGAACCCAAATCTCAAGCTCTGGCAAGCTGATCAAAGGAAGGAAGGCAGTGTTGGGAGCACGTCCCTGCACACTGTCCAGGATGATCTGTCGCTTGAGATTTGAGGTAAAAATATGCTGCTCATGAGTAGTCAGCATACGAAAGTCCTTGGCATCCTTGCCCAGATCAACTTCTGAGGGACGCCAAAAGAAACTAAGTTGTTCTTCTGTGAGTCGATCAAAAACTCGATATTTCATCCGGTCATACCGGGCCACCGTGGTTGTGCCGCTGTCATCCAAGAACGCTAGGTTCTTGGCATGATCCTTTTGAACATTACTATCAAGGGTTTGAAAGCTCATCTTATATTACCTTACACTATCTTCTTCGTTGTTTATAATCTGCCACATGTGTTAAATCAACACCTGTTCCTGCAACATTTAGATCTTGCAGGCATCGCAATCATCTTGATCCACATGGGCTTTGTTGTCTTCAATCATCTTGTCCACATCCACCTCGTCCTGACCGTCCCGAGTGTTGAAATAATATCCAGTTTTGATGCCCCACTTGTAGCTGAGCACCAAATGACGCAGTAGCTCACTCATGGGCAGTTGGTTGTCAGGATAGAAGGAGGGATTATAGCTGGTGTTTGCACTGATGGTTTGGTCCATCCAACGCTGCAATACAGCCACAATCTTGAGATATCCTTCGGGGCTCTTTTGATCCCAGAGTAGATCATAACGATTCTTGAGGCGGCGATATTCTGGAACAACTTGCTTCATGACACCATCCTTGCTCTGCTTGACGCTGATAAGATCTCGAGGGGGCTCAATACCATTTGTAGCGTTGCTGATAAGGCTGCTGGCTTCGCTGGGCATACAAGCCAGCAGAGTTGTGTTTCGGATTCCAGATTCACGCAGGTCGGCTCGCAGCTTGTCCCAGGGTAGACGTTCGTGGTAGCCCACCAGTTCATCTGTATCCCGCTTGCGAGTATCAATGGGAACTATACCCTGACCATACTTACTGATTTTGCTGCCTTCAGGAGCACCCTTTTCCATGGCCAGGTCCACACTGGCTCGGATCATGTAGTAGCTCCAGGCTTCTGCATACTCATCCAGAGCAGCCAGTGCGCTATCATCGCTGTACTTGAAGCCCATCTTGGCTATCCAGTAGGCCAAGTTGATAATACCAATGCCCAATGGGCGGAACTTACGAGTGTGAGCTTCAGCAGCCTTGACTGGATATTCCTGATAATCCAACAGTGCATCCAACGCTCTCACTGCTAGGCGGCAAGGCTTCTCAAAATCCTTGGGCTCCCTGATCTTACCCCAGTTGATGGCTGCCAAAGTACAAAGTGCCACAGCTGGATTTTCATCTTCAATGCTCTGCAACGGCATTGTAGGCAAAGTGATTTCTGCACAAAGATTGGACTGCCTGATGGGTGCCTCACTCTCAATGTAGGATCCATGAGTATTGGCATGGTCCACATTCATAAAATAAATGCGACCTGTGTTCTTGCGCTCGCTCATAAAGATGGTAAACAAATCAGCAGCCTTGAGAGTCTTCTTGCGGATCACAGGATTTGCTTCATACTTCTCATAGAGTTCCTTGAACTTAGCTTGATCAGCAAAAAAGGCATCATAAAGACCAGGCACATCGCTGGGACTAAACAGTGTAATATCCCCGCCTGTGAGCAGACGCTCATAGGCCAGCTTGTTGAACTGAACTCCATAATCCATGTGGCGAGCACGATTGTCATCAGTGCCCTTGTTGTTCTTGAGCACCACCAGGTCCTCAAACTCCAGGTGCCAGAATGGAAAGTAAGCTGTGGCAGCACCACCTCTGACTCCGCCCTGATTGCAACTCTTGACACTAGCTTGTAATAGCTTGATAAAAGGAACCACACCTGTGTGATAGGCATCACCACCGCGGATGGGACTGTTGATAGCGCGGATTCGACCAATGTTGAGGCCAATACCAGCCTTGCGACTCACATATCGCACCACAGCATGGCTCACAGCACTGATGCTGTCCAAGCTGTCGTCAGCCTCAATCAGCACACATGAGCTGAACTGCTTTTGTGGTGTACGAACACCTGCCATGATGGGGGTGGGCAAGCTGATGTCATGGCCGCTGATGGAATCATAAAATTCCTTCACATACTTGAGGCGTGTGGCCTTGGGGTATGTGTTGAAGAGAGTGGCAGCAATCAGCATGGAAGCCATTTGTGGAGTTTCAAAGATCTTACCAGTGACCCTGTTCTTGACCAGATACTTACCACGCCATTGTTCCATGGCTGCATAAGTGAAATTTAGGTCCTTGTCATGATCAATATAAGTTTCCAACACATCGAATTCTTCAGCAGTGTACCATTCCAGGAGTTCATGAGTATAAAATCCTGTTTCCACCACGGTTTTGACATGATCCATAAGCCGTGGAGGAGTAAAGCTGTTGTATGCTTCTTTTCGGATATGGTGGTTTACCAAACGAGCAGCCACAAACTGGTAGTTGGGAGCTTCAAGGTCAATCAGGTCAGCAGCAGCCTTGATCAAAGTTTCTTGAATATCCACGGTTTGGATACCGTTGTAAAACTGGAGTTGGCTCCGAATCTCAACTTCACTGGCACTTACACCGCTGATGCCTTCTGTGGCCCATAAAACTTGACGGTGAATTTTATCGATATTGAGAGGCTCCTTGCCTCCATCTCGCTTTAGAACTGAGATGGCTTCTCCTGCTCTGACACTCATTACTGCTGTCCTTTCTGACTTGTTCTTGGAATACCCTGGCAGGCAAGCACCATACTGGGAGCCTTCACAACGTTGGGTGAGTTATTTAAAATAGGGGTGTGGCTATAACTGGCAATGATTACCAATTATTTTGATCATATGCAATACCATTGCTTACCAGCCCACTTCCAGATGTTATTTGTATGAACATGTTGTAGGCTATTTTCACTAGTTTTGTCAAGGTATCCATAATTTAAGATCCAGCCTTGCGTGTAGACTACGATCTTCTGTACACTGTTCTGCCTGTCTGTGATCAACCTCAAGGAGAGGGTTTGATGCCTGCTGGGATCTCCCAGCAAGAGTGTGTTGGCCACTGCCAGGCTATGACTACTGGTGCAGTAGTCATTGTTTTCAAGTTGTTCCCAACTGGTGGGCCAAACAGAACAATCATCCCAATTTAGTATGTTATTTTGAATGGGAGCTTGCTTCCAAAATTGCAAGCATAAATCAATCTGTAACACAGTGTCGTTGTGGGATGCAATTTCTGCTCTACACTTTTTCCAGGCAGCTAGCCTGGTTTTGTAGTCTGAAAGAAAAGGGTTCATTTGATCTCAAATATTTTGTTGTTGAACATCCACAATCAGATTGGCTGCGCCCTGATCATTTACAGCAGGTCCACTATCATAAACATTGCCCATGCTTGTGCAGAGTGTGGTTACAGTGTCCCAATAGACGACATCCACCACACTCACCAGTCCCACATTGCTGAACCAATTGCCCATGCTGGTTATGCCAGGATTGGAGCTCATAACTTGTATTCCATAGTCACTCACATCCTGGAATCTGCTGTTGGCTACTCTTGTATAGATGGGGCCATTGTTAGGGTTTGGATCTGGAGCAATCCGATTCTCCAAAAGCACTCCTTTGAACATGTTGTAAAAGGAACATCCATCAAAACTGGTGTTGACAACTTCGTCTGTTGTATAGTAGCCTGTGACCACATTGGTGATCACACAATTACTAAACTGAATATTCTTTGTGGGCAATGCGCTGCCCAAAGTCTCTGAGAGTATGCCATAAGTTTGTGGGCTGCTACCAGTGGTCCAGTTACCACCCAGAACACAATTTTCAAACAACACATCGGTGGCACGTTGGATCAACACCACAGTGTCACCATTTTGGAATGTTACACTTAGATTGGAAACTGTTATGTTTTGCGGAGGAACAGCATCATTGTTTCCAATGTTGGCACCTTGTTGTCCCAGGCTGTCCACAGTTTGCATGGCCACTGTTGCATCTACCACACCACCATTTGTCAGCAGTATTTGTGTGCTGGCACAATTTTCACCCACCAACTTTACAAACGGATATAATTGTATAGCACTGCTGATACGATATACGCCACTGGGAAACCAGATTGCCTTGCGGCTCTGAGCTGTATTTTCGTTGGTGGAGAGCTCCTTTGTGTAGAGGTCCACAATAGCTCTGTTGATGCTGATGGTATCATCTGCAATGCCGTTGCCCACTGCGCCATAAGCCTTGACGTTTACCCACTGATCATCCAATTGCAATTGTAGTGGACGAATTATAGGTTGACTCATGCTGGCACCAGTTTGGCTGGCCACACTGGTATCACTCAAAAATGTATATCGAATAGCGGAACTCAAATCACTGCTGGTGGTCAAAACCTGAGTATTACCACCCTCAGCAAGGCTGTTTCCTATGAACAGTTCTCGGGTATCCAAGCACCATCCCAACTCTCCCTCATTGAGGTTGGCAGGAAGGTCAGTTTTGACGCCCCTTCTGTGCTGGATTCGTGCTACAGTTACTATGCTCATTCGGTGGACCTTGATATCTCTTGTGGAGATATTTATGGTCAGAACACATGTTTAAAGTAGTACTGCTCCACTCGCTCTACCCAGTCAGCCTCATTCTTATCAAAATCCCCTATGTCCCACACAAACTCTTGGTAGTCCAGATCTCTACTGCACATGAACACAACACATTTGCTTATGTCTGTGCCAAAAGTCAGATTGTGGGCCATGGCATAGGCTGTCAACTGTAGCCGATAATCATCCACTCTGTCGCGAGTTTTGGGACGTATGGTGGTTTTAAAGTCCATGATTGCTGGCTTGCCTTTGTGAATGCCCACCAAATCAGTTGTTCCAGCCCACAATGTATCGTAAATCAAGGGCGATTCAATACCCCACACTTGATCCACATGGCTAAGACCATGTTCAATAATAACGTCTGCCATGCTGCGTGCCATCATGCGTCCAGTGTTGGTGCCACCAGGTCTTTCCTCACCTTTGATGTAGTGTTCCAGATGGGTATGCATCATTGTGCCCAAGTCAGTGCTTTCTTTGGTTATTTCCTGAGCCTTGGCTTCACCAATACGGGCTTTCCACGCCAACAAATGAGTCATGTCCTTGGTTTTGCTAAGAATCGTTGTCACTGACGCCACCTTGGCTCCACTTTCGGTCAGGTAGTGGCGTGAACCGCCTTCCTCAGCCCTGCGGCCCTTGCCATAATCGAATTGATTGTTGATCTGAATCATAAACTTCTCTCATACACCGTATGCTTTATTTCTACGTTGTTTGTTGAGGATATTCAATCGAGTTGGATCACCATCTTCAATATATGCACTGTTTGACAGCAGATTGGCATTGAGTATCAGGGGGCACCAGCAATTGTTTACAAAAGCCTTGTTGTCTCTGACCCCAAAATAAGAACCGCTGGCCACATCCACACTGGTGGTCATGGTTTGGCGGACAAATTCCGTGCCTCCATTGTATTGCCAAATTTGCAGTATATTGTCCTGCTGTTTGTGCATTTGCTGCATGAGATCTGCCAAACTTTCCGCTTGGGCATCTGTGACTGCTCGTTGGTTTTGCTCACACACATACAACATGGCTTTGGTGAGATCGGGCTTGAGTTTGAGTGCCCGGATCTCGTCAGCTTGCATGGTCTCAGCCTTTTTCAACCAATCTTGTATTTCCGGCTTTTTGCTCTTGCTGAGGATAGTATAAGGATTGAAGCTGCTACGCAAAAAATCACCAATACAGATGCCATTGTAGTGTGTTGGCTGTGCTGGAGTTTACTTCTCTTGTGATGGTATAACCCAAATCTGTGAAATACTTGATCACTGCATTCATCTGATCAGTGTAGGGACGAACAATCATATCACTGCTGGGGGTCAAACCCTTCCAAATCAAGTAGTAATCTCTGCTGGCTCCGTAAACAGTGAGACTGAAACTTCCGCTGCCACTACCCAGCACTGTGGTTGCAGATGCAACAGTGCCACCAGGACTGGGCGCACTAAACACCACAGACGGAGCGGCTTGGTAACCTGCACCTGGACTGTTTACAGCCACCTGACGAACACTGAAACTACGATTTACTCGTGTGATGGGCGGTGTAAAGGTGCCCACTTGTGCAGCACCTGCAATCCATGACAGCACAGGATCAGTGGTGTAATTGTTTCCAGGATTGGTTATAAACACGTTGGCTATGCCTGTGGGAGTAAGAACACTCTGGGCACTGGCATTTCCTCCTGTAATATTCACCACAGGGTTGGCCACATAGTTTGCTCCAGGATTTAATATTTCAATTCGGTCCAAACTTGTGGGAGTCAACTCACAAATGGCCACTGCATTTCCATCCAACACCACCTGTGGAGGGTTCACGTAGCCTGTGCCGCCATCCACAAGCACAATATCAGCGATTGTGTCTCCCACCAGAACTGCATATGCGATAGCTCCGGATCCGCCACCGCCCACAAAAAACACGTCAGGAGCACTTGTGTAGCCACTGCCCACATCCACCATTTGCACGAAGCTTATGCTGGTGGGTACTATGTATGCTTGTGCTGTGGCGCCTTGGCCGCTGGTTATACTAACTGTGGGGATACTTGTATAACCACTGCCTGGACTGGTTACTACAATTTCACTTACACCGTCACCAGTGAGTATTGTATAGGCGGCTGCCCCTACACCTTCGCCCCCTGTAAACAGCACCAATGGGGGAGTCACATATCCACTACCACTGCTGAGAATGCTTATACTGTCAACTCCCATGAGTAGGCTAAATGCTGCACCCACTCCAGTGCCACCCACCATGTTGTTGCTCACAGTCAGTGGCAGAGTCGTGTAGCTGCCTGCATTTACCATGACCCATGTGAGTATGTTTCCTGTTGTGGTGGCAGTCAAAACTTGTATAACACAACTGCCATTGCCTACGCCACCACTTACTTGCAACAAGTCTCCAGCCACATATCCTAGACCCGGATTGTCCATGACTAGCTGCACAACTTTCAGAGCCACCACACTGGGGGCGGCACCTGTGCCCACACTTTCCAGAATCACACTGGGAGTGTAAGTAAAGTCATTGCCTGGATACAAAACTTCCACTAGACTCACAGTAGTGGGCTGAAGCTGAGCAATTGCAACACCCGCTTGCCCGCTCAGGATTTCCACCGTGGGCTGATTCACATAACCTGACCCTGTATTGGTTATAGTAAAGGCACCTATTCCACCTGCGCTGAGGATAGCAGTAGCAGTAGCCCCTGTGCCGCCCGCGCCTGTAATGTTTACAACTGGCTGATTTACATAATTGATACCTGGATTGGCCACACTCAAACTTTGGATACCCATGCTCAGATTCAAGTAGCAACCAGAGCCAATGCCACTGGAGGTGGTGAGGCAGTTTATAACATTGGGCAGCACAGTATAATTACCGCCAGATAGCAGATTGATGCCTGTAACACTGCCGCCGTTGACACTGGTCACACGAGCGGTTGCTTGCACCCCGCTGCCACCAAATACATACAGCAAATCACCCACATTGTAATTGGATCCGCCATATGCCAATGTCATGCTAACAACAACAAAGTTAGCAGACCCGGCAGCGGCACCTGTTCCCAACGGAGTAATTGCAATAGTGGGCACATCTGTAAAATTGGATCCATGATTCACCATGCTCACACTGTGCAGGCTGCCTGCTGGATTCAAGTAAGCCTGTAGCTGAGCCGCAGTAGTGGGGGCTCCGCCCAAGGGCGTAACAGTGGGGGCGGTAAGATAGCCGTCCCCATTGTTGGTCATGATCACTTGAATCACTCCCTGAGTCACGTCAATGTTTAACCCTAGACCTGCCAAAGCATTTGCTCTTGTTGCAGCCAACATGATATGATCTGGATCAATCACTATCACATAATAAGGGCAACCTGCAATCAGAGGAGGAGGTAACAACCCTGTGCTGCTCACATTTACAATGTCACCTGTGGTGAGTCCATGAGCCAGCACAGTAATCACACTGGTGACAGGGTCAATGCTGAACACTTCTGGTACTGTGGCCACGGGATTTGTCATGTTGCTGTCTGATACTACAACCTCATAATCACCGCGTTGAGCAGCCAGCAACACTTGACGCTCAATGGCAGTTATTTCCCCATGAACAGCAATGTCTTTTACAATGTTGTTGCGTGCCTCTGTGGCATTCAAAAACCAACTTGCAGTAACCATATCAGCCTATCCTTTTATTGAGCGCACTCTGGGCCATTTTGCCTACCACTTCTTCCTCTGGCTGCATAAACGCTTGACCTTCAGGCTCAGGTTCTTTGTCAGTTTGGAGAACAACTTTTTCTGCGTCACTGGCGTCTTTGTCCACAATCAAGTTGTCATCATCTGGCAAGTTCTTGATTGTGTTCAATACCCATTTGGCGTCTCTGTTATAGCCCTGCCCCAGCATACTCTTGAGAATGCTGTTCATTTTTAGGCTGCTCATTTCCAGGCTGTAGGCATTGGCCAACAACCCTATGAAAAAGATCTGGGCATCCTGATCAGTATTGGGCGTTTCAAATATAAATTCTTTTGCTCTCATGGTAGTCTTATT
>Ga0164294_10004734_pt1 | contig 11812 bp, 15 predicted proteins | sample GEODES005metaG_FD_111479 | JGI IMG/M metagenome (GOLD analysis project Ga0164294, IMG submission 111479) | Oligotrophic lake water microbial communities from Sparkling Lake, Wisconsin, USA - GEODES005 metaG | ecosystem: Environmental > Aquatic > Freshwater > Lake | place: USA: Sparkling Lake... | reverse complement strand
TGGTGTGCGTGCGGGGTAATGACACTTCAGGATCAAATGCAGCGACCGCGTGGTACACCTTGCGAATGTGTTTGTCGCGAAACAGCGCGTGGTAAGCGTCACGCTCTTGCACGCGTTTGCCCAACAGCACCAGACCTGCTGTTTCTCGGTCAATGCGGTGCAGGGGCACCAGGTGGTCGTTGCCAGTCAATAGCTTGAGTTGCACCAGCAGGCTTTGCTGCACATAACGGCCCGCGGGGGTGACCGGCATGAAATGCGGCTTGTCGGCCACCAGCAGGTGTTCATCTTCAAACAAAATGTGCGCTTGGCTTGGCAACGCCGGTTCGTTGTCAATGTGGCGGTAGTAGAACAGCTTGGTGTGGGGGCGGTAACAGTCATCCGCATTCACGGGTTGAGCCACCTCATCGAGAACCCTTTGGTGGCTCAGGCGATCACGCCATTCTTCGGACGAAATACCGGGCATGCGCTCAACCAGAAAGTCCAGCACTGTTACCCAAGGTCCTGCGGGCAGAGACACGCAACTGGGGCCAACACCGTTGCGTGTCGGTATCTGCATGGCTTACACCCGTTGGAACACGAGGTCCCACACTCCATGGCCAAGTTTGAGGCCACGGTTTTCAAATTTGGTCAGGGGTCGGTAGTCGGGTTGCTTTGCATAGCCTTGTCGCTCTGGCGTTGCGGTGTTGCGCAGCAAGGGTTCTGCGCCAATCACTTCCAGCATTTGCTCGGCATAAGGTTGCCAATCGGTAGCGCAATGCAGGTAGCCACCGGGCTTGAGGCGCAGCGCTAGCTTTTTGACCAGCCCCGCTTGAATCAAACGGCGTTTGTTGTGTTTGGTTTTGTGCCAAGGGTCTGGAAAGAAAATATGCACCCCGTTCAGGCTGCTTTCGGACAGCATGTGGTCAATCACCTCCACCGCATCGTGACGCATGATGCGGATGTTGTGCAGTGCGTGTTCGCCAATGCGTTTAAGCAAAGCGCCGACGCCAGCTTCGTGAACTTCGCAGCATAAAAAATTGTCTTTTGGTCGCAGCTTGGCAATGTGCGCTGTGGCCTCGCCCATGCCAAAACCGATTTCCAGAATCACAGGCGCCACGCGGCCAAAGGCGGCTTCAGTGTCCAGCGCTTGTGGGGTGTAGTTCAACAGGTGGGTGGGGCCATAGATTTCGTAGGCCTTGGCTTGACCGATGGTGGTGCGGCCAGCCCGCAGCACATAGCTCTTGACGGTACGCAAATACACATCGGGCGGCGGGCCTTTGCGGGGCGCAGCGGTGCCGGTGCTGGCGTGTGTGGCCATGTCAGAGGCCATGTCAGTGGCCTTGTCAGAAGTCATGTCAGTGGCCGGAGTGGAAGAGGTCATGCACAAAGCGGGTCACGCAAAGCCCGAATTGTAGAGGCTCAGGCTTGCCGCGTCAGTTGGACCCAATGCGCCAAAGCGCAAGCCAGTGAGCCAGATTGCGATGGAAGGCCTAAAACACCTGCCGCCGCGTTCAGTGCAGCCAAGGGGTTCGACAAGTCCAGTGCCAGTGCGCCGTTTTGTTTGGAGAGTTTTTCGCCATCCGCGGCCATGACCAAGGGCGTGTGACGGTACTGAGGTGTGACCAGGCCCAGCGCTTTTTGCAGCATGATTTGCCGCGGCGTGTTGTCGGATAAATCGGCCCCCCGCACCACATGGCTGATGCCTTGTGCGGCATCGTCCAACACCACGGCCATTTGGTATGCCCATAAGCCGTCGGCGCGCAGCAACACAAAATCGCCCACGGCAGTAGCGACGTTTTGCGTCTGCTGGCCTGACAGCGCGTCGTTCCAAGTCGTGAGCACGGGCAGATTGAAAGTGTCGATCACCGCGCCCACATTCAAGCGCCATGCTCTGGCTGCTTTGCCGTTCAAACCTTGGCGGCAGGTGCCCGGATAGACCGCCGCGCTGTGCCGGGTCAAGGAGCGGGTTTGCGCCGCTTCAATTTCTTTGCGTGAACAGGCACAGGAATACGCCAAACCTTGCGCGACCAAGTGGTCGAGGGCCGCTTGGTACTGGGCTGACCGGTCCGACTGCCGCAAGATGGGGCCATCGCTGTGCAGGCCGCAGACGGCCAGTTGATTCAAAATGATGGCTTCAACCCCGGGGATGCAGCGGGGCGTATCAACGTCTTCGATGCGAATCAGCCATTGGCCGTCATGGGCCCGGGCTTGCAGCCAACTGGCGAGTGCAGCCACCAAGGAGCCTGCATGCAAGGGACCGGTTGGGGAGGGGGCAAAGCGCCCAAGGTATTTCCCCGAATAAGCCGTGCCTGTCACCTGCTGCCTGGATGCCAAAAAAGTCAGGCTGACTTGGCCACAGTCAGCGAGAGCTCGAGGCCTGACACAAAGCCGTCTTCCACCCGATGACCTATGCACCAGTCGCCGCAGATACCCAGATTGAGCGCAGCGTCCCACAAGTGGCTTTGGCCCAAGGTTTGCAATGTCTTTGCGTAGCGCCAGCGGTGCACGTCAGCATGGGCCGGTGTGGCGCGAATCCCGGTGACCTCTGAAAACGCCTTGAGCAATTTGGCTTGCACGCGCTCAGGGGCATCTTCCAGGTGCTCTTGCGACCAAGCTGCGCTGGCTTGAATGGTCCAACGCTCCAGTTGATTGCGCCCCGGCTTGGACGATTCCCGAGCCAACCAAGCCACGCGGTGGTGGTTGCTGCGGGCGGCATTCCATTGCGGCCCCAAAGTAATGGGCTGCGCTGCATGGGGGAAGGCCACCATCAGCGTCCAGCAGGGTGCAATTTGCACTGTGTCGAGTTGTTTGGCCATGGCCGGTGCCAACTTGGATGTGCTTAGCAACTCTTGGGCCTGCAAAGGCGGAATGGTCATCAGCACGCCATCAAAACCACCGTACACATGGTGCGAATCTTCGGCGCCATCGGTTTGCAGTTGCCATTGTTTTTTGTTCAGCGCATCACGCTGGATGCGCATCACACGGGTGCCGATGTGGATCTGGCCCTCCAGTGGCTGCGCCCAGGCTTTCACCAAGGCGTTCATGCCAGGCTTGGCGACCCAATGTTTTTCTCGGTGGGGCAGAGCAGCAGCTACGACGCGGCCCATGGCGTCAAGCACGCGCACAGCGTTGGCGCTCCATGGCTTGCACACCCCGGGTGCGGTTTGCAGGGCTTGTTCAAAACGCGTATCGCGCACGGTGAAGTATTGAGCGCCATGGTCAAACCCGCCAAACGGGGTGTCTCGGGTGCTCATGCGCCCACCCAAGCCTTGGCTCTTTTCAAACACTGTCACCTGGTGACCGGCTTGGGCCAAAGTGCGTGCACAGGTCATGCCGGCTATACCGGCACCGATGATGGCGAAATGTTTTGTCATGCATCTACTCTACACGCGATATTGGGGTTGCAGCAATGCGCGTTGCGTTGTTTCGCTCTGCAGTTGCGCTAACCACCACTGCAAAGCCTTGCCGGGGGTGGTTTTGCGGTTGTTTCGCCACGCGTAATGGGTCTCCTCAGTGCGTTGGGATTGCGTCACTTCTTTCGCTACGAGGCGGCCTGTGCTGATGTAGGGCAAGGCCATGCTCAACGGTAAAAATCCCGCGCCCAAGCCGCGCAATTGCGCCTCCAGCTTGCTGTGCATATCGGGCACGGTAAAGACATCCTGGCCGCCCAGTAAGCCAATGCTCAGGCCACTGCCGCGCGGCACAGAGTCCGCGACCGCCACAACCCGGTGTTGCTGGCGCACCTCCTCGCTCAGGGGCTCGGGCGCTGCAGCCAAGGGGTGGTGAGGCGCCACCGCGAACACAAACTCCACAGGCCCTAAGGCTTCATGCTGAATGTCGGCTGTCAAGCCGGTTTGCCATAAAACGCCCAGCGCCAAGTCGGCTTGGCCCGAGGTCAAGGCGTTCAAGGTGCCCGACAAAGTTTCGTGCCGCAGCCGCAGCCGGGTGGGCGACTTCAGGGCCAAAAAGGCCTCGCACAACTCCATCAACACATTGCGCGAGATGATGCTGTCTGCGGCCACCGTCAGCACCGCCTCCCAGCCTGTGGCCACGCGCTTGACGCGGTTGGCCACCGCATCCACATCACTCAAAAGCCGCCCTGCTTCTTCCAGCAAGGCCTGCCCAGCTGCGGTGGGTTGGGCTTGCTTGGCGCTGCGGTCAAACAGCAGTACGTCCAAGGCGTCTTCAATTTGCCTGACCCGGTACGTCAGGGCGCTGGGCACCAGTCCCAGAACGCGTGCTGCCGCAGCGAAACTGCCACTGCTGCCAATGGTTTGCAGCATGGCCAAGGCTTCTGGGGTCAATATATTGCGAGGGTTTTGCATGATTGAATAATTTTAATTCAAAATAATTGAATGATGACGGCAATCAACGTGCATCTTCGTGCGGTCCTTTGGCTCTACATTCAGGGCTCTCAACCAAGGAGCTCAAGATGTTGACATTACGCGCCAGTGGCGATCGTGGATTTGCAGACCACGGTTGGCTCAAGTCCTTTCACAGTTTTTCTTTTGCCGGCTACCACGACCCAGCACACATGGGTTGGGGCAATTTGCGTGTCATCAATGAAGACCGCATTGCACCGGGTACCGGCTTTGGCACCCACGGTCACCGCGACATGGAAATCATCAGCTATGTGCTGTCGGGCAACTTGGCGCACAAAGACAGCATGGGCAACGTCAAAGGTATTCCACCTGGCGATGTGCAGCGCATGAGCGCGGGCAAAGGCGTGATGCACAGCGAGTTCAACCATGCAGAGGGTGCACAAACCCACTTTCTGCAAATCTGGATCGAGCCCAATGTGTCAGGCATTGAACCCAGCTATGAACAAAAAACAGTGCCAACCAGCGCCAAACGAGGGCAGTTGCAGTTGGTGGCTTCGCCCCAGGGTGAGGGCCATGCCGTCAAGATCACCGCCGACGCCGCTCTGTACGCCGGCCTGTTCGACGGTGCAGAGTCCGCGACGCTGGCCCTGAACCCTGCCCGCAAAGCCTATGTGCATTTGATCCAAGGTCAATTGCGGGTCAACGGCATCGCACTGCAAGGCGGTGACGCGGCCTTGATCGAAGGCGAAAGCTTGCTGACTCTGGACCAAGGCCACAATGCCGAAGTCCTGCTCTTCGAGCTTTCAGCTTGAATCCAATTCTTTTCTTAAACCTCAAGGACTTCTCTCATGGCTAAAACCATCGTCGTTTACCACTCAGGCTATGGCCACACCCAGCGCGTGGCCCAGTTTGTGGCGCAAGGCGCCAACGCGCAAATCATTGCCATCGATGCTGACGGCAACATCACCGATGCCGACTGGGCTGCATTGGATGCAGCGGATGCCATCATCTTCGGCTCGCCTACTTACATGGGCATGGCGTCTTGGCAGTTCAAAAAATTTGCCGACGCCAGCTCCAAGCGCTGGTTCACCAGTGCCTGGAAAGACAAAGTCGCTGGTGGTTTCACCATCTCGGCCAGCCCCAGCGGTGACAAGTTGTCCACCCTCCAATACTTCATCACTTTGGCCATGCAACAAGCCATGGTCTGGGTCGGCCAACCGGCCATGAACGACGGCACCACCAATCGCCTGGGTTCAAACTCCGGATTGATGGCCCAAGTCGGCGCGACCAGCCCGGCGCAAGACATTCCGCAAAGTGACTTGGACACAGGCAAAGCCTATGGCGAACGCGTGGCGGCCGTGGCAGCCAAATTGCACGGCTGATTGTCTCCTCGTTGATGTGATGAGTGTTCCCAGCGTGCCGCGGGTTGGTACCATGGGGGCATGAAAATCATCAGCCTGTTGCCCCTGGTCGATTGGCTGGCCATGGGCTGTTTTTTTGCCATGTGGATTGGCTACGCCCTGTTTGCCAAATTCTGGGGTCGGCACGAGCGCTCATTGATCGCCACCACCAACCGTTACCGCGCCTTGTGGATGCTGCAAGCGACAGCCCGTGATCCACGTATGCTCGACGGCTTGATTACGCAAAACCTGTCGCACACGCCTTCGTTCTTTTCTTCGACTACGATAATCATCATTGGCGGTTTGCTGGCCCTGATGGGCACCACCGACAAAGCCGCTGAATTGGTGCGCGACATCCCTTTTGTCACGCAAACACCGATGTTTGTGTTCGAGTTCAAGATCCTGGTTTTGCTGGGCATTTTTGTGTATGCGTTTTTCCGCTTCTCGTGGTCGATGCGGCAATACACGTTTGTGGCCTTGGTGATAGGTGCCATGCCCCCAGCCAAAGAGTTTGACGACGGATTGCATGACCGAAAAAAGATCGCTGACAGGGCGGGCGCCCTGGTGGGCGCAGCGGCTGAAACCTTCAACGACGGCCTGCGGGCTTATTACTTTTCATTTGCTGCGATGGCCTGGTTTTTTTCACCGCTTGCACTGATCGCTGCCACCGCTTTGGTGGTGCTGATTTTGTACGGCCGTGAATTTCGCTCTGACGTTTTGCATGTGCTGCGCGACGAGCGGTTTTGAATTTTCAGTGAGTTGTACGCTGATTCCAATAAATTGAATCCGGCGACTTCTGGGAAAATACAAGGCGTACGTCATTTCGCCGCTGCGAATACCGGGTTAAGGCCCAAAGCCGTCATTCAGACTGCGCGATCGCCAGTCAGGTATAACGGGATAGCGGCCACCCAAAGCCACTCTGAACAGCAACACTTTTAGGAAGCTACCGGTGAACAGATTTCGACCAGCGTTTCGTCAGGACAACGCACGTAGGAAACAATTTGACCCCAGGGTTTTAATAATGGTCAACAGCTTGGCAGCGCCATTGAGATATTTTATGCGCCGCCATTTCGACGTTTTCCGAAATGAATTTGAGTTGGGCTTGTGTTTTTCCTGGATGAATATAGACCGCAACCAGTGCGCCCACAACCACATCTTGGTCGCCCCGGATCAACGTAGCCGCTGCTCCTACGCCGTGAATTCCTTCGCCATGCCCTTGTGCTGTATCGCTCATTTTTAACCTTCGCAAATTGGCTATCAATTTGTCGGGCTGAATAATGGTCTGTGAAGTTCTGCGCTCTAAGGGTTTCGTTAGCACGAGATGTTGAACATCCACAGGCGAGTGCGCCAACAGCAAGCGTTGAGATGCCCCAATATGCAGCGGCATTCGAGTACCTTCTTTTGAAATCACTCGCCCGTCAAGTCCTGTATCACTGACACGCAAAGTCACTGCTTCTAAGTTTTTTCGGGTTATCAGTTTGACGGTTTCACCAATTTGATTGGCCAGTAGCTGCATCGGCGTTGCAGCTAGGGTCAGCAGGTCAAACTGCTGCGGAGACTTTCTGCCCAGAATGGTTAATGCGGGTCCGAGACAAAACTTGCTTTGGTCGTTCGAATGCTGTACGACAAATTCACGTTGCATTAAGGTTTTAACGATCCGATAAAGGGTGGCTCTGGGTGCAATTGAATGCAAGCTCATGTCATGCATTGAAATGCCTTGCGGATACTGACCAAGCAATTGAAGAATTGTCAAGGCGCGATCGATTGCGGGGGTATGGCTGTTGATGCTCGTCATAACTTGACTTGAATTGATTCTTGTGACTATATTGAATCACATATGAGAATTTGTCTCAAATATGAGAAAAGGAGTTTATCCCATGACTAACCCTCCAACGCTGTTGCAAAAAGAAGCAGGCATGATGAAGCTCGAAAAGCTTATTCGTGAGCGTGAACACATTTCAACTGAACCATTCACCATGGATCAAAAAGAATTGCTGAAACGATACGAAGCATTGCAATCCGCAGTGGTCTGCGACGTATTGCGAGAACACGGACTTCTAGATCAGGCATTTCCGGGTAGGCTTACTGCACTAAGACCTGAACAAACGGTAGCCGGTATAGCCTTCACTGTTAAAAGCTCGCCCAACACCCGCATCACGGGTGAATTGACTTACCGCGGACAAATGCTCGATGAACTCCACACAGATGCCTTCGTGGTGTGGGATACCACGGGTGATGAACGAGCAACTTTGTGGGGCGGGGTGATGACAGCCACAGTAGTCGGCAAGGGCGTTCGCGGCGCCATCATTGATGGTGGCATACGTGATACCCATCAAATTCAAGAAAAAAAATTCCCTGTTTATTACCGATACAAGAGCCCAAATGGCAGTCTAGGCCGCTGCATGATCACCCACTACCAGTTGCCGATTTTGATTGGCGATGTGTTGGTCAAACCTGGCGATGTCATCCTGGGTGACGCGGATGGCGCTGTTGCGGTGCCGCGCGATATTGCGGTGGAAGTGCTTATCAGAGCAGAAGAAATCATTACCAACGAAAAGATGATTTTTTCATGGGTCAGTGAAGGTCAAACCATTGAAGAAATTACAGCCAAGGGCGGTTATTTTTAGTTTCATTCATTTGCAAGGAGTGTTTCATGTTTATCTTTTGGAAAAAATTTGATTTTCATACGTCTTGGTTATTTGTCATGTTTGCAGGGCTACTGACCTTTGCGCCTGTTCACGCACAAGTTTGGCCAAATCAAGCAATCAAGATCAACGTGGGATTTCCGGCCGGAGGTGCCTCTGACATCATGGCTCGCTTGATTGCCCAAAAACTCAGTCAAGGGCTTGGAGTACCCGTGATTGTGGATAACAAACCCGGAGCGGCAGGAACGCTGGCAGCATCATTAACAGCGAGAGCTGTTCCTGATGGCTACACACTGCTGCTTGCTTCGCCAACAGCTATCACACTGGCGCCGTCCACCCTTGCAGGGAAAATTACCTACGCACCCGACAAGGATCTTTTGCCGATCAGCATGGTCGCTAAATACCCCTTGTTCCTTGTGGCCAACAAACAACTTGGCGTTAGCAATACAGCAGAATTGATTAAAAAAGCCAAAGCCAATCCTGGGAAAATCAACTTTGCATCTTTTGGGGTGGTCACCAGTGGCGGTCTTGCTGTTGAGCAGATCAAACTCATGGCTGGAATTGATGTCTTGCATGTGCCATTCAATGGCAGTGCACCGGCGCTTCAGGCATTAATGGGTGGGACTGTCGATCTGATGTTCGACACGGCCATCACGGCGATGCCCAATATTAAATCGGGAAAACTTGTTGGTTTAGGGGTCGCTAGTCCAAAGCGCAGTCCATTGGCGCCTGATCTACCATCTGTTTCTGATGCGGTGCCTGGTTTCGAGGCCGACAGCTGGAATGGACTGATGGCGCCTGCTGGCACACCCGTAGCGGTTATTAATCGGATTCAGGCCGAAGTAGCAAAGTTTGTTCAAGAAATGGATGTCAAAGAGCGCTTTGCGACGTTGGGTGCAGACTCTGTAGGTAACACTTCAGCTGAGTTCACACAGTTTCTTAAAAATGAAACTATTCACTATACCCGACTTGTAAAAGAGGCCAATGTGAAGGTCGATTAGATCTTGCCACAGGGCTGCTGTTCTTCGGTTTTCAGAGGGTGTCCCGAATTTTTTGTAAACGGAGCGAGTGTTAATTCGTCGGCATCCTTTCCCCAAATTGAAGGAACAGAGGGTATGACCGCTTAGGAGAAATCCACCCGATTTTTCAAAGCACTCCGAACGGACCAGAACCGCGACATTGGAGTCCCATGAAAACCAAGTAATACCGTCACAGGTAAAACGATCTTGTTTTAAATTCCAATCAAATAACCGCTTCCAGGCCTTTGCGATCAAGCAGGTTAAGCAACTTCAGTGAGGGGCCGCTTGGGTGCTTGTCGCCAAGCTCCCACTTTCGCACGGTAGAAACACTGGTGTTCAACACCGACGCCAAAACAGCTTGGCTCAACTGAAGTTGGTCCCTCAGCGCGCGAATTTTTTCACTGTCGTATGCGGGGATGGGGTCCAGACAAAGCACGTCAAATTTGCGCATTTTGCGTTTATCAATGAAGCCAAGGCGATGAAGATCGCTGACTGTTTCGTGGACTGCTTCAAAAATTTGGCTCTTGGCCTTAGATTTAGTGGTCATCGCATATCTCACTTAAGGTTCCATCATTCAAGGCCTCAGCCAATTGTTTTCCAGTCCTCGCCAATAGCTGCGCGGCCAGTTCTTTCAACGCTTCCAATTCATCATCCGATATGTTGGAACGGTGATTTTTTTCGAATCCGTACACAAAAACCATCGGTTTCCCTTGTTGGTCGCGACCAGTGTTCTGGCGCCACCCCGTTTGCCACGACCAGAAAGTCCCACGCGTTTTTTGACGACCTCAGCACCAAGGTCTGCATCGATCAATCCTTGAATCATTTCGTCAACTGCAGAGCAGAACGCTTCATCGCTGAGCTCAGTTTTGCGCATCCAGCGAGCGAAGTAGCGGGTCTTAAAGACGCGTCTCATGGCTAATTGTGCCACTTAGTGGCATAAATTTTCAATGGTGCGGCCATTGATTTGGGGCAGATAGCCTGTGCTCCGCAGCCTAACTGACGCCCATCTTTGAGGAAGTCGAGAATTCTCAGCCCCGTCTTTCTGGTAACGCTCGGAATCATTTAAATATCGGTGTCTTCTGACAATTCCAAGGCGTCATCCACCTCAATTCCGAGATAGCGCACTGTACTCTCCAACTTGGCATGGCCAAGTAAAAGCTGGACGGCCCGCAAATTTTTTGTTCTCTTGTGAATAAGCGTTGCCTTGGTTCTGCGAATGGAATGTGTGCCATAGGCACAAGGATCCAAGCCAATGTGTTTGACCCAGCTTTCCACTATTCGCGCATATTGGCGTGTACCCAGATGGGGGGAGTTAGGCACCCGGCTCGGAAACAAATAGTCCTCAGAGCGTAGGTTGCGCAACTTCATCCAATCGGTCACGGCTGTTCTCGTGGGCTCAGTCATTTCAAATTGAACCGGCCGCGAGGTCTTTTGCTGCATCACAGCTGCACGCGTTGCAACGTGATCCCCGTGGCAGATGTCACGAACCCTGAGTTTGACCAGATCACATGAGCGAAACTTGCTGTCTAAACCCAAATCAAATAACGCCAACTCCCTGGTGCGATGCTTAAGCTGAAGCCAGACCAGGATAGCCCAAACCTCCTTTTATTTGAAGGGGGCCTTTTGCCCCACCAGCTTTCCCTTGTTCCAAGGTTCATGTGCTGGGGCCGGCGTAGAAACTGTGTAGCTGATACTTTCATTCATGGAAATCTCCTTGGGCGCAAAGAGATCACTATGAGAGTTTTTCTATTTTTTGCTAGGCCTGAATTTGCAAGCATTTGCGATTGGACAAGAGAAGGCCTAATAAGCAACGGCAGCACTACCCTCAAAATCAAAGCATGTTCGACCTAAGAATATTCAAATTGATCTGATGACTAAATGACCGGTCATGAGAAATCTGAGCAATTTCAAGCCATCAGTCGAACGTCGGCTAACGCGACAAACCGGGTGTTCATGCATGTAGAAATTTCGAATTCCTAGTTGCCTTCAACGCCGCGCAATATGGCGTCGACCTAGACCTTCAGCAATAAAAGCCAGAACCAAGGCATTGAGTGAAACGCCTTCAGTTTTCGCTCTGGCGGTCAGTTGCATGTGCATGGAGCGTGGATGCCGTGCCAAAACCTTGCCTGATGCGGACGCCGGCATGAAGTCTTCCGAATCGAAAGCTGGGGCAGGAATTTCTTGACCCATGTCCATCATCGCACTGACCGTAGCCATGAAAGCTTCGCGGCCATCCGCAATGGCTTCATGTTCGTTTGACCCATCCGCCATCACGCCGGGTATGTCGGGCATGGTGAACATAAAGCCGCCGCCGTCTGCCGCACCAATGGGGCTGACTATGTGACTGTAGGCTTCAAAGGGGAAGGGGGGCTTCACTTTGGCAATGTTCTTGACGGTCATGGCTTATTCCTGAATCTGATCAATGAGCGCAACAAAGCGCTTAATGT
>Ga0164294_10004732_pt1 | contig 11815 bp, 8 predicted proteins | sample GEODES005metaG_FD_111479 | JGI IMG/M metagenome (GOLD analysis project Ga0164294, IMG submission 111479) | Oligotrophic lake water microbial communities from Sparkling Lake, Wisconsin, USA - GEODES005 metaG | ecosystem: Environmental > Aquatic > Freshwater > Lake | place: USA: Sparkling Lake... | reverse complement strand
GTCTCGGCTCGCGATTGGTTGCTGGCGGCTGACGAATCCCAGATTGCGGCGGCCCTCAAGTTACACGGCGAAGAACGAGCGGCAGCACCCATTGCGCGAGCGATCGTGGCCCGGCGTCTTGAGGGCGGTGAATACGCCTTGCGCGGCACCGCTGAACTCGCCGCCCTGGTTGCCAGGGTGGTTCGACGCCGGCCAGGTGCAGTTGCACCGGGCAAAGATCCGGCGACCCGGACCTTTCAGGCCATCCGAATCGTCGTTAATTCGGAGCTCGATGAAGTCGCGACCGTTCTGCAGGTCGCGACGGATCGTCTGCGGCCGGGCGGGCGCCTCGTGGTGATTGCATTCCACTCGCTCGAAGATCGCATCGTGAAGCAGTTTTTGGCTCAGGAGTCGGGTCGGGCGGGATCGTCCACGAGCGCAGGGGCGAGTGCGGGGTCGAGTGGAAGGCCGAACAAAGGGGTACTGCCCGTGGGTCTTCGGGGCTTACCTCCGCCCACGGGCGTTGAGCTGCAGTCGGCCCCCCGTCTGCGATTGTTGCCTCGAGTATTGCCGGATGCGGCAGAAGCGGCTGCAAACCCGCGGGCCCGCTCGGCGGTCTTGCGCGGTGCCGAACGTCTGCAGGCGGTGGCGTGATGACCCGTATCGATATCGTCATCACGATCTTGCTGGTGCTTTGTTCGCTCCTGCTGGTGGAGTCCCAGCACAAGAACCGGCGCGCCTACATCGAACTCGAGCGGGCGCAACAGGCCGAAGCCAAGCTGCAGGTGCAATGGAACCAATTGCAGCTCGAGCAGTCGCGTCTGACCAAGACTTCGTTGATTGCGGAAGCGGCCGCGCGGGACTTAAAAATGCAAGGGGTTGTCCCGGCTCGGACGCTTTATCTGTCGGAGCCCCTGGGCGCTAAACCATGAGAAAGAACCGGGTCCATTCGTTTACTCCGAACCCCTTGCTCAAGGTCAAGTTGCCGGCTGGACGTTCACGGTTCGCCATGTTCGTGATGTCGTGCGCGTTCCTGGCGCTGGTTGCTCGGGCGTTCTGGCTTCAGGTTTGGTCCAATGACTTTCTTAAGCGCGAAGGCGAGGTGCGATTCATGCGCACCCTTGAGATGCCAGCCACGCGCGGTGGTATCACCGACCGCAATGGGGCGATTCTGGCCAAAAGCCTGCCCGCGCGGGCAATTTTCGCAAACCCCAGCGATGCCCAACTTGAGCCTGCCCAGGTCAGCGAATTGAGCAAGCTCCTCGGGATGCCCGAACGGGATCTGACCAAGCGCCTGGCCTCTGACGGCAAGACCTTCGTGTACCTGAAGCGTCAGGTCGACGCGCCGGAGGCCGAGAAAATCGCTGCCCTCAAGCTACCGGGCATTCACCAGCTGCCAGAGTACAAGCGGCACTATCCGGACGGCTCGACGATTGCCCATGTCGTGGGTTTCACGAACGTGGAAGATGCCGGTCAGGAGGGGATGGAACTTGTGCATCAGCGAGGGCTGGCCGGGCATACGGGTGCTCGCCGCGTCATGCTCGACCGAATGGGCAACATCATCGAGGATGTCGGCACTCTGCGCGAGCCTCAGGACGGCAGCGACCTGCAGTTGTCGATTGATACCCGGATTCAGTATCACGTATTCGACGCCGTGCGCGATGCCGTCAATCACCACCGGGCGACGGCAGGTGCTGCTGTGGTGCTCGATGCGAAGACAGGCGAAGTGCTGGCGCTCGCTAACCTGCCGACTTACGACCCCAACGAGCGGGGTGCTCTATCGGGCGCACAACTTCGCAACCGGGTGATGACCGACACCTTTGAGCCGGGCTCTACCTTTAAGCCATTTGCGATTTCTGCCGCTCTCGAGGCGGGGATTGTCAAGCCCAGTTCGATGGTGAACTGCTCGGGCAAGCTGACGATAGGCTCGGCATCGGTTGGAGATGCGCACGGCCATGGGACTTTATCGGTTGAGGAGGTTTTGCAAAAATCCTCCAACGTGGGCACCGCCAAGATCGCCTTGCAGTTGCCCCCGCAGCGAATGTGGGAACTTTATAACTCGCTTGGTTTTGGACAGGCGCCGGAGGTGGGATTCCCTGGCGCGGTGGCGGGACGTGTACGTCCCTGGAAGACCTGGAAGCCGATCGAACAGGCGACAATGTCTTATGGCCACGGGATCTCGGTGTCGTTGCTGCAATTGGCCCGCGCCTATACCGTTTTCGCACGCGATGGCGAGATCATCCCGCTCACGTTCTTAAAAAGCGAACAACCCGCGGTCGGTCAACGGGTCATGAAGGCTGAGACCGCCCGTGCGGTTCGCCGCATGCTCGAATTGGCCGCTGGCCCGGGCGGTACGGCACCTAAAGCGCAGATTCCGGGGTTTAGTGTGGCGGGCAAGACCGGTACCGCCCATAAAATTGAGGGCGGGCGTTACGTCGCCCGGTACGTCTCGTCCTTCGTGGGTTTTGCACCAGCGTCAAACCCCCGCGTCATCATCGCCGTGATGATTGATGAGCCTTCGGCGGGGGAGCATTACGGCGGAACCGTTGCGGCACCGATCTTTGCCCGCATTGCCAGCGACACGATGCGTACCCTGCGGGTGACGCCCGACATTGCGTTGCGCGCCGAGACCGGATCTGGTTCCAAATCGGGCCCTAGTTCTGGTTCGGGCGCTGGTTCATTGCCTGGTTCTGGCCCCGGTTCGAGTCCGTCCGCTGGCACGGCCCTGGCCGGTAAGACTGCGCGTGCGCCGGCCCGCAGCCGAGGAAACGCGTGATGACGGCGCGTCCACCCAATGATGCTTTGGCCACGGCCGGGATGCTCTCGCCCGAGGCGATGGCCGCTGTTCGGTGGCTGCGACGGGAGGCACATTGGCGTTCAAGCGCGCGAGTGCGTCTCGATAGTCGCCAGGTTCGACCAGGCGATGTGTTCGTGGCCGCACCCGGCGGTAAAACTGACGGTCGGCGCTTCATTGCGGAGGCGGTTCAGGCAGGCGCCGTGGCGGTCCTTTGGGATCCCGCGGATGGATTTGTCTGGCCTGCCGACGGGTTAACCGGTTTAGCTACGCCGGCCGGGCATCCCGTAGCCAACGCGGCGCTGACGGCTGCGCATCGGAATTCGGGGCCGATTGCGGCCGAGTTGCTGGGGCATCCCTCGGCACGGATGGCGATTACGGCGTTTACTGGAACGAATGGCAAAACCACCTGTTCGCAGTGGCTGGCGCAGCTTTTGGAGAGCGACGGGACGCCCTGTGCAGTGGTTGGTACGCTTGGCGCCGGGCGATTTGGCCCACTGGAAAATCTCAGTGTTTTGGGGCTGACCACGCCTGAAGCGGTTGATTTGCAATCGATGCTGGTCGATTGGACGCAGGACGGATTGGCGGCTGTTTCGATAGAGGCCTCCTCGATCGGTATCGAGGTGGGACGTCTTCATGGCACTCAAATCAAGACGGCGGTCTTTACCAATCTGACGCGTGATCATCTCGATTTTCATCCAGATCTTGACGCGTATGCCCATGCAAAGGCGGCGCTCTTTGCGTGGCCGGGTCTGGCGTCTATCGTCGTCAATTGCGACGATACGATGGCCGACCGGATGCTCGAGGCAGCGCCCAGCCAAGTCCAGCGGATTGGTTACCGGATTGACTCCAAACGCCGCGGGGTGCAGGCCAGTGCGCGAGTGGATGCGTGGCTGAGGGTCGAGCGGATCGAGACCCTCGATTCGGGGGGGTACCGGATCGAGATCGATGGCGATTGGGGGCGTGGGTCGGTCAATTTGCGGGCGCCGGGCCGATTCAATATTAGCAATGCGCTCGCCGTAGCGGGCTCGGCGCTGGCCAATGGAATGGGCTTTGAGCAGGTGCTGGTTGGGCTCGCCAATCTGAGTCCGGTACCGGGGCGGATGGAAACCCTGACCGAACGCCATGCCCCACTGGTCGTCATTGACTATGCCCATACCCCCGATGCGTTGGTTCAGGTTCTGGGAGCGCTACGCCCGATCGCAAAAGTGCGCGGCGGTCGTCTGCATTGCGTGTTTGGCGCAGGCGGTGATCGGGACGCGGGTAAACGCGCCCTGATGGGCGAAGCGGTTGCGCAGCACGCCGACGCCCTGATGATCACCACGGACAACCCGCGTAGCGAGGACCCGGCGCAGATCGTGCGCGCAATCCTCGAAGGCGTCACACGGGTGCCCTCCGCCAGTGGCGCTCAGGTCGAGCATGATCGCAGACGGGCCATTCAACAGGTCATCGGCGCCGCAGAGGCCGCTGATGTCATCCTGATTGCTGGCAAGGGTCATGAATCTGTCCAGGAGATCGCGGGCCAGCAGTTGCCGTTTCGTGATGTTGATGAGGCCCGGCTCGCGCTTAGCCAGCGGATTGATCGTGCAGCTTGACTTGCAGCAGGCCCAACGCTGGATCCCCGGGGCCGTTGGTCACTTTCCACCCGGTGCGTCGTCAGTCGTGAACGGGGTCTGTACGGATACCCGGGCCATCACACCTGGATGCATGTTCGTCGCCTTACGGGGCGATCGGTTCGATGGCCATGCATTCGCCGATGAAGCCATTGCCGCGGGTGCGAGTGCCGTCATGCTCGAAGCCGACTCAAAGGTCGCCGCCGCGGCGCGGCCGGTCGCGCAAATTCAGGTGCCCGATACCACTCTGGCCCTCGGGGCCTTGGCTGCAGGTTGGCGCGCCCAGTTTGACCTGCCTGTCATTGCAGTGACCGGGAGCAACGGTAAGACGACTGTCAAGGGGATGATCGCCTCGATTCTCGAGACCGCTTTTGGCTCGGCGCACTGCCACGCGACGCCAGGCAACCTGAATAATCAGATCGGTGTTCCGCTCACGCTCTTGAAACTTAGCGCCCAGCATCGTGCGGCCGTCGTCGAACTTGGGATGAACCACGCGGGTGAGATTGCTGGGCTTGCCCGCATGACCGGCGCGAGCGTCGCGCTTGTTAACAATGCGCAGCGCGAGCACCAGGAATTTCTTGACGGGGTTGAAGCCACCGCCCGTGAAAACGGTGCCGCCATCAGCGAACTCGGTCCGGACGGCGTGGCGGTCTTTCCGGCCGATGATGCCTGTGCGCCGCTTTGGCAATCACTGGCGGGTTCGCGGTCGGTGATCCAATTCGCGCTTGGCGATGATGGTCGAGCCGTCGTTAGCGCGTCCGAGGACGCCGATTCGGCTGGATTCACGCTCCGATTGCGCGGCCTCGACGTCAATCTCACCGTGCGCCTGGCGATCGACGGCCGGCATAACGTGCGCAACGCGCTTGCTGCGGCCGCTTGTTGTCTCGCGATTGGCGTGCCATCCACTGCGATTGTCGAGGGGCTTGAGCGTTTCCGTCCACTCCCCGGACGCTTGGTCCGGCATGCCCGCGAGGGTGCGGCCACAGTGATCGATGACAGCTACAACGCAAACCCCGACTCGGTCCGCGCGGCGATCGATTTGCTGGCTGGATTGCGTCAAGGTGGTGCGGCCGAGCGGGTCGTTCTGGTCTTGGGCGATATGGGCGAGGTCGGAGCCAATGGGCCGGAGTTTCATGCGGAGGTTGGCGCGTGGGCCCGCCAGCAGGGGCTCGATACCCTCATCGCTACCGGAACCCTGGCCCGCTCTGCGGTGCAGGGGTGGGCGTCGACGACAAGTACTCAGGATCTTCAGACGGCCCTGCATTGCGAGTCAATTGATCAGGCAATCGCCGCGGCTCGGGTTGCTGCAACCGCCGGGACCACGGTACTCGTCAAGGGTTCCCGCTTCATGCGAATGGAGCGGGTCGTTCACGGGTTGCTTGGTGCGGACTTTGCCCATCCCGTTGGAGGGCATGCCTGAATGCTGCTCGAACTGACCCAGTGGATCGCGCGCGAATTGCGCTTTTTTTCAGTCTTCAATTACCTGACGCTGCGTGCAGTCCTCGCCACAATGACCTCGCTCGGGATTGGGCTGCTCTTGGGGCCGATGGTGATCCGTCGGTTGGCGGCGCTCAAGATTGGCCAAGCCGTTCGCTCGGATGGTCCGCAGACCCACCTCGTGAAGACAGGTACGCCAACGATGGGCGGCGTTCTGGTCCTGTTATCGATCGCGGCTTCGGTGCTGCTATGGGCCGACCTTAAAAATCGGTTCATCTGGATTGTGTTGGTCGTCACCTTGGGCTTTGGGGCCATTGGATGGTTCGATGATTGGCGCAAGGTCGTCCACCGGGATCCCGAGGGTATGCCTGCACGCGAAAAATATTTCTGGCAGAGCGCGATTGGGATTGCGGCCGCGATCTGGCTCGCGTTCGCGGTACCGGCCGAGAGCGGGTCTGAGGCGCTGCGGCTGCTGATGGTCTGGGCGGGTAGCGGGTTCACTGGGGAGTTGCCGCCCAAGGCCGATCTGATCGTCCCATTCTTTAAGAATATTGCCTATCCGCTAGGCAGTTTTGGATTCATGGTCCTGACCTACTTCGTGATTGTTGGGACCAGCAATGCGGTCAATCTGACTGACGGGGCGGACGGCTTGGCGATCATGCCGGCGGTACTCGTTGGCAGCGCGCTGGGTGTTTTCGCCTACGCCAGTGGCAATGCCGTTTTTGCCCGATACCTCTTCATACCCTATATCCCGGGCGCGGGCGAACTGGTCGTGATCTGTGGTGCGCTGGCGGGTGCCGGCTTGGCCTTTCTATGGTTTAACGCCTATCCGGCCCAGGTTTTTATGGGCGATGTGGGCGCCTTGGCCATCGGCGGCGCGCTCGGAACCATTGCGGTCATCGTGCGCCAGGAGATCGTGCTTTTTATCATGGGCGGCGTGTTTGTGGCGGAGACGCTTTCCGTGATGGCACAGGTCGGGTGGTTCAAGTTCACCAAGCGTCGCTATGGGACGGGTCAGCGGATTTTGCGCATGGCGCCTCTTCATCATCACTTTGAGCTCTTGGGGGTCAAGGAATCCCAAGTTGTGGTCCGCTTTTGGATCGTCACGATGATGCTGGTCCTGTTTGGACTTTCATCGCTGAAGCTGCGCTGAGCATCCTGATGCACGCTGCAACTCCGCAAATCCTTACCCTGGGCACCGCTGCCAGGCAAGCGGCGGTCAAGCCGGCTAGCGGGTCGTCGGGCGTTCGACGGACTGCGGTCCGTAAGCCCCCGCTGAGCCCTATCGCATGGCAGCCTCCCTTCTTGGTTCCCCCGGCTGACTTTAAGTGGTTGGGAGCGCGGGTTGGCGTGGTTGGACTTGGCGATTCGGGCTTGGCCATGGCTCGCTGGTTGGCCGATCAAGGGGCTGAGGTACGGATTTGCGATAGCCGCATATCGCCCCCGCGCCTGGCTGAATGGCAGCGAGAGCACCCTCACGCGCGCTTTAGTGGAGGCACACTTGAGCTCAGGGATAGCGACTGGCTGGACGGGCTCGACTGTCTGGCTTGGAGCCCTGGTCTCTCGCCGTATCTCGGACCGTCTGCTGGGCTCGCAGTTTTGGTGCGCGAGCGTTCGATTCCGGTGGTAGGCGAGATTGAATTGTTTTGTCGCGCGATCGCGCAAGATCCGGGGTCAGCGCGCGTGGTCGCGATTACCGGAACCAACGGGAAAACGACCACATCGTGTCTTCTGGCACACCTGTTAGCAGCGGCAGGGGCGGAGGTTGCGTTGGCCGGAAACGTCGGACCTCCGGCACTTGAGGTATTGCTCGAACGCCGGCGTGCCGGAGCACCACCTGCTGTCTGGGTGCTTGAATTGTCGAGCTTTCAGCTCGAATTTGCGCCGTCGCTGACCCCCCATGCCGCGACGATTCTGAATCTGAGCGAGGATCATCTGGACTGGCACCCAGGCTTGGTGGCCTATGGCGCTGCCAAGCAGCAGATCTTTGTGCATGCCGGAACCTGTGTCTGGAACCGGGACGACCCGCTGACTGAGCCTCCTCCCGTCGGGTCGCGCGGGGATGGCCGCGTGGTGGTCTCGTTTGGGCTCGACGCGCCGGGCCGCCTCGGTGACTTCGGCATCGTTTGGGACGGCGGTTTGCCCTGGTTGGCCGAAGGCGTCGCAGCTGACGTTTCGCTGCACCGCCGGCCGGTCGCAGTTAGTAAGCGCGCCGTCCGGGTCAATCCATTGATGCCTGCGGACGCTTTGCGAATTAGGGGCTGCCACAACCATGCCAATGCGTTGGCCGCACTTGCGCTCGGGCGGGCAGCCGGGGTGCCAATGGCGCGATTGCTGCACGGGCTGCGCGACTACGCCGGCGAGCCACACCGTTGCGAGTCGGTCGCCGTGATCGACGATGTCGAGTACGTCGACGACAGCAAGGGCACCAATGTGGGCGCGACAGTCGCGGCGCTCAATGGCCTGGGCGCAATCAACGATCCAGGGACAGATCAAACGCCAGATCAAGCGGCTGGTGAAGCGGTTGGTAAGAAAGCGTCCGTAAACGGTGCGGCCGTGCCGAAGCCAAGGCCGAGGCCGAGGCCGAGGCTGTGGCTGATTGCGGGCGGCGATGGCAAGGGGCAGTCATTCGAGCCGCTCGCGCAGCCCGTTGCTCGGTACGCTCGCGCAGTCTTGTTGATTGGTCAGGATGCAAATCGCTTGCGCGCAGCGCTGGCGACGACGGGGGTCGAGCTGATCGATTGTGTGACTCTCGAGCAGGCGGTTCAGACTGCGGCGCAGAGAGCTCGCACTGGTGATGTGGTGCTGCTTTCGCCCGCCTGCGCGAGCTTCGGGATGTTCCGCAATTACCTGCACCGTAGCGAAACCTTCTTGGCCGCCGTCCAGCAAGTGGCTTTACAAAGGGGCCAGCCATGCTGAATCGTTTGTCCTGGCCCGCACTGATGACGGCAATGGGTGGTGCCCAAACCGGGCGCGGTACGACCGACACTCGGGAGATCGATGTTGGACTCCTTCTGGTCGGCGTCGCCCTGCTCGCCTATGGGCTGGTCATGGTGTATTCGGCGTCGGTCGCATTGCCGGATTCGCCGCGTTTCGCGAGCTTCCGTTCGACCCACTATTTGACCCGTCACCTTTTTGCACTCGTCCTGGGGGGCATCGCAGGCCTTCTAGTGTTTTCCGTGCCGATGAAGAAGTGGCAGCAGTGGGCGCCTCTCGTCTTTGTGCTGGGCCTCGTGCTGCTGGTGGCGGTCTTGATCCCGGGTCTGGGCAAAGTGGTTTACGGCGCGCGGCGCTGGTTACCGCTTGGGCCATTGAACCTGCAGCCATCTGAAGTGATGAAGCTTTTTGCAGTGCTCTATGCGGCCGACTACACGGTGCGCAAGCAGGACTGGATGCATCGGTTCTCGAAGGGCTTTGCGCCGATGGCCGGGGCCATGTGTCTGGTGGGAATGTTGTTACTGCTCGAACCCGACCTCGGCGCCTTCGTGGTGATCGTTACGATCGCCATGGGCGTATTGTTTTTAGGCGGCGTGAACCTCCGCCTGGCGCTGGGCATCCTGGTGACTCTGGCCATCACCTTCTGCATTTTGATCTGGGTCTCTGAGTATCGCCGGGCCCGCATTTTTGCCTATCTTGACCCCTTCGCTCCCGACAATGTGCTCGGGCGGGGTTACCAGCTATCGCACTCTCTGATTGCATTCGGTCGGGGCGAACTATTCGGCGTCGGTCTCGGTGGTAGTGTTGAAAAATTGCACTATTTGCCGGAGGCCCACACCGACTTCTTACTCGCGGTGATCGGTGAGGAATTAGGGCTGGCTGGGGTATTGGTCGCGATTGGCCTATTTTTCTGGTTTATCCGGCGCGCGTTCGAGATTGGTCGGCAGGCGATCGCGCTGGAGCGTAGCTTTGCAGGTCTGGTTGCCCAAGGCATTGCGATCTGGATTGGCGCCCAATCTTTCTTCAATATGGGTGTCAACCTTGGGCTCCTGCCGACCAAGGGGCTGACCCTGCCCTTCATGAGTTACGGGGGGAGCGGCATTCTCGTCAACATCATGGGTTTGGCGTTATTGCTGCGCATTGATCACGAGAATCGACGCCTGATGCGTGGGGCGCGGCTATGACAGCGCAGACTGCGGCGGGGGTCCGTACCGCGATGGTGATGGCGGGGGGTACCGGAGGTCATGTGTTCCCTGGCCTCGCCGTCGCTGAAATACTGGGTGCCAGAGGCTGGCAGGTTCATTGGCTTGGGAACCCAGAGGGGATGGAGGCGGGCTTGGTCCAGCGGGCGGGCTTGCCATTTCAGCCGGTTCGTTTTGGGGCCCTGCGTGGCAAGGGGTGGATCGCGTTGTTGCGTTTGCCGCTCAATCTCTTGCGGGGTGTGACGCAGGCGCTCGAGTCCCTGCGGCGGGTCCGTCCGCAGGTCGTTCTGGGAATGGGGGGCTATGTCACCGTACCCGGTGGCGCGGCCGCACGTCTCATGGGCATTCCGCTCGTCCTGCACGAACAAAATTCCGTTGCCGGGCTCGCAAATCGCGGCCTGGCGCGGATCGCAAGCGGAGTCATCGAAGCGTTTCCAATGGCCTTCGAGCGGGCTGGTGGCGGGATCCTCGGGCGCCTGCTGAGCCTGGGTTTTGGAACCTCTTTGAAGGCTCGGGTCGCCTTATTGGGCAATCCCGTGCGCGCCGCACTCGCCAGGCTTCCTGGTCCCGCCGAGCGCGCCGCAAAGCGCAATGGCCCGCTGAACTTGCTCATCGTGGGTGGTAGCCTGGGCGCTCGAGCCCTGAACGAGACCGTGCCAGAGGCCCTTGCGCTGGTGGCCCAGCGGCTTGCGCCCCAATTTTGGCCCCGAGTCGTCCATCAGAGCGGACGCGCCCATCTTGAACCATTGCGTGCAGTGTATGCCCGGGCGGGGGTTCAGGCGCAGGTGGTGGATTTCATTGATGACATGACTCAGGCTTACGCTGAGGCGGACTTGGTGATTTGCCGAGCCGGCGCTGCCACGGTGGCCGAGCTCGCCGTGGCCGGGGTTGCTGCCGTGCTGGTGCCGTATCCGCATGCCGTAGATGATCACCAGACCGGTAACGCGCGCTGGCTGACGGATGCCGGGGCTGCATGGCTCCAACCGCAGGCGCATTGGACTGCGGAGGGGCTGGCCGGTCAACTGATTCGTTTGGCCCAGCCGCTTTCTTCAGAGGCCGTTTTTTCGAAGGTCGATTTTGCAGACACTGATTCCCAGGAGGTGCCAGCCGGTCGAGCCGAGCTCGCAGTCATGGCCGAGCGCGCCCGTGCGCTCGCCTTTCCGGACGCGGCCGAGCGGGTCGCTGATTTTGTTGAATCGTTGGCACGCAGGCTCCCATGAAGCACAAAGTCAAACGCATCCACTTCGTGGGGATTGGCGGAGTGGGAATGAGCGGGATTGCCGAAGTCCTGCTCAATTTGGGCTATCAGGTGAGCGGCTCCGATGCAATTGCGGGCAGCGCGACCCATCGGCTGCAGGGCCTCGGTGTTCCGATTCGAATCGGCCATGACGCGGCGCAAATCGTCGACGCCGATTGTGTGGTGATTTCGACGGCGGTCGCGGCTGATAACCCTGAAGTGCTTGCGGCGCGGGCTCGAAGGATCCCGGTCGTTCCCCGTGCGCTGATGCTCGCCGAGCTTATGCGCCTGAAGCGCGGCATCGCGATCGCAGGTACCCACGGCAAGACCACGACAACCTCGCTGGTCGCGAGCGTACTGGCGGCGGGTAATTTGGATCCGACCTTTGTGATTGGGGGGCGGCTGCTGTCCGCCGGCGCTAACGCCAAGCTGGGTCGAGGTGATTTCATCGTGGTCGAGGCCGATGAGTCTGATGCGTCGTTCTTGAACCTCGCGCCCATTTTGGCGGTGGTCACGAACATTGATGCCGACCACATGGAGACTTACGGTCATGATCTGGCCCGGTTGCGCCAGGCCTTTGTCGAATTCACGCAGCGTCTGCCGTTTTATGGCGCCG
>Ga0164294_10004731_pt1 | contig 11816 bp, 4 predicted proteins | sample GEODES005metaG_FD_111479 | JGI IMG/M metagenome (GOLD analysis project Ga0164294, IMG submission 111479) | Oligotrophic lake water microbial communities from Sparkling Lake, Wisconsin, USA - GEODES005 metaG | ecosystem: Environmental > Aquatic > Freshwater > Lake | place: USA: Sparkling Lake... | reverse complement strand
CCAGATTCCCCGGCCGTTGTTGCCATAAACATTACAGCGGTAGAGAAAGATAGGATCGCTGCCACTGCGGCCCTTGGTGTTGATACCATCGCGGGCGCCGGCAATCAGGCTGGTGCCTTCGATGAGGGCGATACTTCCCGTGTTGGCGTTGATGGGGAAGAAGGCTTGGCGACCGGCATCAAGTTTTCCGCCAGAAACAGAGCAGTACCCGGTCTTCGGAAGCAGGACGACCTGGGTGATCGGGGCGGCGCGTGCCCACTGGGGTTCAATCGGAATGCCGTGATCGGAAAGGATCCTCGCATCGGCCGCCATCAGAAGGCAGCTGTTGGGGGGGAGTTCGAGACCCTTGGGGGTTTTGCAGATGTATTCTCCGTCGAGGGGGATAACGAGGACGTCCTTGGGGTGTGCCGCCTGGGCTTTCGCGATTTCCGCCTCCACCAAAGCCAAATCCGTGGGAACGATTTTCGGCGGCTTGTCCTTGTCCGCGGGTTTGGGATCTTTTTTTCCGCCGGGGATCAAGGGGACATCGAAGCGACCCATCCCGGCCACGATGACCGAGTTGGTGTGGGGACGGGCGAGGGTGGGGGGATCAAAGAATTTCACTCCGGGAGCCGCCGGATCCACCTGCAGGTTCTCATTCGAGATCAGAAAGGCGTCTTTGGTTCCGGGTGCCAGTTTGACGGAGGCCGAGAGGTTGTTGTGGAAGAGCTGCTGGGTTTCCCCACCGATGGAAATGGTCAGATCCTTGGCCGTTCCGTGGTTTTCCGAGACGAGATTGCCTTTGCTGGTGGGGGTAAGCTCGAGGGTGAGTTCGCTTTTTCCGAAACGGTTGCGGGTGATGATCCCGCGGTCCGAGCTGGATTGAATGTCGGTTTTGTTTCCGGAAAAAGTGTTTCCGGCGACCACGCTGTTGAGCGAGTTGATCGAAAGGGCCGTTTCGGTTTGTCCTTTGAACACGTTGTCGAGGCACTGGAATCCGCCGGACTGATCGACTTTCAGGGCGTTACCGTTTTTCTCGAAATAGCAACGGGTGACACTGGCGGCCTCGTTGAGCGAGGTGACATTCGTCGTTCCGCGGTAATCGATGCCGGTCTTGGCACAGCGGAGGAGATTGAGTTGATCCAGATTAATCCGAGCTCCTTCGGTGATCTGGATACCCGTGACGGACTTGCCGGCGCCGTCGAGAGTCGCGGGTCCGGGTCCTGCGGAGGAGACGGAGACAAATTCTGCTTTTTCCACCGAGATCAGGCTGGGGGCGGAGCAGTTGGCTCCGGCCTTCACGCCGGCGGAAGGGGAGAGTTGGAGACACATCTTGGATCCGAGCCGAAGGGGAGCAGAGCCAACCTCCAGGTTGCCAGCGGGTTCAAGAATCAACACCGCTTCCGGTTTTTCCTTCCGCGCCGCATCGATCAGCGCTTGGGCCGCATCGGCAGTTCCGGCGGGGAGGGAGACGCGGTGGATTTCTTCTTTCGGCCCGGTGATGAACGGGGCTTCGGGTGGGGTGAAGATGTTTTCTGCCAGACAGGATGAGATCGTGAGCAGGAGGGAAGTGAGGAGGATTTGGATCATAGATTTGAAGTTCGTTTCTTGGGTTTGGATGGATAAAGAGTGGAACAGAAGAAGAGGCGAGACGGTACGAAGGGAGGCTTGGAGCAACAAGCAGAAACTTGGCGGAGATTTTAATTTCTTGTCCCCCTTGGGAGAAAAATCTAAAGCATCATCCATGATCAAAAATTCCAGTCTCATTCTTTTTTGTTCCGTAATGGCTCTGCCTGCGATCGCTCAGACAAATGAACCGGCGCCCGTAGCCTCGGCTCCTGTCGAAACAAATTCCACGGTTTCCCCGGCCCCTGCGGCAGCGGCTGCGGTTCCTGCCACGCCGGCTCCCGCTGCTGCTCCCGTCGCCCCACCGACCACCAAGACTCTCGCCGTTACGGGATGGTGTGCGATTGGGAACAAGACCTTCGTTCCCAAGGAGGAGGGCGGGAAGATTCTTTTTACCGAACCGGATTTTGGGAAGAAGGGCAAATCCTTGGCGGCGTATTTCGACAAAACCGATCTAGCAGACGGGCAGACCCTGAAGTTCAAGGCGAACCTCCGGTTCACCGGGGTGAGTTCGACCGGCAATTTCCGCTACGGGATTTTCAAAAAGAGGTCGAAGGACCATTCCCGCGGATGGCTGGGGTACTGTGCTTATGCCGGGTTTGATAAAAATTTCCCGAAGGGAAACCTGATTGCCCGGTTGCCGGAAAATGACGGCGCCTTTGACGGGGTGAGGGACGGGGAGGATCGGCCCACGGCGTTGGTGATCGGGGTGACTTCTGCCGGTCCGAAAACTCTGAAGGACGGGGTCTATGTCATGGAGATGGCGATCCACCGGGCGGGGGCAAATCTGGAATGCACGGCGAGCATGGCTCCGCAGGGGGAGATGGGGAATCCGGCCGTCAAATACATTGGGAAAGATGAGAAGCCGGCGACGATGTCTTTTGATGCATTGGGATTTGTCACTCACCAGGTACTGTCGGCCGACCTGCTGGAGTTCAGCGAAGTTTCCGTGACCTTGGAGACCCCGTAAGAGCATGAGGTTTTTAAAAAATCGGACTGCGCGAGGGTTTACCCTCGTTGAACTGCTGGTGGTCATTGTGATCGTCGGCCTTTTGGCCTCTCTTTCCGTTCCAACAATTGGCCGTGCGATGGCTACGGCGAGGACGGCGCAGTGCGCCTCCAACATGCGGCAGATCGTGCAGGGATTGTTGCAGTGGAGCGCGAACAACGACACCTATCTCCCGTGCTATGTCACATCGGTCAGCGGGAGTGCCGGATATTACTGGTATGCGGAGGTTTCCCGGAACGCCGGAACACCGGGGGGGACGACCCTGCCTTATTGCGGCCACAATCCTTTGCTGAAGGGGGAGTCCGCCTCAACCGTTTGGATTTGTCCGGCAAACAATCCGTTTCAGTCCAAGCCCAAGACCACAAAAGACTGTTCGTACGGGATCAACGGCAAAGCCGTTCCCAATGCGCCGAACAGCACCCCGGTAAAAATGATCAATATTACGAAGCCTTCCCAGTGTGTGGCCATTACCGATTGGAACCTAAAGAGCGGAAATCAAAACAAGATCACGGCCGACAGCGACATGGGGACGCCGCATAACAAAGGGTTGAATATTGCCTATTGGGACGCGCATGTGGAATACACGAACGCCATCCCTAGCTACACCAACGCCATTTTCAGCCGCTAAAAGAGTGGTTTGGTTCGCGAGGACATTAGTCCCCTTACACAAGGGTGCACAGGGTATTTCATTCAAAGCGGAAAGAGTAGAATATGAGAAAATAGGCTGCTTATGCACAAGCATGCATAAATACTTTGTGCATAGTAAATTCAGCTGTTTTTAAGCGAATGATTTTCAATCAAATAGATATTCATCACCGAATCGGGCCGTTTGATATCCTTAATAAAGATAAACTTACCGAATATTGGTTATTTACAAAATGTCTATGGATGAAGAAAAAATCATTTGCAATTTTTAGATTCTGAATTACGTTTTGTTTTGTGCATAATTTTTTGAACAGAAAAGCAGTACACTCTGTCAAAAAAGGTTAGAAAGAACCAAAGGGATAAAAAATATGAATACAAAACGGCTCCAAAAATCTTCCAAATTCCTAGCCACAAAGTTTTTTTCAGCTCTCCTTTGCTCACTTGTCCTGATGGGGCAAACAACTTTTGGTGCGACTTACACGAGTTCTTCCACATCGGGCACGCAAACCTGGAGTTCTGGAACGGGGTGGAGTGCTGTTCCAGTGAGTGCGGCGGATACCTCACTTGTTTTTAGCGCGACCTTGGCTTCCGGTGCCGTACTTCAATCCAACGACGATCTGGCAGGAAATTTTTTACTCAACAGTCTTTCAATGAACTATACAGGGCCAGCATCAGGCACGGTGCCGACCTTCACTTTGACTGGAGGCAATTTGTCATTTGTGAACAACGGAGCAACCACGCCAACGCTTTCTTTTGCCAGCGGTAATACGATTAAGACGACTGAGACGATCAATAATGCGATCATTTTGAGTAATACTTTGACTGTCTCTGCTGCCGCCACAGGTACGATTAATAATTTGGGTGGCGTAATCAGCGGCGTGGGGGGAATTTCAAAAAGTGGTGTTGGAGCTGTGAACGTCATCGGCGCAGCCAATACCTTTTCCGGCGGGGTATCGATCGGAAACGGAGCCCTCTATGTGGCCAATATTGGAAACAATGGCGCAAATAGTTCTCTTGGCACAAGTGGTACGATCACGGTTGGGGGTGGCAGCAATGCGGGAGAGTTGAGAACGACCAACGCTGTTTCCGAGGCCACGGACAAGACAATTGTGATGGGGGGCAGCACAGGCGGCGCAACCATTGCGAATTACGGAACAGGGACAACAGTCACTTTGAATGGCAACATTCAGGCGAGTGGCACAGGAATCAAAACTTTGACCCTAAATGATAAAAACGGATCGATCACCGTAAACGGTACGATTGCGAACGACGTTGCTGGCAATGCTGTTTCTTTAGTAAAAACCGCAGCTTCTGCTAACACGGTGACGTTAAATTCCGCAAACGGCTATACTGGGGGAACCACAATTTCGTCTGGGATTCTTGCTGTCGGCAACAGCGGAGCTTTGGGAACTGGCACCCTTACCGTAAGCGGAACAACGGGGGCCACGCTAAGAGCCATCAGCAACGTTAGCCTTGCCAATAACATCGCAAACAATCTGACGGGGACGAGTGGCTACCTCGCAATCGACTCACTGCAAAATGCAGGCTTAACGAATGCGATCACGGGTCTCATTTCCGGAACTGGTGGCGTTAGGGCCAATACGGCAGGTTCCCGGACCGAGTTGTTGAATGCAAACAACAGCTTCGGTGGGGGTTTGAAGGTTCAGAACGGAACATTTGTCGTTGCGAACATGGGGAATGCCGGCTTCAACAGTGCCATTGGAACGAATGGAACGGTGATTCTCGGGGATGTAGCGAGTAATGGCTTCCTTATTTGGGGAAATAGCCAAAGCGAGACAAGTGACAAGGTGATCGCGATGGGTGGAACGACTGGTGGGGCGGGAATTTATGCCCAAAACAACGGCAGAACTCTAACGTTGAATGGAAACCTCTCCGTTACTGGGGTTGGAAACAAAACACTTTCCATGGGTGGAGATGGGGACATCAAGTTCAACGGTTTGATCGCCGATGGTTCGGGATCCGTTATTAATGCCCGTTCGGTGGGAACTACGACAAATACTCGGACCACCACTTTAGGAAATGCAAACAACAGCTTCACAGGAGTGGTTGCCATTGATGCCTCCGCACCCGCCAGCGCAAGTGTGACCAACTACCTCTCCGTTGCTGGAATCGGAGAGACCGGCAACAACAGTTATCTCGGCAAGGCCTCCTCGATCAATATCGGTGGAAGTGCAGCTGGGAGCACCGCAATGTTGAAATACACTGGTGCTGGAGAGACGAGTGGCAAGGTGATCAATATGAATGGCGCCAATGGGAATGCGGGAATCGAGCAGTCGGGAACCGGACTTCTCAAATTCACGAATAATTTCACTGCGACAGCGGCAGGAGATAAATCCTTTGTGCTGTCGGGTTCCACTGCCGGAACAGGAGAAATCGGCGGGGCGATTGTCAATGGATCGACTGGGTCGACAGGCTTGAAAAAAGAGGGCAGTGGAACTTGGACTTTGTCGGGGGCAAATACTTACTCGGGAGCGACCACCGTTTCTGCAGGAACGTTGAAGGTGGCGAGCGCAGGTAACATCAGTTCCAGTTCTGGAACCACGGTCAATGGGGGAACTCTCATCATCAATGGGTCTGCAGGACAAGTCGTCGTCAATAGTGGAGGAAGTTTGGGTGGCTCGGGAACTGTGGGCGCGGTGAACTTGAATAACGGATCTTTCCTCAAGCCCGGAAACAGCCCTGGGAATCTCACAGCAGCTTCTTCCGTTTGGAATGCTGGGGCAACTTATCAATGGCAGATCGCTTCCGTCTCCGGGGTGGCGGGGACCGATTGGGATTTGTTCACTGTCAATGGAACTCTGGATTTGTCGCTTCTTAGTGCCAGCAGTCAATTCAACCTTACTCTTGATTCAGGAGGTGCGTTGGCCGGATTTGACGGGGCGAACGACTATAGCTGGACCTTTGCACAGGCCGCGGGCCTGACGGGTGTTTCGGCGGTTGGAGGGACGGATATCACCAGCCTCTTTGCTATTAACTCAGCTCTTTTCAATGCCGGAAACGGCCCACAAAGTGGGTTCAAGGTTCTGGTGGGAGACACAACGGGTGGTTTGACTGCACTGAACATCGCCGTCGTCGGAGTCCCCGAGCCCTCGACTGGGGCTTTGATAGGATTTGGTGCGATCGGCCTGACTCTGTTGCGGGGTTTCCGTCGCCGTCAGAGCTGAACCTGAGTTTTTCGTATGAACCAAGGTATGCTCGAAAAACGAAGCAGGGTAAAAATATTTCAGGCCGTCCTTTTTGGTGGCGTTGGACTCATTCTTGGAGTTTCAATCAGCAGGGCAGCTTCGGCGGCGAGCGTTGATTTCTCGTCCGCCTACACGGCAGGTAATTTGGTGGGTCAAAATGGTTGGGCAACTTATGGCACAAATACCGCCGGTCTGATTCAGGTGGCTTCAAGTGGAGTGGCATTAACTGCCACCGGCGCTCAAGGAGCCTATAAACAGTACACCCCTTATCAATTTGCAGAATCTGGGGCTACAGTATTGATTCGTGTGGATATCAATGTTACTGCCGCGTCGGCCACAGGAGCTGATTTTTTTCTGGTGACCCGAGAAATTGATAATTCCGGAACTTCCACTCAGGGTCAGCCGACGGGAAAGAGCTACTTCAGAACCTATATTAAAGCGTCTGGATCGGGGTTTGTTCTTGGATGGAACCCCCATGGGGACAGCGCAACACCAGCACCACCGATTTACGATACAACCGTATTAAATTTTAACCAAACCTACAAAATATTAATCCGTTGCGACTCGTTTACTGCAAGATCCAACGACAAAAGCTATCTGTGCGTGGATCCTCTATACGCCTCCGACCCAGCGACCCTTCCGTGGATTTCTGTCTTAACAAGAACAACCTGGACCGGAAATACCGACGAGTTCAGCTACAATGTTTCTAGCGGAACGACCTCAGGGGCTGCTCGACTCGGTAACTATCTCAATCTTGTTTTGAAGCAGCAATCGGGCAATGCACTGACTGTGAGCAAGCTTATGGTCGGGGATGCGATGACTGATGTCGGGTATGTCGCTCCTGCCTCCGGAACGCTAAACTATACTAACAACGCTACGACAGGAACTTCCACTTGGACAACTTCAGCTGACTGGAGTCCCTCTGTGCCTTCGAGTGCGACGAACAGTGCGTTGATCTTGAATGGAGTCTTAACGTCAGCTCTAGAAGTGAGTAACAATACGACAGGGAATTTTAAGCTCAATTCGCTAACCTTTGCGAATACGGGGTCTGGAAATCTGAATCTGAGCGGGAATCCGCTTCAATTCGTCAGTTCGGGTGGCACCAACCCGGTCTTGGCATTCTCAACCACAGCGGCTGTCATTCAGTCCGTCGGAAACAATCTCCAAATCGATGCGGATCTGACTGTGAAGCAATCATCGGCAACCGTCAGCAACTCCACCATTGCGGGAACCATTAGTGGTTCCGGTGGACTATCGAAGACCGGAACCGGATACGCATATATCACAGGAGTAAACAATAGCTTCAGCGGACCTGTGACGGTCAGTGCTGGTGTTTTGGGAGCTGCCACCTTCGGTATGTCGGGCCAAGCCAGCTCCCTGGGTACAAATGGAACGATTTATTTGGGGGATTCGGCGGGCTTAGCCTCCCAGTTGCGATCGATACAATCGGCGGATCAAACTTCCGACAAAAGCATTCTGCTCGGTGGCTCTGGTGCCTATCACTTTATCGAAAATTACGGGACGACAGGAAGCGTTTTAACGCTAAGCGGAAATGTCGGAACATCCACAAACGGCGCAAAATCACTACGATTGAATCCGAAAAATGGCCCTATCGTCGTATCGGGGACCATCGGGGCAAACATGGCGGATAACCAACTCTCTCTTATGCTAACAAACGGACTCAATCAACTTACCCTCACCCGTTCGAATGCTTACAACGGGGGAACCTACCTGCAGGGAGGATCCTTGGCACTGAGCAATAGTTATGCCCTTGGGACAGGAGTGGTAAATCTTTATGCGGCCACAATCACCGCTTTGACCAACATTAACCTGATGAATAATTTTCAATTTGCAGCCGCCGGAGTCACTGCACAAATCACAGCGACGACCAAAGTTGATATGACGAATAAAGTGTCCGGAAACATCGCCGGGTATTTAGGGGCGGATGGAATCGTAAGAATCAACACATCGTTCGCCACGGCCTATCTGGCCAATCCTACAAACACATTTAACTCGGTTCTGATCACTCAAGGTGCCATCGCGACTGATTCACTGGGGGTGGCAGGAAGTCCGAGTCCGCTGGGCACAAACGGCACGATCACTTTCGGAAACGGAGGGGTTTCGATTCTTAAATATCTTGGTTCTGGTGAAACCAATTCAAAGATATTGGCTTTTGCTTCTGGTGCGAGCCAGTGGTCGATTCTGGAACACCGGGGAACCGGTCTGCTGAAGCTGACGACCCCATTGCAGATTGATCGTACAACTGCCAATACTTTGATTCTGGAGTCACAGCCTGCAGGGAGTGGAGAATTGGCTGGTTCTATCGCCAACACAGCAGGACTGGATATTGCGGTCAATGGAACCCGTTTGGCCAAATCTGGAACAGGAGATTGGATCCTTTCGGCTTCCAACGATTATCGGAACACCTCGATCCAAGAAGGCAGGCTGATTGCTAGGAATTCAAACGCTTTGCCTGCGACCCGTGATGTGGAGATGGCGGGTGGAACCCTCCTTGTGAACTACAGTGGAGCGGGTGCCACGCTGGGGAATCTGTGTCTAACGAACTTTAAGTCATCACCCAATCGGTACATCAATACGAATGTGGTTCCCGAGACTTATAAGTTTAATGATTCCATCATCGATCTTGGAACGAACCGAAGCACAACAATGGTTTTCTCTTCAGCAACCAACTGGATTTCAAATCAGGCTACCAACGCTGCCATTATCGAAACGTACGGAAGAAATCAGTATTTAAAAGTCACCAACAGCAGCATTGGCGGGAGTTTATATATCACCGACACCAACGCTGTCCCCTTAAGCAGGATTGTTTGTGCAGAGAACACCAACATTACAGCCAAGATCACCTCAGCAGGTCTGATCTACTTCAACCTGCCTAATACGGCCCCGGTGATTACTTCAAGCCAAGGTTTCAATGTGAATGAAAATGTTTCGTCGGGAACTGTAGTCGGAACTGTGGTTGGTAGCGATGCGGAGAGCAACACGCTTTCTAATTGGATGATTGAATCCGGAAATACGGGAACCCCCTTTGCCATCAATTCCAGTACCGGTCAAATCACTGTAGTCGGGGCTTTGAACTATGAGGGAACGCGAACCTACAGTTTGGGGGTAACTGTTTCTGATGGGATCGTTAGGAGTGCGGTGCAAACCGTAACGGTGACGGTGCTAAATGTAGCGGAATACTCTGATTTCTTTGGCAGCTCCATCCCGACTGCCGATGACAATGGGGATGGAATTTCAAACTTGATGGCCTACGCCCTAGGAGCGACGAGTCCAAGCTCAGTGATCGTACTGCCTGCGCTCGACAATACGGACTCAACCAAACTTAAGATCACAGCGCTGATCCGGATCAATGATCCGAAATTAAACGTAGTGGGTGAGTATGGAACAACACTAGGCACATGGGAGACGGCGTCCCCTATCACAGGTACGGATAGCAGCGATCAGACGGGTGCATTGGCAGGAGTGACAAAAAAGAAGGAATTTAGCGTGAGTCGGGGGACGGCTTCCAAGAAGTTCCTCCATCTAAAGGCAACGCAGACCCAGTAAATGGACCACCTTTTATTTCTATAAAAAGCCCCGACTCAGGTTGGGATATTTTCTTATTTAAGGAAAGATGGGATCTGGGAAGTGGGGTAGTTCGGATATCCCCGAATACGTCGGGGTATCCTGGGGGGAGCGTGGCACTCGTCCGTACCATCAATCAAGCATTCCTGCTTTTATTCCTGGGTGACGCGGAGCCGTAGAAACAGCCTGTTTAGGGAGGGATTGGCCAGGGTTCGGATCCGGAGAAGTTCGCAGGATCCATCCCCATCCGGGTTTGCGTCGATGGTATCCGAAAAAGTGGTGACTTCATCCACATTGAGGACGGACCAGGTCTGGAGATCTTCCGAACTGAGGATCTCATACGTTAGATCCTGCGCTTTGAGGTTGTGGCGGTAAGTAAAAGTCAGCCAAGGTCCGTCCGGGGTATTCATATCCCATCCGACCGAAGGAAGGGCAGGGGGAGTTTGGCTCAATGGGTTTAGGTCGAGGGCATACTCGAGAAGGTTGGACACTCCGTTTTGATTCGGATCGGCACTCGGAAGGCTGGCCGAGGCCGACCATGTGAATGATTGCTGCCAATCGAAATAACCGAGTGAAGAGGTAAAGGTGGCGGTGGAATAGGGTGCATTGAAAAAGACCGCTGAAGCGGTTTCGCTGATATCTTTTGAATTTGAGATTAAGGAATTTCTCGCAAAATAGTTTTCTGATCCGGCGGCTTGCGCGCAGATGGCGGCGTCACTGGTGTTGCTGGATTTGGGGGTTTGGCGGACGATATTATTGAAAAAGAAGTTGTGATCCGTCCGGTTGGTGATTGTGCTGATGATGCCATTGTTAGTCTTTGTATAAGTGGTTCCGCTTCCTCCCGTGCGAAGTCCTTTTGTGTTGGCTTGGCAGGTGTTCGCAATAAAACTGTTGTAGGAAGTGGTGCCTGCCGCCATAGAATAGACATTGATTCCGATCGGATTGGAGGAGGTTAGATTACCGATCAACTGATTGTATTTGGCCACCTCCTCGACAAAAAGGCCGGACCGGATGTTGCCCGGCGTGGAGTTGAACTGAACAAGGGAGGAGGAGGCGTAAGCGTCCACGTCGATTCCATCCATGTTCATGTTGGCGCTGGAGTTATCGCTCAGGATGTAGCCACTTCCGCTCTTGGCCCAGATTCCTCGGGCGGCCCCGCCATCCAGATTGCAGTGAACGACGATGCTGGGAGTTCCGCAATTCAGAAGGGCCAGCACATCGGATCCAGTGACCCGGTTGGTTTTCACCCCAAAGTTTTTAAGGTTCACCTGATCGATTACGAATCGCGAGCAGTTGCTGAAGGTCAGGCCGTTTCTCCCGGTGGTGTTCTGGCCGTCGACCGTTCCTCCCGAAATGCTCAAAAAGGTGCTGTTGGAAGCAGAAAAGGCACTGATCCCCGGGTTCAGCTTGATGGTTCCGTCCAGTAGCACGCAGGTGTTGGAAGAGAGGGAAAGAGAGGCATCGCCCGTGATGCTTGGGGCAGTGAGGCGGAGGACGGTGACGTTGTTGGGGTTGCTGGCTCGGGCGGCATTGTAGGTGGTCTGGATGGCGGACAGGGTGGTGGCGGAGGTGGTGATGTCGGTTCGGTCCTTTCCATTCATAATGGGGTTGGTGTGACGATTGAGGGCCGTGGGCGGATAAAAGTAATCCTGTCCTGTGGTGCTCAGGGGAGTGGAGGTGCTGATGATGCGGTTGACTCCGGCATCGCTACGCAAAACCAGAGGAGAGGTCACGTCCGGGGCAAAAAGATTGTCGTGGAGGACATT
>Ga0164294_10004730_pt1 | contig 11819 bp, 11 predicted proteins | sample GEODES005metaG_FD_111479 | JGI IMG/M metagenome (GOLD analysis project Ga0164294, IMG submission 111479) | Oligotrophic lake water microbial communities from Sparkling Lake, Wisconsin, USA - GEODES005 metaG | ecosystem: Environmental > Aquatic > Freshwater > Lake | place: USA: Sparkling Lake... | reverse complement strand
CAATTAATTTTTTATAAAAATTAATTATGAAAATAATAAAACATTTATATTTATCATTGTTTTTATTTATTGCAAATTCATCACAGTTATCATTTGTAACACTAGTATTAGTATTAGTATTAATATTAACACTAGCACCATTGTTATTATATTTAATAATATTATCAAAAATTAAAAAATCATTGTAATGTGTTTGCAATAAAGTATATAAATGTATTGTTTCTAATTTATAGTTATTATTTTGATATACACTAATTAATGAAAAAAGTATATTAATATATATAGTGCTATAAGATACATTATTATAAATTATGTAATTTATAATATAATTATTTATATACTCAATATCTTCATTATTGTTGCTTTCGATGCAATTAGTTAGTAATTGTATATACATTGTTATTAACTCTTGTTCTAATTTTGCATAATTTGTTGGTGATAATTTATTTAATATACTTTTAATTGTGCTTTTAACCAATTCTATTTTAGTTCGTGTTTCTTCTTTTTTTTTGAGAGAAGTCTTATTGTTGTTATTGTTATAAATAACATTTGAATGACGATAATAATTGTCGCTTGATTTTGTTTTTGGTTTAACTTTTTTGAATCTTAAATCATTATCATTATCAATAATGTTTAATGAAATATCATTATTGACAGTATTCAAAATAGTATTTAAACAATCCAATAATGAGCTATCTAGTGTTTTATTTTCTAATGATTGATAATAATTATTAATAAATGAAGTTGTGTAAATAATCATTATTAATTAATAATATAGTACTATTATATTTATTCTTTTAATTATTTTCGTTTTATTAATATATATAAAGTCTAATACTAATATTAATAAAGACTATGAATATATTGACAACTATTTTAAGTTTTTATGACGAACCACAAAAAATTAGCAATAATGATTACAGTGATTGTTTTAAGTTACCAATTGAATATTTAGAAGACACATCAAAAAAACTTTTAAATAATAATATTATTACTGATTTAGAATTAAAAATAACAAAAGAAGATGAAAATATAAATAAACTTACTAAAGAAAAATCTGCAAATGTGATAAATGTATATAATTTATATTATCATGTTTTTGATCCAACAAATATATTTGAAATAAATATTATAAATAGGTGGTCTAATTATTATACAAATAATAAAGAATTTTTGCTGGAAAGTCAAGAGTTATTGAAAAATTATAAGTCAGTAAAAAAAGTTACATTTGCTATTAACAGTGATGATGATACAAGTTGTGATGATACCAGTTGTCATGATACAAATAGCAATGATACTAGTAATAATAGTACTAATGAAACTATAAAAGAAGAAAAATTGTATAATACTTGTAAATCAATTATTTATGATAATGGTTTTGTTAACAATTATCAATATATTGATATTCCATTATTAGATAAATATAATAATAATAGTATATTATTACAATGTTTAAGTATATATAATCTATCTACACCGGTATTTTCTTTACTAATCCCAATAATATTTATGTTGTTACCTTTTTTCATAATAAAACTTCAAGGTTATAATATAACATTTGCATTGTATTTTGAACACTTAAAGAAGGTTTTTGCAAATCATATTATAGGACAATTATTTAGTTCATTTAGTGATACAACATTAAGTAATAAACTATATTTGTTATTTAGTTTTGGATTCTATATTTTTCAGATGTATTTGAATTTTACAAGTTGTATTAAATATTTTAAAAATATTAAATATATTAATAATACATTGCTAGAACTAAAAGACTATATTGGTAGTGCATTAAGTAAATATAATAATTTTTTAAATTATTCGCAAAATTTGATAACTTATAAATTATTTAATAATGAAATAAGAAAAAATATTACAATTTTTAGTGATTATTACAATGAATTGACTCAGTTGCGTCCCTATAAATTAACTATTTATAAACTTACCGAATTAGGACAATTAATGAAATGTTTTTATTATTTAAATAAAAATAAGAGTTTTATCCAAAGTTTATTTTTTTCATATGGATTTAATGGATATATTAAAAATATTGAAAAGTTACAAGAATATGTAAGTAAAAATATAATAAATTTTTGCTCTTATAATAACAATAATAATAAACCAACATCATTTACAAACGCATATTATGCTAATTTAAATAAAATTAAATGTACCAAATCTAATTATGATGCAAGTGAAAGCATAATAGTTAAAAATTCTTATTGTATGGATAAAAATTTAATACTTACAGGCCCAAATGCTTCGGGTAAAACAACTATATTAAAATCAAGTTTATTTAATATAATATTATGTCAACAGTTAGGATGTGGTTTTTTTGATAATGCACAAGTAAAATTATATGACTATATACATTGTTATATAAATATTCCCGATACTGGAGGTCGTGATAGTTTATATCAAGCAGAAGCAAGACAGTGCAAAAATATATTAGATATTGTTGAAACTAATAAAGACCAGACTCACTTTTGTGTATTTGATGAACTTTATAGTGGAACTAATCCAGTTGAGGCTTTAAGTTCTTCATTTAGTTATTTAACTTATTTAAATAAGTTTAGCAATGTAGATTATATTTTAACAACACATTATACCAAATTATGTAAAAAATTAAATAAACAAAATAACTGCTATTGTATGAATGTTATTAAAAAAAATAATGATTTTGTATATACATATAAAATGAAAAAAGGGATTTCAAAAGTAAAAGGAGCACAAAAAGTACTAAAAGATTTATATTTTCCAGAAAATATAATTAATGCAATGAATTAATAATATTAATTCGTTAAACAATACTTAAAATAATATAATTTAATAATAATATAAATGTTACATTTATTCAAATTTATTGATTCGGGATTTTTATTGACATTGGGATTATTATTATTAATAGGAGGAGCAGTAATGTTATATTGCTATCGTAGACTTAATTTATTAGAAAGAAGTATAATAGAACACGGTAAAATATTACAAAATTTTATAGCAAATTATAATATTCAAATGAGCAGTTTATGTTTATTAAATAATTCAGGAACTTGCAATTATGAAACTTGCAATTATGATGATGTAGTAAATAAAAAAATAAATAGCGAAAAAAAAATAGAAGTTTCAGATGATGATGAAGAAGATGAAGAAGATGAAGAAGATGAAGAAGATGAAGAAGATGAAGAAGATGAAGAAGATGATGATGAAGAAGATGAAGAAGATGAAGATAAAACAAATATGCCCAAAACAATTAATATTAGCGAATCTTTAACTTTAAATAACGAATTTTATGAAACCATTGATAGTCCAAATGAAAATAACAAACATCCATTAGAAGTAACCGAACTAGCTAGTTTAAATTACATAAACTCTGATGATGACATATTTGTTAAAAATATACCAATTAATTTAGCAAATTTAGATGAAAATTATGAAAACGGTTCAAAAGTAATTACTTTAGAAAATAATTTTGAAACTACACAAAAAGTAGAAAAAAGAAATTATAGCAAAATGAGAATAGATGATTTAAGAACACTTGCTGTAACAAAAAATTTATTAGATAATGAATCAGCACAAAAAATGAAAAAAAATGATTTAGTTAAATTATTACATGCATAATTTTTATTCTAATTTTATAATTTTATAATTTATTATTTTATAATATATAAAATTATAAAATGAAAAGTGGGAAAATGATGCTTTTGCATTCACTAATAATTGGATTGGTGTTATATGTTATTATGTTATTTGGATTTAAACAACGACCGATTGTTGCAGAAAATAGAAGTATATTATTGGCCGCATTGATTTTGATTTACATGATTTTATTTGGTCATGGACTGCCTAAGACAATAAATAAAGATTTATTTTGATAATTAAAATTATTAAAATTATTATTATTTTTAATAATACTAAGTTTAGAAATAATGTTATTAAAAGTATTAATAAATAATAATGTTCTAAATATTATATTATTTATTAATAATATATTAATACTTATGAGTTGGGGAACTTGTTATAGTGGTTCTAATAATATTCATTTTAATTATCCACCATTAATGGATGATTCTAGATTATTTAGCGATTATAATTCATCGGTTTTAAATGATAATGTTTTGAAACATAGAAATAATATAAAAACAAATGATGATTATAGAAAATATTTGCAAACAAATGGCGATGCAATAATAAAAAATAATCAACTAATTGCATGTAATGAATGTACGGTGTGTCCTTATTATATTAATAATAGTACTATAAATAGTAAAACACCATATATTTTTCAATCAATTTTATCACAAGATCAACCCTATGGTTATGAAACTAGTAATTTAAAGAATTTATATTTAACACAACAACAATTGGATGCACAAAAACATGTCACCAAGTACATTATGAGTGAAATTAAATAGTATATTGTGATTATACTAATTTTAATATTTTAATATTTTTATAATTTAATATTTTAGTATTTAGTATTTAGTATTTAGTATTTTTTTATATTTTTTTATATTTTTTAATATTTTATTATATTTTATTATATTTTTTTATATTTTTTAATATTTTATTATATTTTATTATATTTTATTAATATAATAAAATGAATTTTTTTGATAGTTTGATGGCTCCGCTTAATCGCGATCATTGTTTGTTATTTTATCTTTTAGGGTTATTTAGTTTAGCATCTGCTGTTATTGCTCTAATTGCTTTTACTATAGGTTTATTTAGAAAAAATTCAACATATGCGATGGTAGCACTTTTTGGTTCTTTTATAAGTAATATGATTGTTTACTACTTTTCAAGAATATATTATTCAATATGTATAGCTGCGTTACGCTAAATTCTTAAATAATTAATATAAACAACTATATAATAGTTAATTAAATAAATATTATATAGTTATGAAACTGTTAAGTATAGATATTGGTATTAAGAATTTAGCAATTATATTAATTGAAACATATACTAAAACTAATATAAGTGATAATAGTAATATTGATTTTAAAATAATAAAGTGGGATGTTATAAATTTATGCGAGAAAAACAATAATTGTAGTGAACTTGCATGTAAAAAAAAACCAATTTATTTTAAAAATAATAGTTATTATTGTAAAGTACATGCAAAAAAAACAAATTATAGCATTCCATTGTGTAATATTAATACTTTACATAAACAGTCACTTAAAAAACTTATATTATGTGCGCAAGAATATAATATTGTTATTGATAAATCTATAAAAAAACCTAGTCTAATAGTTTTATTAGAACAACATTTAAATAGTCATTGTTTACAAGAAGTTGAAAATGTTAGTGCTAACTCAATAAATTTAGTGCATATTGGAATTGCTATTAAAAATGAATTAAATAAATTATTTGAAGATTATAATATATTAGAATTAGATAAAATAATATTAGAAAATCAAATTAGTCCTATAGCAAATCGAATGAAAACTATTCAGGGTATGATAGCTCAATATTTTATAAATTCTAATAATTACAATATATATTTTATTTCGGCAATCAACAAATTGAAATTTTTTTTAAAAAACAAAAATGATGAAAATAATCATGATAATAATCATGATAATAATCATGAAAATAATAATAAACTTAATTATGCAAATAGAAAAAAATTAAGTATTTATTATACAAAAGAAGTATTGCAAAAATATAATATGAGCAATGAGATTGTTTTTTTTAGTAATCATAAAAAAAAAGATGATTTAGCAGATTGTTTTTTACAAGCTTATTATTATATTAATACTAAAAATAATAAATAAAAAAATAATTCTAAATATATTAATAATGTTTGCGGAGTATTTAAAAATTAAACTTCTATTTAAATCATAATAGGAGTAATGGAAATTTTTGAAATTGATCCAGAAATTATAAATATTGACAGCTTTAGCATACCAGAATTTAAAGTTAATGACACATTTGATATTGCTGATGATATAATTAAAAGCAAACCAACGACAAATTTTGGCGGCGGCATTGAATTATTGATGAATGTAAAAAATAAAAATGAAAAGAAATCAAACTCATCAATTGATATTGAAGATATTACAAATTTAGAAAGTGAATTAAATAATTTAACAAACACTACTACTAATAATACTAATAATACTAATAGTAACGAAACAAATGAACCAGAAAAAATGCAATATCAAGATAATGATAGCAAAAAAGAAATAAAATATAATCAAGGCACATCAACCAAAAAATCAATATTTGGTGATTTATTTGGTTCAAATAAAGTAGATGGTGAAAATATTAAACCCATTACAAAAAATAATGAATCCAATGATTCAGAAACACATAATTTAGGAAAATCAACTGCTAATATGAATGAAACACAAACATGGGATGGATTTGGCAAATTCAATAATATTCCAATAAATTTAGAAAAAGTCCAACAAAAATCACAACTATCAAAAGAAGAAGAATTACGTGAAAAATTCAAATACATGCGGAAGTTAGATGACTTAGAAAAGAAAGGCATAACATTAAGCAAACGTTATAATATGGATTCTAATTTAGATGAAATGATTGGTGAATATGAAACAATTATTGCCGAAAAGGAAAAGTCAAATGCTATTAAGTTTCAAGGTAAAATGATGATGGCCTGTATAACAGGGTTAGAATTTTTAAATAATAAATTTGATCCATTTGATATAAAATTAGACGGTTGGGGAGAACAAATAAATGAAAATATTGAGGACTATGATGATATTTTTGCTGAATTACATGAAAAATATAAATCAAAGGCAAAAATGTCACCAGAATTAAAATTATTATTTCAATTAGGTGGTTCAGCTATGATGGTCCATATGTCAAATACATTATTTAAATCTTCTATGCCAGGAATGGATGATATTATGAGACAAAATCCAGAATTAATGAAACAATTTACACAAGCAGCCGTTAATACAATGGGGCAAACTAATCCCGGATTTGGTGGTTTTATGAATGGACTTTTTGCTGGAAATAATGGCCCATCAAATAATAATAATGGATACACTCCTGGATTTGGAAGCACAATGCCTCCAAATGTAAACTCCGGTCCACCCCCAACGTCTGTTGAAACCAAATTGCCTGATCGCAGTCAACGCATGCCAAATATACTAAATCGTCCCGATATTACTTCGGCGCGCGGAATTGAAATAACAAAAAATGAATCAAATCCATATGAAGAAGAAAGAATTACACGCCCTGAAATGAGAGGTCCAAGTTCTGTAACATCACAAAATCAAAGTATTGCTTCTTTATTAAATGGACTAAAGAGCAAGCAACCCGATAATGATACTAATTATAACGAAATGAGCACAATTAGTATTGATGATTTAAAAGACTTAACAAATGCAAAAATACCAACAAAATCAAAACGTAGGCAAAAGAGCGATAGAAATATAGTAAGTTTAGATATTTAAACTAATTTTTACATAAATTATAACTTATAAATTATATAAAAATAATAAATTATAAACTATAAATTATATAAAATAATAAGTTAAAAATTCTATTATAAAGTATATAAAAATAATAAGTAAATAGTATTAATTTATGACTAACTATAATAATCCTAATTATTTAATAAAATATGATTATTCAAATTTAAAATCATATACAATAAATTTAGATGATTATAAATTTAACTACGACAAACACTCACATTATTTATTGAAATTAGGCATTATTAGTAAGAGATTTAGTGGAGTAAATGCTTTAAAAGACGAACATTTAAAAAGTAAATATAAAAAAAATATATCTAACTATGCTTTGAACTTTACACCAAAAACGGCTATTGGGGCCGCGTTAAGTCATATAATGTGTTGTAAGACTATATACAAAAACTATATAAAGAAAAATGCAGACAATCCAAACTATTTTTTAATAATGGAAGATGACGTTTTTCCTTTGTATGAAAAAGAGGAATTTTACGAGAAATTAAATAGTACATTACATGATATAACAATTTTAGATAAAGATTGGGAAATTATTCAACTTCATAGCGATGGTATTATGCCAACAATAGATACGTATAAGACACATATTGATGGTAGTATGCTAACAATAGATACTTATAGCACACATATTTGTTCAGGAAGCGCCGCTGCTTATTTAATATCAGAAAAAGGAATTAAGAAAACATTAAAATGTAAAATAATTGGTTCTATAGATATATTACATCATAATTATATTAATTTTAATAAATATAGAGCAAAAGATAATTTATTTTACGCAGATGAAAAAACTAGTGTAAATCGTATTATGGAATATAACTTAGGTTGTTATACTTTGTATTTGAAGTCTACAATATTTGAATTCATAAATTATTATACAAATATTATTCAGTTGCGCGGAGAGAAGACGATTGTACATTTATTACAGGCTAAATTATTTAAAGAACCAATTTTTAATAATGAGTTTAATACAAATAATATAATTGATTTTTTTATTGTATTAATAATATTAAGTAAATTATATTTTAATAAAAATATATGTTAGTTATTTTTTGGATATTTTGTGTTAAAGTTAAACTTATATTTTAAAATAATACTTTATTTATGAATAAGTGTATTAGTTCTTCTAATAATTTTACTATTTCAAATGCTAAGTGTGATATTTCAAATGCTAAGTTTACTATTTCAAATGCTAAGTTTACTATTTCAAATGCTAAGTGTGATGTTTCAAATGCTAAGTATGATGTTTCAAATGCTAAGTGTGATGTTTCAAATGCTAAGTGTACTATTTCAAATGCTAAGTATGATGTTTCAAATGCTAAGTGTGATGTTTCAAATGCTAAGTTTGATGCATCATATAGTATAATATATAAAACAAATCAACCTAAACCTAAACCAATATTAGAACTTTCATTTATTCAAAGAATAATTAAAAAAATTATTCAAAAAAATATAAAACTTAATAAATTTTTATGTTATCGAGCAGCCACATTATTAATATTAACAATTATACTTTCTTCATTCTGTAAATGTTATGATGTATTAATATATGCTTCTTTTGGAACATTTATTTCTGCTATGTTTCTGGGTTCACGTGGACTGCTAGGTAAATTTAAAGTAATAGCGTCGCGAGAGCATAATGAAAAATTTAACCATACTATGTGTTATTATTGGAAAAAATATGTTCAACTACCTGAAAGTTTTTTATTTACATTTATGGCGGTTTTTAATATACTATGGCATATGTTTTATGGATTTTTAGCATTATATTATGTTAAAACTTTTATTAAAAATTCCATAACTACAAAATATTCATATATAATAGGATATTTATTAATTTTATTATTTTTTGTTATAAATTACAATAGTGATTTTAAACTATATAATAATTCTTTAAAATGTAGTGCAAGTGAATACAATAATGCAGTATTTTTAACTCTACTTTTTGCTGTTGGATTAATATATTATTTTAAAACTATAAAAGTAAGTATATAAAAGTATATAAAAGTAAGTATATAAAAGTAAGTATATAAAAGTAAATATTTATAATATTTATAATATTTAAATATGAGTTTTTGTGAAGAAAATAGGTTTCAACCCAAGTTAATATGTAACAAAGGAGATATTTGATTATCTGAAATAAAAAATAGTAATTATAATACAAGAAGTTATATTTTAATAAAACTATATGTTAGTTATTTTTTGGATATTTTGTGTTAAAGTCAAAATTATATTTTAAAATAATACTTTATTTATGAATAAGTGTATTGGTTCTTCTAATAATTTTACTATTTCAAATGCTGAGTTTGATATTTCAAATGCTAAGTTTACTATTTCAAATGCTAAGTTTACTATTTCAAATGCTAAGTTTACTATTTCAAATGCTAAGTATGATGTTTCAAATGCTAAGTGTGATGTTTCAAATGCTAAGTGTACTATTTCAAATGCTAAGTATGATGTTTCAAATGCTAAGTTTACTATTTCAAATGCTAAGTTTACTATTTCAAATGCTAATTGTGATATTTCAAATGCTAATTGTGATATTTCAAATGAACTTTTATTTATTCAAAGAATAATTAAAAAAATTATTCAAAAAATAATAAAACTACATAAATTTTTATGTTATCAAGTAACCACAATATTAATATTAACAATCATACTTTCTTCATTATGTAAATGTTATGATGTGTTAATATATTTTTCTTTTGGAGCGTATATTTCTATTATGCTTATGGGTTGTTATGGACTGCTATTAAAATTTAAAGTAATTGCGTCGCGAGAGTTTAATGAAAAATATAACTATACTCAGTGTTATTATTGGAAAAAATATGTTCCACTACCTATAAGTTTTTTGTTTACATATATGGCCGTTAGTTCTATAGGAATGCATATATTTTATGCATTTTTAGCATTATATTATGTCAAAACTTTTATTAAACATTCTATAACTACAAAATATTCATATATACTAGGATATTTATTAGTTGTATTATTTTTTGCTATAAATTACAGTAGTGCTTTTAAAGTATATAATAACTGTTTAAAATGTAGTCTTGATGAATACAATAAAGGAGCATTTTTAACTCTACTTGTTGTTGGTGGATTAATATATTATTTTGAAACTATAAAAGTAAGTATATAAAAGTAAATAAAAGTAAGTATATAAAAGTAAATATTTATAATATTTAAATATGAGTTTTTGTGAAGAAAATAGGTTTCAACCCAAGTTAATATGTAACAAAGGAGATATTTTATTATCTGAAATTAAAAATAGTAATTATAATACAAGAAGTTATAATTTAGCATTTACTATTCCAAATATAGACAATTCAGTAACAAATATTAATAATCTTACTAGTTTAGAAATATATAATTTATTAGAAAAACAAAATAATGATCTAATAGAAAAAGTAGTTATAATTAATGAAACAAATAATGAAGCCGATATATGTATATTAATCAATCATCTTGCAAAAGAAATTGGAATAAAGCAAAAATATTTGTTATTTAGAACTACAAAAATTATAAATAAGTTTAATAACTCAGTAACTTTTTATAATAAAGATTTAAAATTAGTATGTGAAAAATTAAAAGAAGACTATTTAAAGCAACTGAATTTTATAAATTCAGACTGTGAAGCAGTAATATATAATTATGGTAAAACTCAAATAAATGTACAAAAAGAGGATGATGAATTAATAAGCGTTAAATTTAATATAGATTTGCAAGTTATTATTAATGATAATTTACCGCTATATATGGAAAATTTGATTGGATTAATGTTAAAAAAGATGTTTTATAATCTTAAGAATTCTTATAATGTTAATGGTTAGGGTTTATATTAAAAATATATAGTAAATATTTATTTTTAATATATGTTGACTATGATTGAGAGAAATATAAGTGCATGTCACATAAAACTTTTCAATAATTTAAATAGCATAAATAAACTATTGGAAATAGTTGGTTAATAGTTACATAATTATATTATGTTAATGGCGCACCGCTTACGCTCTTCTTACAGTACTTGTTATATGGTGCGTTGTATTTGCTAAAGCAGCTAGTAAGTCACTTAGTGCATGCTCAATTAATGGATTAGTATTAATATCTGGCATCATCATTCTATTTAAAATTATATATGCTCTGTCATATATATCATTTATATATATATGGGCAGTGTGTTGATTATTTTGTACTAAACTTTTTTCAATAGCAGGAATTAAATTTATTTCATTTATTATTTCTCTATTCAGTTTTAACAATACTTGAATATCTTGTAATTCTAACACATATGGCGATAGAGGATGCAAACCCCGTGCTCTTGCACGTAGCGATGCTTCTGCACGTCGTGATGCTTCT
>Ga0164294_10004728_pt1 | contig 11822 bp, 12 predicted proteins | sample GEODES005metaG_FD_111479 | JGI IMG/M metagenome (GOLD analysis project Ga0164294, IMG submission 111479) | Oligotrophic lake water microbial communities from Sparkling Lake, Wisconsin, USA - GEODES005 metaG | ecosystem: Environmental > Aquatic > Freshwater > Lake | place: USA: Sparkling Lake... | reverse complement strand
AGTGTCCGACCCGAATGACGTCGCCATCGGCCAGCTGCCACTCTTGAACGGGCGCATTGTTGACCGTGGTGCCGTTCGTGGAGTTCAGATCCGATAACAGCGCCGACTGGCCGTCCCAGCGGACTTCCACATGGCGACGCGAGACGCCGGTGTCGGGCAACCGGAACTGCGCATCCTGGCCGCGGCCGATCACGTTCGCGCCCTCCCGCAGTTGGTAGGTGCGGCCACTGCCGTCGTCGAGTTGGAGCGTGACGGATATCCCGACCGACTGGTATTCGTCCTGCGCGGCCGGTGGCGCGTAGTCGCCGTAGCCACCCGGGGCCGAATGGCCGTAGTCGTATTCCGGCGCCGCAGCCGGCGCCGGGTAGCCACCCTGGTCGTAACGGCCGTAGTCGGGTTGGCCGTATTCGGGCCGGGCATAGGGCGCCGGGTAACCGGGTTGCTGGTAACCGGGCTGTTCGGGGTAACCGCCCTGCTCGGGATATGCGGGTCGCGGCGGACGGCCGTAGTCGTAGTCTGCGGGCGGCGGCGGGTAGCCACCTCCCGGTGGCGGACCGTACTGCGGGGCGCCGCCGTATCCGGGCGGGGCCGGACGGTAACCCTGCTCGTATCCGGGTGCGCCGTATCCGGGTGCGCCGTAGCCCGGGGCGCCGTATCCGGGGGCAGGAGGCCGCTGCTCGTAGCCTTGGTCGGGGTAACCGCCCTGCTGGGGATAGCCATAGCGAGGCGGGTAGCCCTGATCGTAGGAGGGGGCATAGCCCTGCTCAGGCGGGTACGGCGGCCGCTGCGGTTCAGGTGCGACTCCCCGCGGATCCTCCTGGGGCCGCCCGTACTGATCGCCGTAGTACTCGTCGCCGGGGCGTCCCTGGCTCTGGCCGCCGCGGTCCTGGTTGTCGGTCATCGCTGGCACTCCTCGTTCTGCGGTGTTCGCATGGTTCGGTACTGCTGGGGCGGATGGGCCACCGGGTGGGCGGAGGCCGACGTCGGGGTTGACGACGGCCCGGGCACGGTACTGGCCGGTGTGCAGGCCCTCGGACTGCTCGAAGCGGAGCACCACCTCACCATAGGTTTGCCATCCCTGTTCATGAATATATCCCGCCAGGTGCCGCGCGAAGGCGTCTGCCGTCAGTTCCCGGTCGGTATTGATCTTCCGAAAATCGGACAGGCTGAGGGTAACGACGTAGTCGTTGGGCACCAGGAACCGATCACCGGGCAGGATCTGCACGCCGTTATGGGCCTCTCGACGCAGCAGTGCCTCAACCTCCTGTGGAACGACCGAGCCGCCGAACACCCTCGCGAAGGCGTCGCCCACGCCGATTTCAAGCCTGCGTTCGATGCGCTGAACCAGGCCCCTCTGGTTGCCCATCACACCGCCCTCGCTTGCTCCGCCGGCCGTGCGCTCCGCAGCGCCGACTGCCCGGTCGCAGTTCCAATCGTATCGGCTCTGCTTGGCCCGCCGACGCCGATGGGCCGTCGGTGGCCGCGTTGCCGCAGCTCAAAGAGCTGTATCCGGCCGATCTGCCCGGCTTGCCAGCCGTCCTGCGGCATGGGATTACGGCACCATCGCCGTGATACGCTCCCCCGGTTGTCGAGGGCGAGTGGCGGAATGGCAGACGCGCTGGCTTCAGGTGCCAGTGTCCTTCGGGACGTGGGGGTTCAAGTCCCCCTTCGCCCACACGAGCGGTGACGATTGGCGGTCGCTCCGCCGGTGACGGATTCCCCGCCCGGTGGCCACCTTGCGACCCCAAGAGTTCTCGCGCCGTTCAGGGAAGAGCGTGACCGGCAGCAAATGCCGTGACTAGGGTCGAAACACCAACTTCGGACAGGATTCATCATGCGGAAAGCGTCACCCACCCGCCTGGGGCTACTGGCAATAGTCGCGATGACCGCACTATCGGCGGTCGCGTGCGGGTCGTCCACGAAGCCTTCCCCAACGGAATCCTCAACCTCCCCGACCACCACGTCAGCGGCGGCAGCACCGGCGTCCGAGACACCGGTCAAGGCCGAAGACGAACTGGAAGTGGGCGGATCGATCGCATCGGTGTCGGGCACGCGGGTCGAGGTGAGCTCACCGCAGGGATCGGCGTCGGTGGCCTTCTCCGAGTCGACCAAGGTGATGGAGTTGACCCCGATCACACTCGCCGGCATCACACCCGGCCTCTGTGTCACCATCCGGCCCGCGAGCGGAGCGGAGGGCGGCACCGTCGTCGCCGACGCGGTTGTCGTCGGCGCCAACAGCGGCGGTGAGTGCAAGAAGACCAATGCTCAGGACAACGCCGGGCTTCCGCGCAGTCCGTTGGGGGGCTTCCGGGGCACCGTCGATTCGGTCACCGACACGACGATCGCCCTCACGACGTACGGCGCCGACGGAAGTAAAACAAACACCACCGTCGAGACCAATGACCTGACCCTCTTCGCCGATCGGCACCAGGTGAAAGCTGACGCCATCGTCGAGGGCAAGTGCATCATTGCCCGCGGAAACAATGACGCCGGCGGTGTGCTTCAGGTGGATACGATTAATCTGCCGCTAGTCGTCAACGGCGCGTGCCCGATGCCCAAGGCCGGCTGACCGGCTGATTAGTTGCATCAGCCCGGATGGTTCGTAATGGCACCCTATCCTGAGACGTCGTCCTCGAAGATCGCCACCGCGCGGGTCCACCCCGCCGATGCGGCGTGAATCTTCACCGGAAAGCAGGAGACCTCGAAACCCGCAGCAGGCAATGACTCGAGATTGTGCAGTTTCTCGATGTGGCAATAGCCGATCTCGCGTCCTGCGCGATGGCCCTCCCAGATGATCGATGGGTCGTGGCTTCGCGCGTAGCGCTGCGCAGTGTAGGAGAAGGGCGCGTCCCAACTCCACGCATCGGTTCCGGTTAACCGCACTCCCCGTTCCAGCAGGTACAGCGTCGCCTCACGGCCCATGCCGCAGCCTTTGCCCACGTAATCGGGCTGCCCGTAATGCGTTCCGGCGCTGGTGTTTACCAGCACGATCTCCAGTGGCGCCAACGTATGGCCAATGCGCTCCAACTCCAGCTCGACGTCGGCGGCGGACACCACGTAGCCGTCCGGGAATCTGCGAAAGTCGAGCTTTACCGCGGGCTGCAGACACCATTCGAGCGGCACCTCGTCGATGGTGATTGCTCGCCTGCCCCCATCGACCGCGGCGGAATCCATCGTCGAGGCGTAATGGTAGGGCGCGTCGAGGTGCGTCCCGTTGTGGGTGGTGATCCGGACACGCTCGATCGCCCAACCCTCCCCCGCTGGAAGATCATCGACGGTCGCGCCCGGGAAAAACGACACGACTTCCTCCGCCGTCTGCCGGTGGTTGTAGTAATCGATCTCAGGCAGATGCCCCGGCGGGTCCGAGTCGATCCCGGCCTGCAATGCAACCGAGAGGTCAACGAACCTCCGCCCCGTCATAGGGGCCAATGCTAGCCAGTGATGTAATCGCCCCCATGACCTCGCCAGCGGAGATCCCGGGAACAGCCGAGGGGGTCACCGCGGGGTGGTTGTCTGCGGTCCTGAGCCGTCCCGGGCGTCCGGTCGAGGTGGCCACAGTCGAGGTCACCCCGATCGGAACCGGCCAGACCGGTGCGACCTACCGGGCCGAGGTTCGCTATGAAAGTCCCCAAGTCGCTCTGCCGGACTCGTTTGTCGTCAAGTTGCCGGCCCAGGACGAGACGGTCCGCGATCGGGTCGCCCTGAGCTACCGCTCCGAACACGCCTTCTACACCGAGGTGGCTGACACGGTCGCGGTGCCACTCCCCCGCTGCTATCACTGCGCGATCGCCGACGAAGGCGCGCAATTCGTTCTGTTGCTGGCCGATCTGGCTCCGGCGGTCCAAGGCGATCAAATACTCGGGTGCAGCGTGGCTGAGGCGCGACTGGGCGCCACTGCGTTGGCCGGACTGCACGGGCCCCGCTGGTGTGACCCGGCCTGGTTGGACTTCACCGGCACAGTGATGCCGAAGCCGGATGAAGCCGGTGCCCGCGGGCTGGGCGACATCACCAAACTCGCGGCACAGATCACCATCGACAAGCTCGGCGCCCGGATGAGTCCGGCCGACCGGGACACAGTGCTTGAGTCGGCCGATCTGATCGCCGACTGGCTGCTGGGCTCCCCCGACCGGTTCAGCCTGCTGCACGGCGACTACCGGATCGACAATCTGCTCTTCGACCCCGATTGCACCCGGGTGACCGTTGTGGACTGGCAGACCTTGGCGGTCGGGCTGCCCGCCCGAGACCTGGCCTATTTTGTCGCGACCAGCCTGCAGCCCGGTGATCGCGCCGATCACGAGCGCGACCTTGTCGACGCATACCACCGTGCTTTGTCCACCCAGGGTGTCACCGGCTATGGCGCTGAAACCTGTTGGCAGGATTACCGTTTCGGCATGCTGCAGGTGCCACTGATCTCGACGCTGGGCTTCGCCTTCTCGGCTGAGACCGAACGCGGAGGCGAGATGATGCTGGCGATGATGAAACGCGGCAGCCAGGCCATTAGAGACCTCGGGACGTTAGATCTAGTCCGCGCGGGCGTCTGAGGACGGTCCATCGGGGTCGGGGGACAGGTCGGGGACGAAGTCGTCGGGAGCCAGTGGCGTTTCTGATGAGCTCGCTACAGGCCGCGCAGCGACTGCCGATTGGAATCGGTCGGCGACCGCCCGCCCGCGTTCGCCGCGCCAGTCCCGCAACAACACTCCGATACCCGCAACCGCCATGGCGATCACACCGCCGGCGGCCCAGGCGCTGTTGGTAAGCAGTGCGACGATGAGCGCGACCGAGGCCGCGACCGCCAGCACCGCGACGACCCGCATCGTCACAGTCTGCTATCCCTCGGCCATCGCGCGTGGGTCCGGCCGCCCGGCGCGTCCGGTGGGGGATCCGGTGGCGGGATCCGATGGGGGATCCGGCGGGGGATATCAGGCGGCTGTAGAAGGCCGGACGGCAAGGGGCACGTGCACAACGCCGGCGGCCGCCGCGGTCGGCAGAGCTTCGGCTCTCGACAGCAGGTCCACACTTTCCGGCAGTTCCCGGGGATTGATGACACCGTCGGCGATCTTGCGCAGCACCTCGCGAGCATGCGCGAGCTGATTCCGTTTGCGGTACTGCCCGCCGGGCAGTTTCACCCCGGCCCACACCCCGTATTCCTCGCCGGCTTCGACCGCCTGGCGGGCGCACCGACGCTGCTGAGCCAGCGGGCACCGCCGCAGACAGATCGCGCGCGCCTTAGTGGCGGCCTGTTCGTACACGCGCGCCTTGGCCGCGCCATCGCTGGCGTCGTCATCGGCGTAGCCGAACCACAGTTCGGGCTCGGTAGAACACGGTCGGTGGTCCATCTCGGTCTCCTTTTCGAGTTTCGGAGACAGAAGCGTATACGCTAAGCTTCGAATGTGCAATCAAAACGTAAACATAAACATATACAGTCCGTCCGCTGTGTACGATTCGGATATGTCGGAACCGCACCGGTGAGCCGGGAGACGGCGGGCGCGGCAATCCGGGCCCTGCGCGAGTCCCGGGATTGGTCGCTCGCGGAACTGGCGGCGGCCACCGGAGTCAGCACGATGGGCCTCAGCTACCTGGAGCGGGGTACCCGCAAGCCCCAGAAAAGGACAGTTCAACGGGTTGAGAACGGACTTGGGCTGCCGCCGGGCACGTACGCGCGTCTGGTCGTCGCCAACGATCCGGACATCGAACTGGCCCAGCTTCTGGAGCGTGCCGGATCGCGGATACCGGAGCTGCCGGGGTCTGCGCCGGTCACCGCCAACGCCGCCGACATGCTGGAAATGGCCTCCGCCGCCTATCTCGAAATGCTCAACTCGTTGATCGAGCATCTCCCACCTGCCTCATCAAACGAATACGAAACGTATATCAGGTCGGCGCTTGCGCAGAGTGCCAAGGCAGAGATGCTGGCCGCCAACTCGTGGCGTGTGACGGCCGGCGCGGGCACTGCCAGCCCCGGCCTGATGGCCCACATCACCGCGGCGGAACGGATTCGATCGGACCTGATCGCCCGACTTTCGGGCAGCACGGCCGCGCGCCTCGAACGCGCCTGCGCCGTTCGCGAACTACCCGACCCGGTGGTCGCGGCGCTGATCGGGGTGACCGTCGGCGAGATGTGGGAAATCCGCACCGGCGGGCCGATCCCACCGGCAGCTCTGCCGAGGATCAACGCCTTCCTCGAGGGGCTCTCATGACGGGTGGCGAGGTCGAGATCCTCAGTCGCGCGCACGCACTCTTCGCCGGTGTACCTGCAGCGCTTGCCCTCGAATCCGCTACTGCCACGTCGGCAGGACCGCCCCCGAGCCAGGCTGGCGTCGCCGCGGTCGCTTACCGGGGTGCAGCCGCTTTATGGCGGTCGGAACTCGCAGTTTCCCGGTCGGAGGATGCTGAACTTGCACGGATCCTCACCGCCGCCGGCCGTGACCACCGATTTGCGCACCTCGCCACCGCCGCAGTGTTGGCAGCCGCTCGCGCGGACGCGCAGTCATTACCGCCGGATCCGATCGCGGCCCGAGAACTGCTGCGCCGCAGAGCGATCCGCCTGCGTACTCAGCAGCGCCACGTACTGGCCGCGAGAAGACGCGCGCGACGGCGCCGGGCCGCGCTGTTAGCCGTGCGATACCGCCGCCGCCCCGGTCGTATTCCGCGCCGATTCCCTCGGCGTGGTGCGCCCGCCGACGTTGCGGTGCGGGCGGCATTGAGCAGGCTCGGCCGTCCCTATGTCTGGGGCGCCACGGGGCCGGACCGCTTCGACTGTTCCGGGCTGGTCAAGTGGGCTTACGCACAGGCCGGTGTTCGGTTGCACCGCACCACTTTCGAGCAGATCCATGACGGAGTGCCCGTTGCTCCCGGGGCTGTCCGTGCCGGCGATCTGGTCTTTCCACATCCGGGCCATGTCCAATTGGCGATCGGGGGCAACCTCGTCGTCGAGGCGCCGTACGCGGGTGCCACCGTGCAGATCAGCCGACTGGGCGAGAACGTCGCGATCCGCCGTCCGGCCTGACGACAGCGTCGCCGTGGCGGTGAGACCCTGTCGCGATGCGGGCGTCCTCCCGATGGGGTTTCGCCGCGAGGCGGGCCGCGGGGTGTCGCTCCACGGTCCGTGCTCCGACGGGCGCCGTGCTGAGCTCTCGGGCTGGCGTCGGCGGACCGTAGGGATCAACTGCCCCGGCGTTGACTGCCGGGCCGCCCACTCCGTAGGGGCCCGCTGGTGTGGTGCCGAACGGCCGGTTCATCGGGTCGCCGGTGAGGTAGGCGATTCCGTTATCCCATCCGTTGGGTATCGCGGCAACAACATTGACTGCGGTGATCACAGGGTTGGGGAAGTAAAGGTATTTCGCCGGAGTCGGGGCGCCGGGGTTGATGGTCCGGTCGTACCCGGTCTCCACCAGAACCCGAAGCGGTGGGTCTAGCACTGTGGCGAGCAGTGGCCCGATCAGTGGAATTGTTTGGAGGGGTCGAAGCAGTGGCAGCGTCGCGGTCGGGAGCAGGTAATACGTCGAGTCTTGGTACTGGCCTTGCAGTTCCGGGTTACCGGTCTGGCCCTCGGGATGTTCGTAGAAGAATCCCAGCAGGGCGTTCAGGTCAGCGACCAGGTTCAGTGGATTGATCGGAAAGTCGGCTACCGGGTCGTACTGGCGCACCATATCGACTGTCGTCAACGGGGTTGGTTGCGGTGAGTTCGTCACGGTGGCGCCGTTAAAGGTCACTCCCAAAATCGGAATGTGAACGCCGACGAACCGTTCGAGGATGCCGCCGTTGGGCCGGTTTGGGTTGGACTCGAAAACGAAACTTACGGAGCCCACGGGCGGATGTGCGATCAAGTCGCTTTTCGCCATGCCGGCGATTGCTGCGCTCTGGGAGTAGCCGAACACCGTGTATGAGGAATCGTCGAGTTGTCGCGACACCGTCGAGGTGTAGGGCGGATCCGTCACCGTGCAGAGCGAACCGCGCAGACAATTGCCGAGATTGGCCAGGCCGATCGCCACCGAAGTGTCGTAGCTCATCGCGCGCAATCCGGTGACCGGCCAGAACTGTTCGGGACTGTAGACCGCTAGCGGGACGCAGCCGGGTTGGCCTCCGACGCACAGGCCGGAGGGTTCGACGTAGTCCCGGGAGGCCCACTCGATGTAGCCGGCGATGTAGTCCGGGGTGTCGTCAGGAATGGTTAGCGGGTGATCTGTCCCGCCCATGTACAGCGCCGTCGCAGTGAGCGCGAGCCTCGCGGAGATTCCGGACGGCAACGCTAAGAGCAGGGCCGTGCCGATAGCGAGCAACGCCAGCAGAGAACGTCCGATGAATCGCATGACTTTTCCCCCGTAGCCCCTGCACTTCACCGTAACAACCGGGTGGGCCGAGGGTCGACGCGATGGCGGAGAGGGGACTTTCGGTGCGGCACTTCAGGGCCAAAGGCCCTCGGCGACAGAGCCCCGCGGAGGCCGATCCCCACCGCTCAGCAGGGTGAATTGCCCAGTGATGCGGCGCTGCCTAGCGTGTCGATTATGAGAGGCCACCGGTGCCGGGTCTGCAACCGCCGCCGCTGAGTCATTCCGACGGGGCTGCTGCCGAGGCGATCCGCGCGGCGGAAAGCGCACTGGCGCATCAATCCTCGTTGACGGCACAGGTCGATCTCCAGGTGGTGACCGCCGTTCTCAACGCGCACACCGATCACGCAGGTGCGGTAGCGGTGTTGGAGCGACTGCAAGACGACATCGAGGCCGCGGTCCTCATCCGAACCGACCTCGACACCCCCGCTGGTGCCCGGGAATTCCAGCGCTACCTGCTCGAGAAGTTGCGCGAGATCCGCACCGTGGTCGACACCGCCGGTTTGGACGCGACGTCTCAGGCCACACTGGCGGCGGCGCTAGCCTCGCTGTACGCATCGACCGGTTCGGACACCCCGAACGCCGAGTTGTCCGTGGAATCGGATGATCGAAGCTCGGCCGAGTCGCCACTGCACGACGCCGCCGCCGACTATCTGCCCGGCGACGCCCCGCCGGGGGAGTACCCGCCGCCCGCCACCGCACCACCAGCGGCCGCGGTGTCTCCGGCCTGGGGCGGCGGTGCCCCCGCGACGGGCTCTGCCCTCGGCGGGGGCCTGCCGACGCTGCCCACCGCTGCGTCGCCCGGATTCCCGATCGAACGGCCCCCGATTGACTGGCCGGTGGACAACGCACTCCCGGATACCGAGCCTGAGTCGGAAGTCTCCGAGGCAGCGGACGCGGACTCCGGCCCGAGCGCGCAGGCCCCACCGGAGGCGTCCACCGTCGATGGCCTCACCGTGCGACTTCCCGACGGCCAGAACGTCACCGCGCCGAACGCCCAACTCGCCGCTGTCATCACCGCCGCGGTGGCCGGCACCCCCATCCCCGATGCTTTCAGCGCTCAGGGAATCACCATCCCTGCCCCGGGTTCGGCCATCCCTGTACCGGTTGACCCGGGCCGACTTGTACCGGGCGATATCGGGCTCTTCGCCGATCGCCACGCCCTAGCTCTCGGAAGCGGACAAATACTGCTGGACAACGTGATTCAACCCCTCGGCACCATGGAAGAAGCGGGTTTCATCGGCTGGCTGCAGCCGCCCGTTCAGATGGCGACAGGATAGGAGAGGGCAGTGCCGGATTTCATCGAGATAGCACCCGAGGAGTTGCGACAGGCGGCGCTGAGGCATCGCGAGGCCGCCGAGCAACTCGCCGCCTTCCCGTCGAGCAATGCCGCGGTGAGGGCAACGCTGGAGTCGCTCGGGCCGGTCTTCGCCGAACTGCGCGACGCCGGATCGGAACTCCTCGAGCAACGCGCCGCGTGCTATCGCCGGCAGGCCACGGCCCATTCCGAACTTGCCGATCAACTCTCCAAGGCCGCGGACACCTGGGCGCACCATGAGGCCACCGCTGCCGACGATCTGCGCACTGTGGGACAGGGCGGCCGGTGAAAGATCCGGACCCGGCCTTCGACGCGGTGCATCCGAGCGGACACCTGATGTTCCGATCTTCCCGCGGGGGTTGCCTGCACAGTGTGGTGCTGTCCGAGTCTGCGCTCGAGGCTGACGCCGCGAGCTTGGCCACCGCGGTGCTGTTGGCCGCCGACGTCTCACACCTACAGGCCGTGATGCGGATCCGCCGGGAGATCATCGCCGCGGGGTTCAGTCCGTCAGCACAGATCCCCGGCATCGGCGATCTCGAGGCGGCGGAGGGCGCGTTGCGCAGCCATCGACTGCGGCCCGGTTAACTACGGCCCGGTTAGCGGTTCACGGATCGGGGCGCCAGGGGAGGGTCTCTTGGCACGGTGATGCTCTCCGGCGGTGCCACCGACCGGGTACCGAACAAGTCCCGGGCCCGCACCAGCAACTGTCGAGTCTCGTCGAGTTGTTGTTGCAGCAACCCCATTCCGCCCACGCTAGCCCGGCCCGGGGGAGTGGGCAATTCACCCGCGGGGTATCAGCGCGGTGATCCGGTTCAGCAGCGCGGTGTAGCGACCCGACTCGGGATGGCGCCCCGGTTTACCGCTGCTGACCAGACCCGCAGCCAGTCCACGTGCAGGGTCGGTCCAGATCGCGATATTCGTCAGACCGGTATGGCCGAAGGCCGCGGCCGCGTCCCGGCCGAACGGCCCGAATCGCTGGGAGCCCAACATGTATCCGGTGCCCCAGCGCATCGGTGCCAGACCCGTAGCGACGTCCGGCCGGAGCCGACGGCACGGTTTTGTGGCCGTCCGCAGGGTCTGCGAGCGCAGCACCCGCACCCCGTCCAGTTCACCGCCGCGGCGGAGCATTTCAGCGAAGCGGGACAGCTCCGCGGCTGTCGATACGGTGCTTGACGAGGGCACCACACTGGTCAGGAACATCGGACTGTTGGAGAACGGGATGATCTGCGTCATCGATCCGCCCAGTGCGATCTTCAAACCCGCCGCGATCGGTGCGGGAAGCGGCTTTCCCGTTACGTGGCTGGGTGCCACCAGCGCCACGTCGGCGTCGGCCACGCCGTAATTCGTCCACCGGAACCCCAGTGGATCGAGAATCTCGGTGGCCAGGATCTCCCGGATGTTGCGGCCGGTCGCTGCCAAGACGATCTCCCGAACCAATGGACCCCAGGTCAGTCCGTGATAGATGTGCATCAGACCCGGCCGGTGGATCGGTTTGAGTTCGCCCAGTTTCTGGCGGGCGTAGTCGCTGTCGTTCATCCGCCGCAGATCCGGACGCGGACCGGTCGCGAACGGCACACCGGCACTGTGGGTCAACACATGGCGGATGGTGGTGCGCTCCTTGCCGTGTCCGGTGTAATCGGGCAGGTAGTCGCAGACCCGATCGTCGAGGGCAAAGGATCCTCGTTCGACGAGCATGTGGACCACCGTCGTGCTGATCGCCTTGGCCGCCGAGTACACACAGAACGGGGTTCCGGTGGTGACCGGAACTTGCTCGGCATCAACCGGATCGGCGGGTCCGTTGCCCCAGCCGTGCCCGATCGCGCGGTTGAGGACCACGGTCCCGTGGTAACGCAGGCACAGCTGGATCGCGGGCTGCATCCCGGCCCGGTACCACTGCCGCGCTGCGTTCCAGATCTGTTCGACCGCGACTGCGTTGAGTGCGCGGGGTTCCTCGTCGCCGATGTCGGTGATGGCCTCGAGGTCAGCCGGCACGCGGATGCTGCCTGGCTCCATAGGAATCAGAGCGGGCCGACGAGTTCCACCCAGTTGCCGTCCGGATCAGCGACGAACATCCAGCCCATACCCGGGACGGGGGCGAATTCGGCGAGCGGCTGCGCGAATGTATACCCGGCAGCCTCGACCTGCCGCGCCACCTCGGTCGCATTCGCGACCACCAGGGT
>Ga0164294_10004726_pt1 | contig 11827 bp, 6 predicted proteins | sample GEODES005metaG_FD_111479 | JGI IMG/M metagenome (GOLD analysis project Ga0164294, IMG submission 111479) | Oligotrophic lake water microbial communities from Sparkling Lake, Wisconsin, USA - GEODES005 metaG | ecosystem: Environmental > Aquatic > Freshwater > Lake | place: USA: Sparkling Lake... | reverse complement strand
CACCTTGATGCTCTGAAGGTAAAAATCCATTGCCCCATAGTCTTGAATAAAGTGGCTGATCCTTACTTGCATTTTTTGAAACTAAAACTATGAAATTAGGAAGATTTTTATTGTCAGTTCCCAATCCATAACTTACCCAAGAGCCAATAGAAGCTCTACCTGGTAATTGATTGCCTGTTTGAAAAAAAGTAATTGCAGGGTCATGATTGATTGCTTCTGAATGGATAGATTTAATGATACACAAATCATCTACCACTTCAGCAGTATGCGGAAGCATTTCACTTATCCATGTTTGCGATTGTCCGTGTTGGTTAAATTTATAAATAGATGGTACAATGGGCAGAATACTTTGGTTTGAACTCATGCTCGTTAACCGCTGACCTTGTCTTACAGAATCAGGAAGTGGTTGCCCAAACATATCTACTAACTTTGGTTTATAATCAAATGTTTCAAATTGCGAAGGGCCTCCGCTCATAAATAAATATACTACTCGTTTGGCTTTAGGAGCGAAGTGGGGAATGGCACGAAGAATCTCTTCTTCTAATGATGCAGCGGAACCTTCTGCAGCGATTGCGTTAGTAGCCTTACCCATGAGCGTATTGCCCAATAAAGATCCAAGGGCAACCGCACCAATACCTAAAGATGTTTTGGTAAGGAAATTTCTCCTATCCCATTTCTTTTTAATTTGTTCCAATTCAGGTGTATTAAACTTGAATGGCTCTTTGTGATGATCGCTCATAATTTATCTTTTAGTTAGGGTAGCATCAGAGTTTAATATAACACTTGCTACCACTGCATTAGCTGCTATCAAGGCAGGTTCAATATTTTTATTCACTACATATTGTCCAGCACTTAACCAGCCCTTTGTTTTTTTTGTGTCAGCCCTCATTTTTTTCAACTCATCGGTTTGAATTTTTTCTAGTAATTCAAGTTCAGATTTATTAGGTGTAAGTCCAGTGAGTTTTCTGTAAATATCTGTAATCCCTTTTTTATAATCAGATGCAGTGGCTATTTGTTCACCCATTATTTTTTCTGCTTCTACAAAAGTTGGATCATTTAATGTTACCAAAGCTTGAAGAGGAGTATTGGTTCTTTGCCTTCTTGCTACACAGTAACTTCTTGAAGGTGCATCAAAAGTAGAAAGTGTTGGATTGGGAACAGAACGTTTGACCAGTACATATAAACTCCTTCGGTATACCGCATCTCCAGAATCGGCTTTATAACTGGTATTATTAATTTCCCATAAACCATCTGGTTGGTAGGGCTTCACACTTTTCCCTCCAATTTTATTATTCAACAATCCACTCGCTTTTAAAGCATTATCTCTGATCATTTCAGCTGTCATGCGCACGGATGGTCCATGTGATAACAATCTGTTTTCTGGATCTTTTAATTGAATGGATTCTATCGCTTTTGATTCCTGTTGATAGGTAGCAGACATTACAATCAGCTTACACAATTTCTTTGTATCCCAGCCCGATTCTCTAAAGGTTACTGCTAGCCAATCTAGCAATGCAGGATGACTAGGCAACTCCCCTTGGTTGCCAAAATCTTCTGATGTTTTTACTAGGCCATTCACGAAAAAATTTTGCCAATAACGATTCACAGCTACTCTAGCCGTTAATGGATGATTGGCATCTGTAAGCCACAGTGCCAGTCCGTACCGATTTTTAGGTAAATTTTTTGCAAAGGGAAGAATAGAATTAGGCGTGTTAGGAAAAACTTCTTCTCCGAAATTGTCATAATTTCCTCTTACCAATATAAATGTTTTTCTAGGTTTGGGTGCATCTTGCATCACCATCAACTCTTTTATATATTCTGTTGAATCAGATTGGGTTCTTCTGATTTCTTGTAATTTTTTTTGTTCATTTAAAACTCCTGCATCAATAGCAGATAAGTAATAAGTTTTTAAGGCACTGACTTCATTGGCGGAAAGCTCTTCTGGTAATTTGTTTGTAATAGATGACCAGTTGGCTTGACCAGCAATAATTTTTATTTCAAAATCTGTTAGGGTTCGATTATATACCAATAAATCGTCAACTTTTCCACCTTTAAATCCATAGCCTCTGTCCCAGGCGCCTATTTGAAGACCAGGTTGACTTTTTGAATGCATTAAAATATCTTTTGTTAATTGATCCATCGTTGTCTCTAATACTAACTCAACTCCATTTTGAAATAATTTTAAGCCACTTGCAGTAGAGGAGCCATCATAGGTCATCGTTAGTTGAACCCATTGGTTGCGTACAACTGACTGTTGAGTAATTTTAGCAATTGCATTTGAAGGCGCAGCATGCGATAGGTTAACAGTAAATCGGTTGTCTTTTAAATACAAGTGGTAGCCACGATAATTATACAAACGCTCTGAAATACATTTATGAAAAATGACCCCTTCTTTAAAATCATTTGGAATAAATAAACTAATGGAAATGCTAAATGGATCCGATTTGCTAAAAATTCCTGCGGGGCTAACATCAAACCATTGATCTCCATTTAATAAAAGTGCTTTACCATTGTCCCTATTTTCAAATACTGCCTTATCTGCGGTTGAACTTTTAAGCTCTTTGTTTATTAATTCAGATTTTTTTGCCTTTACAAGATTTTTTAATGAACCAATGTTAAAATCATATTGCGCTTGAAGACCATTCTGTGGAATCAATTCCTTTTGTAGTTCTTTGTATTTTTTAGATTGCATCCAATTTTGAAAACCTAGAGAAGAATTATTTTTTGTTTCTATAAGCTTTTTTTCTTGTTTGGTAATATCACTTTGAATAAACCGAAGCATATTTTCTTTCTCAGCAGAGGGAAGAAGAATGGTAGGTGAAGGCATCGCATCATCCCATGAAATTTGTCCTGCTTCTTTTACTTTGTTAAAAAAGCTGAACATTTCATAATAATTTTTTTGGGAGATGGGATCATACTTATGATCATGACACCTTGCACAGCCAATCGGAAGTCCCATTACTGCAATACCTGCAGTGTTGGTTCTATCAATAACATATTCTGTTTGAAATTCTTCATCAATAATACCGCCTTCCATATTTTGTTGGTGTACTCTATTGAATGCAGTAGCAATTAACATTTCTTTGTTTGGATTAGGCATTAAGTCGCCTGCTAGTTGCCATTGAATAAATTGATTGAAAGGCATATTTTTATTGAATGCACCTATCACCCAGTCACGGTAAGGTGACATATCTCTTAATCTGTCAACTGTATACCCATAGGAATCAGCAAATCTTGCGAGGTCAAGCCAATCAACTGCCATTTTTTCGCCATAGTGTGGTGATTGCAATAAACGATCTACTTGTTTTTCGTAAGCATTGGGTGAATTATCTTTTAAAAAGGCATCCATTTCTTCAATAGTGGGAGGTAGGCCTGTTAAATCAAGTGAAACGCGTCTCAACAATAATTCTTTAGCAGCTTTTTTAGAAGGTTGTAATTTTTCTAAGGCTAACGTATGGCCTATAAAATTGTCTATTGGATTGATAGCCCAGTTCTTGAATGGAATTTCGGGTATTTCTTCTTTTTCTGGTTTTACAAAAGCCCAATGTGGTTTGTATTCTGCTCCTTGTTTAATCCATTTTATTAGGATCGCTTTTTCTTTGGCGGAAAGTACAAGATGTGATTTTTGAGAAGGCATTTTATATTCTGGATCTTCAGAAATGATTCGATGAAATACTTCACTGCCATTTAAATTACCTGGATCAATAGCTACTTTACCAGGGCTTTCTGGCAGCTCTGCATAAGCAAAAGATTGAATATCTAAACGAAGGCCTGCCTTTTGCTTGGCTTTATCTGGTCCATGGCAGGAAAAGCATTTGTCGGATAGCAAAGGTTTTACATGAAGGTTGTAATCCAACTTTTCTGGAAGTTGCTCATAGGCAGCTGCTACCTCTTTTGGTAAATCAGGAGTACAGGATACCAATTGCAAGACTGCTATCAGAAAAATAAAAAAAATAAAATACCTATTTAATCGATTCATTAAAAAACATTTTTATTGAAGTCAATTTTAATTTCTTATTACAAATTAAATTTTAAAATCATTATTTTTCAATCAAGCTCTCGTCAATATGATAAGCAGCTACTTCACTTATTAAGGGGGTTTCTTTTGATCCGTCAATCATAACCTCTATCGATTTTGCAATAACAGAAGCGAAACTAAGGATCCGATTCCTTCCAATGGTGGTAGCTTTTATTTCTTTTAATATAGCACCCTTGTCATCTTTCAAATAAATTCTAAAATTGAAAACACGTTGGCCTAGCTCAATCGGTTCACTCAGTTGAATCGCATTGATAGTAGTAGCATGTCCAAGGTCAATAGTAATAGCTGCAGATTGACCAGTGGATAGTTTTTCAAAACTATTTTGTTTTTTATCTGTTAGCAGAATGGTCGCTTTTCCGGTAGAATTATTTTTAATAATGACTCCCTTTTTAGCGAAAAGATTGGTACTAAAATTTTTCTCCTTTAATTTTTTAAAGCCTATTAATGCTACTGAGTCATTCGCATTAATTTGACCTGTTCTGTCAGGAGGTATGTTTAATAATAAATTAGCACCTCGTCCTACAGATTTTAAATATAGATTAAAAAGGAAGGCAGGAGTTTTAACTTTATTATCTTCCTCCTTGTGATAAAACCATCCTGGGCGAACGCTAACATCACATTCTGCAGGTATCCATTTCTCGCCAAACATATTTCCTCTATTTAGCGTATCGGTAGAAGGGCCTGCAGCTCCAGCTGAAAATCCAGTTACATTAAGTAAATTCCAATTGGTGGCTCCTGCAATTCCACTTTCATTTCCTACCCAACGGACATGTGGACCAACATCACTAAACACCACTGTATTAGGAGATAGCTTTTTAATTGTATTCCTAAATAATTCCCAATCGTATTCTTGTTTTTTTCCGTTAGGGCCCTCACCATTGGCGCCATCCCACCAGAATTCCCATATCGGTCCATAGTTTGCAAATATTTCTTCCATCATATTTACAAATACTTGATTGTATTCTGGCGTTCCATATTTTGGATGATTTCGATCCCACGGTGATAGATAAACGCCAAACTTTAATCCATATTCTTTGCAAGCCAATGACAATTCTTTTACCACATCACCTTTTCCATTCTTCCATTTGCTCTCTCTAACAGTATGAGTAGAATATTTACTTGGCCACAAACAAAATCCATCATGGTGCTTTGCAGTAATGATAATCCCTTTTGCACCAGAAGCTTTGGCTAATCTTGCCCATTGTCTACAATCTAATTGAGTAGGGTTAAAAATATCTTCTGGTTCATCTCCATGCCCCCATTCTTTATCCGTAAATGTATTTGGACCAAAATGAGTAAACCAATAATATTCCATATCATGCCATGCTACTTGAGCCTTTGAAGGTACAGGATCAACAACAGGTATTTTCTGTCCCTGAACATTAAAGGAAATGACTAACAGTAAAATAAATAATAATTTTTTCATATTTTTTTGATTTGTAAGACTACAATTGAAAGATATTTTTAAATGTACCGATTTATAATTTTCTGATTTTAATATTTTTAAACCATACGCCACCTCCATGATCTTGTAAGCAGATGAATCCATTTTTTGCTATCCCATAATCAGTAGCTATTTTCCATTTCCCTTCAGCTTTTCTTTTTTCCCAATCAGGAGTCCATGCCTCAAATTCTACTACTTTAACATTGTTTAACCAATATTCCCTGTGAGCACCTTTTACAACAATTTTTGAGGTATTGTATTTCCCCACTGGATTAGTTGGTCTAGAGCTTGCTAGGTACATTGCATAGTCAGCACCAGTTTTTTGCCATTCTTCTAATTTTTCTGGAAAGCCATCATCGTCTATGATTTGATATTCTGGTCCACTGAGATAGGGTTTTTCATATTTTTCTGTAACGTGGTACATTATACCGCTATTTGATTCAGCAGCTATTTTCCAGTCAACAGATAATTCAAAATTTTCGTATTTCTCTGTAGTAATAATATCAGCTCTAAGTTTAGTTTTGTCCTTATTATCACCCTTACAATAAAGTTCTCCATTGTTGATTCCCCAACAATCAGTGACCTTATTTTGATACATGCGCCAACCATTCGTAGTTGTTCCATCAAATAATAATTGCCACCCAGCCTTTCTTTCTGCTGTTGATAACTCGTTGTCTTTTTGCTGAGAAAATGAAATCATTCTTAGGCAACTTATTATTGCTATAATCATTAATATTTTTTTGTTCATTTATTTTTTTTAAATATATAAAGTGAATAATTAATCATAATATGAGTGAAAGTTTTAAAATTGCGAGTTGTAAGATTTTCATTAAAATAACAAAATAAAAATAAAATAATAATCAATAATAAAAAGGGATTAAAGTATTAAAAAGATGGATTAATCAATTTTAAATATAAATTATTTTTTTATTATAGGTGGAGGTTTTACTTCTGAAGTGTCTCCTTCTAGTAAAGGCATTGTATAACCTCCGGAATCTATAATGGCCTTAGGGAATGTTTTTTTAAGTTCATTCCAATCATTTCCAGCAATAGAGGTTTGGTATAAAAATATTTTTTGTAGTTTATTCAAGTCTTTTAATTGAGCTAAACCTTTAGCGGTAACTTTTGTTCCAACCAGGTTTATGTATTGCAGGGAGGAAAGTTTTTGAAGTGTAAGTATTCCGTTATCAGTTATCGAAGTTCTTTCCAATGACAAACGGGTAAGAGAGGAAAGGGAACTGATTATCTCCATTTGCTGGTCGGAAAGTCTGGTATTTCCAATTTTTAGCCAAATTATTTGTTTGCGTAGAGGTTCTAGTAAATTCAAATCCTTTTCAGTGATTGCATCAACTGCTACATAATTTATTGTGAGGTAATTTGTTTTTTGAGATACTGTAGATACTGAAATACCTCTAGCCTTTAATTTTTGAATAGCCTGATCATCTGCTTTTTCTACTTCTTTTTCCGGAATGTCTGATTGTTTTATTTCTTCTAGTATTTCGCCTGATTGAAGTGCAAGTAAAACTGGTTTTATCCTTTCAGACTGAGGAAGTAATTTTACTTTTTGAGTAAAATCAGCTCCGGTACTAATCCACCAATGTAAAAGCTCTATTTCTTGTTTACTTAGTTGAGGTTTTTCAATTGGCGGCATGTGATCTTTATTGTCTTTTGTCAATAAGATTCTTTTGATTAACTCACTTTCATCTGCTTTTCCTGCCATAATAATTACTCCATCTTTTCCACCCTTCATTATCAAATCTGGAAGATCTAATCTCAATTTACCTTTTTGTTTATTTACTCCATGACAGCTGATACATTTAGAATTAAAAATAGGTTGTATTACCTCTGTGTATGCCACTGCTTCCTGAACATTCGAGATCGGTTTTCTTTTGGTATTGCTAGATATATTTTCATCAGATGAAAATACTTTGGTTAAATAATCTGAACCATGTGTGATTGAACCTCCTAAATGACCAGTGACAACTATCAAAATAGCCATAAGAAATATCACCCATTTTGTATATTTATTTTGCAGCTTGTTTAGAATATACGCTCCAATTGAAATAACTGCCACTGCTATGCCAAACCATTGATGTGTACTAATAAGCGATGCATCATAATCCTCTGTTGTAGATAACAAATAGCCACTGACAGCAGAAAAAATAGCGCTCAGCATTCCCCCAAACAAGGTGATATGAATGGCGGGTCCTAATGAGGCAGTCTTATGTTTTAGTGAAATCAATTGAAAGATGGCCGCAAGAAGTAACATCCCTATTGGTAAATGAACCAACACAGGATGAAACCTTCCAATTAACTCAGTTAGCGAAAACAATAAAATAGCAATAATCATTTTTGGACTTAAAGTATAATCAGGAATATCTTTTTCTTAATAAATTCATCATGTGTACATTTATGGCCCATTGGTCAGCTAACGGCTGTTGTGTATAAGCCATGGTAGGCATATAGTCTGGAGGACCAAATTCAGTAAGGAATACCATTCGATCTCCATTTTTCTTTTTGCGTGCTACTACTTTATCCCACCATTCGAAATGTTGTTTCACTACTTTTTCCCATTCAGGTGCCCGAGGATCATTGACTTGTGGTCCTTCGGGATGACCAATTCTAGCATGTATTAAATCAGTTCTATCTAAAGCCAATTGAACCGTTGCTTGTTGATCTGCTAATAAACTTTCATGTACGTTGCACCAGTGTGATATGTCTAGGTTTAATCTTAATTCAGGTATTTTTTCAATGAATTCTTTAGCAATATGAGCTGCAAATAAAATCCTACTTCTATGCGTTTCGTGAACTATGGATATTCCGGTTTCTTTTGCTAGCGCAATAGTATGTTCAATAAATTTTCTGTTTTGTTCAAAGCTATAATAGTCTCTTCCAGAATGATTGTTGATATAAAGTGGTCGCTGTACTTTCTGTTTTGCAGCAGCGTCTATCATTTTTTTATAAAATTCTAGGTGTTCCTTTGGATCTTGCTGTGAACCTCCACATAAGAATCCTATTTCTAAATCATATTTCTTTAGAGCGGCAAACATTTCATCCTGGGCTTTTTTATTATCCGTTGGCCACCATAATTCTACTCCGTCATATCCTTCCTTTTTTACTTTGGCACAAAACTCATCCATCGACCCATCAAATCCCCAGCTGGTAGCCATGATGGTTAGTTTATAGTTTTTATCCATAGAAAATTCAGTTTTTTTTGATATATAAAATGGCTCCAATGACGATAAATACAATGCAGTAGTGGCAGTCGCAGAATTTTTAATAAATTTCCTTCTATCCTGTTTCATAAAATAATTACTCAAAGAAAGAAAAGTATTTAACTAATAATATCTGTAATCACCTTTCCTGCCACATCTGTTAATCGGAAAGGACGACCTTGAGATTCGTAAGTAAATTTCTCATGATCAAAACCTAGTTGATTTAAAATAGTAGCCTGTATATCGAAGGCTTCTGTTTTACCGCTTACAATATTATATCCTATTTCATCAGATTCACCATAGGTAGTCCCACCCTTGATTCCACCTCCTGCCATCCACATACTAAATGCAGCTCCATGGTGATCTCTACCCTTGAAAGGCATGACTTTTCCTTCCCTATTTTCCATCATAGGCGTTCTTCCAAATTCAGAACCCCATATTACCAATGTTTCATCTAGTAATCCTCTTTGTTTTAAATCAAGCAGTAATGCAGTGATTGCCTTATCGACTTTTCGACATTTATTTACCAATCCAATATCAACCGCATTGCCTGCAGAATCACCATGCGCATCCCATCCCCAATCAAATAATTGTACAAATCGAACGCCTTTTTCTACTAATTTTCTTGCCAATAGTACATTGTTTGCATAGCAAGCCTCTCCAGGTTTAGTACCATACATTTCATGAATATAAGCTGGCTCATCATTAATATTCATTACTTCAGGAACAGATATTTGCATTTTATAAGCCATCTCATATTGTGCAATGCGAGAAAGAATTTCAGGGTCATTGTATTCCTCATATTCTTCCTGATTCACTTTATTAATCGCATCAATGGAAGCCTTTCTTAAATCTCGACTCATTCCCTTTGGATCTTTTATAAATAGCACAGGATCTCCTTCACTTCTACATTGTACTCCTTGGTAAACACTTGGTAAAAATCCACTTCCCCAAACACTCTTTCCAGCATCAGGATCATTTCCTCCGGATGTTAAAACCACAAATCCTGGAAGATTTTTATTTTCAGAACCCATACCATAAGTCACCCATGAACCAATGCTTGGTCTACCCAATCTGGGCGAACCAGTATGCATTAATAATTGAGCAGGAGCATGATTGAACTGGTCGGTAGTGACAGCATTAAGAATAGCTATATCATCAATTACTGTTGAAAGATGAGGTAAATTATCCGATAACCATAACCCACTTTTTCCATGTTGCCTAAAATTTGCTTGAGGTCCTAACATTTTTGGAACACCTTGTATAAATGCAAACTTTTTACCCGCCAATAGGGAGGGCGGACAATCTTGTCCATCCAATTTTGCTAGTTCAGGTTTGTAACTAAATAATTCTAATTGAGAAGGCGCACCGGCCATGTGTAAGTAGATCACCGACTTTGCTTTGCCAGGAAACATAGGGGGCTTTGGTGCAAGCGGATTGGCAGCATCAAATAAATTATTAGAAGCGTTGGAGGAGTTGAAGCCACAACTACCTAACATAGACCCCAATGCCAATGCACCAAATCCCATTGCTCCTTCCTTCAAAAAATGTCGGCGAGTATACTGCTGCAAAATAGACTGATTCGCTTCCCTTAACAACCGCTGATTGTGCGTATCGTTTTTCATAATTTAAAATATTTATAATTCTTTCACTACATTTTTTTATATCAAAACCACTTTTTATTTGGTCGCTAATTTTTATTCAACCATTCATCCATATTAAATAAAGCACTTGCTACCATTACTAAGGAAGCTTTATCAGCATTGGATTCTTTTTCGGTGATTCCTAATAATTCATTCGCTGCAAAAGGATCTTTTTTGAATTTTGTTAAGGATGTTTTATATAAATCCATCAATGCTTTTAATCTATTTTCTGTAATTGATTTATACATCATGGCTTGATAACCTTTTGCAATTTTTTTGCTTACCTCCTTTTCTCCCATTTCATTTATTCGATTTGCAAAATATCTCGCCATCACTAAATACGATGAATCATTCATTGTTGTCAATGCTTGCAAAGGGGTATTGGTTCTAATTCTTCTGGTAATACAAACCTCTCTTGTAGCCCCATCAAATGTTACCATAGATGGATAGGGTGCTGATCTTTTCCAAAAAGTATAAACACCTCTTCTATATTGATCTTCTCCTTCACTTAGTTTCCATGTGTTAGATGAATAGGGTGATTTCCATACACCCTCTGGTTGAAAAGGCATCACACTTTTTCCATACATCTTATTACTTAATACATGACTTACACTCAATGCTTGATCCCTGATTTGTTCTGCTGATAACCTTACCCTTGGCCCTCTAGCATACAATTTATTATTTGGATCTTTTTGTAGTAATTCTTTAGTGACCTTGGATTCTTGTCGATAGGTAGCAGAAAGAACGATTTCTTTTAGTATTTTTTTAATACTCCAATTGTAATCATTTGCAAACTTCCAAGAAAGATAATCCAATAAATCTTTGTGGGTCGGTGTAATTCCTTGCGTACCTAAATCTTCTAGTGTTTCTGCAATACCAAATCCAAATAATTGTTCCCACAATCTGTTGACCATTGTTCTTGCTACCAACGGATTTTTTTTATCTGTTAGCCACATAGCCATTCCAAGTCTGTTTTTTGGAGCATTCGCAGGCATCGGATTCATTACCTGTGGCACATCAGGAGTAACTTCTTTGCCCTTCACCGTTCTATTTCCTCTTATAAAAACATTGGAGGGTCTAAATAACTCAGTACTATTTTCAACCATCACTGGGGTAGTTTCTGCAGGAGCATTCATCAATTCTATAAATTGTTGATGAGCTAATTCATATCCAGTACTACCTTTTCCTGGGAAATAATCAGAAAATTTAAACCAATCAAGTGTAACTGCATTCGATTCAGCAGAACCAGGACAGGTTGCTTTAAAATACAATGAATGTCTTCCGGCAAATGCTTTGATTGGCAAGATTCCAATTTTCCATCCTTTAGTCTCTGACATTGGTATAGAAACTAATTTAGGTCCATTGATACTGTCAATGTGGATAGTCAATTTTACATTTTTATAATTTGACCGGTATCTAAATATTAATTGCTCCTGATTATTTAATGGTGCATCCTTTAATCTACATGAGCCGTTGTTACGAAGGT
>Ga0164294_10004724_pt1 | contig 11830 bp, 19 predicted proteins | sample GEODES005metaG_FD_111479 | JGI IMG/M metagenome (GOLD analysis project Ga0164294, IMG submission 111479) | Oligotrophic lake water microbial communities from Sparkling Lake, Wisconsin, USA - GEODES005 metaG | ecosystem: Environmental > Aquatic > Freshwater > Lake | place: USA: Sparkling Lake... | reverse complement strand
GGTAGGATTTTCTTTCTTGAAGGTGTCCAACATCTCTTTTCTTTCTGGATTGGCTGCACCACAAAAGAAAAAGTCAATGGGTCTTGAATCCCACTCAGGGGTTTCCGGCGTGATAAAATCGTAAAAATACAAAGAGTAAATCTTCAGGTCTAACTTGGATTTCAGGCGTTCTACGTTGAATCTACTCCAATCCAAGAGCGGGTTTTGTTGAATGAGTTCCATGTAATATTTATTGTCAAATACTTTACTTGGAAACTGTTCGGTTTGCAAGATGATATAGTGAATTTTTTTCGCGGCTTGTATAAAATAGAGCTTATCTGCCTGTTCATGAACCCCAAAAACAATCACCACATCCCCGTCTTGTGGATTGAATTCGGTGACAAAAGGAATTTTCAGCCGTCGGGATAATAGAATAGCATTTTCATTAAAAATAGAATGGAAAGAAATCACGTACATATCCTATTTCTATATTTTTACTCTATTCTTTTATCGCAAACCCCATCTCTTTCAAGAAAGGATAATAAGCACGGTAGTCGGGTAGTTGAATGGCGTCCGGTTTTCTCCAGACATTTTTGTCTACGGTATTTTCTTGATGACAGAGACAAATCATTAGTTTTTGTATGGGTGAATGGCCTATTTCCCAATGCCTTCCTTGTAAAAATTGTATGCCTTCATTGGTATGCGCAGTACTGAATTTTCCTTGTTCCCAAAACGACTTTTTATACACAAGGGTCGCTTCGTTGGCCATACTCAACAACAGATTTCGCATGGAACCTGCATGACCATCTTTGAAAAGAAAAATCATATCGCTTGTACCCGTTACATTTTTTTTCTTCTCTTGCATCAGTTGGATAGAGGTGTCTATGTACGAAGGAAAGTAAATGTCGTCGGTGTCCATATGCGCAATAAATTCGCCTTTGGCTGCTTCCACCAGCAAATTCCTTTTCTCTCCTATACTCATCCTTGGACAGCGAAGGTATACAATGGGATAAGGGATATTTAGTTCCAGTCGTTGGGCATCCGAACCATCGTCGCCTACGATGACTTCTAGAATGTCTGGATAGGTCTGCGACTTGATATTAAACTCAATGAGTTTTTCAAACTTCTTCCGATTATACGTGGGTAGGATAATAGAACAAGACATTATGTTAGAAAGAGAATTAATCTTGTTGGTTTGTACTTAAAAAAGAGGAAGAAATCAAAAGTGCACTCACAATACTGACTAACACCGAGAGTAAAAAGGTTTGTTCAAGTATCATCATCAAAATAAAGGAAAGTAATGCAACCGACCCAAATATCACCAAATACATCTATATTTCCTTTAGAAAAATATATTGTTGTATTTTATATGCGTAGAACAACCCGAAAACGTACCCGAAAGTTAAGTGAATGGAATTTGTTTGTCATGAAAGTAAAAAAGGCAAATCCTAGTTTGACCTTTAAGCAGGTATTAAAGAAGGCATCGGTGGAACGTAAAAAGACGGGCAAGGCGAAGGGTAAGGGTGCAAAATAAAAAATAAGTATCTATGGATACAGTAATGGGAAATCGGAATGGAAAACATCAAGAACCTTTTACAAACGAAGGTCTTCCTGAGAACGACGATGACTTTCTCAAAAAACAGGTAGAACACTTAAAGGTGCCCATGCCGGTAGTAAGATACAGGGTTCCAAATGAGATACAGTATAACGAAGCAGCAGCCTATGGTCTTGTGGCTTACAAAAATCAAAACCCGGACTCTATTTCGGACCTGGACCTTGCACGATTAAACTTTGAAACCAAATATGAATCCTTCTTGAATTGGTATGGACAATACAGCAATACGGTGATAAAAAATAAAAAGGGTGCGCCGATTACCTATCCAGTACAAGATTTTTTTGATGGATACGCATGGCGTAAACCCGGTTAACCAGGTACATTTTCTTTCGGTTCGCTTTCATCCGATAAGTGAAGCAAGAGTTCAACCATGTCAGATTCTTCGGATTCATCCTTGTTGGTGTCCTTTGAATCCGTCATAGTCTCCTTTGAATCCGCTTTTGATTCTGTCATAGTGTCTTTTGATTCCGTCTTTGTTTCAGCTCGCTCTTCTTTAGAAGCTACTTGACTATCACTCTTTTTCGTTTCTGTAGACGTTGCATCGTCTCCAGTGACACCCATCAATCCGTTAAAATAATTGTAAGCTTTGATAATATTTTTGATTTCCTGAGGTTTTACACCATTGACTCTCATTTTATCTATAAACTCTTTAAATTGAGAAGTCGCCGTATCACGCATCGTCTCTGAAGGAATCATTCTCGCAATCTCGTCACATAATCTAGTCAATTCATCTTGTTCGGTCATTATAGTCTTTTTATATTTTCTTATTCCTGAAAAATTTATAAATATACATTATAATGGCGGAAAATCGTTTGACTCTTCTCTCCAATGCGTCCAACTTACGAGCTCAGTCGCAGGCTCTCTACACAACTGAATATACCGACTGTAGTTTTGTCTTTGAGTTTCTTCCAATGGATGTGAACGTGAGTTTCTCCGTGGATGCAATCTTCGAGAAAGTGTTGAGCAATGTCGGACTTTCTCCCGTAGATGCCGTAGCCACCTTAAATGTAAGTCATGCAAACTTCAGCCGGCTGTTTTATTTCAAAACCAACGATTTAGACAACATTAATAATGAAAACGACCCTATCAACAATGTGTCCTACGGTGTCATAGGAACGCCCACTCTGGGTGTGACGGATGGGGTAAATCCTTTCTATGATATTTCTTATTCCAAAGCCAACGTTCATGCAGGATTTGCAAATCCTGCCCTAGCTTACACAGGTAATACCTCGGTGTACCAGGATTATGTAAGGTTCACCGCAAAATCCATTACAGGGGGTTATGCCCTTTCGGATATCTTTAGCAATGAAAGAGATTTGTTGCAAGGGGTGGGTTTAATGGACCCTCGTTTTAATAGTTCCTTCACAGAGTTGTTGAAAAATGCAAGCGATTGTGAAAATACTTCAGGAGGGATGAATTCCATTCCGGCAAAATACCCGTATGTACTTTCCTGTAAAACACTGGTAGACAATCTCTTGAGTGATGCGACCAACACAACCGCCAATAGTTCCAGTTTCATTCGTGGTCAAAAATTCTTGGCCGACTTGAAGGCACAATCCGATGCTTACTCTTATAATTTATCTAACGTCAGTGATTATAATGTAAATTTGTCTGGTTTCGCTGGAAACACGTATTGGGTGGTGTTTCATCCAGGAGATGTGATGGCTGTACGGTTGACCTACACCCCGAAAAATGGTTCGGGGAATCCAGCCGTCACGGACGGTAAACAATTAGGAACCAATACGATTGCGGGTCGTTCTTACAAAATATATTTAAGAATGACATAATGTATAGATGTCTAGTATCTTTGATGGTTCCTCTGGATTTACTTCCGTCTCTTTGCATGGACAAATCCAATCCGGACAAAATGCAAATTTAGACATTGTAAGAGATGTCGTTCGTTATCAACTGTTGTATAGTAATATGTTAAACCGAATGAGACAGTATTTAAATCTTTATACATCGGGGTCGTATAATGAGTTAAAACAAGTATTTACCAAGGCAGCTTTGAACCAAATGTTGGTGACCAACAACGATTCTTTTTATTATAATACAAACGTAGATGATTTGGTAGATTTTACATATGACCCGAACACCTTTTTAAATTATAAAAAAAGTTTGTTTTCCATGTTGACCGGGTTTACCTTGTCGGTGAAACAAAACGATGATTTGGTGGCTATGACCAAGGATTGTAACGAACAAAAGGAGTTGCTTATGTCTAGAGAAAAACTGATTGAATACATTCGGCGAGAGTTCACCGATAAAATTTCCATGGAGGCTTTCTTCATTAGTCAGGAATTCAATACCAACATTCAATTGAAACCGTGGTACAGTCTTTATTTACAAATGCACGGACCCCCTCCCGATGGTGTTTTTGATTCCGAGAAAATGGCCAACGTCGTAGAAATTCTAATCAATCAAAACGTAATTACCATGGAAATGTTCATTGGGGATTTTCTATAGAATAAAAGACATCAAATACATCCATGAAATAAAGTCGGAACGTTCCTTGTTTTTTGTAGGTATGGCTTGCATAAGCCCGCATAAAACACAAGAATCGTATCAATGGATGATTTGTGTTTGTGTTCACATAAGGAGTTTGTACACCTTTGGAGACAATCTCTACCGGCGGGTAACGTATAGAATCGCCTGATTTTGAATCTATCATTTCTCCAAAATCAGAGCTGTCCTTTGGGAAGGACAATTTTTCATGAACCAAGATTGCAATCATTTCGTGGAGACAGGTTTCTTCGTCTAACACTTTCTCGGGCGATGTGAAAAAGGTATGAGGTAATTGATAGGTTTCTAAAATATTTTTATGGGTTGTCATGAAATACAACTCTTTCATATCCATGGTTATGATGTATGCTTATTTTTATTTTGGTGGATTCGTCGGTTTTACATAAAAGTCACTGAAGATACGGTTGTAGTTTTTGACCGTCTTGTCTATCACATCGTATTGTTGCATGAGTATAGGCACATCTTCTTCCAGAATTTTACGTTCTCCAAAACCATCTCTTTCGCTTTCTAGAAAGAAAAACAATATCACGAAGAAGAGTACAAATAGAAGAAACATATAATAAAAGGAAATATTATAATGGCAAAAAGGGTCAAACAAACAGGAAATATGGGATTGCTGTTGATGTTCGCCATAGGGATTTTTCTCTTTTTGGTATATTCTAGGCAATCTAACGGGGTTGCTCCAACGGTTCCTACGATGCATCCAGCTGTAGCTCCGGTTCAAGAAATTCAAGTGATAGTGGCCGAAGATTATACCGATACGCTCAAAAATGTCTATGTACCTCCGGTGCGATATCACGAAGCTGATTTCCGTCAACTAGGGTATTTAACCTCCCCTCATCGTGACCGGCTTCCATTGTTTGGTCGGCAACTCAATCGCCGAGACAAATGGGCGTATTATACATTGGAACAAGGCATCAAACTACCGATTGAATATCAGCGACGCATGTGTACACAAAGTCCAGGGTGCGATTCTTTGTCTTCTGGGGATGAGGTTCATGTAGAAAAAGTTCCTTACAAGGTCACTCTATATGAATCTTTTTTATCGTCGTACTAACTTATCGTCGTACTAACGTTTTTGCTCTCTTTCGTCTCATCTTGGCTTTGAGTTTCATTTTTATTTTTCTAGACCGCCCGCCTAGTTTCGTATTAGGATTAGGATTAGGAGGTATAAGTCTATTCGCAGGTGGGGAAAGTTTGGTAGAGAACCCAGGAATCGTTTCAGTTTCTCCCTTTTTATTTCTAGGGTCATTGAATCCAACTCTCGTTTCAGTTTCTCCCTTGTGATTTTTAAGACCATTGAATCCAACACTATTTCTAGATTCAATTCTTTGACTTTTATTTTCTTCCCGTCGTTCTTCAGGAAGCGGATTGAGTGTACCCGGCGTGTTAGATTTTGATTTGGTCGAATTTGCAGCTTTTGCAAGTTCATATTCGGAACTTGCCTTTTCATAAGAAGCTTGGGCGAGCCTTACTTTTTGCTCGGGCTCTTTTAATTTTTCTTTTTTCGCTTTGAGTATGGTACTTGTATTTGCGATTCCATCTGCAGGCATAGCGAAATTATCAATGGCTTCTTTTAATTTGGCCTGTTCATTCTGTAAATTGGTACGAGCTACCTCCAAGTTTTTTTTTGCAGATTCCATGCTCAACACCACATCGTTCTTCGAACCTATAAAACTTAACGTTGCACCCATGATATATAGTATCAATATTTTCTTCTCGTCTCTTTTAAAATTGAAAGACCTGAAAAACATCCGGTCTAGATAAACATGGAAGAAGAGTATCTGAAACAATTGACCCCTGCTCAGCTCAAAGCATATGAAATCGCCAAACGTAATTTAGGTTCCTCTTTCAATCTGTCTTTGTCGATTGGGTATCTGGAGTGGAAGAAGAGGAATCCACCTCCCGTCTCTTAGCTTGCATATATTCTGAAAAAGTAATTTTATTAGGCTCCGGCAAGGCAGGCTTATATTCATGAAGATTTCCTAAATAAAGAAACCGATTCATATCTTTTTCCAATGTAGTTTTTCCGACTTTTGGGACAAACTGACCAAACGTTATCGTTTTTTCTTCTTTCTTTGTACATGCAACCATTTCTTTATAGATTTGTTTACATTCGTAGTCCAATACATACTTTCGTGCGACCACATTCAGATACTTGTAGATAATCGTAGAATTGGAATAATAACAAAAGGCTTCTTTTTCTACATCGTAAAACATGATGACATGATGTTGTAAATAGGGAATATCATAACGAAGAATCTTATCTTTTAGACCCTTGAGCTCTTCTTCGTTCAACGAAGAATCTGGAGCTTCCTCTACCTCTTCCATAAACTTGAACACCAACAGAATTTGATTATACCCCTCATCAAATTCAATCGCCTCTTTTTCATCCATCCGTTTAAAACGCACAAACAAAGGAATAGAGATAAATCCAATGAACATACCCACTGCATAAAGTCCGAACATCGCGAACATGTCCTGCATATGTCTCTATTTCATTTTTCTTTTTATATTCTTATTCGTCATGGTCCTCCAATAGTAGGATACGTCTTGCTAAAAAAAAGATACACATCATCATGGTGACATGATAAAAAAAGAGACTGATAAATAGGTCGGTCATTACTCTACAATTATTCACGTGACGTTTTTATATTTATTCTATAGATTATTCTATAGATTATCCTGACACGGAAGAGGTTCGTCGGATTCTGATTCGCTTTCCTGTTTTTTGATTCGCTTTCATTTTCATTTTCATTTTATTCTTGGGATTCATCCCTTTGGCCTTGGATGTAGTCGGAATCGGCGTCACTTTGGATTTACGTTGTGTGGTGGGTCTGGGAAGACGTTTGCGTTCCTTTTTTTTGAGAATGGGACGAACCAAGGTACGAAAGTCTTCTCGGTTGAAGTGGAGACACTTTTTAAAGGTAGGGACAATGTCTCCATCCATAAAATCTTGAATGAGCTGGTCCGGAAAAGAGAACCCTGTATTGAGACGAATATTGTTGAACATACACTTGACTTCTTCATCGGTCATTTCTCTATGAATCACCTTTCTTCCATCACTATAGGTTATTTCTCCAACCATATACATACCAGTAAGAAAAGAAGAACAGAAGAAAAGACATAAACACATGTGCACAAATTACAAAAGATGGAAGAACGAGACGTCAATCCTTGCCTAGACAATTCTTTGTTGCAGAAATACAACGTAAAACTCTATGGTTCTAATCGGGATACGTATGACATTATCAATGACTTTCTGGAAGACAACCAAAGCGACCATCCTTTTTACATTGTAGACTTGGGTGAAGTCACCAATGCCTATACGACCTGGGTAAGGCTTTTGCCCACGGTGAAACCGTATTATGCAATGAAGTCTAATCCTAATCTGGTGATGATAGAGGCCCTTGCGTCACTAGGAGCAAACTTTGACTGCGCCAGCGAAAATGAGATGAAAACCATCATAGAGATTACCAGAGACCCATCCCGAATTATCTTCGCCAATCCCTGTAAAATGACTTCTCAAATTCGGTATGCTCGGGCAAACGACGTGGACTTGATGACGTTTGACTGTGAAGAAGAGCTCTATAAAATCAAACTCTATCATCCTTATGCGAAGCTTGTGCTAAGATTGGCCGTAGACGATAGTAAAAGTATCTGTAAATTTAACAAAAAGTTTGGGTGTGCGTTGTCCGAAGTAGAAGAACTGTTGTCTCTTACCAAGATGTTGAAGCTTGACGTCATTGGGTTTAGTTTTCACGTGGGAAGTGGTTGCTCTTGTGCAGACCGGTTTTACGAAGCCATCTCGGATTGCCGAAAAGCGGCAGACATTGCAGCCAAACTAAACATCACGATTAATACCATTGACATTGGTGGAGGGTTTCCTGGTACCGAATCTGAAGTTAGTTTTGAGGAAATCGCCAAACGTGTCAACGATGGCATAGCCGACTTTTTCCAAGATGGAAATATTCAATTTATTGCCGAACCTGGACGTTATTTTTCTCAGCGAAGTCACACGTTGGTTCTCAATGTCATTGGAAAGAAAAAGGCAAAGGATGAAGCCGGAGAAAAGCAAATTGTCTATTATTTAAATGATGGTGTTTATAATTCGTTTAACTGTATCATGTTTGACTATTGCAAACCCGTGATTTTACCGTTCAATGAACGAGACGGCATGCTCATCAAGAGCCGACTCTTTGGGCCGACTTGTGACAGCATAGATTTAATCGCAGACAACATTCTGTTACCCGAATTGGCTATTGGAGAATGGGTCTATGTAGAGAACTTTGGAGCTTATACCGTTTCCGCGAGTAGCGGCTTCAATGGATTTAAGACCAATATTTTCAAATATATTTTTAGGTCCTAAAGTTTACAGTCATAATGTATTTTTACAGTCATAAAGTTTACAGTCATAATGTATTTTTACTGTTAAATGATTTAAAGATTCTCCATAACTATGGATGGAGGTCTATGTGGCGCAATGGATAACGCACCAGACTTCTAATCTGGGGATTGTGGGTTCGAGTCCCATCATAGATTCTTTCGCTAGTATTTTCTAGCGCTTTGCTTCATTAGCTCAGTTGGTTAGAGCGAACGGCTGTTAACCGTTAGGTCGTAGGTTCGATCCCTACATGAAGCGACTGTATTTTGTATAATTAAAATACTTATACAAAATAGTTATGGGGCATCAAATCTACTTTGTAGACATATTGAACGGTCTTTATAGATTACTCCGATTTTTAATTATATTTACGATTAACCGAATCCGAGGGATATTGATATTTGTTTTTAATTTGGTGAGACTCCTTGGGTCTATCATACTTTATATTCTTATCCCAAATTCTCCTTATATTTTGGTTATTTTGATAGTGTTTATTTTAATCTCCTTTTTTTGGGATTATACGGTAAGACCTCTTCTGGAGATTATCATTAAGATTTTGAACATCATTATTATGACTTGGAATATAATAGCCGTGTTACTCGCTTCATTTGGAGCAGATGTTCCATCTTCGGACAGTATAAATGCAACCATTCCTGACTTTAAGACCTTTTGTCTTGGTATTTTGGTTCCGATGTTGTTTCAACCTATCAAAGATAAACTCACAGGAATCATTTTCGCCTAAGAATTAAATATAGTCTAACTGTATATGCTTCGGAGTATGAACAAAAAATTATCCAAAGTGATGTTCAAGAATCCTATGTTTAAAAAGGACCATCTTCCCAAGCTATTTGTTGTGATGCTTATCTTGATTGTTTTATTTTATGTTTACAATCGTTTTCTTAAGGAGGGATTTGAATGCAGTCCAAAGGAAGTAGATAAACATATTCACCAAGACGATAAAATTCTTGCATTGTTTTATGCAGACTGGTGTGGTCATTGCAAGACCATAAAACCGGTTTGGAAAGAAGCTGCGGAAGAAGCCAATAAGAATGGAAAACGAATGATTATGATTGATGTTGGAGGCAAAACGGCAGACCAACAAGCTCTGATTGACAAATACCAGATTGATGGGTTTCCAACCATTCTTGTCTTCCAAAATGGAAAGGCAGAGCCCTATAGTGGAAAACGAGACGTAGATGCATTCTTGAAAACACTGAATTAATACTTGTACAGGTTGTTGGTGATAAGCGTCATACACCAATTACTTCCATTTAGGTTTAGAAGAAATCCTTTGTCGTCGTAGATTTTCACATGAATTCGGTCTATGTTCGTGGGCGAATGATATTCTCTCGTGTATTTGTTTTTATCCGTAAATATCAGTGCGCCCCAGTCACACTTGGATTCTTCAAAAGGAATAATGCCCATCACTTGATTGGGAGCATGTACCTCCAGACGGGTATTCTGGATGTATAGGTTTAGTTTTTCTAGATTTTGTTGAGCGATGGTATATAGCTGACTTTTTGTCAAGGTTCGGTTGGGTACATTGGCCAAATAACTATCCAAGTTATCCGGAAGAATAGACTCTAACAAAGGGTCTTGTGTGAAATAAGAAGTGGGTTTGCTATTTTCGGGCTTTATATTGTTCTGTATCATGGTATCTGCGGTTTGATTATTGTTAAAGTCTTCAATGACAATCACAAAATATTTGGGATGAGGTACCGTGGCGACAGTAGTTCCATGGATAGTCGAAGGAACAATCGGAGAGACACCTGGTACGGCGGGTGCAATGCGCATAGGTAGGTCATATTCCAACATGATGTATTTGTTTGCAAAGTTAGACCCTTGAAATTTACGAAACCCTAAATACCATCCGAGACAATGATTGATTTTACTTCGGGTTGTCAAGAAGGTCAACTTGTAATGATTCGTGCTTGTATTAGATAACGTGCATTTTTTGGTAAGAGCATTGATACTAAACGTTAAATTATAAGAGACCACTTTTGGATTGAGGTTGTCAATCAAATCATCTAATGTTTTATAGTGTCCATCGTCTAGTTTAATCTCCACGTTCTGATAGAGAGGGCTCCCACTTGCATCCGTCGTCACGGTGGTCAAGATAAAATGGTTATTGCCTTGTCTCGCTTCAATGTTATAAAAAGTATAGGGAATTTGAATATTTGACATTTCTAAAGAAACGGCATTGACTATCTTTTCATTAAATTGAACGATAAAATTTGTCTCGTTCTCATTGAGTTGAGGACGGTATTGGGAATCTACCATGATGAGTTTTGTGATGGTATTTTTGTAGTTGGCGTTGAGTACATCTCTCACGGTGTTTTTGACAGCCTCTCCTTGTTCTTCTTTGATGCCTGCGTAAAATTTATCCTTGGCTAGCATTTCGGCCGCTTTATCCAAGGTGTGACGAAAAGATTCACCTTCTTTTTTGTAGTATTTCATATAAATACTCTTTTTTGCATCTTCTACATCCTGCAACGTAAAGTCATTCAAAAAGTTAATGCTGCTATTTTTTGTGAAATACTTTTTAATATCAGACACGGACATTGTTTCTAGTTCCATTATATTGACTGCTGAAAATAATGATACAGATTATTCTTATCTTTGCCTATTGTAATGGGACAGCGTGTTTTGAATTCAAACGGTTCCTTCAACGAAAGTCAGAACGTGAGGGAGAGCCATAATTGTTACTCTTACTTCTTAAATCTGAAAAGTCCAGAGGCGGCACAATTGTGTCGGAAGGAATATAAAAACATCAACTATTGTAGACGCTCTCAGCCTGGATATGCTGCAGGGTATCCTGCGATTACCAAAAAGAGTCTCAACTGTAAAAATATCATGAAACGTACGATAGCAGACAGTCCAGCCATTCGTCGTTCTTCGTTTACCAAAAAGTGTAAATCCAATGAATACAAAGGCGCTCTGGTGGTAGACCCAGGTGAAGATTATCATTATTATAGACTGAATGACGAAGGATATTGGTCTCATAAACCCGGATACAAACCGAGTACCCACTATGATGCAAGCGGCATACTCGTAACCAATCCAGAAAAGGCCAACCGTAACTATGGAAAGTTAAATTACCGTGATTTTTGTGGTTATTTTTGTGTCCCGAGACAACCCACGCGAAAACGAATGTATTACAAAGCAACACGTTCCAGAAAAACCAGATATAAAAAGAATAAAGGCATTTAAAGACATCCCATAGAAGTATGTATATCAGCTGTGATTCACATAAGTGTATCGGATATCCGGGGTTACATCCGTAAAGTGTAACAGTAAATTAAATAACAGTAATCTAAATCACGGTACCAGAG
>Ga0164294_10004723_pt1 | contig 11833 bp, 10 predicted proteins | sample GEODES005metaG_FD_111479 | JGI IMG/M metagenome (GOLD analysis project Ga0164294, IMG submission 111479) | Oligotrophic lake water microbial communities from Sparkling Lake, Wisconsin, USA - GEODES005 metaG | ecosystem: Environmental > Aquatic > Freshwater > Lake | place: USA: Sparkling Lake... | reverse complement strand
TTTAACGAACCCTACGTAAGAAACTGTACGACCCATTGTGAGCATCTCCTCCAAAGCTCAGGTCGTTGTAGGTTTTCAAGGTGCTGTCCAAGTTCTTAAAACGTGTGTAAAGAGAACTGTCTGACACATAGACACGGTTCCCGTAGTAAAGAGGTACCTCGGCAGTAGTCACCCCCATGGTGACGGTGGCACAGTCTTTGTGGTTGATGCTGTCTGACCCGGATTGGTTGCTGCCTCCACAGGATTGTCCCACGCGGTTTAAAAAATCGCCTTGGTTCATGGACGCACGAAAAGGACCCGCGAAAGACCGGATGACTTTCTGGTCGCTGCGGGTAAAACTGCTTTTCCCGAAAGACTTGCGTAGAATTTTACGTTTCATGGCGTCGTCGGCACAAAAGGTTGTGTTGGCGAACCCAGCTCCTGGTCTTGTTCCTTGCGTTCCTCCACCTAGATTGCTCATTAGTATAAACCAATATAAAATAAAAAAGAAGATGTGAATATGTGAATAGATATTTAATTTCATACTTTATCGTTTAAGTTTAGGTCATAATCCTTGGCACAATGTTCATGGAAATCAGCTCCTGAAAGAGCAGCTTACAGCTAAACGGAATTTCCACATAAGAGAACTCGGTGCGATTGTCGCAGTTCTTACACAGGTGAATGTGTTTCTTGTCGTTGAAAATCGCAATCAGTCCGCATTTTTTACATACATGAACCGAGTACTTGTCTGACACGTCGTACATTCTTTCTCTCGTAAACCGCGAGGCTCCGTGGGATATCATACAGTCGCGTTCCATCTCTCCAAACCGAAGGCCACCGTCACGACTTCGCCCCTCAGCCGGTTGACGAGTGAGGTTCACCATCGGCCCGATACAACGGCTGTGTTGCTTGTCGTTCACCATGTGCTTCAGTCGCTGGTAATAGACGGGTCCCATAAAGATGGATGTTTCAATCTGTCCACCTGTTTTTCCGTCATACAGGATTTCGTTTCCCTTGGACTCGTATCCGCACTTGTTGAGCTCCTTAAACAAGGTCTGCATGTTGAGTTCACCAAAGCTGGTGCCATCGCCGAACAGCCCCAGTTCTAGAAGTAGCTTACCCAGTAGGGTCTCCTTGATTTGGGCAATCGTCATGCGTGAAGGAATAGCATGAGGATTGATGATGAGGTCGGGGCGAAGTCCATCTTTGGTAAAGGGAATGTCTTCTTCTTCTAGAATGTTCCCGATGGTACCCTTCTGACCGTGGCGGCTCGAGAACTTGTCCCCGATGTTGGGGCGACGCAGTGTGCGAATGCGTACTTTACAGAAGTTGTACCCATCTCCGTTTCGCCCAATGTAGTTCTTGTCAATGTACGACTCCTCGTCCGTGCGATGCGACTTGCTCTGGTCCTCGTACTTGATGAGCTTGGTATTGTCGTTTTTGTGTTCTTTGATGACCACCACCTTGGCGATGATAATGTCTTTGTCTTCCACCAGCATATTCTCATCCATGACGCCTTGTTTGTTAATTTTGTCGTAGTTTCCAAACTTCATGTTACGCGTATTGAGTTTATTCGGCTTGGTGTGGATTTCTTCCTCTCCATTCGTCTTCTTGTCTTCGTCTTTTTCCGTGTGATAAATCGTGGCATGAAACAGTCCTCGTTCAATGCTGCCGCGATTAAACAGAATACTATCCTCCTGATTAAACCCGGTGTGGGTCATGATGGCCACGATGACCTGATTGCCCGACGGCAGACGGTTCAACTTCAACATGTTCATGATACGGGTCTCTACCAAAGGTCTCATGCTATAATTCAGTACATAGGCCGTCTTGTCCATGCGGCTATTCACGTTGGATACGTAGACACCCATGGCCTGTTTTCCCATGGCCGATTGGTAGGTGTTACGAGGAGATTGGTTGTGTTCCGGAAAGGGAATACAGGACGCAATAACCCCAAAGATGGTGCTTGGATGAATTTCACAATGGGTATAGTGATACTGGTCTGTAATCTTGGACGGGAACGTCGCAATCATGCTACATGACTGTTCAAACGGGTCCACGTATTCAATCACCGCCTCCGGTATCTTGATACTCATAATCAAGTCATCCCAGCAGAGTTCCTTTCGCTCAATCTGCTCTATCATGTCCGGACGAAGGAGAAGGAGATTGTCCTTGACCCGATAGAGCGGTCGCAACAACCGACCCGACTCGTTGGTAATCCGGATTTCTTGGGTATCAAACTTGAACACAATGGATGTATAGATGTGAAAGATACCTTTGGCCTTCATTGTTTTCAAATCATGAAAGAGTGAAATAGCACGGTCTGTAATCCCCACCCATTTCCCATTCACGAATACCTTGACCCTCTTGTACAGTTCCTTAGGAGTTTCAATGTCTTTCAAAGCGATAATCTTTCCTTCCAGGTACTCGTGAATGGGTAGACTGTCAGAGTATCCTGAAATCACCGTCATGTAACTGAGGTTTTTTACCACTCCAATGGATTGACCTTCTGGTGTCTCGGCTGGACACAGAAACCCCCACGAAGACCCATGTAATTTACGCGGTTCAATCAGCTTTCCGCTCTTGTCAATCGGCATGTTGATGCGTCGCAAGTGACTGAGGGTAGACGCATAGGTCAACCGGTTCAGCACCTGGGCAACACCCACCTTGTTGGAGTTCAAATGCTTAATCCCGAAATCACCCGTAGACAGGGCACGTTTCAGTCCATTCTCAATCGTAGAAGGTTTGACAATCTTGTAAATGTTGGTCAGGGTGATGATGCTGGCATAGTCCTCGGTCGTTTTCCATGAACCCGTGTTGATTTCACGAATGACCTTTTTCTGTATGTCCTTGACACTCTTGTTAAAGTAGTTACGAAACAGGTTGTTCAGCAGGGCACCCGTCAATTCAATACGCTTGTTCACGTAGCAGTCGCGGTCGTCTGCCGTACGATAGCCCAGAGCACAGCGAATGAGGGTATTGGTCATGTACCCCAGCATGTATCGTTTCTCTTTCTCCGTAGGGCAGTTTGGAAAGAGGTCATTCGTCAATACATCCATCGCAAACTCCATTTTCTTTTTGTGACCTTCCTCTTTTTCCATGTTCAAGGGTGTATAGATGACTGAATTGGTAATGTAGAGAATACAATCTTCGTATTTGATATATTCACAGGCTTGAAGAATAGACGCTTTCAGGTAATGAAGAATTTCTTGGTTCTCAGGACAGTCCACGTCCAGACAAATCATGTTACATATTTCCTTGTCGCTTTTCAGTCCAATCGCACGAAACAATACGAACAGAGGAACTGGACGTTTGAGACGAGGAATTTGTACCAATATCTCATTGCCACAGGACAACAATCTTGATGAAATCATCATGTAAATCTGCTTGGGAGAGATACACTTCCAGTCGGGCACCGAACGAACCTCAGAGGTCCACAGCCACTTGTTTCCAGGTTTTTGCTTGTAGCAAAGAATGGTATTGTCTGCGGGCTTTTCCTGTCCAATACAGGTCTTCTCTGACCCATTGATGATGAAATACCCACCCGGGTCCATCTTACACTCGTCCAGCTGTTCCGGCCGCAGGTTCTCATACTGGTTGAGAATACAGATGGACGACTTGATCATGATGGGGATTTTACCAAACTGAATTTTGGACAATTTCACCTGCTTGATTTCCTCTTGTTCCAGCTGCTCGCCTCTACGAATGATATACTTGATGTTTAGGTCAATCGTAAAATTAGACGTGTACGTGAAGTTACGCAGACGGGCATTGTGCGGAAACATCAGCTTGGTAGAGCCATTGTTCTCGTGAATTTCCGGGCGATAGATACACAGGTTCTCAAACTCAATGACCGTCACCAACCGATATTTCTTGAACTCTTTAATGTAATCATACGGAGATTTGATGACCAGTGGATTGAACATCTCAATGGTTCGCTTCATCTGTACTTGTATGAAATCATTATACGATTCGATCTGGTGCCTCACGAGCTGATGTAGATGCTTGTCCCGAAAGTACGACTCAATCACTTTCCAGCAATCGGTATTGGAATAAGCCGACATGTTCACTCTATATGTGGGTTTTTATTTAAATCAATTTTATAGCGAAACGCTATATGTTCAAGTCATCATCTTTTTTTGTTTTTTCTTTATATGGCTTCTAAGACCGTAACCATTAAACCCGAGTACCTGAACACTCAGGCGAAACGGAAAACCAAACGAAAGGCAGAGCAGGTCGTGATACAGCCCGTCAACTTGCGGGAAATCCTTCTCAAAAAACTCATTGAACGAAGAAATACCCAAAAACGACACGTAGACCCTCCTGTCTTGAACGAGGTTTCCTTTGATGGAACCCCGGAGCCCAGACGGGAACCTTTGGTTCCTTCTGTCGTTCCTTCTGTCGTTCCTTCTGTCGTTCCTTCTGTCGTTCCTTTGGGTCCTTCCAGTATGAATGGAACCGCAGACAAACCGTATGGTATTTTAAAGAACGGTACGAAACCCACCTTTAAAACATGGAACGCACATGCGTCTGGACATTCGGCACCTCCCGTTGTTTCTCCGGTCGTCTCTGACCCTGCCGAGACAATTCCTGAGACAAAGGCGGAGACAAATCCTGAACCGGATAGACCTTCTATGCCCGACAAGGAAAAGGTTGTCCTGGGCAAGAATAAAAAAAAGAAAACCGTCTGTGTATTGATTGAAAACAACAAGACACGAAAACTACATGGCGAACGTACACAGAAAATAAAGAAGACAAGTATTCAAACGGTTCGTAATTATTTGAAAAACCATAACCTGATTAAATCAGGCAGTGCTGCTCCCACACCTCTGCTAAGAACCCTGTATGAAAGTGTCCTCTTTTGTGGGGACGTGACCAACCAAAACAAGGAGAACCTTATCCATAATTTTACAGGCAAGGAATAAAGCGAAGCTATAAAGTGAAACTATAAAGGGCTTCGGCAGTAAGGACACGTTTGATTGATTTCAATCCATTCATGAAACGCGTCACGTTTGAACAAATGACGACATCCTCGCACCATGACAATACGGTCTGTTTCTTGAAACGCTTCTTGGGTTATGGGGCATTCCGTATAGATGGGTCGTATGATGTCTGAATAGGCATGTTCACTATAGTTGGCTTGATTACTTGTGTCATTACGTGCCTCATTACGTGTATTCCTCCGTATATTTTCATTGGTAAAGACAATATTGATGAGATCACCTAATGGGTTGTTGTCTTGTCTCTCCCGTCTAGCGGCCCGAGCAATGTTTTGTTCATGTAGTAGAAAAATCTGCAACAAGGTAGCCAGGTTCTGTGAACTCCTCGTAAGCAAATCCTCGTTCATTAGAGTTAAAAAACAGAGATGTTTATATAGCTTTTCACCTGTTTTCCATTTCTAACGATAAATTAAAATAATGAAATAGTTTAATGAAAGAAGAAGAGACTGATTCCTATGATGAGAACAATCGCGATATTATAGGGTTCCTCAATGTGTATCGTGTGAAGATGATTTTATTGTTGATTTTTGTTATTCTAATTTACGTCGTCCTCTTCAGTCTCTTGAACAATGCTTCGGTCTCTAACCCAGAAAGTAAACCCTACATCTTTGTCATTGAGATTATTTTGTGGGTTGTCCTGGCAGGGATTGTGGTGATGAACGTTCGCTATTACAATGACAAGGACTTTTCCTTTGAGCAATTCTTTCGTAATCTGTTTAGTGAAAAGATACCTGAATTGGAGGTGAATGTACACCGAGACACCCCGAAGCGAGCGGACCATGAACGTTCTACGGGAGAGGTTTTTCACATACGAAAGAACATCTTTAACTACAACGAAGCCAAGGAAGCCTGTGGATTGTTAAATTCTAGACTGGCGACGTACGACGAAATTGAGAATGCTTATTCCAATGGTGCCAATTGGTGTAGTTATGGATGGAGCGATGACCAATTGGTGTTGTTCCCCAGTCAAAAGGAATACATCAACCAGTTGAAACAGTTTCCTGGGCATGAGCGTGACTGTGGACGTATTGGTATAAACGGTGGCTACGTAAAGAACAAACATGCCAAGTTTGGGGTGAATTGTTATGGCAAAAAGCCCTATGCGACCGAAAAAGACAAGGAATATCTCTCCAATTACAAATTGTCGGGTTCTGTACCGGACGGGATGCTGAAGAAATTACGAGAGGAGAAGGAGAAGGACTTCCTGATTACTCCCTTTAACAAGGAAAAGTGGAGCGAGATAGGTTAAGTATTTTACTGCGAGGGTTTGGACTTTCTCGTCCCCGTTTTACGTGCGGTTTTTTTCCGTTTGGACTGGGACGGTTTCTTTTCCAGTCCCATCACTTTGTGCCATATCTTCTCTTCTTCTTTAAAATCAAACGACTGAACTACAAACGGGGACTTGGATTTCTTTTTATAAACACCTAAGGACAGACCCATGGGTAGCATATATATAAGTCCAGATATAACTATGAACTATGCGTCTGTATTCTTTATAATAATTCATCCTTTATTATAATGAATGTATTAGACCATTATGAGGTAGACCGCCTGGACATTGGGAATGCGATTGAGATGGACGACGACCATTATTTTTGTAAGTTGTCCTACGACGATGAACCCTTTTTGATTCGTACGGGTCATGCTTGTACGTATAGGAAAAAGGCTGACCCCTCGTCTACTTATGCATATGTCTCGGTTACACACAAGGACTACCTGGAATGGTTTGAAGAATTCTACAAGGGTGTTATTTCGCGATTTCATCGCCAGTCCTTGGACTGGTTTGAGGAACCCATGACCCACCATGAATTTGAATGTTCGTTTATCAATCCCTTGAAAAGCAACATCAAACAACAATGTTTTGATATCTTGTGTAAGACGGATGAGAAACTGTCCCTAGACGAGTTAGAGGATGTAGAGGCATTTCCCACGTTTCATGTCAAAGGTATTCGGTTTAATACAAAACATTTCATGTTTGACATAGAACTGGTACAATTGGAACCGATAGAGGCGAAGGACATTCCTTCCGTCGTTCCTTTGACCGTTCCTTCTGTCGTTCCTTTGACAAGCTCCGCATCCAAAAGCCCTGCGACCGTTCCTTTGGTCGTTCCTTTGGTCGTTCCTTTGACCGTTCCATTAGTTCCTGTGGACGAGGATGTTATAGAAGAATATTGCCCTTCCGTGGAAGATTTAGAAGAAACGGAGTTGGACCTCGAACAGGAGTCTATCTTTGACATTTATGATACAATCAACGAACGTATCAAGGAGGACATGGTAGAAAATATTCGCAAGCTTTTTTTACAAAAAAATCTAAAAGTAAAACTCCATTTGGCGGAAGTCGTGGATGACGAAGAACCTGAAACGGAATAATTTCTATTCTTTAAAAATATTTTATATTTTATACTCTATATATGAACTTTTCTAAACTCATGAAACAACCCAACCAGGACCTTTTTAATGTATTGTTGGGACTAGGAGTGATTGTCTTAATTGTTGTTTTGGTACAATACAACCAAAAGAAATCTCCTCCTGAGCCTTTGGCTAATCATTCGTTTAGTCCTGCCAACTTTCCAGAGGTGGCTCCCATGAAGGGTGGTCCTGCTACGTCGGAACTTGGGTCGGCTGCGTCTTTAAAGGACCAGAACTTTTTAGAGGTCTCTGGAATTGCGACCCCCCGAACCAACAATGCTGACACGGTGAACACTCGCATGACCCCCAACGAGCTGCTCCCTTCGCAAAGAGACAACGAGTGGTCGTCCCTTCACCCTGCCTCAGACGACTTGGTCAACGTGAACATGTTGTCGGCCGGACAGATTATTGGGATTAACACGGTGGGCAGTAGCATGAGAAACGCCAACCTCCAGCTGAGGTCGGAGTACGCCATCCCGAGACAACACGTGAGTCCCTGGAACGAGAGTACGATTGATCCGGACACGATGCGTAGGCCCTTGGAGATTGGGTCGGCCGAATAAACCAGGATAAAATTGAAGATGATTTAAATGTATTCCTTTTCACCAAAGATGTGCCTCCCAATAAACCTTCCAACATTCCTCTATGGGTTCTGGTTCACCGTGTGGGGTCTATTTATCTATTTGTCTTATAAGAGCCGACAACGTCAACGAAGGATCTATGAAACTTATGTGAATGATCTACTTCGGTTGGGCGATAAGCCCATGGACGAAACCGTGTAACCTATTTATACCGAACTTTATTCGTTATAAATCATAACCTGTTTTAGGCCATAGAATAATAATGAAAGAATATAATGGACAAAGAAGACGTACTGACGTTTTTAATGGTGGGATTGATTTTGTTTATTTCTTATCGCATGTATCTTGAGTCCGACTACTTCCAATTGACCTGTATTGTCTCTACTGTGGACGGAGACAAATATTGTGTGCGGGAGCGAGACCAGCTTCAACCCGCCGCCGACTTGTTGGCCACCACGTCTAACAAGATGGTATCCTTTGTCTCGTACATGAAAGAGCATCAGGCCCACGACCAGAGAGTGGAACGTCTTGCCTCCCGGTTTAATGCGTCTAAGATTGTGGAAACGTTACCTACGAGCGAGTATACAGCGTATAGCGAGAACAAGGGGAAAAAGATTGCCTTTTGTCTCAACAAGCGAAAGGAAGACAACAACCAACTCATTGACCCCAACACCCTCATGTTCGTCGCCTTACACGAGTTGTCTCATCTCACCACCTCCACCATCGGCCACAACGAGGAGTTTTGGACCAACTTTAAGTATATCCTCACCCATGCGGTGGCAGCGGGGGTCTACGAACCGATTGATTACAAAGAGAACCACACCGACTATTGTGGAATGACGATTCATGACAATCCGTATTTTAAATAGATATAGTATAGCCTATGCAATACCTCTACGTGGCGGTTTTACTCCTGCTCCTTTCTCTAAGCCTACGCTTGTATGAGCCCTTTTACAATCCAGAAGAACCCATTTCAAGACCAGAAAACTTTCCCGACCATAGCGGACATCGTGCCTTTATGGAAATAGAGAGCATCTTGTATGCCTTGATACAAACACCCTCTATGACCGTAGAAGAAAAGGCTTATTTAGAAGACTTTCTCAATTTAGTACAGACGATACCAGAGACCTCGCCGCCTTCCTATCTGCTGTCACGAGAGGGCAACTCTACGGTTCAAAACCTGGAGTATGTCAAACGGGTACTGTTAAAGGAGTTTTCCACCCTGACCGTGACCAATGCGGCCTTTGTTCCTGTGAAAAATGCGATTTATTACCTGACTTGGCTCTTGAAAAACATATTTGATTAATATAGTATGAAGTATAGTATGAACGCAGACCTTCTTCTAGGCATAGCCGTGCTTCTTTTGTTCATTTCCGTCTTTCTTCCACCGAGGGAGGGCTACATGGACAGTGATGTCATGTCTATTCAAAACGACCTTACCCTACAAAAGGTCCTTGTAGACAAACAACTCAACGCGATGAATATGATAGTGGAGAAAGAACCGGATAATACGGTGGACATTGAACCCATTCTTAAAAAGATGGTGACGAAATTACAGACGCTGGTCAAGGAGGGCAAGCCAGAAAACGCTCAGCTCATCCAACAACTCAAAGACCTGAGACAAAAGACGGAACAACTTCCGCCCATCATGGAGACCTATCGTAACGAAGTCAAGAAATTCTCGGGCACAAAACTGAACGAGGCCATGACCGTCAAAGACTTTCTACCGGCGACCCAATCCTTCATAGAGGGACTGAAAAAGGATGCGAAAAAGATATTAGAGGATTAATCACGATTGATTTTGAATTATACTGAATTATACTTTATAGGTAAACCCCTTAAAATATAATACGACCTTTTATATAATGTTCCCGGTCACCTTTATTCATTTAGAACAGAATAAAGAAACGGACAGAAAGCTTGTTCAAATCTACAAGGACGACACACTGGAAAATGTCAAGTACAAGTTGTCGGAGCAAATGGAGAACAAGCAACTGGACGGGTATTATCTTTTTTACAAAAAGACGACTGTCTTGAACCCGTATGACAGTTTTAAGAAGTTATCCAACCAAAACACAAAGGTCATCACGTATCCGGCATTTTATGGGTTCTGTGTCAATCACGGCCTTGACCTGCCTGTCCAGAAGGCTATGTACGAATTGGAGGATTTTTTACAGTATGACCAAAAAACAATTGAGGTCACGCTTCCCATTGGCATTAAGAAACAGTCACCCTTTATCGTCAACCCCTATGAGAATATCTTTCCTATGGTGGAAGACTCCAACACCTTATCCAATACACTCTGGCTTGGACTACCCAAAGAGGTCTATGTTTGTCACGCGGCCGACGTGTATGCTTTCTGGGAGGCACGCCAGTATGAAATCGGTCAAATGGCAAACGTCTACTTCCCTTATCTGTTTGAGAAGAAAGTGCTCACGACGACAGAGTTGTCCGCTCTTCCAGTCACGGAATATACCCAGTACAAGGCCTATAACGAAATGATTGACTATCACCATTCCATTCATCAAAAAGACCAACTCCTGCGACATGGCATCAAAAGCATTTATTTTGTGCTGTATCCCTTACAGCCCTTTCGGTTTCCGGCCGAGATGGTCTTTAAAATGATACAGACGGACATGATGTATCCCTTTGTGAAATTGACCGGGGCTAGGAAACAAGACAACATGTATCGTCTCTTTTGTGACGGTTTCAGTCTCAAAGGAAAGAAAACACCGGCGATGCCTCGTAAGATGATACAGAAATACAGCACCGAATGTAAGCGAACGAATACATTGTCGTATCTCTTTTATTACAAACCAACCCAGTCCCTGGTTTTAACGATTGATGAACATGGACACATCTTCTTTCAGCTGGAACCCACCGAGTTGATTACGGTGGTGGAAATAGAGACACTCATCAAGGAGATTACGGCGAGCGTCTTGTCTCAGTTGTCTGAGAAGCTGGACCCGACCCATCACATCTTTGATGATTTTGAAAACCTCTACCAGGACACGGTGGAAATCATAGACCTTCACTATTCCTTTCACTACACTCGGTATGCGAACCTCAACATCAAGAAGTTTATGAAGTGTTTCTCTCCGGTCTTTAATTTTATGGAAGAGAAAGGTACGACGACGCTTCGGTACAAGCGTGTCTCCAACTTTAACAACATGGAAAGCATGGACGGGTTTTTAACAGAGAAAATCAACAAACAAATGCCTTATGCTGAAATGGTTCACCTCTTTTCCGTCAACTTCATGAATAACGACGAACCTGCCGCGATTGACTACATTGGGAAGTTCATGAGCCACATTCAAGTGGAGCAAGACCTGAAAGTGAACCGTATTCGTAAACTAAAAGTGAACCCGGGGTTTTTGGTAGAGGTGGATAAACACGACACCTCCTATGAGGTGGTGGTTCATTCTATTGATAACATGTATTATTTGACCTGTATAGAACCCTACATTACCAATCTGCTGATGATTTCACAGGGACTGATTGACGTGGGAGACCATTGCGAGGAAGTGGCGGAGGTGTTTGCGGCCGAGGTAGAAGTGAGTGAGGAAGAGGAAGACTTTCGTATGGAGGAACCAGACGATGTCAATCGTTTCTCTGAGCCTGACCAAGACTTTGACGTAGAGGCAGAAGGACCCATGAGCTTTTCCAATACAGAGACGGAAGAGAGCCCGGAGGCCTCGCCTGAGACAGAAGAGGAACCTGAGACAAAGCAGGAGAGCCCAGACGAGACGGAACCGGAGACAAAGCAAGAGAGCCCGGATACCTCGGTCGAGACCTCCCCTGAGACAGAACCCGAGACAAAACAAGAAAGCCCGGATACCTCGGTCGAGACCTCACCTGAGACAA
>Ga0164294_10004722_pt1 | contig 11834 bp, 12 predicted proteins | sample GEODES005metaG_FD_111479 | JGI IMG/M metagenome (GOLD analysis project Ga0164294, IMG submission 111479) | Oligotrophic lake water microbial communities from Sparkling Lake, Wisconsin, USA - GEODES005 metaG | ecosystem: Environmental > Aquatic > Freshwater > Lake | place: USA: Sparkling Lake... | reverse complement strand
GAATCCGTGAGGGGCTGCCCATGTCCCGAGAGCCGGCGTTGCTGACAAGCGCAGGCAGGATGCCGGAGCGCAGTCAGCATCGAGTGAGCGAAGGCCAGGATGGCCGTAGCGAACGTCCGGCGACGGGGCATGGGCAGCCCCGAACCGCGACACCGCCCCCCGACGTGGTGCGAGCCAGGGCACGTTGAAAACGTGCCCCACGGGGAGCGCTCCCGGGGGGTGCAATTACCGGGCCGTCCTGCAATTGCCGCCGGCCGGCGAGTGTCTTACAGTAGCCCGTCAGTCGTTCGAGAGACGCCCCGCCTGGCAGCCATGACCTCCTACAACCTCACCCACCTCCGCCAGCTCGAAGCCGAGAGCATCCACATCATCCGCGAGGTGATGGCCGAATTCGAAAATCCGGTGATGCTCTACTCCATCGGCAAGGACTCGGCCGTGATGGTCCGGCTCGCCGAGAAGGCGTTCTATCCGGCCAAGCCCCCCTTCCCGCTCCTCCATGTCGACACGACCTGGAAGTTCCGCGAGATGTACAAGCTTCGCGACGAATACGTCGGCAAGCAACTCGGTTTCAAGCTGATCGTGCATGTCAACAAAGAGGGTGTCGCGCAGGGCATCAATCCGATCACGCACGGGAGCAAGGTGCACACCGACGTCATGAAGACGCAGTCTCTGCGACAGGCGCTCGACACCTACAAGTTCGACGCCGCCTTCGGCGGGGCCCGCCGCGACGAGGAAAAATCCCGTGCCAAGGAACGGGTGTTTTCCTTCCGCGACGAGTTCCACCGTTGGGACCCCAAGAACCAGCGGCCGGAACTCTGGAACGTCTACAACACGAAAGTGCGGAAAGGAGAGAGCATCCGTGTGTTTCCCCTCTCCAACTGGACGGAACTCGACGTCTGGCAATACATCCACCTCGAAAATATCCCGATCGTGCCGCTCTACTTTGCCGCCGAGCGGCCGATCGTCTGGCGGGACGGCGTGATGATCATGGTCGACGATGACCGGCTGCCGATGAAGCCGGGAGAAACCCCCGAGATGCGTCGGGTGCGGTTTCGAACGCTCGGCTGCTATCCCTTGAGCGGGGCGGTCGACTCGCAGGCCACCACGCTCCCCGAAATCATCCAGGAGATGCTGCTGACCACGTTCTCCGAACGGCAGGGCCGGCTGATCGACTCCGACGAGGCGGGCAGCATGGAAAAGAAGAAAAAGGAAGGATATTTCTGACCCACGTCCCGCCATCGAGGAGCCGGGGGTCGGAGGAAGCCGAAGCGAGTCGGCGTGTCCTCGCCCCGAGTCGGAGGCTTTCGCCGCCCCCGGCGGTACCCAGGGGAACTTGAAGAGCCAAGAACATCATGTCACACCAGTCCTCCCTCATCGCCTCCGACATCGACGCCTACCTTACGCAGCACGAGCGCAAGGAGTTGCTGCGGTTTATCACCTGTGGCAGCGTCGACGACGGCAAGAGCACGCTTATCGGCCGGCTCTTCTACGAGTCGAAGATGATCTACGAGGACCAGCTCGCCGCGATCCGCAAGGACACCTCGCGGTATGGCACCACCGGCGAGGATGTGGACCTCGCCCTCTTCACCGATGGTCTGGAGGACGAGCGGCAGCAGGGGATCACGATCGACGTGGCCTACCGCTATTTCTCGACCGACCGGCGAAAGTTCATCATCGCTGACACACCGGGCCACGAGCAGTACACCCGGAACATGGCGACCGGGGCCTCGACCGCTGACCTCGCCATCATCCTGGTCGACGCCCGTCACGGCGTGCTCCCGCAGACGAAGCGGCACAGCTTCATCGTGTCGCTCCTCGGTATCAAGCACATCATCGTCGCCATCAACAAGATGGACATCGTCGACTACGACCAGACGGTCTTTGAGAGGATCAAGGCCGACTACATCGACTTCGCCTCGCGGCTGGAACTTCCCGACGTCCACTTCATGCCAATCTCGGCACTGAAGGGGGACAACGTGGTGACCAACAGCCCGAACATGCCCTGGTACAGTGGTCCGCCGCTGATGACGCTCCTGGAGACGGTCTACATCGGTTCCGACCGCAACCTCGAGGACTTCCGCTTTCCGGTGCAGGTGGTGCTCCGGCCGAATCTGGATTACCGCGGCTTCGCGGGCACGATCGCATCGGGCATCATCCGTCGCGGGGACGAGATCATGTCGCTCCCGTCCCGAAAGAAGAGCCGCGTGAAGTCGATCGTGACCTTCGACGGCGAACTCGAAGAAGCCTTCGCGCCGCAGTCGGTCACGCTCACCCTCGAGGATGAGATCGATTCCAGCCGCGGCGACATGTTCGTCCGGCCGGGCAACGTGCCGAAGGTCGATCAGCGATTCGAGGCGATGGTGGTCTGGATGGCCGAGGAGCCGCTGGTGCCGGGCCGTCAGTATCTCTTCAAGCAGACGAGCAAGGTCGTCCCCGGCGCGGTGAGCACGCTGCGGTATCGCGTCGACGTGAACACGCTCCACCGCCAGCCGGCACCGACGCTGGCGCTCAACGAGATCGGCCGCTGCTCGGTCACGCTCACCAGCCCCATTGCCCACGACGCCTACCGCCGCAATCGCACCACCGGCGGCTTCATCATGATCGACCGGCTCACCAGCGCCACCGTCGCGGCGGGCATGATCCTCGACCGCGAGGCGGATGAGACGGCGGGCGATCACTGGGGCGACTCAGAATCCGCCGAACACCTGCACGCCGAAAAGAGCGGAGTGACGCCGACGGAACGGGAGGCGCGGTTCGGGCAGAAACCGGTCACGGTGTTGCTCACCGGCCTCACCGGTTCAGGCAAGTCGACGATCGCCCGGGCGCTCGAACGCACGCTCTTCGATCGGGGCCGGGGCGTGGTGGTGCTCGATGGGCAGAACATGCGGCTGGGCATCAGCAAAGACCTCGGCTTCACCGCCGCCGATCGCAGCGAGAACCTGCGCCGCAGCGTCGAAGTGGCACGGCTCTTCAACGACGCCGGCATGCTCTGCATTGCCGCCTTCGTGGCGCCCGACGACGCGGTCCGCCGGAAAGCGGCTGACCGGGTCGGCAGCGACCGGTTTCTCGTGGTGCATCTGTCGGCGCCGGTCGAGGTCTGCCGCACTCGCGACACCGAAGGCCACTACAGGTTGGCCGATCGGGGCGAACTCACCGATTTTCCCGGCGTCTCGGCAGCGTATGAAGTGCCCGTGCAGCCAGACCTCGTGCTGCCGACGCATGAATGGCCGGTGAGCCGCTGCGTGGACGCGGTCGTGAAGCTTCTTGAATCCCGCGGCACGATCTAATGACCGCCTGGATCGGTATCCTCACCGTCTCCGACCGGGCCAGTCGGGGAGAATATGCAGACGAGGGCGGCCCCGCCATCCGCGACTATCTGACTGAGGTCCTGACCTCAGCGTGGCAGCCACGCGAGCGGATCGTGCCCGACGACCTCGACTCGATCGCCGCGGCGATCCGCGACCTGTCGGCGGCGGGCTGCTGCCTCATCGTGACGACCGGTGGCACCGGCCCGGCTCCGCGGGACGTGACACCCGAGGCCACCGAGAAGGTCTGCACGAAAATGCTGCCCGGATTTGGGGAACTGATGCGCCAGGTGTCGCTTCGATACGTGCCGACGGCGATCCTGTCACGGCAGACGGCAGGCGTCTGCGGCGGGGCACTGGTCGTCAACCTGCCGGGCCGGCCCAAGAGCATCCGCGAGTGCCTCGACGCGGTGTTCCCCGCAATCCCTTACTGCATCGATCTGATCCACACCGGCCAGCCGACACCGCCGCGGCTCGATACAAACCCCGAACGGCTCGTGGCGTTTCGTCCGAAGACATGACGCCACTACAAGGGCAAGGCTCGGCATCCTGCCGGATTCCACACGTTGAAAACGTGTGGCCACGAGGTCAAACGCTTTGGCAACCTCTCATGTGGCGGCGAGTTTTCAACTTGCCGTGTCACACCAACTGCCGCGCAATCTGCGGCGCGAAGTAGGTGAGGATGCCATCGGCCCCCGCCCGCTTGATCACCAGCAGGCTTTCCAGTGCCGCCTGCTCGCCGTCGATCCAGCCGTTGGCGGCCGCGGCATGGATCATCGCGTATTCGCCGCTCACCTGATAGGCAAAGGTCGGCACCCCAAATGCCTGTTTGACACGGTGGATGATGTCGAGCGACACGCCGGCCGGCTTGACCATCACCATGTCGGCCCCCTCCTCCAGATCGAGGGCGACCTCGCGGATCGCCTCGTCGGTATTCGCCGGGTCCATCTGGTAGGTCTTCTTGTCGGCCGCGCCGAGGTTCGCCGCACTGCCAACCGCGGCGCGAAAAGGACCGTATAAAGCCGAGGCATACTTCGCGGCGTAGGAAAGGATGCAGACATCCTGCCGCCCAGCACCGTCGAGGGCCCGGCGGATCGCCCCCACCCGGCCGTCCATCATGTCGGACGGGGCGACGATCTGGCAGCCCGCCTCGGCCAGCACCACCGCCTGACGGCAGAGCACCTCGACGGTCTCGTCGTTGAGAATCCGGCCATCGCGGAGCAGACCGTCGTGGCCGTGGCTGGTGTAGGGATCGAGGGCCACGTCACAGATGACGCCCACCGAGTCGCCCACGTGCCGTCGGATCGCCCGAACGGTGCGGCAGATGAGATTGTCAGCCGCGGTGGCATGGGCGGCGTCATCCGACTTGAGCCGTGGCTCCACCACGGGAAAGAGTGCAACGGCAGGAATGCCAAGGTCCCGGGCTTCGGCCGCCGCCTTGACCACACCGTCGATCGAGAGCCGCTCCACACCCGGCAGACTCGGCACCGGGAGGCTCGCCTCGTGGTCGTGTACAAAGAGCGGCCAGACCAGGTCGGCTGGGGAGAGCAGTGTCTCGGCCACCATCCGCCGGAGCCAGGGATGCTGACGATTCCGTCGCAGTCGAGTCGCGGGAAAAGCTTCGGAAGCTGTCATCGGCTCAGGTCCTCTTCCCAGTCATGGATCACAGCGATCATCGATCACGACGGCCGATGCGAGCGATGGGTGGAGCCCACCGCCATCGCCGGTCAGTGTCGCCACGGCACACGACTCATCAGTTTCCCACACCGCCACCCGCCGCGCCACCACGCCCAGATCGGAGAGCACGCCCGGCGCGACGGTCTCGAGTAGATAGCGGGCCATGTTCTCGGCTGTCGGGTTATAAGGCATCACGAAATACTTGGTCGGCTCCACCAGGCGGATCGCCGCCAGGGCGTTGGTATCTGCTTCGAAGATCAGGAAGGCGTGGTCCCAGTGGGCATCGAGCCAGGCGAGCATCCGCTGCTTGATCAGCGAAAAGTCGACGATCCGGCCGACACTATCCACCTCGCTGCCGCCGCCGGCGGCCACCACCTCGATGTCGACCCGGTAGTTGTGCCCGTGAAAGAAGGCGCACTTGCTCTCGTGGCGATAGAGACGGTGCCCCGCACAGAACTTCAACTGCCGAATCAGGGAAAGCTGCGTGCTGGTGGAATCATGCATGCCACACCTCCTGGGATTCTCGTCCGGGAATCACGTCCAGCCGCTGCGTCAGGCGGAGACCGTCTCTCGGGAGAGCGTCTCCAACCGGATCGGCTGGATGTCAAACTTGGGATTCTGGCCGAGAAACCGGCAGGGATTGTTGTGGAATACGTCGATCGCCTCCTGCACGGAGTGGCCTCGGCGGCGGTATTCGAGGATGCACTCCTGCAGCGTGAAGGGATCGCTCGGCCCCCAGTCGGCGGAGGAGTTCACGAGGATTCTCTCGGTGCCATACTTCTCCAGCATGTCGACGGCGCGTTTCGGCGAGCACTTCGTGATGGGATAGAGCGTGAAGCCGACCCAGTAGCCGGCGTCGAGACAGGGCCGGATCGTCTGCTCCTCGACGTGGTCGATCCAGATCCGTTCGCGATCGACATTCATTCCGGCGAGCACCTCGAGCACCCGCTTCGTGCCATGGGCCTTGTCGGCCAAGTGCGGTGTGTGGATGAGCACGAGTTGCCCATGCCGCATCGCGATCTCGACATGGGCCTCCAGTGATTCGCACTCGTTGCGGGTCGACTTGTGCAGGCCGGTCTCACCGACGCCGAGCACGGTGGGCTTCGCGAAGAACTCAGGGAAGTGTTTGAGCACCTCGCGGGTGAGCGATGCGTTCTCGGCCTCCTTCGGATTCACCGCCACCCACGAGAAGTGGCGGATGCCATACTGCGCCGCGCGGGTCGGCTCGAACTCGCTGATCTGCCGGAAGTAGTCGATGAACGTCTCCGGATACAGACGGTCGAACCCGGCCCAGAAGGCGGGCTCCGCCACGGCCACGACTCCACTCATCGCCATCCGCTCATAGTCCTGCGCCGTTCGGGCGATGGCATGGTAGTGGGGCTGAATGATCTGCATCGTCGTGCGGCTCCTTAAGTGATGCGAAGATTGATGCGAAGCGTGCTGCGAAGCGTTCGTGCGGGTGTTTCAGTCTTTGGCAAACAGTTTGAGCATCGCCTCGGTCCGCTCGCTCTCGTGATGGGGGTCCGCGAGCATCGTGATCGCCTCGCGAAGCCGGGCCATCCGGCCAGCCCCTCCCTGGCCCGCACCACCTGCCTCGCGGGCCACCGCGGCGTCGTATCGGTCAAAGTGGGCGGCAATTTCGAGCAGCATGTGGCGGCTCTCGAGAAAATAGTTTTCTGCGACCTGGGCTGCCGTAAGCATCTGCGGTTCACACCGAGGGACTTGGGGATGACAACGCCGCACCGCGGCACGACGTCAATTATAGCTTCCGGCCCGGGGGCCGACAGACGCAGCGGCGGCTACCACCCCCGGCCGGAACAACCGTTCCCACCGGACTGAATGTTGACAGGCGAGCCCCTGCCGGTAGGGTTGTTATTGGCTCGCTTTCAGAGTTCATTTTGCTTTTCCCTGGCGACACGTTTTCCCCGGCGACAAGAACGACACTCGATGATCCTCGTCACCGGCGGTGCCGGCTTCATCGGGAGCAACTTCGTCCTCGACTGGCTGGCCGAGCACGACGAACCGGTCGTCAATCTCGACGCGCTCACCTACGCCGGCAACCTGCGGAACCTCGACTCCCTCGCAGGTGATCAAAGGCACCGGTTCGTCCGGGGTGATATCGCCGACAACTCGCTCGTGGCCGGCCTGCTGGCCGACCATCCCATCCGTGCGATCATCCACTTCGCCGCGGAGAGCCATGTCGACCGCTCCATCCATGGTCCCGAGGCGTTCGTCCAGACGAATATCATCGGCACGTTTCGGCTCCTGGAGGCGGCCCGAGCCCATTGGTCCAGCCTCGATGCCGACCGCCGGCAGGCGTTCCGGTTCGTCCAAGTGTCGACCGACGAGGTCTATGGTTCCCTCGCCCCCGACGCCCCCGCATTCACCGAACTCCATCGCTACGAGCCCAACAGCCCCTACTCGGCCAGCAAGGCGGCCGCGGATCATCTCGTCCGCAGCTACCACCACACCTACGGCCTGCCGGTGCTCACCACCAACTGCTCGAACAACTACGGACCGTTTCACTTCCCCGAAAAGCTGATCCCGCTGTGCATCTTGAATGCCCTCGCCGGCCGGCCGCTGCCCATCTACGGCGACGGCCGCCAGATTCGCGACTGGCTCTACGTGCAGGATCACACGAGTGCGCTCCGCCGCGTGCTCGCGGCCGGTCGCCCCGGTGAAACCTATGCCATCGGTGGCTGGAACGAACAAACCAACCTGGATGTCGTCCGGAAGCTCTGCGGGATCCTCGACGAGGAACGGCCGCGGACCGACGGCCGCAGCTATGCCGAGCAGATCGAGTTTGTGAAGGACCGCCCCGGCCACGACCGGCGGTATGCGATCGACGCCAGCAAGCTGGAGCACGAACTCGGCTGGCGCCCGGCTGAAACCTTTGACACCGGCATCCGCAAGACGGTCCGCTGGTATCTCGACCACGAGGCCTGGGTGACCGACGTGACCAGCGGCGGCTACCGAGCGTGGATCGAGAGGCAGTACCCATCGTGAAGATCGTGCTCTTCGGTCGTAGTGGCCAGGTGGGCCGCGAACTCGAGCCGGTGCTGCCGTCGCTAGGGCGATCGATCGCCTGTGGCCGTGATGAGGCCGATCTGGAGCGGCCCGACACCGTCCGCGAGATGCTCCGCCGCGAGGCTCCCGACGTCGTCATCAACGCCGCCGCCTTCACGGCCGTGGACCGGGCCGAATCGGAGCCCGAGCGGGCCCGGCAGATCAACGCGGACTCTGTCGGTGTGATGGCCGAGGAGATGGCCCGACTCGGCGGGTGGCTTGTGCACTATTCCACCGACTACGTCTTCGACGGCAAGAAGCTGGGGGGCTACGTCGAAACCGACCCCACCGGTCCTCTGAGTGTCTACGGCAGCACGAAGCTCGCCGGAGAGCAGCTCGTCGCGGCAAGCGGCTGCCGGCATCTGATCTTCCGCACCAGCTGGGTCTACGCCGCCCACGGCGCAAACTTCGTCCGCACCATGCTGCGGCTCCTTCAAGAACGGCAGGAACTCGCCGTCGTGGAGGATCAGGTCGGCGCTCCGACGGCCGCAACCAGGATTGCCGCTGTGACCACCGCCGCACTGCGATGGCTGGCAGACGGCGAGCAGGGACAGCCCGCCAGTGGGATCTACCATCTCACCGCCGCGGGCGCAACCTCGTGGCACGGCCTGACAGAGTTCATCGCCACCACCGCCCGGGCCGGCGGCCTGCCGCTGCGGGTCGCACCCGATCGCATCCGGCCCATCCCGTCGTCCGCCTGGCCGCAGGCGGCCAGGCGGCCCGCCAACTCCCGACTCGACACCGCCAGACTGCGGAGTACGTTTGACGTGACCCTGCCACCCTGGCAAGACGACGTCCGGCAGGTCATCGCCACCCTTCTCCAACGAGCACCAGACGCATGAACCGCAGGGGCATCATTCTCGCCGGCGGCTCTGGTACCAGGCTGCACCCGGTCACGCGGACCGTCTCGAAGCAGCTACTGCCGGTCTACGACAAGCCACTGATCTACTACCCGCTCAGCGTCCTGATGCTCACCGGCGTGCGGGAAGTGCTGGTCATCTCTACGCCCCAGGACACACCCCGGTTCCGTGAGCTGCTCGGTGACGGTAGCGACTGGGGCCTACGGATCGAATACGCCGTCCAGCCCCGGCCCGAGGGGCTGGCCCAGGCGTTCATCATCGGCGCCGACTTCGTGGGGGATGGCCCCTCGGTGCTCGTGCTTGGCGACAACATCTTCTACGGCCACGGACTCGCGGCGCGGCTGCAGTCGGCCGCTGCGCAGCCTGATGGCGCGACCGTGTTCGCCTATCCCGTGGCCGATCCCAAGCGGTATGGCGTGGTCTCCTTCGATGCGGCCGGCCGGGCCAGTTCGCTCGAGGAAAAGCCCCTTGTGCCACGGAGCCGCTACGCCGTCACGGGCCTCTATTTTTACGACCGTCATGTTGTCGAGATCGCCAGACAGGTGCGGCCCTCGGCGCGGGGCGAACTGGAGATCACCGACGTCAACCGCGCCTACCTCGAACGCGACCAGCTCCGTGTGGAAATCCTGGGACGCGGTGACGCCTGGCTCGACACCGGCACGCACGACAGCCTGCTCGAGGCGGGACAGTTCATCCAGTCGCTGGAGAAGCGGCAGGGGCTGAAAATCTCCTGCCCAGAGGAGATCGCCTGGCGGAACGGCTGGATCGACGATGCCCAACTGACCGCCCTCGCCGAACCCTGTCTCAAGAGCGGCTACGGCGAGTATCTCTTGGGCATCATGCAGGACCGCATCTACTGAAGACACGCGCACCACCAGCATGAACGTCACCACCACCGCCATTCCCGACGTGTTGCTCCTGACGCCGAAGGTGTTTGGCGACAGCCGCGGCTTCTTCTTCGAGAGCTTCAACGCGCGGGCGTTTGAAGCCGCGATCGGAGGGCCGGCACACTTCGTCCAAGACAACCACAGTCGCAGTGGACGCGGCGTGCTCCGCGGCCTGCACTATCAGGTCGAGCAGCCGCAGGGCAAACTCGTCCGCGTAGTGGCGGGAGCGGTGTTTGACGTGGCCGTCGACATCCGTCCGGGTTCGCAGACCTTCGGTCGCTGGGTCGCCGCTGAACTGACCGCCGACAACCACCACCAGCTCTGGATCCCGCCCGGCCTTGCCCACGGGTTTCTCGTGCTCTCTGACTCTGCGGAATTCCTCTACAAAACCACTGCGTATTACGTCCCCGCGCATGAGCGGTGCATCCTCTGGAACGATCCGGTACTCGACATTCGCTGGCCCCTCGAAGGGCAGCCGATCCTCTCCGCCAAGGATGCCGCCGGGCTGCCATTCGATACAGCCTCGGCCGGCTAGCGGGTTGTCGCGGGGGAGTCCGAGCGATTGTGCCGTTTTTAACGGCCTTCGGAGCCTGTCTTGCTGCTCGTCAGGCACAGGACAGGGGCCTTCTTACCCCTTTTCTTGCCTACCCATTTTCTCCAACCTATCTTAACAGGGTCTTTTTCCGTGACCCGCGGGCTGTACCGCGCCATAGTCATAGTGAAAGCGACGTTTCACGCGGCGACTGGGCTTCGGACATGCTGGCAGAAACGACAACTCGGGTGGGCACACAAGCTAGTGTCGGTGTCTGCCATCTGGCGGATGCTCGGCATGAGCCTGAGCAGCCGTCGGCGCCATCGCCACTCGCGGCTGGCCCGCTCGTGCCTGTCACGGTCGTGATCGTCAACCACAATGCCGGCGGACTGCTGTCCGACTGCCTCGCCTCGGCACTCTGTCAGGCGAACGAGGTCGTGCTCGTCGACAACGCCTCCCATCCAGACGCGTTCGAGCCCGTGATCTCCGAATTCGAGTCCCATCCGCGGCTGCAGATAATCCGTTCCACGACGAATCGCGGGTTTGCCGCCGGCTGTAACCTCGGAGCGGAACTCTCCGCCCAGCCGTTCCTGTTGTTTTTAAACCCCGACTGCATGCTCGGCGCAGGCTCGCTGGCTCGCCTGTGTGCGGCGGTCCAGGAGCATCCCCGGACAGCGCTCGCAGGCGGTCTGCTCACCTACACCGATGGTCGCGAACAAGGGGGCGGCCGCCGCGCCGTCCCGACACCGTGGCGGTCGTTCGTGCGGGCCTTCGGACTCGCCCGACTGTCGAAACGCTGGCCGAAACTGTTTGATGATTTTCACCTCCACTGCCAGCCGCTGCCGCAGACGCCGATCCCCGTCGAGGCGATCTCCGGAGCCTGCATGCTGATCACCCGTGAGGCCGCTCACGACTTTGGCCTGATGGATGAGGGCTACTTCCTCCACTGCGAGGATCTCGACCTCTGCATGCGGGCTCGCCAGCATGGCTGGCAGATTCTGTTCGTGCCCGATGCGCCGGTCGTGCATCACAAGGGGGGCTGCAGCCGGGAACGGCCTGTGTTCGTCGAGTGGCACAAGCACAGGGGCATGGTTCGCTTCTACCAGAAACATTTCCATCACCAGTATCCGGGTGGACTGATGACACTCGTGGTCATTGGCGTCTGGCTGCGGTTTGCCGCCGTCGCCGCCCGGCTCCAGGGCCAACGGCTGTGGGCCCGCGGCCGGCAGTGGGCGTTCGCACCACGATCGGGAAGGGCAAGGTTACAGGCAACAGACTCAAGACAGATGCCGCTCGAAGATGCCGTCATGCCAATCGTTGCCTCCTCGCGCCCGCTGACGTCCTGAGCCATCCTCCTCGTTCTGTTTCCCCTGTCGATCCTTCTGCCGCTGGCAATGCACCGCGAACTCTACACGGCATTGAAGAGCGGGGCCGCGGAGGCGGTGGGCATCCTCGGCGCCACGAGCTTTGTCGGACAGTCGGTGCTTGAGCGACTGCGGGCGACCAG